>Ga0209064_1000714_pt1 | contig 69582 bp, 40 predicted proteins | sample Inofromicrocosms_FD_187498 | JGI IMG/M metagenome (GOLD analysis project Ga0209064, IMG submission 187498) | Mouse cecum microbial communities from Vienna, Austria - Inoculum for glucosamine and mucus D2O microcosms (SPAdes) (version 2) | ecosystem: Host-associated > Mammals > Digestive system >...
ACCACTTATTTTATTGAAAATCAGAGAAATGAATGCGAAAATCACCCTTTCCCATTCAGACTTCCCCCGCTATAAAATAACAGGCTTTTCGGAAGCACAAGACTTTTTTAAATGAAAGAGCCGTGCGGATTCAGTCCATGCAGCGGCATTATAACATATTTTAACCTTCAAGACCCTTGATATTGCACTCGTCACCTCTAATTTTGCACACGAAAGCCCTATTGTCTTTCCTCGAAACATAACATTCAAAGTAAACCATGACATTCATCATCGTTATCCTTTGCGCTCTCGCATGGTTCGGACAAGCACTTAAAGACGGTGCCGACATCTGAGAGAGAGGCCCTTCACTTGTCAGTAATCTTGTGGAGAGTCGACTGATCTTCGAGTTTTTCAGAGGCGGGTATATCCTGACGGTTGAGCACATATTGCTGGTAATAGGCCAGCAGCAATGTGGTCAGAGGCAGCGCGATAATCATGCCGATAAGGCCGAGCAGCGTTCCCCACACTGACAGCGACAGCAGGATTATGGCCGGATTAAGTCCCATCGCCTTTCCCATGATTTTAGGTGTCAGCACATAGTCGCAGATACACTGACTGACGACATAGACGAGGACGCACTGCCCCAGTTGCGGCCAAAATCCCACATGGCCCCCCATCGAGTCAATGAGACACACAAGCGTAACGGGTATCAGTGTGACATACTGGAAATAAGGTATCATGTAGAGAACCCCGACAAGGATGCCGAGGACTATCGCCAGCGGAATCCCGACAATCGAGAACCCGATGCAGTAAAAAACTGCCGCACAGAGAGCTATCAACGCCTGTCCGCGAAAATAACGGTTCATGCTCGCCTTGATGTCGTCGCCCACTTTATAGGCTATGGGGCGGTACTTCGGCGGCACGAGCAGCCGAAAACCTTTCATGAGATGTTCATAGTCAATCAGAACAAAGATGACATATATGAACATCAGCAGCCATTCGAGGGTGTGAAAAAGAAAATTTAGCGTCGATGTGATGACCGACGTACCTGTATCGACAATGGTCTCAAACCTCCCGCTTTCAAGCAGCTCGTCTATCTTGATTGTGTTTATATAATGGTTGACAAAGTCAACCACCTTCTGAGGCACAAACGGGACCGAAGCCCCTCCTCCCGAACTGTTTTTCAGCATTTCACCCATGTCATGAATCTCATTCACGACAGAGGGCACAAAGAAATATCCCACAAGCGCGAGAACACACGCAACCTCGACAAGGGTCAGAAAAATGGGAATGACCCTGCCTTTAAGCCTCAGCCACCGTTGCTGAATCTCGACAAGCGGCTCAAGCAGATAGGCAATAAGACAAGCCGCGCAAAACGGCAATAACACATTCTTCAGCAGATTAATAAGCCACACGGTACCGGCCAGCAGCGCGATACCGCCGACAATCCTGACCACCCGGTCAAATGTATAGGGACGTGAGACTGACATATCAAAACGATGGACTAAACCACTTCAAATAAATAGTTGATATAGATATAATCCCTCCACCCGCTAAAAAGTTCTCATTAACAATCCTTATTTCTCCTTATCATCCAAACCAAAATTCCCATGACAACTAACCCAAAAGCCTCCGCACAATCCGGATTGTGCGGAGGCTAACGATGACCAAAATAATGTCACTACCTGACGAGGACCTTGGCGGTGGAAGTCCCTGAGGCTGTTGTGGCGGTGACAAGGTAGAAGCCGGGGGCAAGCGCGATGTGGCCGCGGCCGGTCGGGAAACGGCCACGGCCGGCTGTGATTCCGGCAAGGTCGTGAACCGTCACGTCACAAGCCGTATCGGCCACAATCTCAACCCCGTTTTCGACCGGAGAGACATCGATACCGGGTACGACACCTATATTTTCGACTCCCGACAACGCGGGAAGGCGCACGATTTTCTGCAACCGCAAGTCGGCCGACGAGGCTCCTGCCTGAAAAAGATAATCACCCTCGGGCAACACGAATCCGCCCGAGTCTTCGTCCCACAGTTTCAAGTCGTCAATCCCGACAGTCATCACGACATCGCGACTCTCTCCCGCCGGAATGCCGACACGGCTGAAGCCTTTCAACTGCCTGACGGGCGCAAGCGGGGAACCTGACGGAGTCGAGACATAGAGCTGCACCACCTCGTCGCCGTCACGATTGCCGGTATTGGTAACGGTCACGGCGACAGCGACACTGTCGCCTGCAACCTCGGCACGCATGTCGGAATAAGAGAACGTGGTATAGCTCAGCCCGTAACCGAACGGGTAAAGCGGCTTGCCGGTGAAATACTGGTAGGTGCGTCCGTGGGTGATGTCATAGTCGTCAAAGGCGGGAAGGTCGGCCATCCCGCGATAGAATGTCAGCGGCAGACGGCCACCCGGATTGTAATCGCCGAAAAGAGCCTCGGCAACCGCGCGGCCTCCCTGCTCGCCGGGATACCACGCGTAAAGCACTGCCGGGGCCGACTCGTCAATCTCGTTTATCGACAATGGACTTCCGGCCACGAGCACAACCACGAGATTGGGGTTGATTTTCAACGCCTCCCTGATAAATTCGGTCTGGTCGGCAGGCAGGTCGAGAGACTCCCGGTCCTGACCTTCGCGCTCGATAGTGCGGTCGATGCCCATGACGGCGACAGCCACGTCGCTTGTTTCAAGAACATGCGCGGCGTCTCCATATTTGTCAATCGGTCTCGCACCCTCGACCACGGGGGTGCGCCACGCGAGTTTCGCAACAGCCTCGCCGCCGTTGTCAAAGTATTCAAGAACGATTTTATAACGTTTCCCCTTCTCAATCTTGACAGTGGCATAATTGGTGGCCTCGGGACGTATCTCCCAATGGTCAACCATCAGCCTGCCGTCAAAATAAAGACGGCATCCGTCATCGCTCGTCACAGCAAACTGTGCCCGGCCTGTCGAAGGGGCCACAACCTCGGCGGTCCAGCGGATTGACATGGGCGATGCGGGGACATTGGGGTTAGGCGGCTGGTTTTTCGGGTCATAATAGATGTATGAGTCCTGAACGGTGACGGGAGTGCCTGACAAGTCTGAATTAGAGAAATATTCCACTTTCACCCCGTCGGGCATCGCGGTCGGGCCAAGGAGCGTATAGGATGAAGTTGCGGAATTCCACGGCGCATAATTGACCTCCACCCGGTCGCCAGCAAGCTCGCGAAGGCCGTCAAGAACCGACATGGGTGTATTGAGAGGCACGCCGCTGTAATCACCAAACTCATACTTGGCGGCATTGATTCCCACCACCCCTATTGACGTTATCGCGTCAAGGTCGAGAGGGAGCATCGCGTCGCTGTTTTTCAGCAGCACGAGGCTCTGCCGCGCGGCCTCGGCGGCGAGCTGCTGATGGTCAGCACATCCCACCACCGATGATGGGATGGAATTGTAGGGGTTGTCGTCAGGATTGTCAAACAACCCGAGGCGCAACCGCCCGCGCAACACTCGGTAGGCCGCCGAGTCAATCTCAGCCATCGTGACCATTCCTCTGTCATAGGCTTCTTTCAGCGGACCGATATACACGTTGTCGCCACACTCCAAGTCAAGCCCCGCCTTGAGACACAGTGACGCGGCCTCGGGATAAGAGCCGGTATAATGGTGGAGCGACACGACATATTCGGGCGCGCCGCAGTCCGACACCACATAGCCGTCAAAATTCCAGTCACCGCGCAGCACGTCGGTCAGCAGCCACTTGTTAATCGAGCACGGATAACCGTTGACTCCGTTATAGGCACTCATGATGCTCTGCGCGTTACCCTCGCGGATGCATTTCTCAAAAGCCGGAAAATAATAATTGCGCAAGTCCCGCTCGGGCACGGTAACGATATTCCACCCGCGGTTGTGTTCCTCGTTGTTGACAGCAAAATGCTTGGGGGTGGAGACACATTTTATGTAACGCGGGTGGTCGCCCTGAAGGCCGCGCACAAAGGCCACGGCGATTTCCCCGGTCAGAAACGGATCCTCTCCATAAGTCTCGGGAGTGCGGCCCCAGCGAGGGTCGCGAGCCATGTTGATTGTGGGTGACCAGAATGTGAGCAACCCGCTGTGGGAGGCTGACGGCAACGCGCCATGTCCAAGCTCGTTCCATCGACCGCGCGCCTCGTCGCTGATAGCGGTGGCGACACGATGGATCAGCGACGGATTCCATGTGGCGGCAAGACCTATCGCCTGCGGGAACACTGTAAACTTGCCCGGCCTCACCACGCCGTGGAGTGCCTCGTTGCCGTGATTGTATCCGGCTATCCCGAGCCTCGGTATAGCCGGGGATGTGGCGCGCAACAGTCCTATCTTCTCGTCGACTGTCAGCCGTCGCAACAGGTCGTTGACCCGTTCCTCACAAGTCAGCGTCGTGTCACGGAACTGGTATCGCGGAGCCGCCTGACCACCGGTCCCGACGGCAGCCACAGTCAATAATGCCAATATCAGATATTTCATAAACAAAATAATTAACAGAGTAATAATTAAGTAGTTATACCAATACAAAGATACTTGCAATTTGCGTCCCGCACATAACACACCCGGGTCAATAAATACCACAATCGTCTCTCCTTAAAAAATAATAACTCTCCCGTAGCAACCTCACTCCGACAGCACAAAGGTGACACACCGCCCGACAGCCGCGGAGCGGCGAGGCTATGCGAAACCCCACGCCTCGGCGTGGGGAGAGGAGACGCATCAAGGGATAGAGCGTCGGAGACGCGAGCCTATGGTATCATACTTTTCTAAATTCTTGCTTTATCACTAAAAATGAACTATATTTGCAAAAAAGCCATGAGCAAAACTATCTCCCTCTTTCACATTGTGTTCTGCACCAAGAACAGATGTCAGGTCATTCCTTTGTCACAAAGAGCACCTTTATTTCGATTTATATGGCATATCATTCAGGAGAAAAAGTGTGTTCTATATCGCATCAACGGTATGGAAGAACATATACACATACTGATTGACCTGCATCCTACATGTGCGCTATCGGATTTTGTTAGAGAAATAAAGAGCAAAAGCAGTCAATGGATGAGAAAGTCAGGGTTTTATCCACTTTTTGACGGGTGGGGTAAAGAATATTTTGCCGAATCAAAATCCCCGGCGGATAAAGATACCGTAATCACCTATATAAAGACTCAGGAGATACATCATACAGGACATACCTTTGCCGAAGAAGTGTACTCGCTGATAACTGAGACGGGGATGACTTGTCGGGAGGATGACTTGTCATAGGGACAACGTACATGTAAGCAACCACAGACCCGCGTCTCCGACGCTCTATCCTTTGATGCGTCACCTCTCCCCACGCCGAGGCGTGGGGCTAAGCATGGCCCCGCCGCTCCGCGGCTGTCTGTCTGCATGTCGCCCCTATGATGTCTACGGGCAACCTTAATCCTTGCAAGCCGCGGTTGGGTTCGTCGGCATATACTCCACCTATAGACTTTTATCACATGGGCATGACTCGTCAGGCTATACAAAAAAATCCGGAATCCCCTTCGCAGGGAATTCCGGATTATGAAGTGTGATATATATGAGCTAACTTTTACTTAACGATTACCTTGGCGGCTGCGGCTCCTGCGGCATCGACTGTCTTGACGACATAGAAACCGGGGGCGACTGCGAAGGTGTGGCTGCCTGCGGCGACTGCGGTGTTGACCACGGCGACACCATTGAGACCATACACAGCTACCTGTGTGGCCGAAACAGCGTTCACAACGATTGAACCGGCCTCGGCGCATACTGTGACACCGTTTTCAGCAGTTACCGAGTTGATTCCCGACTGCCCGCGCTCAGGTTCAAAATAGAGGTCAAACACGTTGGCGCCGGCTCCGTTGTAGACCATGAACAATTCGGTGCATCCGGCAAGGCTTCCGGTAACATTGCCACGGGTGTGCTTGATGGTGTTCCAAGACAGAGTACCCTGCATGGGAACAACGGCTACAGGTTCCTTACCTTCGAGAATCATGTCAAGATTAGATTTCCAGTCATCTTCGACATATATCATTTCGGGGTCAAGATCGGTATAGAAGGCGAAGTAGCATTCATCGCTGAGACCGACTGCAGCAGGCTCCGAGGCATGGTTGATAACGATTGTTTTGAAGATGTCTTCGGTGAAAAGAGGCTCGCCTGTTTCAGAATAGAACGACATCACGGTGCCGTTTTCAGTGTAACCGGCGTTACCCTTTCCTTCCCAGCGGCCTTTGGCCTTGATTTCGGCAATCCACGGACCGCCTACACCGTCGGTAAGACCTTCAAATCCGAAGTGGAACACAGCATCGTCCTCATAAGGAGTCTGATCAACGAGTTTTGCACCACATTCACTGGCAGGAGTCCAAGGATGGCCCTCGTAGAAAGCGATATCTCGCACATTGATGCCGCCGCCAATCCATTTTACAATAACCTTGTGGCTTCCACTGACAGGCTTGATGTCAAGGGCGAGGGGATACATCACGTCGCGGAGCTCGCGTCCCACCCAGATGTTGCCGATCATGTTGGCTTCGTTAACCTCGTCAATATAGATTTCAAGATAGTCGGTGAGATTCTGACTGTAGTGATTCACCTCGACCATCATCTGGTCAAAACGGTTGTTGCCGAAATCGACAGTACCATAGTCGACCATGAAACCTGCACCGGTCCAGCCCCAGCCATTGTTGTCGGTCACAATGCCTTCGTCATTTGTCTTCTCGTCGATTCTGGCCTCGGGGAAATCGGTGCCTTCACCGACGGGGACTGCGGGAGTCGAGTCATAAACCGAAACAGTGACACGCTTGTCGGCATAACGGGGGTCTTCGCTGGGCCAGCGAAGACGGATGCCCGGGTCGCCGCCCCAATCGCCATCCTCGTCATTGATGAAATCTTCCTCGACAAACTCGTTCTTATAGAAGTTGATGGCAAAGATATTGCCGTTACCGCCGAAGAAGGTAAGGTATACTTTCTGCTTGCCCGTGGGCTTGGTGTACTGAAGACCTCCGGTATCACCCATTATGATGCCTTCGCTGACACCGCCATTGACATTGAAACCCATGTTGGCACCAAAACGGCGGGGTATATAATAGCTTTTGTACTCGTTAAGCGGGATTTCGGTAAAGGGCATCGAGCTTTCAAAGTCGGCACCGGCATGAAGGATTGCCCAGCCGTCAGTACCCCATCCGTTGGCAAAGTCGATACTTGCGGCTTTATATACGTCACCGTCGCCGAAATCAACTTCGCCGAGACAGATTTTGGTATCGCCGCCGGTATTGGAGACAAGGCTGTTGAGAATGTCAAACTTACCCTGCTCGATAATCTCGATGTCGGGGTTGGAAGCGTTAGTCTCGATACGCAAATCCTGAGCAGATGCGCTACCGGCACAAGAGATTGCCGCAAGACCCATAAAAAGAGTATAAAACTTTTTCATGATAATGTTTTTGTTTGTTTATATTAAATAGTTGACTGGTCGTGTTTAACAGTCGCAAATTTATAACACATTTAATCCTTGCGCATAACACAATCGGTTCAATAAATTGCTTTCTCGTGTCAACCCCGCTAAAAAATCGCTCAACGGTAGCAGTCGGTACGGAAAGGCGCTACGGGCAGCTCGTCAGAACCATAGAGATTGCACGCGGGATTGTCGGCCCAGCCGTAGCGCACAGCCACGGGATGCCTCACCCCGGGGGCGGTAACGGTGATGATATTCTTCTCGACGGTGACATCGGCGGGATGAAACTGCATGTCGGCGCCACACACTACAAAACCGGTCGGCCTGTCACCCTTGACCGTCACAGGCCGGTCCATCGTGATGACCGCCTTGTCACCCTTGACCTTCATCGACTCGAAACGGGGAGCTGCGTAAGTCCCTTTCCCGTAGGTACCGGCAAGGGCCGCGCGGGCGAGACGGGCACCGACCTCCTGCTTGTTCTTGGGGTGAATATCGTATGCCTCGCCGATGTCTATTGCGACAGCCATGCCGGTATTGTCGAGCTGAAGCGCGTTGGCCTGAGCCTCGCGCAGATGAGCCCAAGTCGAGCCGGGCTGCACGTCATGGCGTTCGAGGAAGTTGGCAAGCTGGACAAAATAGAACGGCATATCATTGCCCCGGTCATCGCGCCAGTTGTTGATCATGGCTTGGAATAGCGGTGTGTACTGTTCCCAACGGTCGACATTGGACTCTCCCTGATACCATATCGCGCCACGCACGGGGAAATCATTAAGCGGATGAATCATTGAATTGTACAGATTGCCGGGATAGTTCTGACTGGCGGGAGTCTCGGGTTTGCGCGGCTGCTCGGCACGGGGCACACCGATGTGATAACCCCATTGTCCGGCAAGCGAAACGCGGTCATAGCCCGTGCCGATTGACAGTTCCGAGGCATCGCCGCATATTCCGCCGGTACCGCTCTCGTCCTGAACCTTGACCGCCACAAGTGCCTTTCCGGCCTTTACGAGCGACGCGGGAACCTTGTAGCTGCGCGGAATCCAGTAACCGCCGCCACGGCCCACCTCGACACCGTTGAAATAGGTCACATCCTCATCGTCCACTTTCCCGACATTGAGGGTCAGCTCCATGCCCTCCCACGCCTCGGGAATCTCGACAACGCGCTGGAACCACACCGTGCCGTCATAGTCGGGCAACCCTTTGTATTCCATCGCTCCGGGGAGGTCCATCGTCGCCCACCCCTGCTGAGGAACTTCGGCCCACACGGCCCTGTCACCGTCCATGCCGGGGTCACAGGCGTTCATATCCCGCATCCACTGATTCATGTCGCGCTCATGCTTGGCCTTGAGTTTTTCCATATCGCCGCCACAGGCTGCAATCTCCGTGGCGTGACGGTCGATGTCGACCACATGCTGCAATGTCGGCACCGAAGTCCAAGCCTCGGCGGGAGTACCGCCCCACGAGGTGTCAATCACCCCGACAGGCACTTTCAGTCTGTCGGCAAGCGCACGGGCATAGAAATAGGCCACTGCCGAGAAATTCTCGACACTCGCGGGAGAACACTCTGCCCAGCCTGTACCCGTCACTTCGAGTTCCAAGGCATCGCGCGGTGTCGTCGACACCACCCGCTTAACCTGAAGAAGGCGGATTGAGGGATGGTCGGCGGCGGCAAGCTCCTCCTCCCAGTTCAACACTTTGCCCCAGCCCTTGACCTGCATCTCCATATTGGACTGCCCGGAACAGAGCCACACTTCGCCTGAAACCACGTTGTTAAGCGTCAGAGCGTCACCGTCGCTGATTGTCAGCGTGAACGGGCCGCCGGCTTTAGGAGTCGGAACTGTAAGGGAAAATTTACCCGCGTTGTTAACCTTGGCTGTGTATTGTTTCTTATTCCATCCGGGAGTCACGGTAACAGTGCTGCCGGGACGGGAAGAATGTCCCGAGACAACGAGATCGGAGTTCTGTTGCACAATCATGTTGTCGCTGAAATAGGCCGGAAGTCTCACTTCGGCATACCCCGCATGACTCACTATCCCTGCGGCAAGCAAGGAAAATAAATATCGTTTCATTATAATTATAATGGAATTTGTTATTTGAAATCTGCTATTTTTTAACTGACCTCACCGTGGTCGTGCCCGGTTTGAGACCGGGAGAAGTTACAGTCACGGTAATGCGGCCGGGGGTAAAGGTGGTGCGCACGGCGGCACGGATTAGTCCGCCCTCGGCCTGAAGCTCGGGGTCGCCGGGAGCATGATAACCCATGTCCTTCCCGTCGGTAACATAGAAATTGTAACCGCCTTTGTAGACACCCTCCCCGTCCACGTCGAAACGGAGCAGATTGTCGGCGCGGGGACACCAGTTGCCATCCTTGTCAACGACACGGGCGGTAACGACGACTGCGTCGCTGCCATTGGCCCGCAGCGGGAACCGGGTTCCCGAGGGTGCGGGAGAATTGGGTTCGACAGTCACTTCCACGGCATAGGGGTCGCCCGCAGTGACAGCCGACTCGCGGCACACGGGATTGCCGTCGGCATCGAGGCCGACCGCCTCGATGGTGCCCGGTTCCCAAGTCACATCCTTCCACACGCAGCGACGGGTGCGGCTGTCGGGGGTGACTGAACCGAGTGAGCGCCCGTTGAGAAAAAGCTCCACGCGGGGACAATTGCTCCAAGCATTGACATCGACGATTCCCAAGTAATTCCAATGGGACTGCAATGCCACGCCGGGGCGGCGGTCATAGCTGTTCCAGAGAGCGTCGCGGTAGATGCGGTATTTCAGTTTGGGGATGCGGGAACCGTCCATTGCACATGACCCGAGGCTTTTCTGGTCGCGGCGGCCGTTGAGATAGATGGTATATCCCTCGCCGTAGGTCTCGGCGAGCATCCAGTCAATCCACCCGCAGGCGCGGTTGTCAAGGTTGTCGAGATAGTTTTCGACATAATATTGCGAGAACTTCACCTCGTTGTCATAGTCGTCACGGGCAATGCAGAAACTCGGGTCACCGTTCCAGTTGGTCCCGTAAACCTCGGTGTTGAGCGACGGGGCGCGGTCATCTTTCCAGTACCAGTTGGTATAGCCGACCACTACCGGCTCGGCCTCGTCCCACTCGGGAGGATAACCGTCGCGGTTAAGAACCATGCGCGGTGCGATAAAGTCATGCTTTTTCACCTCGGCGAGAGTGCGCGAGGGAAGATAGCGGTCACCGTCGCGGGCGAGGCCGTTGTTGGACTCCCACACTATCACTGACGGGTGGTTGCGGAAAGCGATGACGGCATCGCGGTCATACTCCTGCTTGTAGGTGCAGGCGGGTTCGTTTTTCAACGCCCACTCGTTGTCGCCGCTGTTGAGAATCAGCATGACTCCATACTCGTCACAAGCCTCGACAGCCTCGTAGAACGGCGGCTGGTGCCCGACGCGGAAAGTGTTACCGCCGCAGTCGGCGATGCGCTTGACATCATCCCACCTCATCGCCACCGGGACAGCCGCCCCGAGACCGGGATAGCTGTTGCGGTAGCCGAAACCGCGCAGAATCGTCTTCTCGCCGTTGACATAGCAATAATCTTTGTCCCAAGTGACGGTGCGGATGCCCATCTTCTCGACAACGCGGTCTTTCAGCTTGCCGTCGACATATACCGAGTTCTCGACCGTGTAGAGATAAGGGCCACCCAAGGGGGAACCGACAGGATACCACAGATTCGGGTTGTCAAGAGGGCCCGAGAAATCAAACCGGCCTGTCTCACCGGTGGCGACATTGCGGGTCGCCGCACGCGAAAACACCGTTTTTCCCTCCTTGTCCTTCAACACGGTGACAAGACGCACCTCCCTGTCCTTTTCCGAGGCGTTCTCGACCCGGGTGACAAACCGCAGGACAGCCTGACGCGGCGTGGACGACACGGTGCCGAAATATGTCCCCCACTTTCCGTGTGGCGCGTAGGTGTTAAATGGAATATGCACGTCACTCTTGGAGCAGAGCCACACCGGGGACACTATGCCGCCCATCGCCTGCCCGAAACCTTCGTTTTCGGCAAACTCGGGATAGGTAAAAAAGGTGTCGCGGGAGTTGGAGACGCGCACGGCAATCTGATTCTCCTTTCCCCACTCGACATAAGGGGTGATGTTGACCGCAAAGGGGATTGAGCTGCCGACATGTGTAACGTCGGATGGCTGACGGACCGCCGAGGTGGTCATATTGACGGGATGACCGTTGACATAGAGAGTCATCCCTATATTTACCCCGTTGAACCTCAAGAACAACTGCTTTCCGCGGTCGCTGCGGGGAATTTTTATCTTTTTGCGGTACCAAGCCTCGCCACGCCAGCACAATTCACCCTTGGTGGAATTGAGATAGGTGTCGCGCTCGTTGTAACAGTGAGGAATCCCCACCTGTTCCCATCCGCTGTCGTCAAAATCGGGTGATGACAGCAGCGACGGAGAGAAACCGTCGTCACCTGCGACAGGATTAACGACTATCTCGCTGAACTGACGCGGCGACTTCACGCGCAACAACCGGTACTCGCCGTCGACATCAACAGTCAGCGAGGTGTCAGTGATGCGTTCCACATAGCCGAAAGTCTCCCCGACCGCTGCAAGGTCATTGGTCTTATTGGCGACACAGGGGCGCGTCACGCCGCCGTCGCTCAACCGGGTCCACGTCACTCCGTCAAGACTCCCCTCTATATCCACCGAGGCCGAAGTGACGGCATCACCGGCATAGTGCAGCGTTACCGATTCCAGTCGGCATGGGTCGTGAAGGTCGATGGTCAACGGGACTGCGGCATCGGGAGTCCAGTCGCGGGTCTTGTCACCGTCGGTCAGCTCTGACACGCTGCGCGGCCCCACGCTGACAAGCGACTTGGGGGCAAGGTTGGCATCGGTGCGCACTATCTTGGAGAAACGCCACGGAGTGCCGCCCATATCAATCATTTCCTGTGCAGTCAGAGGTGTTGCCGACAACAAAACACCGGCCAGCAGATAGGAATATCTCATTTCACGACTATTTTAAGGGTTGCAGTTTCACTGCCGGCGGTCAGACGGGCCACATAGACTCCCGTGGCAAACGCGGGCACTATCGAGCCGTTGCCGCTGACCGGCTGAGAAAGAGCCGCATGGCCGTCAGGGGCAAATATTTCAAGCAGGCCGTCACCGTCGAGGCGATAGGACAGAATGCCGTCAATCATGTCGAGGCCGAGAGCCGCACCGTCGGTTTCCACTCCGTCAATTCCCGACAGGGTGGCGGTAAACGAGCCGGTCGCAAACGCCCCGCCTGCATTGGCGTTGTCAATGGCCTGAACGCCCCACTCATAGTCACCCGACGCGGCAAGACGGGCCTTGTAGACACAGCCGCGCACCTCGCCCGAAACCTTGGCGACTTTCACAAATCCCGTGGCAAGGTCAGCGGGAACCGTCATCGACACCTCCTCACTTCCCTTGCGCCTGATATAGACGTTATAGCGGAGGGCCGTGGCCGGGGTGACATCGTCGGTCGCCGGATTCCATGTCAGCTCCACTGTCCGGGCGGCATCGTCGACGCGGGCCGAGAGTCCCGAAGGAGCTGACGGAGCGGCATTGGCAGTCGCGCCTTTCGACGCGCTGTCGTTGTGGTAAAGCTCGGCGAGACAACCCGATGTGCAACCGCCGTTGGACCATCCCGAGAGCCAAGCGTCAAGGAAACCGTCGTTGTCATAGTCGACGAGTTGCTGCGCGCCGTGGGTGACGCGGCTGAAATGGCCGGTTTTGCCGAAAAGGTCATCATAATGGGCGCCGTAGGACTTGAAAGTCATGTCACCGCCGTTGACATAGAGCCATGTGGTGTGCTCGTGGGACGCGCCGTGTCCGCCGACAAGAATATCGGGCCAACCGTCGTGGTTGACATCGCCCACTGAAATCTGCGCGCCGTCAATCCCCTCAAACGCTGCCGACTCGACTTTTTCAAACTTGCGGCCGCCCATGTTGCGATAGAGATTGAACTGTTTCGCGCCGGTGTTGAAATATTTGCCCGGCATCACGAGGTCGGCGAGGCCGTCGTTGTCGAGGTCATATACAGTACATGACGCATCGGTCACGTCGATAAACTCATTGGCAGTATCCTCGGTGAAAGTACCGTCGCCGTTGTTCCAGTAGATATGTGTTTCCGACGCGCGTGTCGAGCCGTAGCCTGTCGACAACAGGTCGAGCCGGCCGTCGCCGTCGAGGTCACAGAATTCCACACTGCCGTCGGTCAGGCCGTGGAAAGGCGCATCGCCGAGAGGCAGCTCCTGAAGCTCAAACCGCTCGCCGCCGATGTTGCGGTAGAGGTAGACGGCGCGCACGGCCTCCTCGGGTTCGTCGCTGACCATGCGGGCAGCCTCGTCAAATCCGGTCATGACCAAGTCGACATAACCGTCGTTGTCATAGTCTCCGGCCGAAACCCAGTTATGACCCTTGCCGCCGTTGCGCCCGTTGAAAAGTGGCCGCAGGCCGGTCTCGGCCATCTCCTCAAAAGCAATCTTGCCGTCGGCTCCTATACCTTTATTAATATATACGCGCGCGACAATCTTGTCAAGGCGTGTCTTGTCGTTGTCCCAGCCGTAGCCATAGTCTGCAATACCGACGAGAACCATGTCGAGAAGACCGTCATTGTTTATATCGGTCCACACGGGGCAGGAGAAAGCTGTCGCGCGGAACGGAGCGACATTCATGCGGGCAAAAGTCCCGTCGCCGCTGTTGAGATACAGACTTGACTGAATCGACGAGCTGCTGACGTGGGTGTCGACATCAGAGTAATACAGATCCATGAATCCGTCGTTGTCACAATCGCCCCACGCGACGCCGGTGAACTGAGTGTGGTAGAACGACCCGGCTGGCCGGTCGCCGCGTGCAGCCTGAGCGGGAACGGGTTTCGACACCTTGGAAAATTTCACATTGTCAGTTACGGCCGTCTGCGCGACCGAAGTCCCGGCAGCGAAGGCCGTGAGCATCATGGCAGTATATAAGGTCTTTTTCATTGTTCTGAAATTTTTGTGGGTTATTCAGCCGCAAAATCGGTTGCGGAACCGGTGAGGTCGACAGTGTCAGTCCACGGAATCGTCAGGGTGTCGCCGTTGAAACGGATGGGAAGCCATATATAGCGGGAATCTACAAGGTCGTCCTTTTTCCATTTGTCAAACATAATTATGAACGAGCGGTCAGAGCCGTTGCCGACGGGAAGGACAAACGTACTCTGCCCGTAGAATGTCTTGTCGGCATCCTTTCCGCGACAGGGGTTGTCCATCGGGGTCCACGGGCCCATGATGGTGGTAGAGACCGCCCATTCAGCCTCGTTGGGCGACCATCCCGAGCAACCGGAAGTCACCATGTAGTATTTTCCGTCATTCTTGAAAATAGCGGGAGCCTCGCGGAAACGGTTGGGGAAATTGCGGCAGAAACTGCCCGACTGGGAGAGATAATCATCGGAAAGGAGGCTGATGTGCAGCGTGGAGTTTCCTTCTGAGGAATAGATGTGGTAAGCCTTGCCGTCATCATCCTTGAATATTGTCATGTCGCGGCTCTCTGAATTGTTGGGACGCTCGGAACGGATGTAGGTGAACGGCCCGGTGGGACTGTCGCTCACCGCGACACCGGCCCGCGCCGCGCTGTAAGAGTGATTGTCGATGTGCATCCACATGACAAATTTGCGTGTCTTGTCATTGTAGACGACCTTGGGACGCTCGATTACCATCGTCGGGTGAATGTCAGAGGTATGGTCGGCAGTATCAGGTTTCAGCGCAACACCTTCAAACTTCCAGTTTTTCAAATCGCGCGACGAGTAACACGACACGCCTCCGGCCTCGGTGCGGTAGCATTCCCACCCTACGCCGGGGGAACGGTAGGTCCGGTCACCCTTTCGCTCGCCATACCAGTAATAGACACCGTCGTGTTCAAGAATTCCGCCGCCGTGGGCGTTTATAGGATTTCCGTCAGTATCGTTCCACACACCGGCCTGTACCCTGTCAGTACCCGAGGCCGGAAGTGCAAACACGGCTATTCCCAAGGATATCAATCGGTAAATTTCTTTCTTTATATCCATATTTTAGTTTTGTTTTGTCTTGTCATCTTTTTTGCCGGGTTTTCCCTTCTTGGTGTTTTCATCGGCGGCACGGCACTGGAATTCAAATTCCTTGGGGGTCATTCCAAACTGTTTCTGGAACTGCTTGATAAAATAGGACGGGGAACTCATCCCGACGAGGTAGCACACCTCGCCTACGCGGTATTCGCCCGACGAAATGAACTCGACCGCCTTTTTGAGTTTTATGAGACGGATGAAATCGGTGGGCGACGAGCCTGAGAGAGCCTTTATCTTGCGGTGGAGGCTTGAACGGGACATGTTGGTCTGCTCGGAAAGCAGCTCGACACCGAAATTGGGGTCGGTCAGATTTTCCTCGACTATGGAAACGATGCGCGCGAGAAGTTCCTCGTCGGCTTTGTTCATCCCTGCCTGACGGCTGAACATGAGCGGCTTGCGGCGGAATGCCTCTTTCTCGCGGCGGCGGTTTTCAAAAATCGAGGTAATCTGCGCGAGGAGATACTTGAACGAGAAAGGTTTCTCGATATAAGCCTCGGCACCGATTTTGAGACCTTTGACCTTGCTGTCAAGGTCGTTTTTGGCCGTGAGCAGCAACACGGGGATGTGGCTGTACTCGATATTGGATTTCACCTCCTTGCACAGGTCGAGACCGTTCATCTCAGGCATCATTATATCGGAAATGATGAGGTCGACGTGACGCGAGGCAAGAAGGTCGAGAGCCTCGACGCCGTTGGATGCCTCCTCGACCGAGAAACGGGGACACAGCTTGTCGACGAGGAACTTGCGCAACTCGCGGTTGTCCTCGACAATAAGGATTGTTTCGGCGGCATCGACTTCGGTGACTTCGTCCTCCCCTTCGGCGGTATTGTCGTCGACGGCGCGGATGGCGGCTGGCAACTCGTCGCGAAGGACGGGCAGTGTAACGGTAAAGCAGTTTAGCGGCCCTGACTGGGAGAACTCAAGCGACCCGTTCATCATCTTGGCCAGTGAGCGCGACAGCGAGAGACCGATTCCGGAACTTGCGTGCTCGTTGGCGTTGCGCTTCATCTGATAGAACGGCTCGAAAACCATCTCGCCCAGCTCGGCGGGAATCTGGGGACCGTCGTTGAGAAACACGATTTTCACCGCATCGCCCTCGACAGCCACTTTTACCGAAATATCGTAGGCCGAATACTTGACGGCGTTGGAAAACAGGTTGTTGAAAATCTTGACAATCGCATTGCTGTCGCCCGAGATATAGGCAGGTTCGTCGCTGAGAGTCAGCTCCATGCGCCGCCCCTCTGACAACGCCAGCGACTTGAAACGCTGGAACGCGTCGTTGAGCAACTCCTGAACATCGATGGTCGTGAATGTCAGCGCCATGCGGTTGTTGTCGATTTTGCGGAAATCGAGCAACTGGTTTATGAGCGTCAGCAGCTCGGATGTGTTGCGGCTCATTATCTTCAGGTTGCCTCGGATATCCTTGTCGGGGATATCCATTTCCAGCATCGACTCCAGCGGGCCGTTGATGAGGGTCAGAGGGGTGCGGATTTCGTGGGCGACCTGCGTGAAAAAATCAATTTTGGAGCGGTAAAGTTCCTTCTCCTTTTCAATTTCAAAAAGTTTCTGCTGCTGACGGGCCTTGTTGAGGTCGCTGCGTTTAATCCATTTGATCAGAATGAACAGTGCCACGATAATCAGCGCGGCATAAAGGATGTAGGCCCATATCGTGCGCCACCACGGTGGCAGAATCTCGATTTGCAGCACGGCGGGGGATTCCTGCCACAGGCCGTCGTTGTTGGCGCCTTTGACAAAGAAGGTATATGAGCCGGGGGCGAGATTGGCATAGGAAACGCCGTAATTGTCGGTCGCATAGTTCCAGTCCTCGTCGATGTTCTTCATTTTATAGGCATACCCGTTGGCCGACGGCTCGGTGAAACTGAGCGTGGCGAAGTGTATCCCGACGCTGTTGCGGTCATAGGGTAGCTCGATTTTCCTGACCGCCGACACGCTGCGGCTGTTTCCGTCAGCATCCTCGACCACATATTTCTCTGTGCCGTCAATGACGAGCTTGGTTATATAAACAGGCGGGACGTAGGTGTTGCTCAGATGGTGGTAGGGGTCAAACGAGACAAGTCCCTCGCTGCTGCCGAAATAGAAAGTTCCGTCAGTGCCGACGAGAGCCGACTTGTAGTTAAACTGATTGGAGGGCAGGCCGTCTTTAGTCGTAAAAGTTTTGATTCTTAAATCGTTGGGCGCAAATTGCACCAATCCGTTGTTGGTCCCGAACCAAAGGTTATGATTCCTGTCTTCAAGTATCTTGTAGGCAGTGTCATCGGGAAGTCCTTGGGCGACGGAGACGGTTGTAAAATTGTTTTCAGCAGCATTGTACCGGCATATACCGCCGCGGTCGGTCGAGAACCATATTTCACCCTGCGAGGATTCAAAAATCCCGCTGACCGAGTTGGAGCTGAGTGTAGACAGGTCGTTCTCGTCATGTTCAAAATGGGAAATCGCACCTGTCGCGGGGTCATAGCGGAACACGCCGCTGCCCATAGTGGCGACCCAGATTTTGCCGTCAGACGACTCCAAGATGTCAAAGATGTAGTTCATTCCGAATTCCGTCTTGTGTTCCATCCTCATCGAGACAGGGTCGCAGAGATAGACACCCCACCCATTGCCGAGCCACACGTTGCCGCTGCGGTCACGGCACAAGGCATATATACTGCCCTCGTTCAGGTTGAGGCGGCTTTCGGAATAATGGCTGATATTGCGTCCGTCACCCGAGGCGACATCCAGTCCGTCCTTGAAATAGCCCACCCACACATCGTCGTTCATCGCAAGCAATGACATCGTCCTGTCACTGGCGGGACGGCTTCCGGTGTCTTTCCCGAGACGGCGGCAGAGTCCCGTGCCGGGGTCATAAATATTGACTCCCTTGTCCTCGGTCCCGATCCAGATGCGGCCGTGGCTGTCCTGAACCATCTCGCGGATGCGCTTGCTGCTGATGGAGAAATCGCGGCTCATGGGGACGTGGCGGATGAATTCCATGCCGTAGCGGGGGAGATAGTTTACGCCGCCCATGTTGGTCCCGAGCCATATACCGTTTTCCTTGTCGCGGTAGATGCAGCTGATCTGGTTGTCAGAAAGAGAGTAGGCACACATCGGGTCGTTGTAGATGTGCTCGACCGTGCCCTCGCTCTCATTGATGATGTAGGCACCCGCCTGAGTGGCGACCCACAGCTCGTTGTCCATAGCGGCCACATCGCGTATAATCTTGTAATGCACATCGGGGGCGTTGAAATCTGACACGACGTTGCGGCGCTTGTTGAGACGGCGGAGTTTCCCTTCGTGTATCCCTATCACGAGGTCTTCGCCGTAGTCACACATCTTGTATATGTTCTCCCCTTCGAGGGTAGCGCCGGCACTGTCGCCGAGATACTGCGAGAAACGGTCGGCATTGGCATCGTAGAGATAGACACCGAGGCCGTTTGTGCCGATCCACACTCGGCTGCCCGAGTCGATGCAGAGGCACTGCGGACTGCCGTGGTCAGGCACATCGGGATTGCCAAAAGTGTAATGCCACAGCTTTCCGTCCGGGTCACGGCGGAAAAGGCCCTGATTGGGAAGCACAATCCACACATTGCCAGCCGAGTCGCTTTTTATAGCCGAAACCCAGTCGGTCATCCTGACACCGTCGGCGGCAGCCTCGTCGATATAGTCGAAATCCTCCGTGACGGGGTCGAAGATGAACACGCCGTTGTCAGTCCCTATCCACAGGCGGCGCGACGAGTCTTCATAAAGCGATGACACATTGTTGTCGCGCATCCCGCGCTCGGAGTCTATGCAGTCAAAGACACGGATTGTGTTGCCGTCATAACGGTTGAGCTTGTTGCGGGTGCCGAACCACATAAATCCGTAGCTGTCCTGAAGGATAGCCTTGACATCGGTCTGAGAGAGACCGTCCTTTTTAGTATAGCACCTGAAGTAGTGACGGAAATGGGCATTCTGCGCCACGGCATTACCGAGACACAGGATGCTGACCAGTATTGCAAGGAGTCTTTTCATGGGGTTACAGTGGTTACTTCGTTTATCACCGCAAAAATACAAATAAGTATCGTAACAGTCTTTTCAAAAAATAACACGGATGTGTCAATCGGGGTAAAAACCAGCGGATTCGGGGTTTTTGACACAAATTTGACAAATTTTGAACCCTCCATACCTATTTGATAAAATGTATTATTTCTATTTTTGCATACAAATCACAAAACACTCTAAACCATGTCAAAATCCATCCTTGCATTCCTGCTTACAGCCGCCGTGTCGATGACCGGCTCTGCCGCCCTGCGCGACAATGTGCCCCTCGACGGCGAGTGGATGTTTTCCAAAAATCCGGCCGACGGCCGGCAACGTCAGTGGGAACTCGTCACCATTCCCCATTCATGGAACGCGGCCGACGGCACCACTCCCGACTATTATCGCGGCGGGGCCCGGTATGAATACACCCTGCACCTTGACTCTGTCCCGGCAGGGAAAAGAGGCTTTCTGCGTTTCGAGGCTGTCAGCCAAGAGGCCGACGTGACTGTCAACGGAACCCGTGTCGGCAACCACAAGGGTGCTTTCAATGCCTTCTGCCTTGAAGTGACCGGCCTCTTGCACGAGGGGGACAACAGCATAATCGTCGAGGCGACCAACGCCCATGATGACAATATCGCCCCGCTCGAAGGGGATTTCACCATCTTCGGCGGTATATACCGCCCGGCCAAACTGATGTGGCTTCCGGCGACATGCATCACGCCGCTCGACTATGCGTCGCCGGGCACCTATATCACGCAAAAGGAGGTCAGCGACAACCTCGCCAAACTCCACATAGTGACAAAACTCGACGGAAACGCCTTGAAAAGCAAAAACAAGCTGTCGCTGCGCACGACCATCACCGGCCCTGACGGCAACGTGGTTGCGTCGCGCTCGGCCCGATGCGGCAAAGGTGCCGACGGGAAGGTCGAGGTCTCGGGCGACTTCGAGATAAAGCGACCCGCCCTGTGGAGCAAAAAATCACCTGAAAACCGATACACCGTGTTTCACGAACTGATTGACGGGAAAGAGGTAATCGACACGCTGTCACAGCGCATCGGGTTGCGATATTTCTCCATCGACCCCGAGAAAGGGTTCTTTTTCAACGGACAACCCTACCGTCTCGCAGGCGTGAACCGCCATCAGGACCGCCCGGGGAAAGGATGGGCCATATCTCAGGCCGACCATGAGGAGGACATGGCTCTAATCAAGGAAATCGGGGCCAACACCATCCGTCTCGCCCATTACCCTCACTCTGAGCAGTTCTATAACCTGTGTGACGACAACGGCATGCTCGTGTGGGCCGAAATCCCCTTTGTCGGGCACGGCACCGACTCTCCCGAGTTTGCCGACAATCTCAAGACACAGCTGACCGAGCTTATCCGTCAGAATTACAATCATCCCTCGATTTTCATCTGGAGCCTGTTCAACGAGATAGGTTTCGGCAACTCCGGCGCGGTGAAACCTGACAATATCGTTGCCGAGCTGAACGACCTCGCCCATGCCGAAGACCCCTCGCGTCCCACCGTCGGCGCGACCAACAAGGATGACCTTCCCGAAAACTGGATTCCCGACTATCTCGCCTACAACAACTATCCCGGATGGTACTGGGCCGAACCCGCCGCTATGGGTCCCTCGACCGACTGGAAAAACAAGGGCAAAGGCGTGGCTATCAGCGAGTATGGCGCAGGAGCGAGCATCCACGACCACGACCAGCACATAAAATCGGCGCCCAAGACCGACGGCCATTACCACCCCGAGGAATGGCAGGCCACCGTGCATGAAGGGAACTACCGCGAACTCGCAAAACGCCCCTATGTCTGGGCGACGTGGGTGTGGAACATGTTTGACTTTGCAAGCTCGTGGCGCAACGAGGGTGACATCCGGGGCACCAATGACAAGGGTCTCGTCACCTACGACCGCAAGACCCCCAAGGACGCCTTCTACTTCTACAAGGCTCAATGGAGCGAGGAGCCGATGGCCTACATCACATCGCGCCGGCACATTATCCGCGAGAATGCCGACACACAGGTGAAAGTGTACAGCAACTGCGACACCGTGGAGTTGCGCGTCAACGGCAACCCCGTGGGGGCCATCAAGCCTGAAGGCGGTATCGCCAAGTGGGACAACGTCACCCTGCGTCCCGGCAAAAACAAGATTGAAGTAATCGGTACTGCCGGGGGCAAACGCGTCGCCGACAGCTGCGAATGGACATTGAAATAGCCTGAACCTCAAGATGAAACATCTCATTTTACCTATAATGCTGATGACCGCCATTGCCGCCGGAGCGGCGACAGAGCCGGTCGATTATGCCAACCCCCTCGTCGGGACCGCGCTGAAAGGAGAAGGAGGCACGGCGCCCTTTGTCGGCGAACCGTTTGCCATGACCAATTTCCTCGCCCAGACCCGTGAAAACAAGATGGGCACGATGGCCTATGTATATGACGACACCCACATCATGGGCTTCATGGCCTCCCACCAGCCCACGGTGTGGATGGGCGATTACGGCTATGTGTCGCTCATGCCTCAGACAGGCGGAGAGATACGCACCCTCCCCGAAGAGCGCAAAATCACTTTCTCCCACAAAAACGAAAAAGCCACCCCGGCCTATTACAGCGTCACGCTTGACAACAAGGACGGCAAAATCAAGGCCGAGATAGCGGCGGCAAAGCGTGCCGGGATGTTCCGTTTCACCTACCCGCGCACCGACAGTGCCCGCGTCATCATCCAAGGTATCAACCTCAACCCCGGCCTCGCCGACTGGGCCAACGACTACGGCCCGCGCATCGCGTCAATCAAGGGATGGATAAAGGTCGACACCGTCAACAACGAAATTGTCGGCTACAATCCTGACCGCCAAGCGGCGCAGATAGGCCCCGAACTCGCTGATTTCAAAGGATATTTCGTCATAAAACCCGACAAGAAAATCAAGCGTTTCGGCACATGGGAAGGCAGCGACATCTATCCCGGAAAAGATGAAATCGAGGGAACCCGCTCGGGCGCATATATCGATTTCGCAACCAAGAAAGGCGAGGCGGTGACATTCACCGTCGGGACATCGTTTATCGACATTGACCAAGCCCGCGACAACATGAAACGCGAACTCCCTGCCGACGGCGACATGAAAAAACTCGTTGCCTCGACACGCGCCGCGTGGAACGACAAGCTCGGCAAAATGAAAATCAACGGTGTCGACGACGAGACCAAGCGCATCTTCTACACCGCCTTGTTCCACTGCTATCTTTTCCCGCGCGAATTTTCGGAATACGGCCGCTATTACAGCGCGTTTGACGACAAGGTACACGAGGGGGTGTCGTTCAACGACTACTCCCTGTGGGACACATTCCGCGCCTATCACCCGCTCATGACCATCATCGAGCCGGAACTGACCGGCGACTGGATTACGTCGTTGCTACAGATGTACAAAGAGGGCGGATGGATGCCCATCTGGCCCAACCCCACCTATACCAACATCATGATAGGCACCCACGGCGATGCCGTAATCGCCGATGCCTACATGAAAGGGATACGCAACTATGACGTAAACCTCGCCTATGAGGCAATGCGCAAAAACGCCATGACACCACCCGAAAGCGATACCTCGCGCCGCTACGGCGACCGCGACCGCTGGACGGCGTTTGAAGGACGCGCAGGCGCAAGCTGGTATCACACAATCGGTTATGTTCCTGACGACAAGACCGCCGAATCGGTGTCGCGCACACTGGAATATGCCTACGACGACTGGTGCACCGCCCGGCTCGCCCGCGAGCTCGGCAAGACCGACGACTATAACGCCCTGATGCGCTGGGCCGGCAACTACCGCAACATCTACAACAAGGAAAAAGGCTTCATGCTCCCCCGCAACTATGACGGGTCATGGGTCGACATCGACGACACCGACCACCACGGAATGACCGAAGGGTCAAAATGGACCTATCTGTTCTGCGTACTTCAGGACATTCCGGGCATGATTGACCTGATGGGCGGAAATGATGCCGTTGCCGCAAAACTCGACCGCAATTTCAACGAAAACCGTTACCGCCACGACAACGAGCCGGGCCATCACTACATCTACCTCTACAACTACTGTGACCGCCCGTGGAAGACACAGGAGCTCATCAAAAAGCACACCGCCGTCAACTACCACGATGCCCCCGACGGCCTCAACGGCAACGACGACTGCGGGCAGATGTCGGCATGGTACCTGTTCTCCATCATGGGATTCTACCCCGTGACTCCCGGCAGCAACCTCTTTGCAGTCGGCGCGCCCCAGTTCCCCCGTTTCGAAATCGACCGTGGCGGCGACGCGGGCACTCTCAGCATCATCGCCGACAACCTCAGCGACAAGAACATATATGTCAAGAGCGTGACAGTCGACGGCCGCCGCCTGACTGACAGCCACCTGACATGGAACGACATCAGCAAGGCACGCGAAATCCGCTTCGCCATGACCGACCAGCCCTCGACTTTCTGGAAATAATGCATAGTTACAGAACTATCGCCTAAGCACAGGAGTTTTTCATTCAACCAGAGTAAAATCTCAACATTTTTAGCTAAATTTGCACACTTGGAGCGTTGTTTTAACCCACGTTCCAAGTGTGCCTACTTTTCTAAAAACGCTCCAGTATTTTGATGACAGACAAAAATAACAAGATATTAAACGACTCCGGTATCGCTGCAGAAGCAACCCTTTTTTACGGTAATGACACGATTTGGACTGAACGCCAATTTTCTCATCCTGAAAGAAAGATTAGACTCGCTACATCTTTTAGTGGAATTGGAGCCATAGAACATGCGTTTCAGCGTTTAGGTCTTAACACTGAGATTATATTTGCTGGAGATATTGATGATAAATGTAAGAAATCTTATTTTGCCAACTACGACATTGATGAAAGCCGTTGGCATTCTGATATTCAATCCTTTGACGCCACGCCATTCAAGGGAAAAGTAGATATTTTTGTCGGCGGAGCGCCATGTCAGGCTTTCTCTATGGTGGGAAAACGAAAAGGGTTTGAAGATACCAGAGGAACGCTTTTTCGTGAGTTTGCACGAGTCGTAAAAGAATGTGAACCAAAGATTTTCATTTTTGAAAATGTAAAGGGCCTCATCAATCACGACAGAGGTAACACTTGGGAAGTTATCCGTCACACTTTTGAAGATTATTGCGGGTATCATATTAGATTCAAAGTACTGAACAGCAAGGACTACGGAATACCGCAGCATCGTGAAAGAATTTTTTGTATCGGATTTCGTGAACCGGAGGAATTTGAATTTCCCGACCCGATACCACTTGAATACAAAATGTATGATTTTTTAGAAGATTACATCCAAACCCGCTATTTCTTGAAAGAGAAAGGCATTAAGTTTGTCACTTCAACAAAAAATCGGGCCAAGTGCTACACTCAGATTAACGGAGATGTTGCTCTTTGCCAAAAAAGAAACCAACAGTTTAACTGGCACGGCGACTTCGTGTATCATCCTGCGTTACAGAACGAGCCCTATGAAGAAGAATGGGACGAATTTATTTTTGATGTCAGAGATGTAGAAGAAAAATATTACCTGTCGGAAAAAGTCAAGAACTATGTTCTTGCGCCCGGCACAAAAAACTTTCGGACTTCCACGGAAACCGATCTTGACGTGGCTCGTCCACTTCTGCAATCGATGCACAAAATGCATCGCGCGGGAATAGACAATTATGTGACCCATAAAGGCCGAATCCGAAAACTCACCCCTCGTGAATGTCTGCGTCTTATGGGATTCAAGGATTCTTTCAATATCGTTGTTTCCGACACCTCTATGTACCAGCAAGCTGGTAATAGTATTGTTGTCGACGTTCTCATAGCAATCCTCAAGCAGCTCGACATTACTAAATACGGAGAATAAATCCATGAAAATAGCCGGTCAGAATTTCACCTTTGTAGACACTCTTAACTCTCCAGTTACTGTTCCCGACTGCTTTGTAATGCGGGATTCAAAAATTGGGAGTGGCAATGGAGAGGCCAAATTATATATAGCCTCTAAAACAGTCATGTACCCATTCTTCGGGAATAAAGGGTTTGTTGCCAAATGCTTTTTGTTAAAAAGCGACCTTCTTTCCTATATGAATGCTCTCCATGCTGAATATCTGCATCCATCACAGGCATATCGTGGTGCTGATGAAATGCCTCAGTTATGGAAAGAACGTGTTGCCAAAATCGAGAGTCTTCCTGAAGTTATTGAATTTCACGTCAGCGCCCAAGACCAGATTGACGGCCCTCGCGGATATGTCAACTCTAAAGATACCGGCTACCAGCTGATTCGTGAAATTTCTCTGCCTCTTGTAACTTATATATCTGTTATGCAATTAACAGATAGTTCCGGTGCAACCCTTTATTATTGGAAACTTTTTGCCGACTTTGAGGCTATTTCCGATAAAAAAGCCGCCCTTGTGTTTACCTACGGAAAAAAAGGTGAAAAAATTTCCGAGCCGGCACCTGAACCTAAGGTTTCTTCTCGTCAAAATGAGATACGAAAAGCTCGACAAGGACAAGGAGTTTATCGCGATAAACTCCTTTCGGAATGTCCTTTTTGCCCTATAACTATGATTAACGATGAACGGTTGCTCATTGCAAGCCATATCAAACCTTGGGCAGTTGCCTCTGACATTGAAAAACTTGACCCTAAGAACGGCTTTATGCTATCTCCACTGTATGACAAACTTTTCGACAGGGGACTGATGACTTTCACCGAAGACCGTCGCATCGTCTTTTCCAACTGGATTTCGCCCAAGAACAAGGAACGTCTCGGTATTAAAGACGGGCAATTTATACAAATGCTGCCCCTTGACGAGGCGAGACAATCCTATATGCAATTTCATCGGTCGTCGGTATTCAAAGGATAATCAGCGGATGAATCACAGTAGTGAAACGGACTTACCAATTTTTGACACAAACGAGTTTTTCGAGATGGAACCGGTTTTGTAATTTTGCGCCGAATAATTCCATCACATATTCCATGAAGACTCTGTTATATCTCACTCTTTCAGTCTGCGGGATGGTTGCGACACTGCCCGCCGGAGCAACTTCGATGCCGCTGCCAAGTGACGCGACGGCTGTCTATGAGTCGCGCCGACCGGCTGAAAAGCTGTTTCACTCCACCGCCGTCGAGAAGGAGATTGCTCGCGTCACGTCAATGCTGACCAATCCCAAGCTGGCTTGGATGTTTTCCAACTGTTTCCCCAACACGCTTGACACTACCGTCCATTACCGCATCGGGGACGACGGCGAGGATGACACGTTTGTCTACACGGGCGACATCCACGCGATGTGGCTCCGCGACTCGGGGGCGCAGGTGTGGCCTTACGTCAGTCTCGCCGACCGCGACGAGAAACTGCGCAAGATGATTGCCGGGGTGATACGCCGGCAGATGAAGTGTATACTTCTCGACCCCTATGCCAACGCTTTCAACGACGGACCGACAGGGGGATGGTGGATGAGCGACCTGACCGACATGAAACCCGAGTTGCATGAGCGCAAATGGGAAATCGACTCTCTGTGTTACCCGATCCGTCTTGCCTATGAATACTGGCTCGTGACAGGCGACACGTCGGTATTCGACGAAAACTGGCGCCGCGCGATGGAACTCGTTGTGGCCACTCTGCGCGACCAGCAGCGCAAGGAGGGAAACGGCAGCTACAAGTTTGAGCGCAAGACCGAGCGCGGCACCGATACAATGATAAACCACGGCTACGGCCACCCGGTCAAGCCGGTCGGACTGGTGGCATCTGCCTTCCGCCCCTCTGACGACTCGACAACGTTCCTGTTTCTCGTTCCGGCCAACTTCTTTGCTGTAACATCGCTGCGCAAGGCCGCCGAAATCCTGACCAAGGTCAACGGCGACAAGGCCCTCGCCGCAGAATGCGACTCGCTTGCTGCCGAAATCCATGCGGCTCTGATGGAGTATGCAGTCTATGACCATCCGAAATATGGCAAAGTGTATGCCTTTGAAGTTGACGGTTTCGGGAATCACCTGCTCATGGATGACGCCAATGTCCCGAGCCTGCTTGCGATGGGTTATCTCGGCGACGTGGCAATTGACGACCCTGTCTATCAGAACACGCGCCGCATGGTGTGGAGCGAGGACAACCCCTACTTCTTCCGAGGCACTGCCGCCGAAGGCATCGGAGGGCCTCACATCGGGTTCAACATGATCTGGCCCATGAGCATCATGATGAAGGCATTCACCGCCACCGACGACGAGGAAATCGCCCGATGCATCTCGACCCTGATGTCCACCGATGCCGGCACCGGATTCATGCACGAGTCATTCCACAAAGACAACCCCGACGACTACACCCGCGCATGGTTTGCATGGCAGAACTCTCTGTTCGGCGAGCTTATTCTCAAACTCGTCAACGAAGGGAAAACCGACCTGCTCAACCGGATTACAAATACCAGATAAGTGAGTGTCAGAAATTATTTAATGTATTGCAGTGAGTGATATGTAGAATGATTTTGGACTTGCGAAGAAGGCGCATAGCCGTAGCTCTGTAACTGATGAGCAAGACTGAAAGCATCTTCATTGCGCTCACTTGATTCTATTAAATAATTTCTGACACTCACTTAACAATCGCGGCTCAGACACGAGTTGCGAAAAAAAGCCACAGAGGCTGCCGGAAAGAGCAGCCTCTGTGGCTTTTTTTCGATTTTTCACTAAAAAAGAGTTGATACACCGGGAGGTTGACGCATTTTGAGACGATTGTTATATTTTTTGGCAAACCGCTGACATAGCAGTGCAAATTAATCTTAATACTTTTGCATTGGAAGAATTGACCCTCGGGGTCGCGATTGTTTTCCCTTAAAAATAATATCAAACGAAAATGACATCAGTGAAAGTTTTTTTACACAGCACACTCGTCGCAGCCTGCCTCGCGGTGGCGGGCGGAGCTACAGTTTATGCCGGTGATTTTTCATACGGGAAATGGCAAATCAACCACGACGACGCGACACGCCGGGCGACCATCTCGAAAGACGGTAACGCGATTCTCAACGATGTTACCGTGCAGTTCAAGGCCGGTGGCCGCATGATGACAACCGACGGATATACAGGCGTGGAATACTCGACTGCCGACATCGCCGACGAGGTGGGACAAGGAAAAAGCTACACGATACTGTACACCTCGACCGAGACCGACGCTCCCGGCGTGGAGCAGACTTTCTACCTCTATGACGGCAAGGACTTCGTGCTGACCGACGTGACTCTTGTCGGCAAGGGCGGGGCCGAGGTTGCATCCAACTATATCGCCCCGGTGGTTTCCCGCGCCGAGAACCTGTTTTTGCCGCAGGACCTGAACAACCGTTTCCTGACTGTGCCGTTTGACAACGACGGATTCGTCACCTACGGGTCCTATCCGCTCAGCAAGACATCAAAGACATCGACCACCCTCGCCCCCGGGCGTGTGGCGCGAGACAGCATATCGTTTGAAGTGACCGCGATCTTCAACGGCGTGACACAGCAGGGCCTCGTCATCGGCTCGGTCGACCACGACACTTGGAAATCGGCTGTCCGCATGACAGGCAGCCCGCTGAGTCAGGGCAAAATCACCAATCTCGAATGCGCAAGCGGCGTAACTCATTCCGCGACAAAAGATGCCGACGGCGACTACCTGCAACCCCACGGAACCGTCACCGCTCCCCGCATAAAATCGGCCCGCATGATAATACACTATTCCGACGACTGGCGCACCGGCCTTGAAACCTACGGCGATATATGCGCCGCCATCGCCGGCCGGCAGGAATGGACCGGCGGAACCCCCTATGGCTGGAACAGCTGGGGCGGCATGGAACGCCACGTCAACTTCGACGGTGTCATCTCGGTATCTGACTTCATCAAGGAAAACATTCAGGACAAGGGCGGTTTCGGCGAAAACGGCGTCGTATTCGTGGGCCTCGACTCATTCTGGGACAACATGAACTGGGACCAGCTCAAGGAATTTGCCGACCACTGCTATGCCAACGGCCAAGTGCCGGGAATCTACTGGACCCCGTGGTGTGACTGGCTGTTCAGCGGCTCGCGCGCCGTGGAGGGCAACAACGGGTATTACTATGAGCAAGGCTATGCAAAGGTCAACGGAAAGACCAAAAGCGTGGCCGGTGCCCTGTGCATGGACCCCACCGCGCCCGCTACAATCTCGCGCCTGAACTTCTTCATCGACAAATTCAAGATAATGGGTTTCAAATATATCAAGCTCGACTTCCTCACCAACGGCATTGTGGAATGTGACCGGTTCTACCTCCCCGAAATCACCACCGGCGTTCAGGCCTACAATTACGGCATGAAAAAGCTGCGCGAGCGTTGCGGCGACGACATGTTTATCGTCGAGTCAATCGCCCCGCTGTTCCCGGCGCAGTATGCCAACGCGCGCCGTGTGTCATGCGATGCTTGGGGCGAGATGTGGCACACAAGCTACATGATGAACAGTTTCTCATTCGGCTGGTGGCTCAACCGTGTCTACAACTACAACGACCCGGACCACCTCGTGATGGGCAACCGCAGCGTGGCCGAAAACATCTCGCGCATGACTACCGCGGCCGTAACCGGCTACTGCATGCTCGGCGACAACCTCAGCACCCGGGGTTCCTACATCGGCACTGAAGAATCTCAGAACAAAGCTGCACGTTTTTCAACCTACGACAAAGTCAACGAGGTAATCCGGCGCGGCGGCGGTTTCCGTCCCGCCTACGGACACATTCTTTCCGGCGCCAACAACTCGGTCGACCTGTTCTATCTCGAAACCGAAGACTCCTATTATATCGCCCATTTCAACTACGAAATCGACAACAAGGATATAACCCTCGACCTGACCTCCCTCGGCATCAACGGGGCCGACATCGACACCTCGCGCAGCTATGAATGCTGGACCGACGAAGGCGTGACAATCAACGGCAACGAAATGACCTACCGTCTGACTACCGAGCGCGCAAGGCTTTACCGTCTTTATAAAAAGTAAACGTGAGAACTGACACGATAATTCAAATCACAAACCAAAATAATCAATCTTCACATGAATGACTTTTTTAAGAAAAAAGCTCTTTCCCTGACATGCGCAGTGCTGGCCGTGGGTTTCATGGCTTCATGCAGCGATGACAAGGACGAGGCGAACGGAGGTGCACACAACCCTAATGCCCCCGTCGAGCTTACCGATTTCTACCCCACGACGGGTGGTGTTGCCACGCAGCTCATCCTCAACGGCAAAAACTTCGGTACCGACCTGTCAAAAATCAAGGTGTATGTCAACAACCGTCCCGCAGCCGTCATCTCGTCGGTCGGCGAGAAAATCTACGCCATCTGCCCCCGCAAGCCGGGCGAAGGTGACGAGGAGGGACTCATCGAGTGTCCTGTATCGGTGGAAATAGACGGGAAACGTTACGACTACGACACAAAGTTTGACTACTATATCCGCACCGTCGTGACAACCGTGTGCGGTATCAAGGATGCCCCCGACGAAGTCTCGACCGGCAACCTCGCGCAGACAACTATGCCCCATGTCACCTATCTCGCCGTCGACAAGGACAACAATATCATCGCGAGTCTCCGCAACCGCAACAGCTACTATAACAACAACAAGGTCATCCTTGTCAACGAAGACGAGGACCTGAGCCGACTCCTCATCCCCGACACAGGAGCGCCGCTCAACCAGCCCTGTATGCTCGACGACGGCAACACCGTCTACATCCCCACCGACAACGGCCTCGATTACTGGACCATGTCGTCGGAAAACATGTGGAGCCCCATGAAACAGTCGCTCAAACCCGAGGCGGGCGAGACGCTGACATTTGACTACAAGCACTCAATCGCCATGTGTACCGTCGACGGCTACATGTACATCCGAGCCAAAAACGGCATCCTTTACCGCTTTGACCCGCTGACAGGCTATGCGAGCCAAGTCGACAACGGACTCATGAGCGGCAGTGACAGCTACATGTGCTTCAGCCAGAAACATCCCAACATTCTTTACATCGCCTATACCAACAACCACTGCATCTACAGCTACGACATTTCCTCAAAACGCCACTCGCTCATTGCAGGCGTGTCGGGCAAGGCCGGTTACCTCGACGGCAACGGCTCGGCTGCGCAGTTCCACTCTCCCCGCCAGCTGATTCTCGATGAAAACGACGACATGTACATCGCCGACACCGAAAATCATGTCATCCGCAAGGTGACACCCGACGGAAAGGTCAGCACCGTCATCGGTCAGGCCGGCGAGGCGGGTTACCGCGACGGCAGTCCCGAGACTGCCCTGTTTGACAACCCCTACGGCGTGTGTATCAACAAGGAAGGCATCATCTACATCGGCGACTTCAACAACCAGTGCATCCGCCGTCTGGCAATCGAGTAATTTTATCGGTTCAAGGTTTAGGTCTAAGGTTTAATACCCCGCACCTTGCTTTACCTTATCAAGAGAATCAGAACAAAACCAATCAATAAACCAAGCAATGAGAAAAGCGATATTAATGATAATGCTGCTGTGTTTCACGGCTGTCGCATGGGCGCAGAATAACCGGCAGTTAGTCACAGTGTCGGGTACGGTCTATGACGAGACCGACTCGACAGTGCCGGGCGCGAGTGTCTTTATAAAAGACCGCCCGGGTACAGGTACCGTCACCGATATTGACGGAAATTTCAAACTCAATCTGGGAAAAAACGACGTGCTCGTCGTCTCCTATCTCGGCTACAAGCCGTTTGAAAAGATGATAACCGGCAACGAAAGCGGCCTTGAAGTGCATCTTGAAATCGATGCCAACGTCCTCGACGAGGCTGTAGTTGTGGGTCTCGGAACACAGCGCAAAATCAGTGTCGTCGGTGCCGTGACAAGCGTGGATGTCAAGGACCTCAAGACTCCCGGCACCAATATCCAGAACATGCTCGGCGGACGTGTCCCCGGCATCATAACCATGCAGTCGAGCGGCGAGCCGGGAAAAAACATCTCCGAGTTCTGGATTCGAGGTATCGGCACTTTCGGAGCCAACAGCAGCGCGCTCGTCCTCATCGACGGCCTTGAAGGAAACCTCAGCGAGGTCGACCCCGCCGACATCGAGTCGTTCTCGGTGCTGAAAGACGCATCGGCGACTGCCGTCTACGGTGTGCGCGGCGCCAACGGCGTTGTCCTCATCACAACCAAGCGCGGTAACGCCGACCGTCTCGAAGTGACAGGACGTGTCAACTTCGGCATCTCCCACCTGACCAATATGCCCAAATACATCGGCTCCTACGAGTATGCACAGCTTGCCAACGAGGCACGCGTCGTGCGCGGAAACTACCCTCTCTACACCGACACCGAGCTTGACATCATCAAGTACCAGCTCGACCCCGACCTGTTCCCCGACGTGAACTGGCAGAAAGAGCTGCTCCACAAGAACTCATTCACTCAGACCTACTTTGTCAACGCCCGCGGCGGCGGCAGCCTTGCCCGATACTACCTCTCGCTCGGCTACAGCAACGAATCCTCAGCCTACCGTCAGGACAAGAACTCGAAATATTCAGCCGGCGTGGGTTATCAGACGATGAACTACCGTGTCAACGTCGACATCAACCTCACCCCGACAACCAAACTCTACTTCGGGTCTGACGGCTTCCTGTCAATCAAGAAAGAGCCTGGTAACACGAGTACCGACGACCTGTGGAAGACAACCCGCAACCTGACTCCCATCACCATCCCGACCGTCTACTCGACCGGCCATCTCCCCGCCTTCGGTGCCGACAACGCCTACTCTCCCTACGTCATGCTGAACCAGACCGGTATGACCGACATCCGCCACTATCGCGGCAAAGCGACTCTCGAACTCACCCAAGACCTCTCGATGGTGACCGAGGGACTGAAACTGCGCGTTCAGGGTGCGTTTGACAACGAGACAAACCTCCGCGAGAAACGCTCAATCCGCCCTGACATGTACTATGCCACCACCCGCAAATATACCGGCGAGCTCGGTATCATCAAGCGCGTCGATGCCGAACCGGCCAAATATGAAAAAGGCGAGGAACAGTTTTACAAGTTCCACTTCGAGGCAACAGCAACTTGGGACCGCCTGTTCAACAAGAAACACCGCGTGGGCGCGCTCCTCTACTACTACATGAGCAACCAGCAGAACAGCAACCAGAGCGGCGTCACCGACGATGCTACACTCAAGAGCATGTATGCAATACCCATCAAGTATCAGGGTGTGTCGGGCCGACTCTCCTATGGTTACGATGACACATATTTCCTTGATGCCAACTTCGGTTACACCGGCTCGGAAAACTTTGAAAAAGGGCACCGTTTCGGTTTCTTCCCCTCGGTGGCTATCGGCTGGGTTCCCTCCCAGTATCCCTTCATGCAGGCCCTCAGCCCTGTGCTCAACTTCCTGAAATTCCGCGCATCTTACGGTACCGTGGGTAACGACCGACTCACTGACGAGCGTTTCCCCTACCTGACACTCATGAATATGGGTAGCGGCGGCGGATGGGGCAGCTCGAGCGGCTACATCACCGAGGAACGCGTCGGCGCCAACAACCTCCGCTGGGAGAAAGCCACAAAGGCCGACCTCGGTATCGAGGGCCGACTCCTCAACGACCGCATCGACTTCGTTGTCGACTTCTTCCAAGACAAGCGCGACGGTATCTATCAGCGTCGTGAGCAGATTCCCGGATATGTCGGCCTGACTCAGATGCCTTTCGGCAACGTCGGCAAGATGAAAAGCTGGGGTGCTGACGGCAACATCTCTTACAGCCAGCAGATCAACAAGGACTGGGGTTTCACCGTGCGAGGCAACTTCACCTACTCGGCCAACAAGGTTGAGAACTGGGAACAGGCCCTTCAGCCCTACGATTATCAGAACTACTCAGGCTATGTCAACAACGCTTTCCGCGGCTATATCGCCCTCGGTCTTTTCCGCGACGAACTTGACGTGGCACAGAGCCCCAAGCAGACTTTCGGCAGCTATCTCCCCGGCGACATCAAGTATAAGGATGTCAACGGCGACGGCGTGATTGACGAAGATGACAAAGTGCCCCTCTCTTATCCCAACTACCCCAAACTGATGTATGGATTCGGCGGCGAGGTGCGCTGGAAAGACCTGACACTCAGCGTCCTGTTCCAAGGAACCGGCAACACTGACTACTACTATGTCCACCCCGGCGACTGGGATGCGGAAAATGGCGACGGCAAGGGTTATATCCCCTTCTATGGCGGCAACACCGGCAACGTGCTCACCATCGTGGCCAATCCGGCCAACCGCTGGATTCCGGCATCATATTCGGGCGACCCCTCGACCGAAAACCCCAATGCCCTTTTCCCCCGTCTGAGCTACGGTGTCAGCGACAACAACAAACAGTATTCGACTTTCTGGCACGCCAACTCGCGCTATCTGCGCCTCAAGGAAATCAACCTCAACTATCATGTGACCCCGGGCAAGGTGCTCAAGACCATCGGTGTCAAGTCGATGGACCTGCAATTTGTCATCAACAACCTCCATGTGTGGAGCCCCATGAAACTCTGGGACCCCGAGCAGGCCAACCGCAACGGTGCCGCCTACCCGATTCCCACCACCTATGCAGTCCAGATGTATGTCAACTTCTAAAAATTCCTCCCTATCATGCATAAAATGAAAAGAATATTCTGGTTCATGCTCCTTCCGCTGATTAGCGGCGTATTTGCGGCATGTGACAGCTATCTCGATGTCGATCAATATTTTGACGACACGATGAAATATGACTCGATTTTCGCCCGTCGCATCAACTTGGAGAAATATCTCTGGGGTGCCGCAGGCGAGCTCCCCGACGAGAGCCGAATCTTCGGCGACGACCCCTGCCCCGGCATTACCGGATCCGACGAGATTTTCACCCTCATGGATCCCGACCTTTTCCACGGCAAGGCCCTCGGCCTCGGCCTCGTCAGCCCTTCCGACCTCAAAGGGATGAACTCGTGGAACACCTGCTACAAGATTATCCGCAAGGCCAACATGATTCTCGCCCGCATCGGCGAATGCAAGGACATCACACCGCTCCAGCGCGCCGAGCTCATCGGCTACACCCACTTCCTGCGCGGGTATTCCTACTATTTCATCCTCATGAACTACGGCCCCGCCGTGCTGCTCGGCGACGAAGTGTTTGACAACAACCTCGAATCCGCGGCCTACGAGCGTGCCCGCGCTACATTTGACGAGACCGTCGACTACATCTGCGAAGAACTCGAAATCGCCGCACAGAACATCCCCGAGGATGTCAACATCCTCAACTTCGGCCGTCCCACCAAGGGCGCAGCCTACGCAATCATCGCCCGTGTGCGCCTCCACGCCGCCAGCGACGCCTTCAACGGCGGTGTCTCCGCCCGCCGCTACTTCGGCGACTGGACCCGCTGCACCGACGGTGTCCACTACGTCTCGCAGACCTACGACGAGCGCAAGTGGGCCCTCGCCGCTGCCGCCTGCAAGCGCGTCATGGACATGGGTCGCTACCAGCTCCACACTATCGAGCGTTCCAACGGCATCGGCGGTGACGTGACCGAGGCAACCCCCGCACTCCCCGAAAACGTATCGGCCGAACCGTTCCCCTACGGTGCAGGCGACATCGACCCGCTGAAATCCTACGCCAACATGTTCAACGGCAACACCTATGCCGTCCAGAACCGCGAGCTCATCTGGGGCAAGAAGTCTGACCCCACCCGCGAATACACACGCCAGTCATTCCCCATCTACATGGGCGGCTACAACGGCATGTGCATCCCGCAGAAGATGATTGACGAGTACCGCATGGTCAACGGCAAGACCATCGATCAGGCCCGCGTAGACGGCGAATATAGCGAGACCGGCTCGTCGCGACTGCTGAAATACTTCTCGGGATACCGGCTCCTGCGCGGCACACACAACATGTATGTCGACCGCGAGATGCGTTTCTATGCCTGCGTCGGGTTCAACGGTTGCTACTGGCCCGCAAACTCCTGCCAGAACCAGAATTTCCGTCAGCAGACCGTCTACTACTACAACGGTGCCAATGCCGGCCCCGACAAAGCGATTTCCGAACCCCGCAACACCTGCATAACCGGCTACGTCCTCAAGAAATACATCCACCCCGACGACAACTGGTATAACGGTGACGGCTCAACCCGTCTCGACAAGATTTTCCCCATCATCCGCTACGGCGAAATCCTCCTCTCCTATGCCGAGGCTGTAAACCACCTCGCGTCGTCCCACACCGTGGCCATGACAAGCGGCGAGACCTACACCCTGTCGCGTGCGGCATGCATGGACGAAATGATTTTCGCCTTCAACCAGATCCGTTTCCGCTCGGGACAACCCGGCCTGACCCCCGGGGAGTATGCCGACGAGGCCACGATGGACGCTACCGTCAAGCATGAACGCCTCATCGAGATGTTCTGCGAAGGCCGCCGTTTCTACGACATCCGCCGCTGGGGCATCTATGAGGAAGAAGAAAACAAACCCGTCATGGGCATGAATATCAACGCCACGAACAACTCCGCCTACTACGAGCGCACCATCGTCAACCACGCTGATGCCCGCAACCGCGTGGTCGACAAGAAGATGGTATTCCTCCCCTTGGAGCGCAACGAAGTGCGCAAATCGCGCATCCTTGACCAGAATCCCGGATGGTAATCACAGTGAAAAGTGAAAGGTGAAAGGTGAGGAAAATACCTTTCACCCTTCACTCCCTCTCACCCAACTAAGAATCAATTAATGAAAAAAACAATGAAAAAAATAATAATGACACTCTGCCTTATCCCGATTCTGGGACTGGTCGCCTGTAATGAAGACGACCAGTTTAAAGGCGAACTCTACAAGAAAATCATATATGTGCTGAGCGACGACGACCTCATCTTCCAGTCAGAACACGCCCTCGGCGAGGAATCGACCGGCTACCTCACCCTCTACTGCGGCGGCACCGAACACATCACTCAGGATGTAACCGTCGAGATGGAACCCGACGACGAACTCCTCTATGAGTACAACTACAAAAACTTCGACCTCAACGAGTCAAAGTATGCCCTCCCACTCCCCGAGGAAAATTATGACATCGACGACTTCAAGACCGTCCTCCGCGCGTCCAGTCCCGACAGCTACTCGCTGCTCCCCATCAAGATTCGCCCCGACGGCCTCAGCCCCGACAAGCAATACATGATCTCCATGCGCATCAAGGGTGTGTCAGCATTTGAAATCAACCCCGACAAGCAGCGCGTGCTGTTCAACGTGGTACTCAAAAACGACTACGCCACAATGCTCAACACCACCTACTATCAGACCACCGGCCGCGAGACACGCCACACCTCGGCAGGCGACATGCCCAGCAGCGTCTCCGTCACCCGCATCGCCGCCCCGGTGAGCAAAAACGCCATCCGCATGTTTGCCGGAACCCACACCTACACCACCGCCTCCGTCACCCCCGAAGAAATCGACCGATATGCCATGACCGTCACCTTCAACGATGACCACACCCTCACCATCACCCCCTACGGCTCAATCGAAATCGAGCAGCTCGGCGGCCCCGAGGACAACTACTGGTACATCGACGAAACCTTCGGCCACACCGTCCTCGTCACAACCTACCGCTACAAAGACGAAGTAACCGTCAATGACGCCAAGGAGACCTGCTGGATAACCATGTCCGAGACCTCCATCCGCCGCGCCACGACCAACTAATTCATTACCCATCAGCACCCCGCCGGGGTGCTGTCTCGCTTAACCCCATGTGCACCACATGGGGAACAGAAACCATACTAACGAAAGAGCGTCGGAGACGCGGGCCCATGCCGCGTCTCCGACCTTATTATCCGCTCAGCCGATTGCGGCGATACCGCCTCCCCCTTATAACCACCTAATCCTACAACTCATGAAACATATCATTTTTGCAATTATTTCAATCTTGCTCACCGGAAACGTCTTGGCCGCTGATAATGACCCGGTCGCCGAATACATAAACGATGCGGCTGACAATGACGTCACCATTAAAATCCCCGACGGATTCAAAGCACGGAAATTGGACGGTGACAAAGAACTCGTCATAAACCCCGGCTTTCACACCCGTCTTCAGCTGCCCGACGGCTCCATCGGATGGATATATCAGATAATTCTTGAATCAACCGACGGCAATTGCGCCATCCTGATGCCTATAGCTTTCTTCAAACCGGGCACTGTCACCGCATTGGGTACACATGTAAAAACCGAGATAAAAGCCTCTCAAAACGACATCCACTGTGACCTCAAAAAGCATCTAAACCTGATAACCGGCCCCGACATGTCGCGATATTCGATGGCTGACACTGCCGCCGTCTACCCACTGAACATGAGCACACCCTATATGGGAAAATACAACAACTGCACGGGAATATATCTGCGGAAATTCGCCCATCCCGCGATGATTATAAAAATACTGATGACCGACAATGGCCTCGCCCATAAAGAAAAATACCTCAAAACCCTTTTCGACAGCATAACCTACGGCAACACTCCCTCCGAAACCGGTATCCTCTCCGAAAAGAACGACTTCAACCGCATCGGCGGCCTCCTCCCCCTCTGACCTCCCACGGAGAAAAGGTAAATTGCCGTAAACTGAGCCCGCAGGGCGATATTGTGTTAAACCCCGTATGGAGCGGAGCGGAAAAGGGGAAAAGGGGAAAATGGGAAAGAAGATGCTCTCTAAAGTTAGAGCCCGTAGGGCGATGTGATGGTAATGAGGCGGTTACCATCACATCGCCCTACGGGTTCAGTTATTTTGGTCGGTTCCGATACCCCGCATTCCGCTGCGCTCCATACGGGGTTTAACACAATATTGCCCTACGGGCTCAGTTTGCAATCTCGTAAATCAACCATAGCGCCTTAACGCCGCTGTCTATCGTCAGCGGCATCGCCGCCGATTACGCGGCATGGCCGCGTCTCAACGTTAGCCACATGCAAACGCGCCTTTAGGTGCGCGCGGCTTGTGGTCAATAGCACATATCTGATTTTACGGCGGCGGTAGCTGCCGGTCTTGACGGGGGATGACCGGCTACGATGTAGCCGATTCCGGACAGAAAACGTAGAAAACCCAAGCCGCGCGCACCTAAAGGCGCGCTTGCATGGGCCTAACATTAAGCCGCGGCTACACCGCGCAATCGGCGGCGATGCCGCAATGTCACCGACTCAGCGACTTTCAAGTGTGCACCCCGCCGGGGTGCTGTCTCGCTTAACCCCATGTGCTCCACATGGGGTTGCGACCATGGGGGGCAGAGGTTGTTGCTCCTTTGCCCAACCACATGGGGTTAAGCAAGGCCGCACCCCGGCGGGGTGCACGTTTTCATTGCCGCGACACTACAAGAGGGGGGTTACTCCTATACGACGGCTTTAATGCGGCATCGCCGCCAATAGCGCGGTGCAGCCGCGCCTTAACGTTAGCCACACGCAAGCGCCCCGTTTAGGCGGCGCGCAGCGTATGGTTAACGCACACACCCCCTCGGCATCGGCTGCCGCGCAGCCGCTCCCGCACCGCGCAACCGGCGGCCATGCCGCATTTCACGCTGTTTTGGCAATTTTGCGACAGGCGAGCGATTTTTAGACACAACTCTGTTATATTTATTACCCATTGTTGTGCTATTTTTGCATTACCGAAAAACCGATACCAATCATGTCAAAACTGCTATTCAATATCACGTTTCTTTCAGCAGCTTTTATGGGTTGCGCAGGCATCGCCGAGGCCGCGAAACCGGTGGACTATGTCAACCCCTACATGGGCAACATCAGCCATCTGCTGAAACCGACTTACCCGACCGTGCACCGCCCCAACAGTATGCTCCGCGTCTATCCACGCCGCGGCGACCACACCGAGAGCTGGATGCACGGACTGCCGGTCATGGTGGTCAACCACCGCGAGAACACCGTCTTCGACCTCTCGGCCACTCAGAAACCTGTCTCGGAACTGAAACAGGTCGTGCGCACCGAGTGGGACAACGAGGCCATCACCCCCTACTCCTACAAAGTCACCGTCGACGACCACCGCGTGGATGTCAACTTCTCCCCGGCTGAACGCAGTGCGATTTATTCGCTCGACTTCCTCGACAATGCCCCCGCCCACCTCATCCTCAACGCCCGCGGCGGCGAGATTGCCGTCACGGGGGACACCATTAAGGGCTGGCAGCCGACATGGGGCAACGTGAAAGTCTACATCTGCATGGTTGTCGACAAAACCCCGACAGCGCGGGGCATAATCCGAAACGGCGACCGTGTCGACTTCTCGGCGACCGAGGCCGCGGGCGACGATGCCTGCGCCATCCTCTCCTTCCCCGACAACTCGCAGGTAAACGCCCGCTACGGAGTGTCGCTCATCAGTGCCCGACAGGCCGCCCGAAACCTTCAGCGCGAGATTCCCGCCCCCGACATCGCCCGCGTGGCCCGCGAGGGACGCGACGCGTGGAACGACGCACTTGGACGCATCGACATCAAGGGCGGCGACGAGAATGACATGGCAGTCTTCTACACCTCCCTCTACCGCTGCTACGAGCGGCCCGTCAACATCAGCGAGGACAACCGCTACTTCAGTGCCGCCGACCACAAGGTGCACGACGACGGTGGCCGCCCCCACTATACCGACGACTGGCTATGGGACACCTACCGCGCCACCCACCCCCTGCGCCTGCTCATCGACACCCGCACCGAGGAGGACATCATCAACTCGTTTGTCAATCAGGCCGACCAGTCGCGCGACCACTGGTTTCCCACCTTCCCCTCCATCACCGGCGACTCGCGCCGCATGAACTGCAACCACGGCGTGGCCGTTGTGGCCGACGCTGTCGCAAAGGGACTCGGCAACTTCGACCTTGAAAAAGCCTACGAGCAGTGCCGTGGCGCAATCGAGGACAAGACCCTCGCCCCATGGTCAGCCGCTCCCGCCGGATGGCTCAACGAGTTTTACGCCGCCAACGGCTACATTCCCGCCCTCGCCCCGGGCGAGCAGGAGACCCAGCCCGATGTCAACGGATGGGAAAAGCGTCAGCCTGTCCCCGTGACTCTCGGCACAGCCTACGACCAGTGGTGCCTGTCGCAGATTGCCCGCGCGCTCGGCTATGATGTCGATGCCGACCGCCTGCTGGAGGCTTCGTTCAACTACCGCAACCTTTTCAACCCCGAGACATCATTCTTCCACCCCAAGGACAAGGAGGGACGGTTCATCCCCGACTTTGACTACCGTTTCTCGGGCGGACCCGGCGCCCGGGAGTTCTATGCCGAAAACAACGGCTGGACCTACCGCTGGGACGTGCAACACAACATCCCCGACCTCATCGCGCTCATGGGAGGCAATGAAAAATTCATCGCCAACCTCGACCGGACCTTCAACGAATGGCTCGGGCGCAGCAAATATGAATTCTATGCCCAGCTCCCCGACCAGACCGGCAACGTGGGACAGTTCTCGATGGCCAACGAGCCTTCACTCCACATCCCCTACCTCTACAACTATGCCGGCGCGCCGTGGAAGACTCAGAAACGCATCCGCGACCTCGTCCACCAGTGGTTCCGCAACGACCTGATGGGTGTCCCGGGCGACGAGGACGGGGGCGGCATGAGTGCCTTCGTGGTGCTGTCGATGGCCGGGTTCTATCCCGTCACACCCGGCTCGCCTGTCTACGCAATCGGCTCGCCCTTCTTCAAAGAGGCCACTTTCACCCTCGGAAACGGCAAAAAATTCCGCATCATCGCCCGCGGGTGCAGCACTGACAACAAATATGTCGCCTCGATGACACTCAACGGCCGACAGCTCGACTCCCCGTGGTTCAGCCATGCCGACATCGCCGACGGCGGGACCCTCGTGCTGGAAATGAGCGACAGGCCCGTGAAAAAATGACAGATAGCAAATTTTCAAATAAAAAAATACCGATTTTCAGATTAAAAAGCATGAATAAGTGTGCAAGTATATTGACCGTGCTGGCGCTGTGTGGCGCAGGGACTGCCGATGCCGCAAAGACAACATGGGTGTCGACCACCGACGCTGACCGCTGGCACGAGGAAAAAGGGGTGAAAATATCAGCTTTTGACCCCGACAAAGTCAACGAAGTCAACGTCACCACCTACAGGCAACAGACTATGGAAGGGTTCGGGACATGTCTCAACGAGCTCGGATGGGACGCGCTCAACCTACTCCCCGCCAAGGAACGCGCCAAGCTGATGAACGAGCTTTTCGCACCCGGAAAGGGTGTCAGCTTCAGTTATTGCCGCCTCACAGTCGGCGCCAACGACTATTCCCGCAACTGGTACAGCTTTAACGAGACCGACGGCGATTTCGAGATGAACGATTTCAGCATCGAGCGCGATTATGCCGCCCACATCCCCTATATCAAGGAAGTAAAGAAAATCAACCCGTCGATGCGGCTGTGGGCATCGCCGTGGAGTCCCCCCACATGGATGAAGACCAACCGCCACTATGCCACCCAGAGCGGCGACCACAACGACCTCGACAAGGAAAACCAAGTGCTGCAAGGCGACCACTTCATTCAGGACAAGCGCTATCTCGACGCTTACGCCCTGTACCTCTCCAAGTTTGTCACAGCCTATAAAAACGAAGGCATCGACGTGGAGATGATTCAGTTCCAGAACGAGCCTTACACCCGCAACCAGTGGCCCACATGCCTGTGGACTCCCGAGGCTATGCGCAACTTCATGGCATCACACCTCGGCCCGCGATTTGCCGCCGACCATCCCGGCGTGGAACTGTGGCTCGGAACCATCAACTGCGGCAACATCGAGGATATCGACCTCGTGATGAACGACCCCGAAGCCCGCAAGTACATAAAGGGAATCGGACTCCAGTGGGAGGGGAAAAACATCGCCCGGAAAATCTCCGAATCCTACCCCGGCATTAAGCTGATGCAGACCGAGAACGAGTGTGGCGGAGGAACTTTTGACTGGGCCGCCGCCGAGCACACCTACGACCTGCTGAAGACCTACTTAAACGCCGGTGTCAGCTCCTACATGTACTGGAACGCCGTGCTGGCCGACAAGGGCACAAGCACATGGGGTTGGAATCAGAACGCGATGGTGGTAATCGATTCATCCACCAAGAAAATCAACTACACCCCCGAGTTTTACCTCATCCGCCACCTGAGCCACTATGTGAAACCCGGCGCGGCCAAAGTCAAGACTATGGGCAACGACGATGACATGATGGCATTCGTCAACCCCGACGGAGAAACAGTCATTTTCGTCGCCAACCGCCAAGACTCGCCCAAGGAGATGACCGTCGGAATCAACGACAAGGTCCTTTCCTTCACAATGAAACCAAAATCATTCAATACACTGACTTTTCAACCATGAAACTGACCGACATCATCATCGCGGCCTCACTGCTGGCCGTCCCGGCACTCACTTCAGCCGCCTCTAAGGTTGAATGGAAATCTTCGGTAGAAAACAACTACTGGGTCGGTGAAAAATCCCCGTCGTGGTCGGCCACACCCGCCGACGGTGCTGGGATTCTGACCGTCTCTGCTGACCGCGCGCAGGAAATCGAAGGTCTCGGCGGAACTTTCAACGAAATCGGCTGGGACGCGCTTTGCGCCCTCGATGCCGCCGACCGCGACCGCGTCATCAACGACCTTTTCTCTCCCACCGAGTCCAATTACACCTACTGCCGCATGCCTATCGGCGCAAGCGACTACGGGATGAGCTTTTACTCGCTCAACGACGTGGCCGACGACTTCGAGATGGTAAATTTCAGCATCGCACGCGACCGCCACATCCTGATGCGCTACATCAAGGAAGCCATGAAGGTTCACCCCGGTCTGAAAATATGGGCATCCCCGTGGAGCCCCCCGGCATGGATGAAGACCAACAACCACTATGCCAGCGGATGGGACCGGAGCGAGAACAACCACAACGGACTCCCCAAGGAACGCGAGCTCGAACTCCCCACCACCGGTTTCAAGATGCAGAACGGCTATCTCAAAGCCTACGCGCTGTATTTTGCCAAGTTTGTGAAAGCCTATGAGAAAGAGGGCATCCGCATCGAGGCCGTGAACGTGCAGAACGAGCCTTGCTCCAACCACATTTTCCCCTCCTGCGTGTGGCGACCCGAAGACCTCGCCTACTTCATCGGCCATTTCCTCGGCCCCAAGTTTGAAGAAGAAGGCATCGACACCGAAATCTTCTTCGGAACCATCAACCGCGACAATCCCGCCTATACCCGCACCGCCCTTGACTACGCGCCGACTGCCAAGTATATAAAGGGGGCCGGATTCCAATGGGACGGCAAGGGTGCAATCCCCTATATCAACGTCGAGTACCCCTCGATAAAGGTGATGCACACCGAGGCCGAGTGTGGCAACGGCTCCAACGACTGGGCCGCCGCCGAGCACACTTGGTGGCAGATGCGACACTACCTGACCAACGGCTCCCGCACCTTCATCTACTGGAACATGGTGCTCGACCACGAGGGAATAAGTCCGTGGGGGTGGAAACAGAACGCGCTCATCTCGGTCAACAAGGAAGAAAAGACCGTCAGGTACAACCCCGAATTCTACCTGATGAAACACCTCTGCCGGTATGTCAACCCCGGCGCACACCGCCTCCTGACCGAGGGTGACGACCTGCTGGCATTCGTAAACCCCGACGGTTCCCGCGCCGTCATGATTGTCAACCGCGACAACGAGGCCAAGAAAATCGCCCTCAAGGTCGACGACCGCTACCTCAACATCACCCTGAAACCTAAATCATTCAACACTTTTAATATCTGACAATGACATTCTCGAAGAAAATACTCGCCGGCGCGCTGCTTGCCATGACGCTCTCGGCAGGAAACCCTCTCGGCGCCCAGTGTTGCCACGAGCTTTACGAGGACATGACCGCCCCCATGCATGACCGCATCATGGACCTCCTCTCCCGGATGACCGTCGAGGAGAAAATATCGCTCATGACCCACAACGCACCGGCCATCCCGCGACTCGGAATCGACAAATATTACCACGGCAACGAGGCTCTGCACGGTGTCGTGCGCCCCGGAAAGTTCACCGTGTTCCCTCAGGCCATCGGCATGGCGGCAACTTGGAACCCGGCCCTGATCAACAACGTGGCCACCGCCATCAGCGACGAGGCGCGCGGAAAGTGGAACGAGCTTGAACACGGAAAGAAACAGACTCAGGGGTCGAGCGACCTGCTGTCGTTCTGGTCACCCACTGTAAACATGGCACGCGACCCACGCTGGGGACGCACACCCGAAACCTACGGCGAGGACCCGTTCCTCACCGGCGAAATCGGAGTGGCGTTTGTCAAAGGTATTCAGGGCGACCACCCCAGATACCTGAAAGCGACCGCTTGTCCCAAACACTTCGCCGCCAACAACGAGGAACACAACCGCGCGAGCTGCAACGCCGTCATCAGCGAGCGTGACCTGCGCGAGTTTTATTTCCCCGCCTTTGAAAAATGTATCGTCGACGGAAAGGCTCAGTCAATCATGACCGCCTACAACGCCGTCAACGGTGTTCCCTGCGTGGTCAACAACTACCTCATCCAGAAAGTGTTGCGCAACGACTGGGGTTTCCAAGGATATGTCGTCTCTGACTGTAGCGCGCCCGCGTGGATGGTGACTCAGCACAAGTTTGTCCGCGACAACGAGACAGCCGCCGTCCTCATGATGAAGGCCGGAATGGATATCGAGTGCGCCCACGACGTTTACTGCGAACCACTCCTCGATGCCTACCGCCACTACCGCGTGACCGATGCCGAGATTGACTCAGCCGCCTACCACATCCTGCGCGGACGCATGCTCTTGGGCCTTTTCGACGACCCGAAGCAGAACCCCTACAACTTCATCAGTCCCGAGAAGGTGGGCTGCAAGGAGCATCAGGACCTCGCACTTGAGACAGCGCGCCAGAGTATCGTGCTGCTCAAAAACGAGAAAAAATTCCTCCCCCTGAACCCTAAGAAAATCAGGTCGATAGCCGTGGTGGGCCTCAATGCTGACCGCTGTGAGTTTGGCGACTACAGCGGCACTCCCGTCAATCCCCCCGTGACCGTTCTTGAGGGAATCCGCAGCCGCGTGGGCAGCGATGTGAAAATCGTCCATGCACCGTGGGTGTCAAGCTCGACCGGCTACGAACCCATCAACAAGAGTTTCTTCCCCCGAGGACTGAAAGCTGAATATTTCAACAACCCCGACCTGCAGGGCACACCCGCCGTGCGCACCGAGGAAGAACTTTACTATGACCCCGTCAACCGTCCGCCGGACCCCTTCCTCCCCGTCGGCCCCATGTCGGCCCGCTGGAGCGGACCCCTCGTCCCCACTGTGACCGGCCGTTACACCCTGACCATGCGCTCCGATGACGGATGCCGCGTCTACCTCGACGGCAAGAAACTCATCGACGCTTGGACAAGCCACCCAGCAAGCGACGAAAAAGTCATCGTCGACCTCGAAGCCGGAAAAAGCTACGACCTCGTGGTGGAATACTTTGACGGCGGCGGCGACTGTTTCGGCCGCCTCTACTGGGAGGCTCCCGACCTTGACACCCGCGACCGCATCGAGCTTTACGGCGAGGCCGGGAAAGCCGCTGCCGAGTGTGACGTGACTGTCGCCGTCCTCGGCATCGACAAGTCAATCGAGCGAGAGGGTCAGGACCGCTACACCCTCGAACTTCCCGCCGACCAGCAGGAGTTTATCCGCGAAATCTACAAAATCAACCCCCGCACCGTGGTTGTCCTTGTCGCAGGCAGCTCGCTCGCCATCAACTGGATCGACGAGAACATCCCCGCCATCGTCGACGCGTGGTATCCCGGCGAGCAGGGCGGCAACGCCGTGGCCGAAGTCCTCTTTGGCGACTACAACCCCGCAGGCCGTCTCCCGCTGACTTTCTACAACTCGCTCGACGAGCTCCCCGCGTTTGACGATTACAGCGTCAACAACCGCACCTACCAGCACTTCACCGGCGACCCGCTCTATGAGTTTGGCTACGGGTTGAGCTACACCAAGTTCAACTACCGCAACCTCAAGGTGACCGACAACGGCGACACCGTCAACGTGGCCTTCACCGTCAGCAACACCGGCAAGCGCGACGGCGACGAGGTGGCTCAGGTCTATGTGACCTACCCCGAGACAGGAGTGCAGATGCCCATCAAGCAGCTCCACGGATTTCAGCGTGTCAGCATTCCCCGTGGAAAGTCGACCGAGGTGTCAATCGACATCCCCAAGAAAGACCTCCGCTACTGGAACGAGGAATTCGGCCGCTTTGTAACCCCCAAGGGCAGCTACAACATCATGGTCGGCGCCTCGTCAAGCGACATACGCCTCACCGAGGATTTCCAGTTGAAGTGAAAAGTGAAATGCCTGTAGCGGGCGCGATATATCGCACCCGCAGCGAAATAAATCTTAAACATCTGAAAAGTTGAACAGACCTCTAATAGCCACGCTTTTAGCAATTTCCAGTCTGCTCTGTCAGGGTGCCGGTCGCCAAGTCCGGCACCTTGACGGGGACTGGTTTTTCATCAAGGGAGACAACCGCCCCGAGGCTGCCTCGCTGCAATGGCAGCGCGTGACAGTTCCCCACGACTGGGCCGTCGCAGGACCGTTTGACCTCAACGAGGACCAGCAGTTTGTAAAAGTAATCGAGGACGGCGAGACCGAGGCCCGTCTGCGCACAGGCCGCACAGGCGCACTCCCCTCGACCGGAATCGGGTGGTATCGCCGCAACATCAACATCCCGGCAGCCGACAAGGGAAACCGTGTCGTTCTTGAATTTGACGGCGTGATGAGCAACGCCCGTGTCTATGTCAACGGACAGCTTGCCGGGGAACGCCCCTACGGTTATGTGTCGTTCAACGTCGACATAACCCCCTTTGTCAGCTTCGGCGGCGACAACCTCGTCGAGGTGCGCGCCGAAAACCCTCCCGAAATGTCAAGGTTCTACACCGGAGCGGGCATATACCGCCCTGTCAGACTCGTAACCACCGGGACGACACGCATCGCCCCGTGGGGAATCGCGGTAACGACACCACGCGTGACACAGCGCGAGGCCACGGTCAGCATCGTCACGACCGTTGACTCGCCCGACAACGCAACGCTCACCGTGACCCACGACATCCTTGACCCCGACGGCAACCGCGTTGCGTCGGCCAAGAAAAAAATCACCCGCAGCGGCGACGTGGCGGCATCATGCAAGGTGCGCGACCCCCGCCTGTGGTCCCCGGCTACCCCCTCGCTCTACAGCGTCGTGACCCGCGTTTACCGTGGCGCGGAACTTGTGGACTCGGTAACGACCGTAACCGGCATCCGCACAATAAAATTTGACAACAACCTCGGCTTTTTCCTCAACGGGGAGCCGACCAAGATAAAGGGTGTGTGCCTCCACCACGACCTCGGCCCGCTCGGGGCGGCTGTCAACCGCACCGCGACCCGGCGGCAGCTCGTGATGATGAAAACGATGGGCGCCAACGCCGTGCGCACCGCCCACAACCCGCCCTCGCTCGAACTCCTTGAGCTGTGTGACTCGCTCGGACTGATGGTGCAGCTCGAAGCCTTTGACGAGTGGCGCGAACCCAAGTGCGTCAACGGTTACAGCTCGATTTTTGACCGGTGGGCCGAGCGCGACCTGACCGACATCATCATGCGCGACCGCAACCATCCCTCCATAATAATGTGGAGCATCGGCAACGAAGTGCGCGAGCAGAATATGCCCGACGGAGGCGAGACCGCACGATTTCTCGCCGGAATCGCCCGCCGCACCGACCCGTCGCGCCCCGTGACAGCCGCGTTCAACCACCATGACGGCGCGATGGCCAACGGACTGGCCGACGCTGTCGACCTCGTCGGGTTCAACTACAAGCCCAACGACTATGCGTCGCGCCACGAGGCTCATCCCGAATATGTCATCTACGGCAGTGAGACATCCTCGGCGGTCAGCTCGCGCGGATGCTACCATTTCCCGGTATATGACAACTGGAATCCGTGGCACGAGGATTACCAGACATCGAGCTACGACATGGAATATGTGCCGTGGGGCAGCGCGCCCGATACCGAGTTTCAGCGTCAGGAGGAAAACTCGTTCTGCCTCGGCGAATTTGTGTGGACCGGCTTTGACTACCTCGGCGAACCCGCCCCCTACGGCGAGGGCGCGCCGTCGCGCAGCTCCTACTTCGGCATCGTCGACCTCGCCGGATTCCCCAAAGACCGCTATTATCTCTATCAGAGCCACTGGGGCGACGGGCCGGTGCTGCATGTCATGCCCCACTGGAACTGGCCCGACCGCATCGGGCAGCAGGTGCCGGTGCAGTGCTACACGACATGGCCCGAGGTCGAGCTGATTGTCAACGGCGAGAGCAAAGGCACACGCCGCAAGAATCCCGATGACAAGTTTCTGCTCTACCGCATGCGCTGGGACGATGTCGTCTATCAGCCGGGCGAGATAAAGGTTGTCGCCCGCGACGAGAACGGCAACATTGCCGACGAGCGCGTAATCCGCACCGCGGGCACCCCGGCACGCATCGAACTCCTTCCTGAACAGACGACCGTCAAGGCCGACGGAAAAGACTTGGCATTCATCGAGGCGCGCGTCACCGACTCGGAAGGAAACCTGTGTCCCCGCGCCGCGTCACTTCTCTTTGTCAAGGTGAAGGGTGGCGAGCTGAAAGCGCTGTGCAACGGAGATGCCACCGACCTGACATCGTTTTCCTCCAACTACATGAAAACGTTCAACGGCCGCATGATAATAATCGTCGAGCCGTCGGCAACTCCCGGTCCGATTACAGTCCAAGTCTCGGGCGAGCGGCTCGGCACGACCACTTGCGTTGTGAAAAGCCAAGAGTGAAAAGCAACAAAAAACAAAAGCCATGATAAAAACATCAGTTCTTGCCGGCGCGCTCATGCTGTCATCAAGTGTCGCCGCAGCTCAGGAAAAAGTCTACTGCGTCTCCAACGCCCATTTCGACTCCCAGTGGAACTGGACTGTGCAGACCTCCATCGACGAATATATACCCGCCACAATCTACCGCAATCTGTGGCTGCTCGACAATTATCCCGACTACGTCATCAACTTTGAAGGCGGAGTGAAATACAGCTGGATGAAAGAATATTATCCCGAAGCCTTCGAGCGCGTCAGGGATTATGTCAGGAAAGGACGCTGGCATGTCAGCGGCGCGTCATGGGATGCCAACGACACCAACGTTCCCTCCCCCGAGTCACAGCTGCGCAACATCCTGCTCGGGCAGCAGTTCTACCGATCGGAATTCGGCGTGAAATCCGACGATATTTTCCTCCCCGACTGTTTCGGTTTCAGCTATACCCTCCCCTCGGTCGCCGCCCACGCTGACCTCCTCGGATTCTCGACCCAGAAACTCCAGTGGCGCAACAAGCCGTTTTATCCCGGCGACAAGAAAGTGCCTTTCAACACCGGGTTGTGGAAAGGTGTCGACGGCGCGGTCATAATGGCCGCGCTCAACAGCGGCGACTACACGCGCCGTTTCGGGGGAGAACCGCTTACTGACCATGCCGACGTGCGCGACCTCGCCGCCTCGTCGCCCGATAATGCCGCCTACATGTACTACGGCGTGGGGGACCGCGGAGGCGCTCCCACGATAAAGTCAGTAATCACCGTCCTGTCGCCCGGCAACACCGTGGAAGTGATTCCCGCCACATCGTCACAGATGTATCACGACTACCTCCCTTACAGCAGCCACCCCGAACTGCCGCTCTACGACGGCGAGCTGCTTATGGACCTCCACGGCAACGGATGCTACACCTCTCAGGCTGCCATGAAGACCCTCAACCGCAAAAACGAGAAACTGGCCGATGCCGCCGAGCGCATCAGCGTCATGGCCCACTACCTGACGGGGCATCCCTATCCCGCCGACGAGCTGAACACCGAATGGCAGCGTTTCATCTGGCACCAGTTCCACGACGACCTGACCGGGACGAGCATCCCCGAGGCTTATGTTTTCTCGTGGAACGACGAGCTGATTGCCCAGAACAAGTTTGTCGACCTCATCGACGCGGCAGCATCGGCAGCCTCGACCGTCCTCGACACCCGCGCCAAGGGTGTCCCGGTGATGGTCTACAACCCGGTGTCGGCCTCCCGCAGGGAGACTGTCACCGCCACCATCCCTGTCGACAACACTCCCCGCTCGGTGACCGTCTACGGCCCTGACAACAGGCAGGTAAAGGCCCAGATTGACCGCGTGGCCGACGGCAAGGCGACCGTCTCGTTCAGTGCCGAGGTTCCCGCCGTGAGCCTGTCTGTCTTCGACGTGCGTTTCTCATCCAAGGCTCCCGCCGCATCGTCGCTGAAAACGACCCGGAACTCGATTGAAAACAGCATCTACCGCGTCACCCTCGACAGCAACGGCGACATAGCCTCGATTATCGACAAGCGTTATGACCGCGAACTGGTCGACGGCGCGTTCCGTCTCGCCATGTTTGACAAAAACGAATCCTACTGGTGGCCGTCGTGGGAAATCCACAAGGCAGTCATCGACCGGGAGCCGCGCGGCATCACCGGCAACGTCAGGACATCGGTTGAGCGCACCGGCGAGGCCGCGGCCACGCTAAAGGTTGAGCGCACCGACGGCGACTCGCGTTTCATCCAGTATATCACCCTGCACGACGGCGCGGCCGACGACCGCATCGACATCGAGAATGTCATCGACTGGGATTCGCGCGCCACGCTGCTTAAAGCCGAGTTCAACACCGCCGTGTTCTCCCCCGTCGCCACCTACGACCTCGGACTGGGGCGCATCGAGCGCGGAAACAACACCGAAACGGCGTTTGAAGTCCCCGCGCAGTACTGGGCCGACCTCAGTGACGGCGACTACGGCATCACTTTCATGACCGACAGCAAGTATGGCTGGGACAAGCCGCGCGACAACACCCTGCGGCTGTCGCTCATCCACACCCCTGCGCGCGGGTGCAACGATTTCGCCCATCAGGAGACTCAGGACCTCGGCCATCACCGCTTCAGCTACTCGATAAGGGGCCACAAAGGCGCGCTCGACGGTGCCGCAACGGTCTATGCCGCCGAAAATTTCAACAACCCCCTCATCGCCTATACCGTTCCGAAACATAAAGGAGACGTGGGCCGCTCATTCTCGTTCCTCAACGTCGATGCCGGGTCATCTCCGGTCGTGAAGGCACTGAAGATGGCCGAGGACGGCGACGGCTATGTCGTGCGCCTCTATCAGACCTCGGGCAATGCCGCCGACAACTCGTCGGTTACCTTCCCCGCCGCCCTGACTGCCGCCTCGGCCCTCAACGGCATCGAGGAAAAGAAAGGCGTTATCGCGACCGACGGCGCGACACTGCCCGTCGGACTCAGCCGTTTCGGCCTCGCCACATGCGGTGTCAAGATGCCGTCCCGCAGCAACACCTCCCCGGGACGACAGATCAAAGTCGACCTGCCGCTGAACCACGGCGCGTTCACCATCAACGAGTTCCGTCACGAGGACACTTTCACTGACGACGGCCTGTCGTTTGCCGCCGAGATCGCCCCTGACAGCCTTGTCTCGGCCGGAATCGGGTTCAATCTCTCGCGCCGTCCCGGCGAGAACCATGTCGTGCTGTGCCACAACGACACCATCGCCCTCCCCGAGGGCCACGACTGCCGCTACCTATATATCCTCGCCACCTCGCGAGGAGAGGATGTGAAGACATCGTTCAGAGTCAACGGCCGCGACGTGGAAGTGACAATCCCGTCCTTTGCCGGGGAATACGGACAGTGGGGCCGCAAAGGTTTCTCGGAAAACTTCCTGCGTGACGAGCCCCTCGCCTATGTCGGCACCCACACCCATTCGTCGGCCGACGGCGACATCCCCTACAAGTTCAACTATATCTACCGTTTAAAAATCGATCTCCCGGCGGGAACACGCGAAATCGTGCTGCCCGACAATGACAAGGTAGCGGTTTTCGCAATGACACTTGGCAACAATGATATAACAACCGCAAGCCGTGTGACCGAACCGCGTTATATCCCCGGCTTGTAACGATAAGAGGTTATTTAAAAACAGACAACAATGAGACTGCTTCCCGCGCTACTTATCGCCACCGCGCTGACCGGCTATGCCGAAACCCGCGAGACAGGAAATTTCAACTACCCTGTCACCAAAAAGATGAGCAACCCGCTCTTTGTCGAATTTGACTCCCCGATGTTCCAAAGCGACAGCATCGGCCCGCTATATACCGCCGACGCGTCGGCCCACGTCTGGAAAAACGGGCGACTCTATGTATATACCAGCCATGACATGGAGCCGGCATGGGGTTGCGACCGCATGGACCGCTACCATGTGTTCTCGACCGACGACATGGTCAACTGGACCGACCACGGTGAGATTCTCAACTCACAGGATGTCAAGGAACAGAACGGATGGGGCATTGACGGCTGGATGTGGGCGCCCGACTGCGCCTACAACGCCAAGGACGGCAAGTATTACTTCTTCTTCCCGCATGTCAACGAGCCGCTGCCGTGGGGCGGTCACGACTGGCGCATCGGGGTGGCCACAAGCGATTATCCCGACCACGGTTTCACGGTAACAGGCTACGTTCAGGGCGCGTCCTCGCTCATTGACCCGTGTGTGTTTATCGATGATGACGGACAGGCGTATCTCTACAACGGCGGCGGAGGCCGGTGCCGCGGCGCGCGCCTCGACCCCGACGACTGGACCAGACTCGCCGAGGAACCGCGCGTGATGGAAGGTCTTGTCGATTTCCACGAGGGGACTTGGATTCACAAATACAACGGGAAATATTATCTTTCCCACGCCGACAACAACCCCGGCTCCAACGGCAACTGCCTGCGCTACGCTGTCAGCGACTCGCCGTTAGGGCCGTGGGAGGACAAAGGGGTGTATCTTCTCCCCACCGGCTGCGGCACGAGCCACGGCTCAATCGTGAACTACAAGGGACAGTGGTATGCCTTCTACCATGCCTCCAACTACTCGGGGAAATGGGAATTGCGCACAGTGTGTGTCGACCCGCTGAAAATCGGCAAAGACGGCACCATCAACTTGGTCGAGAACTGGGGCAAGCCATTCAGGAAGCCGGTAACCATCGAGGGCAAGCCTGTCATCGTGGAGGCCGAGGACTATAACCGAGGCGGCAGGCACTATGCGTTCCACAAATATTCCACCACGGCTGCCGAAACCAAGTATCGCAAAGACGACATAGGCATCGCGCGCCATGACCACGGCGGCCACTATGTCGCCTCAATCAAAGGCAAGGAGTGGATGCGCTACTCGACCGAGGTGAAAAAGCCGGGCAAGTACAACGTAACCGTCATGGCCCGCACGACCACCCCCGGCACAAAGCTGAATCTCAGCGTCAACGGTTTCAACCATGAGGGTCAGAAAGTTCTTCCCGTGACCTCGGGCACCGGCTGGACCTCGCTCAGCCTCCCGGCGGTAACGCTCGACGTCGGCTCGCGCTATCTCGACCTGCGCATCGACTCGGGCGAGCTTGACATCGACCGCATCATCCTGACCCCGGCTATCTGAAAAAACGATACGACGAAATAAAACCGGCCCGCCCCGCCTCGGTCAGGCCGGTTTTTTGCGTCGTATCGTTTTTTACATTACCTTTGTCTTTCAATACCATCCAATCACAATTCTTCACTTCAATGAAAGACTTTGCACTTAGCCTTAGACCTGCGACATTGCTGCTCGCCCTGCTCATATCCTTTACAGGACTGTGTGTCGGCCGGCTCGAACTGTGGTATGACCGTCCCGCAGAAAGATGGGACGAGGCCCTGCCCGTCGGGAACTCCCATCTCGGAGGAATGATTTACGGCGGCACCGCCACTGACGAAATCCAGCTCAACGACGAAACGCTGTGGGGCGGCGGCCCGTACCGCAACGACAACCCCCGCGCCAAGGAGAACCTTGCCAAGGTGCGCGACCTGATTTTTGCCGACCGCCGCGCCGAGGCACAGCACCTGATCGACAGCACTTTCACCACCGGGCGCAACGGTATGCCCTACCAGACTGTCGGGAGTCTCTTTCTTGACTTCGGCCACACCGGCGCCGCCGATTACCGCCGCGCGCTCGACATTGAAAACGCCGTAGCCACGGTGACTTACAGCGACAACGGCACCCGCTACCGCCGCGAGTATATCTCATCGCTGGCCGATGATGTGATTATCATCCGCCTGACAGCCGACACCCCCCGCAGCCTGACGTTCAAGGCATCTTTCAACTCCCCGCTGAAACACAGCGTCAAGACATCGGGACGGCAGATGGTCATAAATGTCGACGGAGACTCCCACGAAGGTGTCGAGGGGGTGGTCAAGGATGTGACCATCGTGGAATTTGTCCCGACCGGGGGTAAAATCAAGGCCGAGGGAGAGGCTTTTGCCGTCAGCAATGCCGACGAAGTGACTGTCTACATCTCGTCGGCCACAAACTTTGTCAATTACAACGACGTGTCGGGCAATGCCGCCGCCAAGGCCCGCGAGAGGCTGAAAAAAGCCAAGGCCAAACCGGTGGGCACAGCTTTTGCCGACCACACGGCCAGATACCGTGAACAGTTTGACCGCGTGAGCCTCAGGCTCGGTGGAGAGGATGGAAATAGAAATTCCGACCGCCCCACCGACGAGCGCATCGGCAACTTCACGGCCGACAATGACCCGTCACTCGCGTCGCTCCTGTTCCAGTTTGGCCGCTACCTTCTCATTTCTTCGTCTCAGCCGGGGGGCCAACCGGCCAACCTTCAGGGGATATGGAACCGCGAGGCATTTGCCCCGTGGGACAGCAAATATACCGTCAACATAAACCTACAGATGAATTACTGGCCTGCCGAGGTGACCAATCTCAGCGAGTGTCACGAGCCGCTGTTCATGATGCTTCAGGAGTTATCACAGTCGGGTGCCGCCACGGCACGGGATATGTATGGCTGCCGAGGATGGGTGCTGCACCACAACACCGACCTGTGGCGCAGCACGGGACTCGTCGACCCGGCATTCTGGGCGATGTGGCCCAACGGCGGCGCATGGCTCTGCACCCACCTGTGGGAACACTACCTATATACCGGCGACAAGGAATTTCTCGCCGCGGCCTACCCTGTCATGAAAGGAGCCTGTGACTTCTTCCTCGACTACATGGCCGAGCATCCCCGCCACGGCTGGATGGTCACCGTTCCATCCAACTCTCCCGAACACGGTCCCGGGGGAGCCGAAACCAACGCTGGCGTGTCGACAATAGCGGGTAGCACGATGGACAATCAGATTGTCTACGAGCTTTTCTCGGCCACGCGCAACGCCGCCGGCATTCTCGGGAACGACAACGGATATGGCGCCGTGCTGCAAAACCGCATCGACAGCCTCCCGCCCATGCAGATAGGCCGTCACAACCAGCTACAGGAATGGATCGAGGATGCCGACGACCCCAACGACCGACACCGCCACATCTCCCACGCATTCGGCCTCTATCCCGGCGGTCAGATTTCCCCCTACCGTCACCCGCGCCTGTTTCAGGCAGTCAGGAACACGCTGATTCAGCGCGGCGACGAGGCCACGGGATGGTCAATCGGCTGGAAAATCAATCTGTGGGCGCGGCAGCTCGACGGCAACCACGCCTACAGGATTATCCGCAACCTTTTCAACGAGCGGCTGTATCCCAACATGTTTGACGCCCATCCGCCGTTCCAGATTGACGGCAACTTCGGCTATACCGCCGGTGTGGCCGAGATGCTGATGCAGAGCCACGACGGGGCTTTACACCTGCTGCCCGCGCTGCCCGACGAGTGGGAGTCGGGTCGTGTGACAGGACTCGTGGCCCGCGGCGGCTTTGAGGTCGACTTGGCTTGGCAGGACGGTCAGATTGATTCCGTCACAGTCAAGTCACGCCTCGGTGGGATGTTGCGCCTCCGCAGCTATGTGCCGCTCGCCGGCGAGGGTCTTAAAGAGGCATCGGGCGACAACAGCAACCCGTTCTACGCGGTCAACGAAATCAAGGAGCCACTTGTTTCGGCAGAGATACGTCCCCAATATCCGCAGCTGAAAAGAGTGTTTGAATACGATGTAATGACCACACCGGGACAAGTGCTTACATTTTTCAGGTGAAGGAATGGGGTGAAAAAACTGTTATCTTCACTTTTCACCCTTCACTCTAACGATACCTTTCACTTAAAAATACTATTCACCATAAAAACAACATCGATTATGAAAAAAATATGCTTCGTCGCGGGGATTGCCGCAATAACATTGTCGGTCGCCTCCTGCGGAGGAAACGCATCAACCGCCTCGGGCGGCGGTCAGGACTCGGTACAGATGGCCGTGCCGGTAAACGAAATCGACACCGCAGCCTTGCGGGCCGAGGCCGAGCCGTCAATCCGCCAGACTGTCACGTCGCTTTATGACAGTCAGAAAAAGGAGACTGCCCTTACCAAGCTCGACGCAAAGTATTTTACCCCCGAGTTCATAAAAGCTTTTAGCGAGCCGAAAGCAGCGTTGGAGGCCGAGAGCAAAAAGGAGATACCCAACAAGGGTGGCCTGATGCCGGGGGTCAACACCGTTCCGTATGACCTTCTCTATGGCAGCAATGACGAACCGGCGCCCGACGGCACGGAATGGTCAGAACACGGAAAGTATGTAATCTCCGACATTCAGTTTGACGAAAACGGCAATGCGGTCGTAACCGTCAAGGCCACCATCAAACGGACAATCTTCAATTTTGAAGAAGACCGCGAAACGGTTGATTACCATAAGGCAACCGTCACTCTCATCCTTAGCCCGGTTGACGGGAAATGGCTCATCGACGACATCCGTTTCAAAGACACCGGCTCCTTCCGTCAAGCTATCGAAAACGGCAAGGCATTCAACACCGAGTGGTACTCATGATGCATACGCGCCCGCAATGAATACCGTATAAAGCCTCATCAACAGCACATCACGCACCTTCGCTGCGGGCGCGATAAATCGCGACCCTATAATGCTGCGCGACCCTGACAAAATCGCTCGGGACAAACCGCATTGCGGGATGCTTACCGGGGGAATCGGTAAGTTTCTATGCCGGGGCAGCGGATGGCGCGGGAACGGTGACGCGACGGCGGGGGCGAGGTGATTTCGGCAGGAACCGGGTCAGGGATGACCGGCGCGACGGGGCGTGCCTCTCCGACGGGAGGGGCGGGTGGTTCATTTCGGGCAGGTTCAGGTTCCGGTGCAGGTGACTGCTGCGGCTGCTGTGTTTCGGCGGCCTGCTTTTTCCTGCGTCGTGTCTCGGCGGCCTTGCGGGCAATGGCCGAGCGGCGGATGGCGCGATCCATCGCGGGGCGGAATGTGCGGAAAAATTCCATGACAAACATGTCGCCGTTAAGGGGTGCCATCTGCGATTCGAGGTATCTCTGAATCACATAGACGGTTACTTCAAACACATGGGGCATCACGCCTTTTGCCATGAGTGTCTTGATACATTCAGTCATGATGGCGCAATAGGCGCGGTCTGAGACCAGCAGTCGGGATATTTCTTGGATTGTCTTCATCGTGTGTAGTATTTTTTCCGCAAAGATACTACACGAAAAACCGCGCTATGGTGCGATAATGTCGCTTTCTTCAATGCATAATGCACAATTCATAATGCGCAATTGGCAATCAAGCTATAATCAACTTGCCGACAGCGATTTACAGGCACGTTATTCTTCCTTTTTATTTTTGGCATCGGTCAGGAGACCGGCTTGAATGAAGAAGGATTCAAACAAACTGATTTTGCGGTAGTCACGGAAAATTTCAATCGAGGATACGGTACGGGATGCATCGAGAATGAAAGGATCGGCATTGTACCAGTCGATGAAAGCATCAAATTTATCGGAATTTTCGGCATACCAAGCTGAAAACTCATCAGGACACACGTTTCGAAAAAGAAAGAAATTATAGGCATCCCAATGTCCGGCATCAATGACGCTTTTCTGAAACGGCAACAGGTACATCGAGTTGCCATAGAGATTGTCGGTTACACTGAAATAGGTCTCGACAATACCCTTTCTCAATGCAGCGAGTTGGGCGATAGAACATTGAAATGGATACAGCTGCCCGATAGCTTTCTGAGCGGCAACAATCGCACATCCCTCAAAGATGCCGGGAAAAGCGAGAAACGCACTCTGTCCATCCTCGCCAACCGAGACCTTGCGCGACGCGACAAGTGTCACCTTGGCCTTGACAGTATCGTTTTCCGTCTTAAAAGACAGGACATCCTTCCATGTATCGCATATCCCGACTGCCAACTCGCGGTGACGGTCGGCATTTCCGGGGGCAAGCAGAATAGCGGCCTCAGCGTAGACAAGTCCCCAAGTCTTGTTATCAGACGAGAGTAAAATCTGTGCGGCACGGTAATAATTGGAGGCAAAGGATGGCGTTGCGACCATCCCACGCTCAAACTGCGCGAGCGCGTCATTATATTTCTGCGCTTTCATATCCATTATCCCTAATTCGAGACAGAGCATACCGGCATCGGGGAAACGTTTCAGCCCTTCGCTATATATTTTCCGCGCTTTAGCCGCTTTGCCCATATCGTCAAGCGCGTTTCCATAGATGTGATATACGAGCGGGGTTACATCCTTGTTCTTGAACAATTTTTTGGCAACCTTCACCACCTCGTCATATCGTCCAAGCTGATACAGGGCATACATGCGTTCATATTGCACGACATAATTATCGGGGTATTCCTTATCGAGACGGTCGAAATCTTCCATCGCCGACTGAGCCATACCGTTATCCATCAACCATATACAGTTTTGGAGAGTTTTCTGTACAGATTCAGGCAGTTCAGAGCCGTCGGACCGGGCAAAACCTGCGGCAACGGCAATGAGCATGGCATTCAACAAGATAAAAATTCTTTTCATGGCTCATATATTTTATTATTATTTTATTATGTCGCAAGATATGCATTATTTTTCAAACTGACAATAACTTAGAGTATCAAGGCGGATAATTTGCGCTTTGCAGTGTCGGAACTTTTGCGTACCTTTGCACTTTCCTAATTCACTTTTCCACAAAAAATCAATTTCTATGGGTGGATTCTTTGGTGCGATTTCACGCAAACCGTGTATTATCGACCTTTTTTACGGCACCGATTACAACTCCCATCTCGGCACAAAGCGGGCAGGGATGGTGACGTTTGACCCCGAGAAGGGTTTCAACCGCACGATTCACAGTCTCGAACGCGACTATTTCCGTTCTAAATTTGAAGACGACCTCGACAAGTTTGTCGGCAACCAAGGCATAGGCGTCATCAGCGACACCGACCCGCAGCCGATTATAGTCAATTCCCATCTGGGACGTTATGCAGTCGTAACAGTAGCTAAAATCAACAACATCCGCGACATCGCCGCCGAACTGCTGGAGAAAAAAATGCATTTCAGCGAGCTGTCGGCCAACAATATCAACCAGACCGAGCTTGTCGCGCTGCTCATCAACATGGGCAAGACATTTGTCGACGGCATCAACCTTGTCTACAAGAAGATAAAGGGTTCCTGCTCGATGCTTATCCTCACCGAGGAGGGTATTATCGCCGCCCGCGACTATCTGGGGCGCACCCCCATCGTGATAGGGCGCAAAGAGGACGGCTATGCAGCGGCAAGCGAGACATCGGCGTTTCCCAACCTCGACTATGAGCGCGTGTGTGACGTGGGTCCGGGCGAGATAGTGCGCCTGACCGCCGACAGCATGGAGGTGCTTCAGGCAGCCGCCCGGCGCGAGCAGATATGCTCGTTCCTGTGGGTATATTATGGTTTCCCCGCGAGCGACTATGACGGAATCAACGTCGAGGCCGTGCGCGAGGCCGGTGGACGGGCTATGGGTCAGGAGGATGACACAGAGGCCGACTGCGTGTGCGGCATTCCCGACTCGGGAGTGGGTCACGCGCTCGGTTATGCCGAGGGTCACGGAATCCCCTACCAGCGCGCGGTGCTGAAATACACCCCGACATGGCCGCGCAGCTTTACGCCGGGCAACCAGTCGCGCCGCGACCTCGTGGCCAAGATGAAACTTATTCCCAACCGTGCCATCCTCGACGGCAAGCGGGTCGTGTTCTGCGACGATTCCATCGTGCGCGGGACCCAGTTGCGCGACAATGTGCACACGTTTTTCGAGTGTGGGGCCAAGGAAGTCCATGCCCGCATCTCGTGCCCCCCTCTTGTCTACGGGTGCCCGTTTGTCGGGTTCACGTCGTCCAAGAGCGACCTCGAACTGATTACCCGCCAGATTATCCGCGATTTTGAGGGCCGTGACGATGCCAAGCTCGAAACCTATGCCACGACAGGTACTCCCGAGTATAACCGCATGGTTGCCGAAATCGCCCGCCGCCTCGACCTGACCTCACTGCAGTTCAGCAAAATCGAGAATCTTGTCAAGAGCATCGGCCTTCCCAAGTGCCGCGTCTGCACCCACTGTTTTGACGGTACAGGCTGCCATCCCGACGAGGCATACCGCGAGGATCATCCTGAGGAATAGTTTAAGGTTGAGGTAACTGTTATTTATAACAGCGCGCCGTAGCGCAATGTCGCTAATTTAACGTCGCTGTCTATCGTCAGCGGCAGAGCCGCCGATTACGCGGCATGGCCGCGTGTCAACGTTAGCCATAGGCAAATGCCCCGTTAGGCGGCATGTAGTCTATGGTTGATAGATTATACATGATTTTACGGCGGCGTAGCTGCCGGTCATTCCCCGTCAAGATCGGCTACGCTGTAGCCGATTCCGGACAGAAAACGTAGAAAACCCAAGCGGCGCGCACCTAAAGGCGCGCTTGCATGGGCCTAACGTTAAGGCGCGGCTACACCGCGCAATTGGCGGCGATGCCGCTCCTGATAGCAATGTTGTGACCCGCAGAGGGCGTGGTGACCGATTTATCCATGCATGAAATAGTTGCGTTAAGTTAGCGACATTGCAGCGTGGCGCGATGCTACTATATGTTCAGGACATCGAGGGAAAGGAGCATTTTAATTAAAAAAATTTACTATATTTGCAGTCTAACTTTAAATTTTTACTGCAATGAAAGAGATTTATAAAGTAATTATCGGCGCTATCGTGTGTCTTGTTCTCGCTGCGGGGATGTGCGTGGCCATTCCTTATTACAATGTGTGGCGCAAGGAGATGGACGGCAGGGCACAGTTTGCCGAGGCCGAGCAGAACCGCAAAATCAAAATCGAGGAGGCAAAGGCCAATCTCGAAGCTGAAAAGCTTAACGCTCAGGCCGAGATTGAACGCGCGCGTGGCGCGGCCGAGGCAATCCGCATCGAAAACGGCAGCCTGACCCCGAGCTACATCCAGTATCTGTGGGTGAGACAGCAGAGCGACCTCAACAACAAGACCGTCATCTATATCCCGACCGAGGCCAACCTCCCGCTGCTCGAATCAACACGCCTGCTCAACGAGAACAAGTAAACCGACGAGCTGCAATACATTTGCACAGCCTCCCAAAAGTAACACCCCGCAGGAACCGCGATGGATTCCTGCGGGGAATTTCTTTTACTTATAAGAATATGTTTATTCGTCGAGGGCCATGTAGTGCTGATAGGGGTGGTCACATGCCGGACACTCAGCCGGGGGTTCTGTTCCTTCATAAATATATCCGCACACGAGGCACTGCCATTTGACCGGTTTCTTTCGTTTCCACACGGTGCCATCCTCCACCTGCTTGAGATAACGCTCGAAACGGCGGCGGTGATGGTCTTCTATTTCGGCGATGGCACGGAAATGTCCGGCGATTTCGGGAAATCCTTCCTTGTCGGCAACCTTGGCTGCCTCGGTGTACATCTCGACACCCTCGACGAATTCCTCATGGGCGGCGGTGGCAAGATTTTCGGCGGTCGTGCCGATCACGCCTGCGTCGACGGCCATCGGGACCTCGACAGAGCCACCTTGCAGGAATTTGAAAAACACTTTGCCGTGACGGAGCTCGTTGGCAGCGGTCTCAGTGAAGATTTTCTGAATGGGGAAATACTTTTCTTTTTCAGCCTGAGCGGCATAATAGGTGTAGCGCGAATAGGCGGCTGATTCAGCCATGTAGGCAATGACCAAGTTTTGCTCGGTCTTGGTGCCCTTGATACTTTTAGTCTTAGCCATGTCTAATGATGTTTAAAAGATTTAGTTCAGTATATGAAACACACGGCGTGACATAAATGTTCTGAGAATGCCGCAAAAAGCAACAGGAGGCTGTCGTCGGCGACAGTCTCCTGCTAAATGAGATTAATTCTTGGTTTTGATTACTATAAATTGCAACCGAATAGTCAATTTGGGTATTGATTATATATCTTTTGAGGCTTAAAAATAAGCCACCATTATTTTCATAATGCAAAATTAGGGCAATAAGGTTACGATTGCGTTACAACACAGATACAATACTGTAACATTGCGTCTATTTAACATTAATTCAGCATTTATGGTCTGTTAAAAAATGATGCGTAGCACCTGTGCCGGGAGTTTCACACCTCCTCGGCGTCTTCCTCTTGTTTCCAGCCACGGTGAAAATCGTCGTTCCACTTGCGCAATGTGAAGATGAACTCCAGTCCGCCGGTCGACCGGTTGTGAACCGAGATGGTCCCGCCGAGCGCGAGGACGGTACTCTTGACAATGGGGAGTCCGAGGCCGGTGCCACCCATCTTGCGCGAGCGGCCTGTATCGACACGGTAGAAACGTTCAAAGAGGTGAATGATGTGCTCTTCCCCAACGCCGTTTCCGTTGTCGGCAAACGAGAAGATGAAATAAGAATCGTTCTGCGAAACCAGCTTCAGGGAAATCTCAGTGCCCCCCGAGTGCATGGCAGCATTGCGTATCAGGCCGTATATCATACCGTTGAGCAGGTTATAGTTGCCCACGACGCGGCAGTCGAGCGGAAGGTCATAGACAAATGTCATTCCGGGAGCAGTCTGCGAGGCCGGAATGTCATTGTTGATCTGATATACAAGGTCGTGCATATCAACCATTTCAAGAGGGACTTTCTCCCCGCCTTCTTCAAGGCGTGTCATTGTAGACACATCGTTGAGCAGGGAACAGAGACGCTCTACATTTTCCTTCATGCGCGACAGGAAATGATTGCGGGACTTGTCGTCAAGGTCAGGGTTGTCAAGGATTGTTTCAAGATAACCGCGTATTATACCGACGGGGGTCTTGATTTCGTGGTTGATATTGTTGGTAATCTGACGCGTTATGCGCGCTTTTTCCTCGATGGCGTGGATGGCGACGCTACGCTCCCTGTTGGCCTGCTCGATAGCGTTGCCGCGGTCACGGTACAGGCGGATTATCTCGCGTGAAATGTCGCCAAGCTCATTGTGCGGGAACTTGTCAAGGCCGGTGAAGTGGCCGCCTGTCGACGCGCGGTAGGCAAAGTCGTTGAGAAGGGTTATACTGCGCGAGAGCATGCGTGTGGAAAACCACACGACCGACAGGGCTGCGATTACCGCAAGAATTATAACGGCCCATACTTTCGGGTCGATGTCTATTTCGTCGTGTATGTCACGGGTCATCGGCATGGCCGTGCGCACGGTTATCTGCCCGTCGTCACTTTTGAAACCCGAGTAATAGAATATCTTGTCATCGTTGTTCTTGATAATGCCGTGACCGTCGTCCATAGGGTTATCAGCGGCTAAGGAGGGGCCCGGAGCCACTTTCTGGTATCTCATCCGTTCAAGGTCGTAGGGCACCGGGACGCCGAGCGAGTACATGAGAAGGCCGTCCTTGTCGTAGACACTGACCCGGACACCTTCAAACATCGAACCCTGATAATACTGCTGGATGAAGTTTATGAACGATCGAAGGGATATGTCGCGCTCATAGGCATAGATGATGCGGTTGTTGATGATTGCAAGCTCCTTTTCCATGATTTCGGCACGATAATCGGCCTCGCGCCGGTACTGATACCAGACGAGGATGCTGATTATCACACCTATCACCAAGGCAATAGGGATGAACAACCGCCAGTGGTAGCTAATCCTCCTCCTTAAAACCATACCCAAATCCCAAGCGCGTCTCGATACTGTTTCCGTAACGTCCTATTTTCTTGCGTAGGCGGGTGATATTGGTGTCAATAGTGCGGTTTGTAACCACGACATCACCGCTCCACACATGACGGATAATCTCCTCGCGGGAGTAGATGCGATTGGGGTGGGTGAGGAAGAAAGAGAGAATTCCAAATTCGGTCTTGGTCAGCGCCACTTTCTCGTCGTCGAGATAACAGATTTTCTCGTTGGGGTCAATGCGCAGGGTGCGGTAAGTCACCTGCGGCTCATATATCGCCTCTGACGCAGGGGCGGCGACCTGCTTGCGGGCAATGGCGCTGCGCCGCAACACGGCGTTGACGCGGGCAAGCATCTCGCTGATACTGTAGGGCTTGGTGATATAGTCGTCGGCTCCGATGTTGAGACCCATGACGGTGTCATCCTCGCTGTTGAGGGCTGAGCAGAAAATAATGGGGACTTCCTCGGTCGAGGAGCTGTTGCGGATAGCCTTGGCGAAGTCAAATCCGCTAAGACGCTCCATCATTATATCAACGATGAACAGGTCATAGGGGGTAAGGTCCATGCCGAGAGCCTCCTCGGCACTATAGGCACAGTCTACCTCATATCCTTCTTTTTCAAGATTGAATTTATTTATCTCACAGATTGACTCTTCGTCGTCTATAACTAAAATACGAATACTCATGTGGGTTTGTTTTTGAGGCACTAAGATACGATTTTTTGGCCTCTTGAGGAGAGCCGACAGTGTTAAAAAATATTAACCACGACATTTAAAGACCTATCCGCCTGCATTGTAACACAATCGTAACTCTCGCGCCAAAACGACTATACACGAAAAAATGCGGAAAGCGCAACGGCTTCCCGCATTCCAACAGTTTTCTTTCAAAAGGGAGCTTTGCCGCTACCTCACAATCACCTTGACTGCCGAGCGTTCAATCCTGACGAGGTAACACCCGGGGGTTACAGCAAATACATTTTCGGCAGAGCCGCGCTCCGAGGCGACCGTCTTGCCATCGATTGCGACGACGGCAATCGCAAGACCTTCAGCGCCGGTGACGACAATTTCGCCTTTGCGCGTGAAAACCGATGCCGCGGAGAGAACGACGTTGTCAAGGCCTGATTTTGCAACGGTCACGACGGCGGCGTTGGAACCCGTCGACTCGCCTTCGTCGTAGAGAGCTGTCACGACATAGGTATATTGGCCGTCGGCAACGGGACTGTCGATGAAGGCATTGTCCTCGACCACGGCATTGTTGACAGCCTTACCGTCGCGATATACATTGTATCCGGCAAGTGACAGACTGCCTCCGGCCCCGGCGGGAACATAGGTCACGTCGTCAACCATGAAGGTGTACTGGTATTGCGACACGCAGTTGATGGCGAAATACTTTGCCCCGTCGGGGATGTTGAAGGTGTAGAGCGTCCATTCGGCCGGAACCGCGCTGACGGCCTCGACTTCGACAAAATCCCCCGGGTCGAGGCTGCCGGTCGAGTAGAGGAAACGGAACGCCTCGCCGCCATCCTCGTCATAGAGGCTGCGGGCATAGAACGATATTGCCTGTGCCGAGCCACTCAGCCGTGGTGAAATCGCCCAGTCGTCATTGGGGGCGCCGCTGTTGCTCCATGCCGAGAGATAGCGGTTGCCGCTATGGGGTGTGTATCCCGGCTCAAAGCTCAGTATCATGGGGTCGGGTTCATAGACCATGAAAGCCATCTTGGTATCGTAGCTGCTCATCGCGCCATCCTTGTCGATGAAAGTCCAGTCGCCGTAGCTGTCGACGGCGTTGGCGTTGCCATCTTCAAAGCTCTCGGTGAAGGGGTCGGATTCCATCGTTGCCGAAGGCTCGTCCCAAGTCAGGGTGACTGAGCCGTCGTCGGCAGGCTGTGCCGACAGGTTCTCGGGAGCGGGATACTTGGGGAGCACGACATTCACAACCGAAGGCTCGGCCGAGGCGTTGTCGCTCTTGTCGAGGTCGGCGGCGTAGTTGACGGTCGCGGTATAGCTGATTTCGCTTGCCGAGAGAGGGCTCACCTTGTCAGTGAACAGCAACGATGCCGTGGCATCGGGTTCAAGAGCCTCGCCGTCGAGAGTGGCCACCTCCACGCCGTCGCGATAGAGGGTCACGGTGTAATCCTCGGCGGCCTTGAGACCGTTGTTCTCGATGAACGCGTTGATGCGCAGCTCGTTGCCGGGACGCGCGCTCGACGGTGCGGTCAGTGCCGCGAGAGTCAGGTTGTGGTCAAGTGCCGGAGCGAGCTTAATCTTGTCGATGGCGATAATCACATAGTTGATGATGGTTCCGCGGATGGCAATCCTGATGTTGCCCGAGTCAGTGTAACGCGAGAGGTCAACCGTCTGCTTGGCATAGCGGCCCGCGTCGCAACTGTCATGGATGTCACACGATATCGTGGCGGCTTTCTCATATCCCTCGCCTGCGTCGACAAGGATGTCGACATAGTTCCGGCTGAAATGCTCGTCGTTACCGTCCCACACGTTCATGAGGCTGAACGAGAAGGCGGGACGTTCCATACCTGCAAGATTGAACTTTCCGAGACACATCGAGGAGGCTGTTCCCACTGACTCGCCGACGATACACAGGAAACCGCCGTCGTCGTCGGCCGAGACATAGCCTTCATAATAACCGTCGGCCACAGCGGTCCAAAAGCCGTAATTCTCAGCGTCAAATGCCGCCATATCGTGGGCCGGTACACCGCCGACAAACGACTCATTGTAAAGCGAGTAGGGTTTCCCGACAGGCATTGCCGGGGTGAAAGCCACGCTTGAGGCGCGCTCGTTGTAGAGCTGCACACCCATCATCGCAAACTTCTGCTCGCCATCCTTGGCAACCTGATAGGTATAGGTGTTGCCCTCGACATCGGGGTCGTTGTCGATGTAATCGCCGCCGTTGAGGATGCGGTAGTGGATATATTGCGCGTCGATAGGACGGCCGTTGACATCATAGTCGACGGGACTCCACGAGAGGGTCACAATGCCGGTGTCGCCATCCTCGACGGCGCTGATGCTCTCGGGCATACCGGGAGCCGCGAGGCCGACATGCTCGATGCGGGTCACGGCGAGGCCGTCGCCGACTTCATTGTAGGGGACAATCGTCCACATGTAGTTGCCGCTTGACCACGATGAGTTGCCGATGACATCCTCCCACTCGACAGTCTCGCCGGGAGAGACATTTTCAAAGGTCTTGACAACAACCCCGCCGCGGATGATTTCAATTTTGCTTATAGACTTGAGCGGGTCGCCGGCGGCGGTCTTTTCAGGAGCGTCAAATTTCAGGTCGGCGGCCACTGCCGGAAATGGCAGGGGAGTGACGGTTAGATTCTGAACCGAGTCGGGCATGGCGGCATCTTTGAGCACAATCTTCTGCACTTGCGCCCAGTTGGACTGCTCGGCCACGGCGTGAACGCCGATGTAGTGAGGGCCGTCGGCCTCGGCACGGAAAATGGTTGTCACAGGCTTGGAGACAAGCTGGCTGATGACTGTCAGCGGGACGATTGTCTCGGTCAGGCCCTCGGGAGTGGCGGCATCACCGCGCTTGATTTCGATATTGGCTTGCTCGCCCTGCATCTGGAGGGAGCGCAGGGTGATTTCGGCATAATAGCTGTGACCGGCCTCAAGGTTGATGCCGGGGGTTATGAGCCAGTCATCCATCGCGACATTTCCGGTATAGCTCACGACAGTGGCACCTCCGGCACTAGATATCCAAGTGGTGTTATCGTCGTTGCCGTCGATTATCTTGCAGAACTGAAGCGAGTTATAGGCCGAGAAGTCATTTATATAAGGCACTCCCTGACTTCCCACGACAATCTGAACCGAAGTGCCGTAGCCCGACATCTTATCGCCATATTCGGCCACGACGGTATAGTGGTAGGCCATCAGTCCTTCAGGCTCGGGAACGGGGTCGCTGAAAGTGGTCTCGGAGATGTGCTCGGCCACCTTCACGTTGTCGGGCCAGCGTGTGATTGAATAAGTAATCTCGTCGGGATTGATATATCCGGCATCGACGGCGGTGGTCACCGGTTCCCAAGTCAGCGTGGCGACACACGGCTCTTTCATTTAAACTAAAATAAAGAGCACATCCTCCCTTACCCGCTTCAGTCCGGAGCGGGTAATTTTTCTATGTCTGTATGTCAAAAAGTTATCCTGTTATCAAAATCTTGTTTTTTTCA
>Ga0209064_1000715_pt1 | contig 69393 bp, 48 predicted proteins | sample Inofromicrocosms_FD_187498 | JGI IMG/M metagenome (GOLD analysis project Ga0209064, IMG submission 187498) | Mouse cecum microbial communities from Vienna, Austria - Inoculum for glucosamine and mucus D2O microcosms (SPAdes) (version 2) | ecosystem: Host-associated > Mammals > Digestive system >...
CGTGCCCGAGGGCGCGCAGACCTTCGACATCGCCGGACGCCGTGTGAATCCACAGGGACTCCCCCGCGGCATCTACATCGTGCGCCTCGCCTCGGGCAAGGCCGTCAAGGCGGTGGTGAAGTAAACCATCCTCACTGACCATACGGTCATATGCGCAGAGCGCCCACGGTCTCGGACCGTGGGCGCTCTTGCATATATCTGTGATATCTATCTGTGATATCCGGGCCGAGGCTTACTGATGAGCCACACCCCAGAGGAGTTTCTCGCGCAGAGAGTCGGTGAAGGTGGTGCCACGCAGACGCACCACATTGGTGTGGAACTTCGACCGGGCGATGCGCAGACGCGTTCCCTCGGGGAGCGTCCACACCATGCCGTCGATACTCAGGGTGAAGAATCCGGCACGCGAATGCGGCTCCACCTCCACCACTGCCGAATCGGCCACCACGATGGGGCGCATGTTGAGCGAATGGGGCGCCACGGGGGTGAGCACCCAGCTCGGCGCCGAGGGAGCCAGTATGGGGCCTCCGGCCGACAGGTTGTAGGCCGTGCTTCCGGTGGGGGTAGCCACAATAAGGCCGTCGCAGAGGTATCGGGCGAGCGGCTGCGAATCGACCGTAGTGTCGACGGCTATCATCGAGGCCGACGCCTGACGGAGTATCGCCACCTCGTTGAGCGCGCAAGGCCACTCCCCGTTCCCGGCCTCCGGCTCAGAGGAGCGGCTCACCGACAGCATGGTGCGCGCCTCCACCAGATAGTCGCCGCTCACGGCCGCCTCCACGATGGCTCCGGCATTGGCCAGCGGAGCCGCCGACAGATATCCGAGATGTCCGGTGTTGATGCCCATTATAGGTATCTGCTTGTCGCCCACGTGAAATGCCGTATGGAGAAAAGTTCCGTCGCCGCCGATGCTCAAGGCCAGGCCGGCGCTGAAATCGCAGGTAGGATCAAACAGTTCGGCGACAGGCATGGCGTCGCCGAGCACAGTGCGGAGATAATCGGCGTAGGCATGCTGTATGGCCAGCGTCACTCCCTCGGCACGGCCAAGCGCGCCGAACAGCCGGCGCAGTCCGTCGGCGTGCTCATCCTGATAGGAGTTGCCGAATATGGCTATTTTCATTGGGCTATATGGTATATGGATTGGTTGTGTATCTGATGGAAATCTATCGCGGGCGACGTCGGCGGCGCTCACACATTGAGCAGCGCCAGCAGTCCGTCGATACGCTCCGAAAGTCCGTCGGCCGCGGGAACTCCCCCTTCGTGGCGGAGATCCACCACCCTGTAGCCGTAGCGCTCAAGCGACCGGGCTGCGGCGGTGGCGTCGGCCAGGTCGATATGCAGATCTACGTGCAGAGTGCCGTCGTCGCAATCACCTCCGCGCCGGCCGACCGAAAGGGCGAGCAGCTGCGCGTCGACGTCCTCGCAGGCCCGTGCTATGCGCGAGGCGCTGTAGTCGTCGCGCCGGCACACCACCGACAGGTCACTGCCGGCCGACGTCGATGGATCATCGGGCTGCAACAGGCTGAAAAACGGATCTTTGCAAAGTATCGTATTATCTTTTGAGGCCAAACTTTTTATATTATGATTATTTCTGACTATTTTTGCGTTCGCATTTCGAAGTGCAAATTTACAGAAATTTCCCGACATTGCTCTGTAAATCCAACGCTTATGATGCGCAATATGTTTTTCTCAACGGAACAACGCCCATGGCAATGACTAACTTAAGTGTGAATATCAACAAAGTAGCGACGCTGCGCAACTCGCGCGGAGAGAACATGCCCGACGTGGTGCGCTTCGCCATCGAATGCGAGAAACTCGGCGTCAACGGCATCACCGTGCACCCGCGGCCCGACGAGCGCCACATACGCCGCAGCGACGTCATACAGCTTCGTCCGGCGGTGAAGACCGAATTCAATATCGAGGGATACCCTTCGGCCGAGTTCATCAAGCTCGTGCTGACAGTGAAGCCCGAGCAGGTGACGCTCGTGCCCGATGCTCCCGACGCCCTGACCTCGTCGGCCGGATGGGACGTAGGCGCCAATATGGAGATGCTCACCGAGACCGTCGAGAAATTCCGCGACGCAGGCATACGCACATCCATCTTCGTGGATCCCGATCCCGAGGCCATAAAACTCGCCGCCAAGACCGGAGCCGACCGCGTGGAGCTATACACCAAGCCCTATGCCGACGCCTACGCCTCCGACCGTGAAGCCGCCGTGGCTCCGTTTGTCGAAGCGAGCCGCGCCGCACACGGATGCGGCCTTGGCGTCAACGCCGGCCATGACCTGAGTCTCGCCAACCTGGCGTTTTTCCACGAGAGAGTGCCCTATCTCAACGAAGTGTCGATAGGTCACGCGCTGATATCCGACGCTCTCTATCTCGGACTTCCGGCCACGATAGCCGCCTATCGCGAATGCCTGCGTCCAGCAGCTCCGGCCGAATGACAACAGACTTCAAAGCAACCCACATCCCGACTGACCAATGAGCATACTTACATCCATTCAGGCCACCGCAGCGGCAATAGCCGACACCACTGCCACCACAGCCATAGCAATGACCGACACCACAGCCCTGCCACAGGGCGCCGAAGCCGCCGCACCCGCCGCCGACCTCTCGGTGTGGCAGCTCTGCATCGAGGGCGGACTGGTGATGATACCTCTCGCGCTTCTGGCGCTGGTGGCCATCTACGTGTTCTTCGAGCGCGCCATAGCCATACGCCGCGCCGCACATGAGGACAAATCGTTCATGCAACGCATCAAGGACTATATAATCGACGGCGAGCTTGAGTCGGCACGACGTCTGTGCGCTCAGACCGACACTCCATACGCCCGCCTAATCGACAAAGGCATCAGCCGCATCGGACGCCCGATGAACGACGTGCTCGTGGCGATCGAAAACACCGGCAACATCGAAGTGGCCCGCCTCGGCAAGGGACTCCCCTGGCTCGCCACCACCGCGGCCGGCGCGCCGATGATAGGCTTTCTTGGCACGGTAATGGGCATGGTCGAAGCGTTCTACAACCTCGCCAGCGCAGGATCGTCGGCCAACATCGACGTGCTCGCCGGAGGCATCTACGAGGCTCTCGTCACCACCGTGGCCGGTCTGGTGGTGGGTATCATAGCCCTCTTTGCCTACAACTATCTCGTGGCACGCATCAATGGCATCATGAACGTCCTGGAAGCGAAGACCATGGAGTTCATGGACCTTCTCAACGAACCCTCCTGACCACAATCCGACCATGGCACTAAAGCGTCAATACGACATGACGTCGCTATTCTCGATGGCCTCGATGACCGACGTCATATTTCTGCTGCTTATCTTCTTCATGGTGACGTCGACATTCGTGTTTCCCACCGCCCTTGAGATAACTCTGCCGCAAAGTTCGGAGCAGACGCCGCTCAAACCCTCGACAAGGGTGTATATCGACGCCGATCAGGTGATCTACGCATCGTTTGACGGCAGCGAACCGCAGGCTGTGGCCGAGGATCAGCTTCTGGCTTTCCTGCAGCTCGTGATGAAAGAGCAGCCCGACCTGCAGTATATCGCCGTCTACGCCGATGCGGCCGTGCCCTACGGCCGTGTTATCGACGTGCTGACACTCGGCGCGCAAAACAACCTGAAGATGGTGCTCGCCACCAAGCCCGCGCCCTCCTCAGCCAAGCCCTCACGCCCATGAACCGCGATGACCGCCGGCGACGCATCGAAGCGCTGACAGCCACCCTGATCACAGTGGGGCTGATACTTCTCGCCCTGCTCACGGCACGCCTGCGCTACAACGGCGACGAGCCTCGGGTGTGGCCTCCGGTCGACTCCGCCGAGTTGCTGCTTGCCGGTGAATATGTGATGGCCGGCGACATACCGCAGCCAGAGCTCAACGATCCCCGACCCGCGCCGGAGGCCGCCGAACAGCCAGCTCCCGAAGCCGACGATCTGACCGACACCGGCACTCCCGCGCCTGAAACGGCACCGGTGGTGAGCAGCGAGCAGGAGTCGCCGATGAAGACCAAAAGAAAACCGAAGCCTGAGAAGACCGGACCGACACAGGCCGAGCTTGAGGAGCAGGAGAGAGAGCGCAAGCAGAAAGAAGCCGCCGACCGCATCAATTCGCGGGTGAGCTTCGGAGGCACAAAGCCGGGATCGACGCAGGCCAAAGGGAGCACCGGCTCGCCCGACGGCAACGCATCGTCAGGAGCATTGAGCGGCACTCCTGGGACAAACCTCAAGGGACGCACGCTCTCTTCATGGGAAAAACCGGCCGGCACACAGACCGGCACCATCACCATCACCGTGCGCGTCAACCGCCAGGGCCATGTCATTGCGGCATCGTATGCCACCGGCACCGGTCCCGTCGCATCCCAGCCCGCAGCCCGGCGAAGCTGTGAACAAGCGGCCATGCGCTCGCGTTTTTCAGTTGATCTTGATGCCGCCGTCGAACAGACCGGCACCATCACCTACAGATTTGAATAAATTTAATACGAACATACACAAAATCAAACATTATGGCACTCGAAATCAAAGGACAAGCCATCCCCAATATTCCATGGCAGGACCGCCCGCAGGGATGCGACCACGTCATGTGGCGCTACTCGGCCAACCCCGTGATACCCCGCGACCTTCTGCCGACATCCAACAGCATCTTCAACTCGGCCGTGGTGCCCTATGGACGCGACGGATGGGAATTTGCCGGAGTGTTCAGAGTCGACGACACCAACCGTCGTATGCGCATTCATCCGGGATTCTCCCACGACGGCATCAACTGGCATATCGACGAATCCGACGTGGTGCTGACCGGCGCCGATCCCGAAATAGCCGCCTGGGAATATGGCTACGATCCGCGCGTGGCGCATATCGACGACCGCTACTGGGTGACCTGGTGCAACGGTTATCACGGCCCTACTATCGGAGTGGCCTGGACCGAAGATTTCCGCACCTTCCACCAGCTTGAAAACGCATTTCTGCCCTACAACCGCAACGGTGTGCTGTTCCCCCGCAAGATAAATGGCCGTTATGCCATGCTCTCGCGTCCGAGCGATACCGGCCACACCGCCTTCGGCGACATTTTCTACTCCGAATCGCCCGACATGGAATTCTGGGGACACCACCGCCACGTGATGGCTCCCGCGCGCTTCGAAGAGAGCGCATGGCAGTGCATGAAGATCGGCGCCGGCCCCGTGCCCATCGAGACATCCGAAGGCTGGCTGCTGCTCTATCACGGCGTGCTCCGCTCGTGCAACGGCTATGTCTACGCCTTCGGATCGGCTCTGCTCGACCTCGACCGTCCGTGGGAGGTGATAGCCCGCAGCGCCCCCTATCTGATCTCTCCGCGCGAGATCTATGAGCTGACAGGCGATGTGCCCAACGTGACATTCCCCTGCGCCGCCCTCGTCGACGCTCCCACCGGCCGCATGGCCGTGTACTATGGCTGCGCCGACACAGTGACCGGCATGGCATTCGCCAAAGTCGACGAACTCGTCGACTGGATCCGCCGCAACTCCATCGTCTGAACAGTTCTCTCCGCTAAACCCTCACCGATGGACAATCTCAAGACTGACGACAGCAAGTGCTGGAAGACCCTCTCGTCGGAATATCTGTTCCGGCGTCCGTGGCTCACAGCCCGGCGCGACACCGTGGAACTTCCCGACGGCCGTGTCAACGACGAATTCTACGTGCTCGAATACCCTTCGTGGATCAACGTCATCGCTGTTACGGCCGACGGCCGATACGTGATGGTAGAGCAATATCGCCACGGTCTGGGACAGGTGGGGATAGAACTGTGTGCCGGTGTGGTAGAGGAGGGAGAGGCCCCGCTCGACGCGGCGCGGCGCGAGCTTGAGGAGGAAACCGGATACACCGGCGGAGAGTGGGAACTCGGATGCATAATCTCCGGCAACCCGAGCGTCACGAATAATCTGACCTACTGCTATATAGCCCGCGGAGTAGAGCACACATCACAGCAACATCTCGATGCCAACGAGGATATCGACGTGCGCCTGCTGACACGCGACGAACTGCTGACCCTGCTCTCAACCGACAGGATGAAACAGGCTCTTATGGCGGCTCCGCTCTGGCGCTATTTCGCTCTCGGACTCGACCGCCGATGACCTACGCACAAGTCATACTGCCGCTCCCGCTACAGGGTGGATTCACTTACGAGGTGCCCCCCGAAGCGGAGCGGCAGCTGCGTATCGGGGCGAGGGTCATCGTGCCTTTCGGCCGACGCAAGTTCTACACCGGCATAGTCGATTCCGTCAGCGACCGCAAGCCTGAAGGATATGAACTGAAAGCCATCGCGGCGGTGCTCGATTCGGGCTCCCCGATCATAAAGCGACCGCAGATCCAGCTGTGGAACTGGATTGCCGACTACTACCTGGCAACAGTAGGCGAAGTGATGAAGGCCGCTCTGCCGGCCGGTCTCAAAGTGGAGAGCGAAACATACGTAGAGCCGGTGCCTGACTTCGAAGAAGATCCTAAGGCCAGGCTGTCGGAACGTGAAGTGATAGTGCTTCAGACGCTCGACCATGCGGCCAAACGGCTGACCGTAGCCGATATCGAGAAGCTGACCGGATTCACCGGCGTGAATGCCCTGATAGGCCGCATGATCGACAAGAAGGCTGTAGCCGTCAGCGAGAAACTGGTAGAACGCTACGCGCCACGGCGCGAAACATACGTGCGTATGGCATTTGGCCACGGCGATACCGAAGCGCTCCACCGCGCCTTCGATGCCGTAGCGTCGGCACGCCGACAGGAAGCCGCACTTCTCGCACTGACCGACATGTCGGGAATCATGCGCGGCGAACCCAGCGAAGTAGCGGTAAAGGCTCTATGCGAACGAGCCGACATCAATCTGCCGATCCTTAAGGCCCTACAGCAGAAAGGCATTGTGGAGATATACCGGAAGGAGATCGGACGATTCAGATACAACGGACTCGTGACCGCATCGCTACCGACTCTCAGCGATCCCCAGCGGGAAGCCCTGAACGCTATTCATGCCTCATGGCGCGACAAAAACGTCACTCTGCTGCGCGGCGTCACGTCGAGCGGCAAGACGGAGCTTTACATCCATCTGATCGACTTCGTGCTCCGACAGCGCCGTCAGGTGTTGTACCTCGTTCCGGAGATAGCGCTGACCACACAGCTCACCGAGCGGCTGCAACGCGTCTTCGGCGACAAGGTGGTGATATATCACTCGAAATTCACCGACAACGAGCGCGTAGACATCTGGAAACGCCTGCTCTGTTCCGACGAACCGTGCGTGGTGATCGGCGCCCGCTCTTCGGTGCTGCTGCCTTTCGGTCCGCTCGGTCTTGTGATCGTCGACGAAGAACACGAAACAAGCTATAAACAGCAGGATCCGGCACCGCGCTACAACGCCCGCGACACTGCGATGGTACTTGCCAGAATGCACGGCGCCAAGACTCTTCTGGGAAGCGCCACCCCGTCGGTCGAAACATATTACAAGGCCACAACCGGACGCTTCGGGCTTGTTGAACTTACAGAACGCTACGGCGCGGCGGTTCTCCCGGAAGTGAACGTCGTCGACATGAAACGCGCCCGGCTTCGCGGCGAGGTCAAAGGGCCGTTGTCGGCCGACGCCTCGCGTACAGTGGCCGATGCCACAGCCAACGGCGGACAGGCCATAGTGTTTATAAACCGCCGCGGCTTCGCGCCCGTGGCCGAATGCAGCAGCTGCGGCTACTCGCCGAAATGCGAGCACTGCGATGTCACCCTCACCTATCACAAGCGTATCGACCGGCTTGTGTGTCATTACTGCGGATCGCAATATCCCCTGCCGACAGTGTGTCCGGCCTGCAAGGAACCGGCCATCGAAGTGCTCGGATTCGGCACCGAACGTGTGGAGGACGAAGTCGGAGCAGCCTTCGGAGGAGCCACGACCCTGCGTATGGATCTCGACACCACTCGCAGCAAGGACAGCTACCAGCAGATCATCAACGATTTCTCGGGGAGGAAAGCTGACATACTGATCGGCACGCAGATGGTCACAAAGGGACTCGATTTCGCAGGCGTATCTGCAGTAGTGATACTCAGCGCCGACGCCCTGCTCAACGTCCCCGACTTCCGCGCCTCCGAGAGAGCCTTCAACATGATGGAACAGGTGGCCGGACGAGCCGGACGCCGCGGCACCCCGGGCCATGTCATCATACAGTCGTATCAGCCGGCTCACCCGGTATTGCCCTACGTGGCTTCCCATGACTATCTCGGATTCTACAGCTACGAGATCGAGGAGCGCCGCAAATTTCTGTATCCTCCATTCACCCGCATCATCTACATCTACATCAAGCACCGCGACCCACGTGAAGTCGACTCCATAGCGGTGGCATATACCCACGCCCTTCGGCAGCTGTTCGGCAACCGTGTGTACGGTCCCGAAGAGCCACACGTCGGACGCATCCAGCAGCTCTATATCCGCAAGATAATGCTCAAGATCGAGACAGAGGCATCCATGACCAAAGTGCGCACAATACTGCGCGATCTCTACGAACGGATGCACAGCGTGCCGGGCAGTCCGATCCGTTCGGCTCAGATCTACTACGATGTCGATCCGATGTGATCAGATCATATCCCGGCGGTTTTATGCTTTTTTGGCCAAAACAGAGGCTCAAAACGACAAATCTCCATTCGGCAAGAAGCTTAATTTTTGTAACTTTGCAGCCGCTCCCGAGATGCACTTCCCGACGAGAGCAGCACTTCGTTCCGACAGGCATTGAAATGGATCTATAAAATACTGAGAGCCATCGTGATGGTGGCTATTATACTGGCTGTGACCGTGCCGGTAGGACTTTTCATCGCACTTTCGATCCCACAGGTGCAGAACACAATCCGCACCACTGCCGAACATGAGCTCACATCTCTGCTCGGCATGAACGTTGGCATAGGCAACGTCAACATAGCTCCATTCAGCCGCATAACACTGAAACGCGTATCAATTACCGACGCCGAAGGCGACACAGCCATCTGTGCCGATCATATCGGCGCCGGACTCAATCTTACGAGCTTGATTTTCAAGCGCCGCATGGAGGTGAACTATGCCGAAATCATCGGACTTGAGGCAAGACTTCAGCGCGACTCTGCCGGAGCGCCGCTCAACATACAGCCCATGATCGACGCACTTTCGCCACGCGACACCACCCACAAGCCTCGACCTTACGATCTGCGCATCAATACGGTAGTAATCAGAAGGACAGCCTTACGCTATGACGTGAGCACCGCCGCACCCGCGGATTCGGGACGCTTTGATCCCAACCATATCGCCTTGTCGGACATCAGGGCCGACCTGCGGCTGCCACGCATATCGAACGACAAATATCAGGCCGTGATAAGGCGCATGGCATTCAGCGAACGTTCGGGATTCGCACTCGAAAGCCTTGACGCGGAGGTCTGCGCCGACACCTCATCATTGTCAGTCGCCGGACTGAGCATAGCCACTCCCCTGTCGATGCTGTCTATTGCCGACTTCACATTCGACTATACCGGTCTGAAGACACATCCTGCCTCCGTTCCCATAGACCTGAAAATACTTCCCGAGAGCCACCTGTCGCTGCCTACACTCAACCCGTTTGTTCCCTCGCTTGCCGACAGAGATGTCACATTCAACATATCCGGACGCATACACGGCACTATGTCGCATGTCGACGTGAGTGATCTTGATTTCACATCGGACGACGGACACCTGTGGCTACGGACTGACGCATCAATCGCCATGCATCCTGACCTCAGATTGAAATCAGCAGATCTAAAGCGCCTCAGCATCGGCCTTGACGGCTCTGACGCCACTGATGTTATCGAGCGGCTGACCGGACGTCAGCTCAGCCATGATGCAGACACTCTGCTTCACAACGCCGGCAATGTAAACATTCTCGGAGAGGCAGTCCTGACCCCCGACAACGGCCGGCTGACCGCCTCCGTGACCCTCGCCCCGGGAGCACTGGAACTTGGAGCGGACTATCGGCGCGTGAAAGAGGGGTATCTTCTCAACGCATCCATCGAAAGCGCAGACTTCGATGGAGCCATGCTGACCAAAGGAGCATCTCCGCGGATCGCGGCCATCGGCAACGCCGGCTTTTCCGTCACCTCCGAGGCACTGATAGGCGGCAAAAGGATGACCGGCCGCACAAAGGCCAGCATCAGCGAACTGGTCTACAACGGGCAGACGATAACCGATGTGACAGCTGAGGCCGCCTTTGACGGCACCGACCTCGAAATCACCGCATCATCGGACAATCCCGCGCTCGACTTCGAGATAGAAGCACTCACCACACTCCCCTTCTCACGGCTCACCGCACAAGCCGATCTGCGCCGTGTCGATCTATCGACAATCCCGAATCTGAAACTGCCCGTAAGCCATATAGCATCGCTTACCGCCGACGTGGATCTCGAAGGAACCGGGATCGACGACATCACCGGTCATATCGACATAAGCCGTCTGTCGTTCGGCGGATCCACCGCGCGCGACATAGACATAGCCAACATACGCCTTGAAGCCGAACGAGATTCGACCGAACGCACCATACGCCTTGTCTCTGACATGGCCGACGCGACACTCCACGGACATTTCACTGTAGGATCGGCCACCCACATACTTCGCGAAAGCGCCGCCGCGCTGCTGCCGGCACTGTTTCAGAGCCCGACACCCAAGGCCGACACCATGTATGCGGCCAACGACTCTCTGACTCTGGACATAAAACTGAAGACCACCGACCCCATCGGTCAGCCGGCTTCCCTGCCGATAGCCGTAATCTATCCGGTGGAGATCCACGGCACTCTCAACCGTCACGACATGGCGCTTGACGTAAACGCACCGTATCTGCAACAGAAAAACCGATTGCTCGAAAACACTTCGCTCCATATCGACATCAGCGCCGACAGCTGCTCGTCGCCGCGCGGCACACTCGCCATCGCCACCGCCTTTCCGACAAAGAAAGGCACAGCCACGATCAGCCTCGATGCCCATGCAATTACCAACTCTATCGACTCGCGCATAGGATGGCGCATAGACCGCGAAGCCGATTTCAGCGGCGAAGTAAGTTTCAACACTCTACTGGGTCATCCTGACGACGAGCATACATCATCGGCCAAAGTGTCGCGGCAGCCGCTTACAGCCGATATAAACATCAACCCCGGCCACGTCACCATCAACGACACCATATGGAATATCGGCATAGCTAAAATCGGTATCTCCCCCCGCAGCTACACCGTCGAAGGCATAAGCCTTTCGCGCCCCGGACAAAGCCTGCGCATCGACGGCAAAGTCAGCGACGACCCCGCCGACAGCCTTACGATAGATCTGCGCAACGCCAATCTTGACTACGTATTTGAAACGCTCGACATACCCACCGCCATGTTCGGAGGCATAGCCACCGGTACATTCCACGCATCGTCGCTGCTCTCGGCCGAGCCGAGACTCTATACCGACGGCCTCTACGTGGATCGTCTGAGCTACAACCATTCGCTAATGGGCAACACCACCATACGGTCGCACTGGCTTGCCGACGCACGCGCCGTGGCAATCAACGCCGTAGTCGATCAGCCCAACGGCCGGCACTCCACCATCGACGGGCGAATAATGCCGCTTGCTGACTCCCTCGACTTCCATTTCGACGCCGACCGCATAGAGGTAGGCTTCATGCTCCCCTTCATGGAAGCCTTCACATCGTCGGTGAGCGGCTATGCATCGGGCAAGGCGCGTCTGTGGGGAAGCTTCAAGTATATCGATATGGTCGGCGACATACTGGCGGAAGATTTCAGAATGAAGGTTGACTTCACCAACACATTCTACAATGTAAAATCCGACACGGTCCGACTCACTCCCGGCCACATCGATCTGCATGACATAACCCTGCACGACGACCGCGGACACACCGCCCTGCTCAACGGCTACCTCGACCACGAATTCTTCAAACGGCCAAAATTCCAGTTCCGCATCACACAGGCCCGCGACATGCTCGTCTATGATGTACACGAAACACAGGAACAACGATGGTTCGGGCGCATATTCGGCAACGGCTCTGCCACCGTCAGCGGACAACCGGGAGTGGTGGATATCGGCGTAAACATGTCGACGGCTCCGGGATCGAGTTTCACTTTCGTACTCTCCGACGCAGAGCAGGCCTACGACTACCGGTTTATCACCTTCCGCGACCGCGACCGGCATCGCAAGGACTCAATCGAACGCCTGACAAGTCCGCCACAGATTGTCAAAGAGCTTAAAGAGCGGATAGCACGCTCCAACGACGACGGCCCGGGCAGCATCTACAAAATGAACATAGCCGTGGATGTCAATCCGTCGGCACAGGTCACACTGGTTATGGATCCGGTCGGCGGCGACCGCATACGTGCTTTTGGCAACGGCAACCTGCGCATGACCTACGACTCGGCCAACGAAGACCTGCGGATGTTCGGCACATACACCCTGACACGCGGCAACTACAACTTCACCCTTCAGGATATCATAATCAAGGACTTCACCATCCGCGACGGATCTTCGATAACATTCCACGGCGATCCTTATGCCGCACAGCTCGACATACAGGCCATCTACTCGCTCAACGCCAACCTGTCGGATCTCGACGAATCGTTTCTTCAGGACAAGGAGCTCAACCGCACCAACGTGCCCGTACACGCGCTTCTCAACGTGGCGGGAGATATGCGCAGCCCCGACATATCATTTGATCTTGAATTCCCGACACTGACCTCCGACACCTACCGCAAGGTCCGATCTATTGTCAGCACCGAAGACATGATGAACCGTCAGATAATCTATCTGCTGGCTCTCAACCGCTTCTATACGCCCGACTACATGAACGCCACCAAGGGCAATGAGTTTGTCTCGGTAGCTTCGTCGACCATATCGTCGCAGCTCAGTTCGATACTCGGACAGCTCAGCGACAACTGGAGCATAGCTCCCAACATACGCTCCGACCGTGGCGACTTCTCCGACGTGGAGGTGGATCTCGCGCTGTCGAGCAATCTGCTCAACAACCGCCTGCTTCTCAACGGCAATTTCGGCTACCGCGACAAAGCCATGAATTCCAATACATTCATAGGCGACTTCGACATAGAGTATCTGCTCAACCGCACCGGCACTATCCGCCTCAGAGCCTATAACCGCTACAACGACCGGAACTACTATCTGCGGTCGGCGCTGACCACCCAGGGCGTAGGCGTGGTGTTCAAGCGCGACTTCGACAACATGTTTAATTTCCTGCGTCCCAAACGCCACAAACAGACACCGGATCACGCTGGAAAGCACTTATCTGATTCCATCAAAAGTATTTCAGCCGACTCCGTCCCTGTCGACACCCTCACCTCTCACCCCTCAATCACCATCGATCTTCCGGGCGATACCATCACCTTCAGCCCCCGCTGAATCACAATCATCCCTCGGCATGTACGTACCTTATGGCCTTGGAGAAGACAATATGTCATAAGTAACTCGCAAAAATCAACTGTGGCAGCTATGTCAGTGCAAAGACAGTAATTCTCATCAAACAGATATGGATAAAAATCAAGCGGTGCTTCAACGCTTTACGCAGCATTGAAGCACCGCTTCTTTAAGAGCCACATCAAAGGATGCGATGAAACTCCGGATGACAGGATTTGAGAGCTCGCCGGCCTTTGTAATCCGCCTGGGCATAAAAGCCTCCCCCGGAGGGGATGGGGCCCGCCATCGGACGGCTAAGCTTGTCTCGGCATTTCATTTGTAATTGATGAGTTTCCCAATCTACTTTGATGTGGTATGCCATTAAATGTAATAGTCCGTTGCAGGAACTGTGAAACTCTCTCGCTTCATCTTTATAACGCAAAGTTATATCATCCTGTTCGCATTTCCAAATATTCCATCATGTTTTTTTTCTGATGTTTTTTTGATTGCTCTTGACATTGCCTCACCATGACTTTTGGAGTGCGTTCCTACGAACTTTTGTGCAACCCTGTCCGTTATACTACCCCGAACAATTACATATCAAAACTATACTGTGACTATATGGACAAGAAAAGACTGACCTCTGAAAACGGACGCCCGATAGCCGACAACCAGAATGTAAACACCGCCGGACAGCGCGGCCCGATGACTGCCCACAATCCATGGTATCTTGAAAAGATAGCCCATTTCGACCGGGAAGTGATACCCGAACGTCGTATGCACGCCAAGGGCTCGGGCGCATTCGGCACATTTACAGTGACCGATGACATCACCGCCTATACACGCGCCTCGATATTCTCAGAAGTCGGCAAACAGACGCCCTGCCTGGTGAGATTTTCCACAGTGGCCGGAGAGCGCGGTGCCGCCGACGCCGAACGCGACATACGCGGATTTGCCATGAAATTCTATACCGACGAGGGCAACTGGGACCTCGTGGGCAACAACACCCCGGTGTTTTTCCTGCGCGATCCGCTGAAATTTCCCGATCTGAACCATGCGATAAAACGCGATCCGCGCACAGGGATGCGCAATCCGACAAGCAATTGGGACTTCTGGACACTCCTGCCGGAAGCTCTCCATCAGATCACCATCACGATGTCGCCACGCGGCATACCGGCTTCATTCCGCCACATGCACGGTTTCGGAAGCCACACTTACAGCTTCATCAACAAGGAGGGGAAACGCACGTGGGTAAAATTTCACTTCCGCACACTCCAAGGCATAAAGAATCTGACCGATGAGGAAGCCGAGGCCATCATAGCCAAGGATCGCGAATCACACCAGCGTGATCTTTTCGACGCCATAGAACGCGGAGAATTCCCCCGATGGAAACTGCAGGTGCAGCTGATGACCGAGGATGAGGCCGAACGCTACCACATCAATCCGTTTGATCTCACAAAAGTGTGGTATCACGGAGATTTTCCCCTGAGAGATGTAGGCATACTCGAGCTGAACCGCAATCCTGAAAACTTCTTTGCCGAGATCGAGCAGGCCGCCTTCAATCCGGCCAATATAGTCGACGGCATTGGATTCTCCCCCGACAAAATGCTGCAGGGACGACTGTTTTCATACGGCGACGCACAGCGATACCGACTCGGAGTGAACAACAATCTGATACCGGTCAACCGTCCGAAATGCCCCGTTCATTCCTACCATCGCGACGGACAGATGCGCACCGACGGCAACTACGGCGACACTGCAGTCTACGAGCCCAACAGCTTCGGCGAATGGCACGACACACCTTCGCGCAAGGAACCGCCCCTGACGCTGCATGGCGATGCCTACGACTACGACGAGCGCGAACTTGACGACGATTACTACACCCAGCCCGGCAAACTGTGGCGCCTGATGAACGAGGCCGACAAGCAAGCCACCTGCCGGAATACCGCGGCACAGATGAAGGAGGTGCCGCTCTTCATCCGCCAGAGGCACGTGCGCGCCTGCCACAATGCCGATCCGGAATACGGCGCCATGCTCGCGCAGGCGTTAGGCATCAACCTTGATGAAGCGCTTGTGGCCGAGGATCCCGCCAAACCGTCGTGGGACAAACGCAATGCATGCCACCGGCAGAAACCGGAAGGGTAATAGCGACTGAATGCACGCTCCATAGCTATTCCAATTCAACGTCATATATATACCATCCCGCATCAGCCGGAGGCTTCAAGCCCGGCGATGCGGGATAACTGCTTATTCACCCGGCGGTCGGTTTTGCTTCCATGAAAAAAAAATGAATAGTGTGTAACTTTTACTGCATGCATTGCGTCTAATAGGCGTAATCATTAAAAAAGACAAAACACAAGGCAACACCATCGCAATGATAATCGGACTAAAAGACATCAACAAGACCTATCCCGGCGCAGTGCCTCTGCACGTGCTGAAAGGCATCAATCTCGAAATAGACAAAGGTGAGCTGGTGTCGATCATGGGAGCGTCAGGCTCTGGCAAATCGACACTGCTCAACATACTCGGCATACTCGATACATACGACACCGGCGAATATCATCTCGACGGAGTTTTAATAAAAAACCTGAGCGAGAACCGAGCCGCCGAACTGCGCAACCGCATGATAGGCTTCGTGTTCCAGTCGTTCAACCTCATCGGCTATAAAAACGCTCTTGAAAACGTGGCTCTTCCGCTTTTCTATCAGGGAGTGAGCCGCAAAAAACGCAATGCCATGGCGATGGAACAGCTCGAACGCATGGGGCTTGCCGACCGGGCACATCATCTTCCGGGCGAACTGTCGGGCGGACAGAAACAGCGCGTGGCCATAGCCCGGTCGCTCATCACGAATCCGTCGATAATACTTGCCGACGAGCCTACGGGCGCCCTCGACTCAAAGACGTCGAAAGATGTGATGCAGGTGTTCCGCGACCTCAACTCCGAAGGGATGACCATCGTGATCGTAACCCACGACCCCGGTGTCGGTCAGGCAACCGGCCGCGTCATACGCATAGCCGACGGCATAATCCAACCTTCATAAACACGCTTCCGAGATGTTGGATCTTATCAGAGAAATAGGCCAGGCCATGCGCAACAACAAACTGCGCACATTCCTGACCGGATTTGCAGTGACATGGGGCATATTCATGCTCATCATACTGCTCGGTATGGCAAGAGGCGTGACCAACTCCTTTGCCGAACGTACTTCGGGCGACCGTTCGAAACGCCTAAACGTTTACTCGGGCGTCACATCCAAGCCCTACAAAGGTTTCAAAGAGGGCAGATGGATCACCCCTGATGTCGACGACATAGAGCGTCTTAAAGCCGACAATCCCGACCTGGTTGAAAGTGTCGCCTCATATAAATATCTTGGCTCCACGGATATAGCCTCGGTCACCGACCACATATCGAAATCGCCCGAAGGGGTGTATCCGGCCGAGCAGGAGATGTATCGGATACCGATGCTCTACGGACGCTTTATAAACGACGCCGACCTGCGCTCGCTGCGCAAAGTGATGGTGATAGGCACCGATGACGCCAAGACACTTTTCGGCGATGCTGAAAAAGCTGTCGGACAGCGGGTCAACGCATTCGGCCTGTCATGGCTTGTGACCGGCGTCTACGACCATGAATGGCTCAGCGACGTGTACATCCCGTTCACTACAGCCATGGCCATCGGAGGCACCGACGGCAAGGTAAGCAACCTTCAGGTGAAACTCAAGGGCATGAAGACAATGGAGGATGCCGACCGTGCCACGTCAGAGGTGCGCCGCAGTCTGGCGCGCGCCCACGACTACGACGAGAGCGACGAATCAGCACTATACATGCACAACCGCTTCAGCTCCTATCTACGCGAAAGCCAGAGCTTCTCGATCCTCAACATGTCGATATGGATCATAGGCATCTTCACCCTTCTGAGCGGCATCGTGGGTGTGAGCAACATAATGTTTGTCAGCGTGCGTGAGCGCACCCATGAGATAGGCATACGCCGCGCCATCGGCGCCAAACCCCGCTCGGTGCTGCTGCAGGTGGTGCTCGAGAGCGTCGCCATCACCGCCTTGTTCGGCTACATAGGTGTGTTTTTGGGGATGACAGTGATGCAGCTTGTAGACATGGCTTTCGGTTCGAGCGACTTCATGCGCAACCCCACTATCGACATCAGCATAGCTATTGAAGTGACTATAGTGCTTGTGATGGCCGGCGCGCTTGCCGGACTGTTTCCGGCGCTGAAAGCGACCAAAGTCAAACCGGTGGAAGCCTTAAGAGATGAATGACACATTATGAAAAATCCGATATTCGACATAGAGAACTGGCGCGAGATAGGCGCCACGCTCGCCCGCAACAAGACACGCACATTCCTGACCGCATTCGGCATTTTCTGGGGCACTGCCATGCTTGCCATGCTCTGGGGCGGCGCCGGTGGCCTGAAAGGCCTGCTGATGCGCAACCTCAACGGTTTCGACACCAATATGGGCGTGATATTCCCCGGCCGCACCACCATCAGCTACAAAGGATTCAACAAGGGTATGAGATGGGACATGACCGAGAGCGACCTGGCCAACATACGCCGGCTCGCCAAAGGGATCAAAGCATCGTCGGGTGTGCTCAACAACGGCGGCACCGTGGCCTACGGAACCAAGCAGAAGTCGTCGAACGTCACCGGTGTGGAATCTGACTATTTCAAGATCATGACCCCGGTGATATACAGCGGCCGGCTGCTCAACGAAAGCGACACCTACGGACTGCGTAAAGTGGCTCTGATCGGACGCAATCTCGCCAACGAACTGTTCGGCACCTCGGATCCTCTCGGACGGTATATCAACGTCAAAGGGGTCTACTTTCAGGTTGTGGGAGTGATCGGACAGATGTCGGAAGCCTCCATAGGCACACGTCTTGACGATTCGGTGATACTCCCCAACACCACAATGATACGCGCGTTCAATCTCGGCAATTCAGTCGGATTCTTCGCGTTCACCGTCAACGACGGCATGGATCCGGCCGACGTGCTCCCCGCCATAAAACGCGCCATACGCATCAGTCATCCCATCCACCCCGACGACACTCCCGCTCTGGGCATGATGAATCTGGCCGAGCAGTTCAGGATGGTCAACAATCTGTTTCTCGGCGTGAGCATTCTCTCCCTGTTTGTGGGTGCCGGCACTCTCATAGCCGGAATAATCGGCGTGGGCAACATCATGTGGATCATTGTCAAGGAGCGCACGCAGGAGATAGGCATACGCCGCGCCATCGGCGCCAAACCCCGCGACATAATCATACAGGTGCTTTCCGAAGGCCTCGTGCTCACGGCCATATCAGGCATTGCCGGAATATGCTTCGCCACGATGGTGCTGTTCGGCGTCGACTACGCCACCTACGACCCGACGCTCGGAAGTGCCAACTTCCAGCTCCACTTCTCACATGCGATGACCATAATGACGGTGTTCCTGATCCTGGGCACGTGCGCCGGACTCATCCCGTCGATAAAGGCCATGCGTATAAAACCGATCGAAGCCATGCGCGACAGATAGACCGTGCCTGACTCATCAAGCAACCTGAATAATGATATTAAAACTATAAACGACAAGATATGAAAAAGTTTTTCAAGATTGTGCTATGGGTAGTGATAGCCATTGTTTTCATAGGCACATTTGTATTTCTCTTCCTCAACTCCAAGCCTAAGGTGACCACTTACGCGCTCGTAAGTCCGACCGACACGAGTATCGAACGCACAACGGTGCTTACCGGAAAGATCGAGCCTCGCGACGAGATCGACATAAAACCGCAGATATCGGGCATTATAAGCGAAATCAACGTGGAACCGGGCGACATGGTGCATGCCGGCGACGTGATAGCCCGCATCAAGGTGATACCCGAAGCATCATCGCTCAGCTCCGCCCAGTCGAGAGTGGAGAACGCCAAGATAGCTCTCGAAGACGCCACCGCCAAATATGAGCGCAACAAGACTCTTTTTGACAAGAAAATAATATCGCGCGAGGAGTTCGAAACCTCTGAAACCAGCTGGAAACAGGCCGCACGCGAAGTGGATGCCGCCAACGACGCCTACATGATCGTGCGCGACGGTGTGTCTAAATACAACGCATCGGAGAGCAACACTATGGTCAGAGCCACCATAGACGGACTGATACTTGACGTGCCGGTCAAGGTGGGATCATCCGTGATCCAGGCCAACACATTCAACGACGGAACCACCGTAGCCACCATTGCCGACATGAACAATCTGATATTCAAAGGCAAGGTCGACGAAACCGAAGTAGGGCTTCTCGCAGTGGGAATGCCTATGACCATCGCCGTTGGCGCCCTTCCCGAACTGTCGCCCAAAGCTGTAATCGAATACATCGCCCCGAAAGGAGTGGAGGAGAACGGAGCCAACACCTTTGAGATCAAAGCCGCGCTCGACATTGACAGCGTCAGCGGTCTGCGCGCCGGCTACAGCGCCAACGCCACCGTCATCCTGAGCCGACTCGACAAAGTGCTGACCGTGCCTGAAGGCGTAGTGGAGTTTGCCGGTGACAGCACATTTGTCTACGTGCTTACCGACAGCACTTCGGGTCAGCAGTTCGAACGCCGCCCGATAATGACCGGATCGTCCGACGGCATCAACATAGAGGTGAAAGAGGGCATAGACAGTCTTGTGAAAGTGCGCGGCGACGCCATAAAAGACTGACCAGTAGGCTGAATTATTATGTGTGTATGATCCCGACAATGACATCAGCATTATGAAACTTTCGAAATCAATACTGACCGCAATAACACTGGCGACCGCGCTGACAGCCGGTGCCGAAACATGGAGTCTCGACAGCTGCATCAGCTACGCCATAGCCCACAACCTCACGGTGAAAAGCCGGCAGATAAGCGCCGAGCAGGGTGAACTGGGTGTGACCGAAGCCAAGGACCGCTTCCTGCCGCAGGTGCAGGCAGGAGCCAACCAATCGTGGGGATTCGGACGCTCGCTCACAGCAGAGAACACCTACGCGAGCCGTAACACGTCCAATTTCGGCTGGAACGTGGGGCTGAGTCTGCCCCTCTTCCAAGGACTGCGCAATGTAAGAAATCTCGACTATGCACGCTCGTCGATGGTGCAGACTCTCGAACAGCTCGAAGAGACCAAGGACGACATCACGCTCAATGTCATAGCCCAGTATCTTCAGGCGCTCTACTGCCGTGAGCTCCACGGTGTGGCTCTCGAACAGGTACGTCTGTCGAAAGTGGAGCTTGAGCGGCGCAAGGAGCTGCTTGCAGCCGGCAAGATACCCGAAGTGGATCTTCTGCAGGCCGAGTCGCAGCTCGCTCAGGACGAAGTGTCGGCCGTGACTGCGCTCAACAATCTTGACATAGCCATGCTCGACCTCGCGCAGCTGCTTGAACTTCCCTCGACCGACGGATTCGACATTGCCCCGCTCACCACGGATCCGGTCGATGACCGGCTCCCCTCGCCCACCGAAGTGTATGAATCGGCGCTGCGCATCAACCATTCCATAGCAGCCGCACGCGCAGGAGTGGAAGCCTCAGGCAAGTATGTGAAGGTGGCGCAGAGCGGGTGGCTTCCGTCGCTGTCGTTCAGCGCCGGCATAGGCAGCAGCTACTACAAGACATCAGGTTACGTCAACGAAAATTTCGGAGCACAGATGCGCCACAACCTGAGCAAATCGCTCGGATTCTCACTGAGCATCCCTATCTTCGACGGCTTCTCGACCCGCAATTCGGTGCGCCGCGCACGCCTGCAGGAGATCTCCGCACGCCTGCAGCTCAGCGACAGCCGCAACCGCCTGCTTAAGAACATCACCCAGGCCCATACCCAGGCCATAGCAGCCGACAAACGCCGCGAAGCAAGCCGCACGGCCGAAACATCGACACACGCCGCTCTGGAGGCCATTCGCGAAAAATACAATTACGGCAAGGCCAACGCCACCGAATTCGAACAGGCCAAGACCGCCTATATACGCGCCGTAAGCGACGCCGTGCAGGCCAAATACGAATCGGTATTGCGCCGACGCATACTACGCTTCTACTCAACGGGTCAACGCTACTGATCCACCGCGCTAACAAACGTTAACGAGGCCGCGGATCGCCATATCGGCGCCGCGGCCTCAATTTATTGCATATTGCTACCAAACAGTAGTTTTTTAACGTAATTTGCTTTGTTTTCGCAAGCAAAATCGGCGATTTACTTAAAATAAAGTTAAAAGAGGCGATATTTCTTGCAGTTTTTCTTGGACAAACAGCGAAAACCCATTAAATTTGCAACGTGTTTTTCATGGTATTAGATTTAAGGTTAACAAAGATTGATTGTCGCGATGACAATCAATTTTTTTTATGGCCGTCCAATCGGATTCCTGCACAAATGCATGGCCGCATCATGTAGACCATCATGCCGACTATCATGCAGCCCGAAACATTACATGATCTATCGGCAAACATTTGACCGCCGAGCGATGTTAATAGGTCATAATACAAACACACTCCATAAACAACAGATATGAAACGCCGTCTATCGCCAAGGAGAATATTATGCATGATCATCGTAGCACTCGTGGCAGTGAGCGCAGGAGGATGCGGCACCATACGCACACACTGGGGTATGGAACATGACTACCGCTATGACTTCGATGATGACGGACATCATCACAAAAAACACAAGAAACACCACAAGAAGTATAAGAAATACTATAAACGCCACCACCATCACGACGACGATGATGACTGAAGAGGCGGCTGATGAACCCAATGCGGCAGAGATGATTCTGCCAGCCATGCCGCCGGCACCATACATTTCATCCGGGAGACCGTTTCAGCTATAAAAATCATCCACAATCCACCATAAACATGAACACATCACGCCCGTTCACATTCGACCGTGTGGTCAGAATACTGGCCGGTCTGGCAATGCTTGCCGGCGCGGTGTGGATGATCAACAAGCTGCGCAACGTGCTGCTGCCATTCTGCCTGGCCTGCCTGATAGCCTATCTGCTCGAACCGCTTGTGGAACTTCACCGGCGTCGGCTTCGGCTCAAGGGACGTGTCATTGCCGTAGCGCTGACGCTTCTTGAGGTGACGGTCGTGATAGGCCTTCTGTGGTATTTTATCATGCCGTCGGTGTTAAGTGAGATAGACCAGATCGGCGAACTGATCAAAAACAGTCAGACGAGCAACGTGGCCGTACCGTTTGTTCCCGAGAATATCGCCGGTCCGCTGCGGAGATGGATCAGTTCGATCGACATGACCGACATACTCAAAAGCATCCAGATGGAGTCGTTGCTGAGTTCGGGGACAACATTCATAGCGTCGACAATCGACTTTCTGCTCCACACTCTCGAATGGCTTCTGACATTCATCTATGTGATCTTCATAATGATCGATTACAACTCACTCATGTCGGGTTTCAGGATGCTCGTGCCGAAACGCTACCGCAGCGTGGCCTATAAAGTGTGCGACGACATAAAGGACAGCATGAACCGCTACTTCCGCAGTCAGGCGCTGATAGCTCTGTGTGCGGCTGTGTTCTATTGCATAGGCTTCTCCATAGTAGGCATACCGCTTGCGATAGTCCTCGGGATTCTGGTCGGAGTTCTTTACCTGATACCCTATTTCCAGTATATCACTCTGATTCCGGTGGCACTTGTATGTCTGATCGATTCCATGACCGGCACAGCCCAGTTCTGGCCCGAATTAGGCCAGTGCATACTGGTGTATGTGGTCAGCCAATGCATCTGCGACTACGTGCTGACGCCCAAAATCATGGGTCATGCCATGGGGCTGAATCCGGCCATCATACTGCTGTCGCTGTCGGTGTGGGGATCGCTGATGGGGATCATCGGCATGATAATAGCCTTGCCGATGACCACCCTGCTGCTGGCCTACTATCACGAATATGTGGTTGGCGACCGGCCGGCAAAAACCGACGCCTCCCGCACCATCCATGACCACGGCACACAGGCCGGCTCATGAACCAGATGCAGGAGGCGCAGACGGACATTGACGCCCGCAGACGTATCTTACCGTATGCCCAGACGCTTACGCAATGCCACAGGAAGAGCGTCCTTATGAAGCATCACGTATATAGTCTTGGCACGTACAAACGACTCCGACATGTTGAGATATCCTCCGAATCCGTTGCGGTCGGTACCCCAGGAGTTTTTGGTGACATAGTATTTCGTGCCGTTCTGATCCTTGGCCAGACCGGTCAGATGCATCAGATGGTCATCGGTAGTGACAAATGACTCGAAACCCTCCTGACGCACTTCGGGGGTGACAACAATCTCGAGATAGGGACGGCTGAAAGTCATCACCGAGTCAAGACGCTGAGCCTCCGTCAGCGGCGCGAACACGGCCGAATCGGCTGCGGAATAACGCGACAGATCCCTGACATCGGGGTTTATGGCGACTCCATTGGCAAACCGGAATCCGCGTTCGCTCACATCGCCGTCCCAGCACACCGAGTAACCGCTGCGCAGAGCACCGTCGATGACATCCATCAGTTCGTCGAGAGGCAGATTGTACTGCCGGGCGTGCTCCCAGTTGTCGGGCACCTCCAGCTCGAAAGACTCATAGTAGGGATGATGTGTGAACGACGTAAGCTCGACATAATCGGAGGTGTTAATGCCCAGCGACTCGGCGAACGACTTTGGCGTATATGTCTTGCCACGGTAGGTGAATGTTTCGGGCAACGGTCCGAGATATGTATCGAGCACGCTCTTGACCATCGCATCGTATTGCGGCGAACGCTTTTTGGCCTTAAGCGCCACTCCGGCCACAGCCTCAAGCATGGCCATCATCTCGCCGTGGTTGTGGCGCGGCGAATCATAGTTGATACCTGAATACACCTCTTCGGGCACTATGCCTACCTGATTGTAGGCATTGAGGAATGTGTGGCTGAGCGATCCCTGTCCGATATTGCCGCGTCCACGACGCAGATAATTATCGTTCAGCTGATTGATGAGTTTCTGACGGACGATGAACATTTCCGACAGATCATGCTCGCCCTTAACCTTGCGCAGAAGCTCCGATTCGAGGAAAGAAGCAGTGGCGAAGCACCAGCATGTGCCGCTCGAAGCCTGATTTTTCACGGGAGTGACAGCCACCGAATCGGTGACAGTGAAGTCGTAGGTCTGCGCCGACACCGACATGGCCAGCAGCAGCGAAATGAAAGAAACTGCGTGTTTCATTATCTTTTATTTTTTTTCAAAATCAGAATCCACGGGCGAAACGGCTCCAGAAGCGTAGTCCAAGTTCGGCCCACCGCTGCATTGCAGCTCCGGCGAAGTCGGCCGTATAGCCGGTGAGGAACCGCGATGCGGCGTCAGCTCCCTCCGCCTCAAGAATCTGAGCGTAGCGGCTTTCGACGTAAGGCATTTCGGCAAGGCCTTTGTCGGTGAAGTGACGGCGTGCATCGTTCATCTCGCCGCGAGTGTCGCCCCACCTCACAGTAGCGAGCTTATTGGCGCGGCGGAACGGCCATACGGCAGCGTTCTCGTCGTAGCGTAGCTGTCCGTCGACCTTGAACGCATCAGGAAGGTCGGATGTTCCGGCAAACACCGGTATGCGCGGACTCTGCCCCGGATTGTCGAATGCCACCCAGGCCACGCCGCCAACTGCATCGGGAAGCCATCCGCGGCACTGTATGACGGTGGAATACGCACACTGCGGCACCGACACATTGCGCACGTTGACCACCGTCGAATCCTTCACGGCATTGAACAGCTGCATCATGTCGCGTCCCATCCACGGGTTGGCCACAGGGCTTACGACGGTATCAGTTTCTCCGGTCGCACGATTCTTGCGTGCGACCTTGAGATTGCGTGTCATATCAAACGGAGTCCCCTCGTAGGTTGAAGCCAGCAGTTCCATGACAAGCTGCGGCGACACAAGGCTGTCGGGCTTTACGCTTATCGGGAGTTCCTCGGCATCGTAGTCGAGGCGGAGTGAAGGTGCCAGACGGTCGAGAATAAAATATTCGCGCACGCTGAACGATTTAGGCTCTCCGAAATAGTTGCCTCCGGCATAGGCTTTCCAGAAACGGAATGGCTCTTTGCCGTCCCAGAATCCCATACGCCGGGCCACATCGTAGACATTGTCCGAGGCCATGCAGTTGGCCGTATCGGCAGGATTGATGGCGGAGATACGGGGAATGTTGGCCGACACTCCGACATGATCGTCGGGGATGCGCACGGCCGCCCATACGCCTCCGATAGAATCGGGTCCCTCGCCGAAGATCTCGAACTGCCACACCTCGCGTGGATCGGCTATGGTCAGACATTCGCCCGAATCACCATAGCCATAGCGTTTGACGAGCTGTCCCATCATACGGATGGCCTCACGTGCGGTGACACAGCGCTGCAATGCCAGTCTCTGCAGCTCCTCTATGCGGAAGAGACCCCGCGGGTTTTCAAGCTCGCGGCGTCCGGAAATGGTGGTTTCGCCCATAGCGAGCTGACGCTCATTAAGGCACGGATATGCAGTATTGAGGAAAGCATACGTGTGAGCCGGCTGCGGTATGGTGTCGAGCACGCGCATTCCGCGCGCTCCTGTCGAATGATCGGTGTGCATCCGTCCGCTGACCACCGTCACCGTCGTATCGCGCTCATAACGGGCAGCAGGCACTATATCCATCCATGTGCGGTAGTTGCCGTCGCAAGTGTGGGATGTTATTACCGATCCGTCGGCAGAGGCCTTGCGGCCTACCATTATGCTGGTGCAGCTCACACGGTCGGGCAACGGTTCTTCAGCGGCAGCCGTGGCCGCGGTATATGCAAGCAGAAGCGATAATGATAATGAGATAAGGTGATAATGTTTCATTGGCTTGTGTATTTTGCTGTGGATGCGTCGAAATAAGGATATGTCACGTCCCATAGATAGAGCGCTTGCGGAGGCATGGAGGTGCCGGCGGCACATCGGTCGCGGGCCTCGACCACGCGGGCAAATCCGTCGAGCGATAGTTTGCCGCGCCCCACTTCCACAAGCGTTCCGACCACAGCGCGCACCATATTGCGCAGAAACCGGTCGGCCGTGATCTCGAAAGCCCATCCGCCGGGGATGCCTTCGACCGGTGTCCAGCGGGCGTGACTCACACGGCATATCGTAGTGCGGGCATCAGAATGAAGCTTGGCGAACGAAGCGAAATCGCTGACCTCGGTCAGCATGGCAGCCGCCGCGTTCATGGCCTCGAAGTCAAGACGCGGCCCGCACTGCCATGCGAGCCAGTGGAAAAATGGATTCTTGCGTTCGAGGGCATAATAACGATATGTGCGCGACGTGGCGTCGAAGCGGGCATGGGCGTCGGGATGCACAGGCGTCAGCGAATGTATCGCGATATCGGGACCGCACAGAGCGTTGAGCCCGCGCAACAAAGCGTCGGCGGCAGGAGCGCTTTCGGGCAGATCGGCGTGCGCCACCATCATGCGGGCATTGACTCCGGCATCGGTGCGTCCGGCTCCGACAACAGCCACCCTGTGTCCGGTCAGCTTCGACAGAGACTCCTCTATGACCTGCTGCACACTGACCGCTCCCGGCTGCACCTGCCATCCATGGAATGGCGCGCCGCGATAGGAGAGCGTCAGGAAACAGCGCGCTGACGCCGGATCATTCCTTGTCGAGATAGGTGTATCCATAAAGGCCCGAACGGTAATTGCTTAGGAATTCGCGACCCTCCTCGGGCGTGATCTTGCCGGCCCGCATCGACATAGACACCCACGTTTCGACATTGCGCACCAGTTTTTTGGGATTGTAGGCCACATAGTCGAGCACATCGGCCACGGTTTCACCGTCAATCACACGGTCGATCTCATAACGGTCGCGGTGAACGCTTATGTGCACCGCGTTGGTGTCGCCGAAGAGATTGTGGAGGTCGCCAAGTATCTCCTGATATGCTCCCGCCAGGAACACTCCTATATAATAGTGCTCGCCATCCTTCACGGGATGCACGGGGAGCGAGCTTACGGTGCCGTGGGGACTTATGAAGTTGGCTATCTTGCCGTCGGAATCGCAGGTGATATCCTGTATGGTGCAGTTGCGCGAGGGCTTCTCGTCGAGCCTCTGTATGGGCATGATCGGGAAAAGCTGGTCGATGGCCCAAAGGTCGGGCAGCGACTGGAACAGCGAGAAATTGCAGAAATATTTGTCGGGAAGCATGCGCGCTATCTTGCGCAGCTCTTCGGGAGCATGCTTGAGCGTTGAAGCCAATTCGCCCACCTCGCGGGCTATGGACCAGAAGAGTTTCTCGATCTGAGCGCGTGTGCGCAGGTCGAGCATGCCGAGGCTGAAGAGGTCGAGCGCCTCCTCGCGTATCTGCAAGGCATCATGCCAGCTCTCGAACAGACGCGGATGGTCGAGGCGATCCCATATATCGTAAAGTTCGCGGGCAAGCTCATGATCGTCCGGACCGATCTCCTGGCTCTCCTTCCACGAGGGGAGCGATGTGGTCTCGAGCACTTCGAACACGAGCACCGAATGATGCGCCGCGAGCGAACGTCCGCTCTCCGTGATGATGTTAGGCTGATTAAGTCCGTTTTTCTTGCACACCTCCACAAGCGCCGACACGGCATCGTTGGCATATTCCTGAATGGAATAGTTCATGGAACTTTCCGAGGCCGAACTGCGGGTGCCGTCATAGTCCACTCCAAGGCCTCCGCCTATGTCGACAAAATCTATGTTGTAGCCCAGACGCGAGAGCTGCGCGTAGAACTGTGTGGCCTCGCGCAGAGCGTTTTTGATGCGGCGTATCTTGGTGACCTGACTGCCTATGTGGAAATGTATCAGCTTGAGACAGTCGGTCATCTTGTTTTTCTCCAGAATGTCGAGCGCCTCAAGCAGTTCGCTCGAGTTGAGTCCGAACTTCGACTGGTCGCCGCCCGACTCCTCCCACTTGCCTGATCCGGTAGAGGAGAGCTTGATGCGGATGCCAACATTGGGCTGTATTTTCAGTCGCTTGGCCACTGATGCTATCAGCACCAGCTCGTGGATCTTCTCAACGACGATAAAGATATGACGACCCATCTTCTGGGCGAGCAAAGCAAGCTCGATAAACTCCACGTCCTTATATCCGTTGCATATTATCAGAGCGTTGTCGTCGATATTGGTGGCCAGCACGGCGTGAAGCTCCGGCTTCGATCCGGCCTCAAGTCCGATGTTGAATTTTTTGCCATGGCTGACGATCTCCTCCACCACCGGACGCATCTGATTGACCTTGATCGGATAGATGATGAAATTCTTGGCGCTGTAACCATATTCTTCGGCCGCCTGCCGGAAGCACTTCGAGATCTTTTCGATACGGTTGTCGAGTATGTCGGGAAAACGGAGCAGTACGGGCGCCGTGACATCGCGCACCTGAAGCTCATCCATCACCTCCTTGAGGTCGACCGATGCATAACCTTCGCGCGGAGTCACAGCCACGTGACCTTTTTCGTTGATGGAGAAATATTTCAGACCCCATCCATTGATATTGTACAGCTCCGAGCTGTCGTCAATACGCCATTTTCTCATTTTCGAATAAACTTCAGTATTTTTATTTGAGTGCAAAAGTAATGATTAATTCGCACGAAAATCAGCATTATTACAGAAAAAAAGAAAAAAATGGCTCATTAGCTTGACAAAGCCCATTATAATTCACTATATTTGCACCCGAATACCGCAGGCATCCAAGCCTACGGCACGTTTCAACGCAACTACAAAAACAAAAATATCCAAAATATCAGTTATGAAAAAAGCTTTAGGTCTGACTGTTGCGACAGCTGCCATGATCGTAGTGAGCGGCTGCAGCAAGAAGATGAACCAGTTTTCGGCTGACTACTTCAACTGCAACCCCAACCCGCTTGAAGTAGTCGGCACACAGGTGCCCGCCACCGTCACAGGCAACGTGCCTGCAAAGTTCTTCGTGAAGAACGCCACCGTCACCGTAACTCCGGTGCTTGTCTACGGCAACTACCAGACATCGGGCACCCCCGTCAAATACCAGGGTGAGAAAGTGCGCGGCAACGATCCCGTCGTAAGCTACGACCTCGGCGGCAGCGTTGTGATTCCCGCCAACTTCGCCTACACTCCCGAGATGATCAAGAGCGAGCTCTATCTGGAATTCAACGTTGAGCAGGGCAAGAAGCAGTATGTGCTTCCGCGCGTCAAGGTAGCCGACGGCGTTATCGCAACAGCCGCCTTCGCCAACGCAGGCACAGTCGATCCGGCCATCGCTCCCGACAAGTTCCAGCGCATCATCAACGAGAAGTACAGCGCCGACATCCGCTTCCTCATCAACCAGGCCAACATCCGTCCGGGCGAACTCAAGACCGCACAGATGGAAGCTTTCAACAATGATCTGAAAGCTGCCCACGCCGACACATCGCGCGTGATCAAGGAGCTCAACATCTCCTCGTATGCATCGCCCGACGGCTCGCTCGAATTCAACACCCAGCTGGCCGAGCGTCGCGAAGACAACACCGCCACATATCTTGAAAAGCAGCTCAAGAAGGACATGATCACAGAGTTCGGCGAACTCACCGCACAGTTCACTCCCGAGGACTGGGAAGGCTTCCAGAAGCTTGTTGCCGCCAGCGACATCCAGGACAAGCAGCTCATCCTCAGCGTGCTCTCGATGTATAAAGATCCCGAGCAGCGCGAACGCGAGATCCGCAACCTCGCCAACGTGTTTGAGGCTCTGGCCGACGAGATCCTGCCGCAGCTCCGCTACTCGCGCATCACGGCATCGGTCGACGTCATCGGCAAGAGCGACGCCGAGATCAACCATCTCTTCGACACAGACCCCTCCAAGCTGACCGTCGACGAACTCCTCTATGCAGCCACGCTCACAGAGAAGCCCGCACGCAAGGAGGCTATCTACACAGCCGCAACACGTCTTTATCCCAACGACTTCCGCGGCTTCAACAACCTCGGCATGGTGAAATACGAAATGGGCGACTACGCAGCAGCCAAGGCCTGCTTCGCACAGGCACAGAAGCTTGCGCCCAACGCTCCTGAAGTGCAGATGAACCTCGGTCTGATCGACCTGCTCAACTCCAACTACGACGCAGCCAACCGTTACTTCGGCAATGCCGCCGGCCTCAACGAGCTTGGTGACGCTCTCGGAGTGTACTACCTCAAGAAGGGCGACGCAGCAGCAGCCGTGAAGGCATTCGGCAACAGCAAGACCAACAACGCCGCTCTGGCGCAGATCCTTGCCAAAGACTACAGCAAGGCCAAGTCGACTCTGGCAGCTATCGCCACTCCCGACGCAACCACATATTATCTGATGGCAGTAGTGGGTGCACGCACCAACAACAGCCAGGCGCTCACCGCCAGCCTCCGCCAGGCCATCAAGCTTGATCCGTCGATGGCACAGCGCGCCGCACAGGATCTCGAATTCTCGAAGTTCAACCTCTCCGGTGTGCTGAACTAATCGACAGCGAGAGCGTTTATAGAAATTGACACAACAGGTTGCCGGCGCCTTTTGCCGCGCCGGCAACCTTCAATGCGGCAGTAGCTCAGTCGGTAGAGCATCAGCTTCCCAAGCTGAGGGTCGCGGGTTCGAACCCCGTTTGCCGCTCCAAGTATAAAGCGTTGAAAATAAGCGATCTGAAACTTATTTTCAACGCTTTTATACATCCGTACACATACACGCTGACCCGAAAAAAAGCTACCGCGAATGCGGATTCAGGCACTCCAGGATCAGATTGCGGACTGCAGCCCAACTCACCGACAGACAGCAGCCCAGACAGCAGCCCATCCAACCGACCAACCAATCAACTGACCGATCGACCAACTAACCGACGGAACAGCCGACATGACGACTGGCGGAACGACCCACAGAGCCATCCAATACAAACTAATACAACCATACAATCAGCCAACGATAGAGATCTCCCCCCCCTACAAACAGCGACACGACGCAGTAAGGCGACAGTCAGCACAGCGACGCAGTAATATAAAGCGCGGTGGAGTCCCGCTCACGCGGGGCGCCACTGCGACTATCCATAGATGCAAATAAACAGGATGGGAATATATGCTTATGCCATGGTGACAGGAAGAGAATGCGTGCGAACCAGACTCTCATCATTCGTAACGGATCGCTTCGATAGGATCGAGTCCTGCGGCTTTCTTGGCCGGATACCAGCCGAAAAAAAACTCCGGTGACAGTGCAGACCGCAAACGACAGCACTACCGAATAGAGCTGCACATAGACCAGCCAGTGGGCTATGAAATTGACCAGCCATGACGCTATCAGCCCCACGAGAATGCCGATCATGCCACCGCTGACGCTTGTGATCACTGCCTCTATGAGAAACTGCGACAGGATGTCGACACCTCGGGCGCCGATAGACATGCGCAGACCTATCTCACGCGTGCGCTCTGTCACTGACACATACATGATGTTCATGATGCCTAGGATTTCATAGTCCACGGGGATGGGATTTGAGAGAGTACGGTTGAGGGGGATAAAAACAGAAAATCCCAGATGTTTGAAATTCAAACATCTGAGATTTTCTGAAGTGTCCGAAATGAGACTCGAACTCACACGATCCAATGATCACTACCCCCTCAAAGTAGCGCGTCTACCAATTCCGCCATCCGGACTTAAATTCATCTGCTTGGATTGTCAGCAAACTCCATGGGTTGATTTTTGCATTGGAGCGAAAAACGGGACTCGAACCCGCGACCCCGACCTTGGCAAGGTCGTGCTCTACCAACTGAGCTATTTTCGCGAGTTGGATGCCTGCTGACTGCCGGCTGATGAAGTATGTTTATGTTCTCTTTGAGCGAAAAACGGGACTCGAACCCGCGACCCCGACCTTGGCAAGGTCGTGCTCTACCAACTGAGCTATTTTCGCAAGTCGGTGCAACCGTTTTCCCGATTGCGATGCAAAGGTAGGCATTATTTCCGAACCACCAAAATTTTCTGACTATTTTTTTGCATACATTTTTCTCACAAAATCGAAACGCTGCTGAAAATCAAAATTATAGCCCGACAACTTTTTTTTCGGACAAAGCGGGCGGAATACGCGTCAACCTGGAATTCAGCCGCAGTCACACACCACACGATGGTTGTCGGAATGACACACATGGACCGTCCCGTCGACAATAATATGACGCGTGGCCATTGCCGCGATAGCCGTCATCTCATGGCTCACGAGCACTATCGTAGTGTTACCGGCCTTCTCGCGCAGGATTTCGTAGATACGCTGCTCGAAATGCTTGTCGACGTAGCTCAGCGGCTCATCGAGTATAAGCAGCGGTGCTTCCGATATTAGCGCCCGGCCGAGAAGCGATCGCTGCACCTGTCCGCCCGACAGGCGTCCGATCGGCTGCGAGGCATGCCGCTCCATGCCTATTGTGCGGAGGATGGCATTCGTACGCTCCTCCACATCCTTGCGACTCATGCCCCTGCATCCGAGAAGTCCAGAGGCCACCACCTCCGACACCGTGAGAGGAAAATGCGAGTCGATGGTGTTTTTCTGCGGCAGATAGCCCACATCCAGACGATCGGCACGCGATCCGTCGGCAGCGAAATACGCCACCTCGCCCTCGCTCGGCCTGAGAAGCCGGAGTATGATGCGCAGCAGACTCGTCTTGCCGCCGCCGTTGGGGCCGGTTATCGCCATGAAGTCACCACGGTGTATGTCGAGATCAACTCCCGACAGCACCCGACGGAGCCCGTGGCGGAGTCCCACGCCACGCATGCTTATCAATACAGGTCGTTGCTGTTTGTCCATTCTGTCAGATTGTCGACGAGTTGCATCATAGTCTTGTCCCAGTCAGCAGCCATGGGATTGAACATGGCCTTGCGTGCCCCAGTAGCCTGCACTATGGCGTCGGAGCGCCCCGATTCGTCCATCTGCGGCTGAACGAACATCACGAGCCGGCCTGGTGATGCGGACACCGAACGCAGCCGATCCATCAGTCCGGGTAGAGATATTTCCTTGCCCCCGCCGCCGAGCGCTATCTGCGTCAGGCCGTAATCGCGCGCGAAATAACTCAGCGAAGGGTGCCACACCATAAAGCCTTGCCCTCGCAGCGGAGCGAGCCGAGCCGACATGGCGCTGTCCATCCTCGCCAGACCGCGGTCGAGCTCGGCATGACGGCGACGGTATTCGTCGGCATTGACCGGATCGGCCTCCACCATAGCGTCGAGCATATTCGAAGCTATCACACGCGCATTGCGCACGGAGGTCCACGTATGCGGGTCAGTTCCCGCGTGATCATGATGATCATCTCCGTCATCATGCAGATGAGAGTGACCGCTGTCGGCTATCAGATCTATCCCCTCCGAGGTGTCGACCACACGCAGACGGCCGTTGCCATCCTTCAGGCGCAGTGCGAGCGCATCCTCCCACGGAAGATGACCCATCTTCATATACAATATGCCGCCGGAGGCCGATTTCAACGCCGCCAGAGGCGGATCGAAGTTTTCAGGATTGGCATCGCCGGGAAGCAATGATCTCACTTCCACCTTGTCGCCCACAATACTGTCGAGCAGCCACTTCTGCGGATCGATGCTCACCGTCACCACCGGACGGCTGCTCACCTTGGAGCTGCATCCGGAGAAAGCCGCCACAGCAGCGGCACCCAGAAGCATCAGCGTGTATCTAACTATATCAGTCATCAGCTTTCTTGTTTTAATGTGTCATTACGGCGGCCGGCCACATACTTCATCACTATGACGCCGGCAACGGCTCCGGACATATCCGCCACCCAGTCGGCCCAGTCGCCAGAACGGCCGGCACCCATGGCATACTGCAGTATCTCTACAATACCGCCAAGCGCACCCGAAACAACAGCTCCGGCGAGCCATGCCTGTCGTGAGCCTTTCAGTCTGTATATGTCAAGAGCCAGAAGAGCGGATATCACACCGAACATCAGGAAATGAGCCACCTTGTCGGCACCCTCGAAAAGACCTGGCGTTTCGTCGGGCAGCGGATCCGGCGCAAGAGTCAGCCAAAGCATGCCTCCTATGGCCACAGCCGACAACACGACCGGCGGGACACGCATCATCGCGTCAAATATCTTTACGAGCAGTTTCATGAATGCAAAGTTACAACAACTCTGTCTCAATTTCGTTGACATCACTCCGAAATTTGTCACACAGCTCGCCCGATCGACTGAAATCATGCCGGGAAAGACGGGTATAAACGCGTCCTAATTACAGCAGATGGCTGAGTACTTACAGTTTTTTCATTATCTTTGCCGAATATTTACACATCGTCAGTTTTTCAATGTCAGACAAACCCAAATTCGCATCAAAGATAGGCCTTGTCGCGGCTACGGTGGGGTCGGCCGTAGGACTCGGCAACGTTTGGCGCTTCCCGGCCGAAACGCAGGCCAACGGCGGAGCCGCGTTCCTTATCATCTATATAGCCTGCGTGTTTCTGCTCGGAGTGCCGGTCATGACAGCCGAATTCGCACTTGGCCGAGCCGGAGGCAGTGATGCCGTAGGAGTCTTCAAGAATATCGGTGCCAACCGCCGGTGGTGGATCATCGGCGCCCTCGGCATCATGGCCAGCTATATGATACTGATGTTCTATATGGTCGTGGCCGGATGGACACTCGAATATCTGATCCAGTCGATAAGCGGCCATCTTTACGACGGGCTGACTGCCGCCGCCGACTCCACGGCCCACTTCGCATCGCGCATGAAAGAGTTCATTGCCGACGGATGGAATCCGCTTGTCAACACCTATCTAATGATCATGCTCAACCTTGTAGTGCTGGCACTGGGAGTGCAGAAAGGCATAGAGCGGATATCCAACATACTGATGCCGCTACTGTTTCTGCTGCTGTTGATACTCGTCGGAGTAGCCATGACACTTCCGGGGCTCAAGGCCGGACTGACGTTCTTCCTGCGCCCCGACTTCTCGAAGATCACCACAGGAGTGGTGCTCAGCGCTCTCGGACAGGCATTTTTCTCGCTGTCGCTCGGCATGGGCATACTCATCACATATTCATCCTACTTCCCGCGCGACACACGTCTGTGTCGAACAGCCGTAACGGTCAGTCTGCTCGATCTGCTTGTAGCGATACTGATGGGACTGATAATCTTCCCGTCGGTAACATCGTTCGGACTGCAGAACGAAAGCCTTCAGGGAGCCACACTGGTATTCATCACACTGCCCGAGGTGTTCGCCCACATGCCGGCCACCGCGATATGGTCGTCGGCATTCTTCCTGCTGCTGACTGTCGCAGCGCTCACATCCACCATATCCATTGCCGAAGTGACGATCGCGTTTCTGGCCGACCGTTTCAGGCTGTCGCGCATCAAGGCGTGCCTGCTGACACTCATGCCTTTGTTTCTATTCAGCTCGCTATGCTCGCTGTCGCAGGGTCCGCTGTCGGAAATCACGATAGCCGGCCGCAACATTTTTGACTTTCTCGACTTCTTCGCCACAAACATCATGCTGCCGGCCGGCGCTCTGCTCCTGTGCGTCTACATGGGATGGTTCGCTCCGCGCCGTCTGTTGCGCGACCAGCTGACCAACTTCGGACAGATCACCTCGCACATGCCGGGCATCATCACGGCCATACTGCGCTACGTAGCACCGATATTGATACTCTTCATACTCCTCTCAAGCATCATCTGACAAACCAATGGCCTACGAGAAATTCACCTCCGCCGAACGCCGTGGCCTGCTGCTGCTGACCGGACTGCTGACAGCCGCTATATGTGCGGTGGCCATAGCCCGCGGATGCTCCGGCGGTGACCCTCAGCCACTTCCCCACGCGACAACCGCCACACTCCCACCTACAACTGACAATATCGCAGAGACTACAGCCGACGGCGACTCAGCCGTCACCCGGCAGCATCGCAAAAAACGCACCAGAAAAAACGCTCCCCGACTGACACCAGCCGGCCGCGAACGGAGCCACCGCGACGAATCGGTGCTCGATCACAACACCATACCAGCTGAAAACACCCACGAAAACTGACAATGACACCACACACCGACACCGACAACAGCATAGCCGCCAGTCGCGGCCAGTTTGCCACACGCTTTGCCGTGATAGCCGCCACGGTAGGCTCCGCCGTAGGTCTTGGCAACATATGGCGGTTTCCATACGAAGCCGGCACCCATGGCGGCGGCGCGTTCATGCTGCTATACATAGCTTTCATATTCATAATCGGAGTGCCTGTGCTTACAGCCGAGTTTATCATGGGCCGATCCACACGATCCAACATCTTCGGCGCCTACCGCGCTCTTGCCCCCGGCCGACCATGGTATTTAGCCGGATATATCGGCATCGTGGCCTCGATGACCATCATCAGCTTCTACTCCGTAGTGGCCGGATGGACACTCGAATACTTCATCGAGTCGATCACCGGTTCGCTATCGGGACTTGACAGCGGGCAATACCACAGCCGCTTTCTCGCTCTGGCCTCCGACGGCGTGCGTCCGGTCCTATGGACAATACTCTTTCTGGCCTTGAATTTCGTCATAGTGGCAAGGGGTGTCAACAAAGGGATAGAACGTATCTCCAATCTGCTCATGCCCACCCTTTTCGTACTGCTGATCGTCTTCTGCATAAGATCACTCACCTTTTCAGGCGCTTCCGAAGGCCTTCGGTTTTTATTCAGCCCCGACTTCTCGCAGATCACCCCCTCGGTAGCGCTCGGCGCCATGGGACAGGCATTCTTCACCCTCTCGCTCGGCCTCGGCTGCATGGCCACCTACGGATCTTATTTCTCATCACGCACTCCCCTGCTGCGCAGCGCTGTCACCACTGCCTCTCTCGACACCCTTGTGGCAATCCTGTCGGGAATCATCATATTCCCGGCCGTATTCACCTTCGGCGTTTCACCTGCAGCCGGACCCACGCTGATATTCGAAGTGCTCCCGTCGATATTCCATTCGCTCCCTCTCGGTCCGCTCTGGTCAGCTCTGTTTTTCTTCCTTCTGATACTGGCGTCGCTCACATCCACCATATCCATGTCGGAAACAGCCATAGCGTTTTTCATCGAAGAGCGCGGCATGAGCCGACGGACGGCCACAATGACCAACGCCACCGTGGCGCTCGTGTTCGGCACACTATGCGCCCTCAGTTTCGGCCCGCTCGACGGCTTCAGGATATTCTCGCTCAATATCTTCGACGCGTTCGACTATCTATCGTCCAACATACTGCTCCCCGCAGGCGGACTGATCATATCCATATTCACCGGATGGGTGATGCCGCGCCACATTCTCCGCGAGCAACTGTCGCCCGCCCGCCGCATCACTCTGACCGCGCTCACCATACTTCTGCGGTATATCGCTCCCACAGGCATAATACTTGTGTTTTTACGCTCTACAGGCATAATCTGACATTACACATGACACCATACAGCTTCACCCCGTTCTCAATGCGTCTGCCACGACGCCTCATAACAGCCGACCGTCCGCTGGTCATGGCCATACTCAACGCCACTCCCGACTCATTCTATGCGGCCTCGAGAGCCGACGGAGCCGACGCAATAGCCCGACGCGCCGAACGCCTGATTGCCGACGGCGCCGACGTCATTGATCTCGGCGCCTACTCCTCGCGCCCGGGAGCCGACGAAGTAAGCCCGCAGGAAGAGACCGACAGACTGCTTGCCGCATGCAGAGCCGTAAGAAGCGTAGCCCCCGACATACCTCTGTCGGTCGACACTTTCCGCGCCGAAGTGGCCCGCATAGCCGTGGAAGAGGGGGGAGCCGACATCGTCAACGACATAACCGGCGGCGACGATCCGGAAATGCTCCCCATCGTAGCACGGCTCGGAGTGCCGTACATAGCCATGCACATGCGCGGCACACCCGCCACTATGCAGTCCATGACACAATATCCCGACGACGATCCGACCGGGGATATCATCGCACGTCTGTCGAACGTCATCGAACGCTGCTCACAGCTCGGCATAGCCGACGTCATAGCCGATCCGGGTCTTGGATTCGCCAAAACCATGGAACAGAACTACAGGGTTCTCCGTCAGCTCCCGATCATCGCGCAGGCGCTCAGGCGGCCTCTGCTCATCGGCCTTTCGCGCAAGTCCATGCTCACAAAAGCACTCGGCATAGCTACCGAAGACGCGCTGCCGTCCACCGTGGCCGCCGACACCATGGCGCTTATGCTCGGAGCGTCGATCATCCGCGTCCACGACCCCCGCGAGGCATCACAGACTGTAAAATTGCTTGAGTTGCTGAAAAATTCGTAACTTTGCACAGTTTATGTCGGTGCTGACATCCACGCATCACCCGATGCCCGGACTAACGGCCACACACGACATCGCTCACTACCAGACAACTAATTCGCAGCCTCTCCGCCATGGATCCCTTCACCCTACGCGACGCCCTCGACATAGCGCTTGCCGCACTGCTCTTGTTCTACATCTACCGTATAATGCGGGAGTCGGGCACAATCAACATATTCTACGGTCTGCTTGCATTCATCGTGGTGTGGGTGGTAGCCTCACAGATTCTCGAGATGAAGCTCATCGGCACGATACTCGACAAGTTCATGTCGATAGGCCTGCTCATCATAGTCATACTGTTTCAGGATCAGATCAAACGATTTCTTGTTGAGCTTGGCGACCATAAGCGCTGGCGGTTTCTGCGCAACCTGTTCCACCACCGCAATCCCGCAGAGGATGCCGACGAGCGCGGACGACGTCTTATAATCCCCATCGTGTATGCGTGCATGAATATGGCCAAGTCAAAGACCGGGGCGCTGATAGTCATACAGCAGAATGTCCCGCTTGAGAATTACGAGCGGTCGGGCGACATCATTGACGCCCTGCCCAACTCACGTCTCATAGAAAACATCTTTTTCAAGAACTCACCTCTCCACGACGGCGCACTTATCGTAGCCGACGACCGACTGAAATCGGCCGGATGCATCCTGCCGGTGTCGCATGACCGAAACGTGCCGCGCGCACTTGGACTGCGTCACCGCTCGGCACTCGGCATATCACAGGCGACAGACGCCATAGCCATCGTGGTCAGCGAAGAGACCGGCGGCATATCCATCGCCCACAAAGGACGTCTGACCACGCGTCTGTCGTCGGCCGATCTCGAGCACAATCTCACACAGATACTTCACCAGCTCTGACCCGTCTCAGTCTACAATCTCTACAGACGAAACCAAAGGAGGAGTCTGTCTTGGGACATCGAAATAACGACGTAAATACACCTCCCCGCCGGCAAAATCTATCATACAGTCCTGCTCGAACAGATTCAACGGATTGAAAGCAAACCTCTCCTCGTCGTTGTCGTAATAATACACTATCACGTTGCCACCTCTCGAACCGATCTCCATCCACTCCGAATCATTTTTCAGAGCAGGATAGCTCTCCACCATGGTGACAATCGTATCAACCGGAAATCCAGCTGATGATTTCGGCAGACTTTCCGGCGACATTTTCACCATAGCCACACGGATACCGGTGTCACAAAAGAAGTTCATCATCTCTCCATTGACACGCATGTCCATATAATATCGCCGCCCAAGCCACAGAGCGTCGGCCAGAGAACGTGAATAATAAAGCCGGTTGAACGGTTCATACCCATCCGGAATATCATTGTACAGTCTCAAGACTCCGTTCATATAGTCGTAGGCCACCTTGAATTTCTGTATGAAGTCGATGCCGAGCACCGAATAGCCGGTCTGCGACGGAGCGAAATCCACACCCTCCACTACGTTACGTGTGGCTTTGTGTGCGACAGCCCTTACAGCGCCGCTCACGCTGTCGGCTACAAAGTGATAGTCATACAGCGGAATGCTCACCGTATAACGGTCAAAACAGATCCTCGTCTTGCCGTCACCGTCGCGCCCCATCACCGGATAGAATTTCTTCTCGACGCTCATCCCCATTTCCCGGAGTCGTTCCAGATCAGCTTCGGTGATTGTGGATATGTCGCTGCCGGTATCAAACTTGAACCGCAGGCCGGGCACAATCTCCACCATAACTTTCTGATCGACCAAAGGCAACACACCGATCTCTCCCTGGGTGAGCTCCACCCTGAGGTCGTTCTGCGATGACAAAGCCGTCAATAGTCCATAAGTCAGAACAACAATGGCCAATATCGAGCATAATATGATGATAATCCGTTTCATACACTGTTTTAAGCTAAACCGCCATACAGACATCGGCGCTTCTCAGCGAGAGCCACAGTTCAAGACTATGACATATCCGGGACGTGCATACCGTCTGTTTTTATTACAAACTTAACCATCCGCCGCATCATTTCCAATAAAGTCACACTATTGTCAACACTTTGTCAACAAAAAGAAGCATCTTCCGCACATCCGGCGTGAAGCCGTTATGCGGAAGATGCCTTTTGCGGTTCTATACCGTTCTGATCCAGTGGATCAGTCCTGATACTCTATCATCGGGGCGTCGGCAGCGAATCGGTCGCCGGGCTTCACAAACACACGTTTTACCGTGGCGTCGTGCTCGGCCTCGACGTCATTTTCCATCTTCATCGACTCATAAACGAGCAGTTTCTGACCTTTCTTGACGGTATCTCCGGGCTTTACCGACACTTCCAGGACAGTTCCGGGCATCGGTCCGCTGACCACCTCACCGGTGATAGGCTCTATCTTCTCCTCCTTTTCTGCCTCCTTGGCGGCTGCGGCCTGCCGGACAGCGGCCTGCTGAGCGTCATATTCGGCCTGGCGCTTGTTGCGCAGGAAAGTAGTGGCGACATTAGGAAGCAGTTCAAGCAGCAGATACTCCTCATCGTTCTGCGCGAGCTTCATGCCTCCGAGCTCGGCCACCTCCGGATTTTCGGGAGCCTTGTAGGAGCTTACGTCATAGGGATGCTCTTCGGCGTCGCCGGTGATCTGACGGCGGAACTCCGGATCGACGGCCACAGGCGTGTGTCCGTATTCGCCCTTGATGAGCGACATGAACTGATTGGACTTGTTTGTGTAGTCGGCATTGCCCTTCTTGCGGTCGAGCGCCAGGAATACTGCCTGACTGCCCACGATCTGGCTTGTGGGAGTCACCAGAGGCACCAGACCGGCGTCGCGGCGCACCTTCGGGATGAGAGCCATAGCGTCGTCGAGCACATCCTCCGACTGCAGAGCCTTGAGCTGTGCCACCATGTTGGAGTACATGCCGCCCGGCACCTCGGCGTTCTTCACGAGCAGGTTGGGTTTGGGGAAGCGGAAATAGTTCTCTATGGCATGACAAGCCTCAAGCATCGCTTCCTCGTCGCCGGCGCGTCCGGCAGCGATAGCATCGTCAAAAAGTTGCGATATTTCAGCAGGGAGTGTATCGTTCAGCGGATCGAATTCGACAGGGAACTCCTTGACAAGATCGAACGGAGCCAGCTCACGACGGGCGCCGAGAAGCTCGTTGCGGATCTTGCCTACCGCCTCCATGTCGGCCTCCACCTCTATGCCGAGGCGCTGGGCAAACACGTAGATCAGCTCTATGGCCGGAGCGGCCGAGCCGCCGCCAAACCACCAGATGTTGGTGTCGAGAATGTCCACGCCGTGGATCATGGCCATCACCGACGATGCCAGGCCATAGCCCGGAGTGCAGTGGGTGTGGAAATCCACAGGCACTTTCAGACGGCTCTTAAGCTTCGAGATGATCGACGCGGCGCGCAGCGGATTGACCAGGCCGGCCATATCCTTGAGGGTTATGATTTTGGCACCGAGAGCCTCCATTTCGAGAGCTTTTTCCACGAAATACTCGTCAGTAAATATTTTTTCAGGCTCCGACTGGCCGCCGAACAAGCGCCTCATACGGCTTCCGAAACCTCCCTTGGCGGGCTCGCTTTTGGGATCGACAGTGTAACACACCGCGCCGTCGGCTATGCCTCCAAGACGGTTGATCATCTTGATCGACTCCCTTACGTTGTCAATATCGTTGAGAGCGTCGAATATACGCATCACGTTCAAGCCATTGGCTATAGCCTCCTTGTAGAATCCCTCGAGCACGCTGTCGGGATAGGGCACATAACCGAACAGGTTGCGTCCGCGCGACAGAGCCGACAGAAGCGATTTTCCCTTCATGGCCTCGCTCGCCTTGCGCAGGCGATCCCAGGGCGATTCGCCGAGATAACGCATCACAGAGTCGGGAACGGCACCGCCCCACACTTCCATGATATAGAAACCTGCATTCTCATAAAGAGGCAACAGCCGGTCGATAGTCTGCTGGCTCATACGGGTGGCGAACAGCGACTGCTGTCCGTCGCGCATCGTCAAATCTCTGATTTTAAGCTTTCGAGCTTCCATAATACGATTTCATATCTTGATTTCAGGCTACAAAGTTATATCTTTTAATCCGATTACGGAAATAATTCCGTAATAAGAAACCGCTATGACGAAAAAAACATATTTGCGCCATTGATCAGCCAAGCCTTCAAGCCGACAGGTCAGCGCGAAAGATTCAGATTAAACGACAGTCCGAAAGCGCTGTCGGTCACGGGATAGGCATTCGAGCTAACGATCGGCGTATTGACATGGTGCTCGAAGAACATTCCGAGTGTCATACGCCTCGAAAGCACGTAATTGGCAGTCAGATTCACACCGAGAGTGCGTGTGCCGGAGGTAGCCTGTGTATAGGCCGTTTCGATGCGTCGTATAAGAGCCTGATTGGTCTGAAGCGAAAAATCGGCATTGACGGTCAGGTCATTGCTGATGCCCTGTTGCGAGCCTCTGATCTTAAGGACGGTGTTGAAATTGGTGATCTTGTAGCCGACACCCGCTGTCAGCCCCGATGAAGTGGCTTCCACTACCTGTCCGGCAGAGGTGTTGAGCGTCAGCGTGCGCTGGTTGCGCCATTCGGCATTAAACGTCAGATCGTTTTTCAGTGTCACGGCCACACCGATCAGAGGAGCAAACCGCTCGGTGATCGCAACCGACGAAATATTGAAGGGTGATGACGGCACGGGATTGCCGCTCAGTTCGTCGAGTGTAAAGCCGAGACGCTCGCCTTCGACGCTCACCCAGTTGAGATATGAGGAATACGAGCCGACGCTGTAAGTGCACTGATATGCGTGGGTGAGAGTGAATGCCTTGAACAGATCTGACATTTTCGGCAACTTTACAAGGCCGTCGTAGGTCACGCGCCAGTTGGGCATCACCGACGCAAGAGAGGGGAATGGATCAAGATTTTCCCGGCCGGGATCACGTCCGGTATACGCCGCGATGAAAGCAGGCACAAGCACATCACTCGACGTCTGCGACACTCCGCCGTTGGCCGGGTTGTAAGGCATCCCCGCGAGAGCACTTCCATGCATGAATCCCGACGACGGATAATCATGGCGTGCATACGCCTGCTCAAGCCTGGAGGCCACCACAGGTATGGCCTCGATCATGTCGGTGAACGCCTTGGAGGCATATCCGTCGGCGGCTTTCGACGATCGCAGCGATGTGGCTATCGCACAATGGGTCTTGGTGTAAGATCCGGCATAAGTGACAGGCATCCCCGCATACATGAACTGTATCGACGAGGTGCGGTTGTCAGTCCGGTTGCCGATAAGCTGTATTTTCAGGCCGTTGACCGGCTCGAGTGTCAGTTCGAGATTGACCTCCGAAGTGCGCGAGAACACCGCCGGCGACACCTGACCGTCGTCGGTCATCAGCCATCCGCGCGACAGCGCCTTTTCGACATAACTGTCGTCGGTGAATCCGAATGCGAAGTCAAGTCCGGGCGACATGGGTCCGAAACTGCGCGACTGCCCGAACACATTGCCTACATCAGGGATAAACAGCGGCAACGAGAGCGATCGCGAAGAGCGCCATCTGACCGCAGCCGACCGGGGCGACATCAGCAGTCGGGCACCATACTGCGCCAGCTCGTCGAGCCAGCCGTCGCGCTCCTTGCGCAGCTCCACCACCCGGACCTGTATCGTGCGGTCGTCGCGGGTGAGTATCTCGATGGAATTGTCGTCGACCACACGTGTCTGCAGTCTGACAGGTCTGCGTGTGTCGAGATCAAGAGCCGTCAGCTTCACCTTCTTTGTGCGCAGATTGTGCGTCACAATGGTTGATGTGTCGGCGCTGAGCGGATAGTTGCGTTCGAAACGCTTCGGCCGGTCAAGTGTGCGGCGACCTCCGCGCCCGGGGCGTTGAGCCGAGGCTGAAAAGCGCTGGCTGACACGTTTGAGATACGGTATCTTGTTGTACAGTTTATCGAATGCAAGCCTTCCCTCGGCAGTCCACGACCCTTGGTTGGCAATCTTGTTGCCCATAGTCACACCGTCGACCGTGGCGCCGCGGTCCCATCTGTAGGTGGCGTTATATGTAAGCTGTCCGGTCAGAAAATCTATGGCGGGAATCTGGTTGAACGGTGCACGGTAAGCCCCGGTGAAGGTCTGATTGTAGGCCCAGGGGGTGCCAAGGTGCAGAATCGACTGCATGACAGTATCCTTCCACTCCTTATAACGGTCAGGGAACAGACGCCTGTTGACGGCTCCTATAGGCTCGTCGATGCGGGCCGAAGTGTTGGAACTGAATGTCAGCGAGAGCGAGCGCAGCGGACTCCATGCGAGGTTGAGCTGACGGTCCCAGAGAAAATTCTTGCCCACCTGCACCGGAAGCCTCACTCCTGCATCGATCTCGCTGCGGGTCTGTTCCTCATGATAATAACGCGACATGGTGGTCAGAAAGCTTATCTGCGAGGGAAGCCAGTTGAACTCCCAGTCCGATAGAAACTTCATGCTCTTGCGCCGGCCCACCATGCGGGCAAACGGTTTCAGAGGCTTTATACGCGGGGCGTAGCTGTATTGCAACGAACCACGATAGTCGTCGGTATTCTCATATTCGGTGGTCGGATCGGCCTTCGATTGCCTGTTGAACGAAAAATTGACCGTGAAGTTGGCCGGATCCCAAGGCATCGGATTCTTGGAGCGGACACCGAAGTTCAGCCCCGACACGCTGAAGCTGCGCACCGTGGCGCGCTCCACAGCATAGGCTTTGATGGAGTCGCGTTCGTGGCGCGATGAAGCATCGTCGAGAGCGTCCTTGAGCAGCACATCGCGGTCAAGCGGATTATATTTCGGAGTGGTGTTTTCTTTCACCACCGAGTAATAGACCGGAGCGCGTAGGGCAAGCTTCGACGGCACGATCTTGCCGACATCGGTCTGCACGGCAAAATTAAACTGTCTGAAATCGTCCATCCGCCGCGAATTCAATCCCTGGTCGACAGCGCCGAAACCGGCCGTTTCGAGCTGGCCTCCGACATCAATTGTGGCTATATCCGAAAGCATCAGATTGGCCACCCCCTTGGCCGCCCAGCCGCCTTCGCTGTTGAAATCCGTCACTTTCAGCTCATTGACCCACACGGTGCCGTCCTTTACAGCCGGAGATGTATTGCGCACACCGATCATCATCACCCTGACGTCGCTGAGCGACGGATTGCCGAGCACCGACACCGTATTGGCCTCACATTCGGGGTCGTGAACGGAATAGAGCGTGGCATAGCCGACTCCCGGCTCACCGGCTGTCTTGGCTCTGTTGCGGAGCTTCTTCACGTCGACGAATGTCTGCAGGGCTATATCGAGCCTGTTCTGCTCAGGCCACACCTTTTCGCGGTCGGCACGCGTATCGGCATAGTGCCCGTGGGGGGTCAGGCGCAGCGGTATCTCGTATTCGTAGAAATTGTTGCGCATGTCGGTGCCGAGCCTGACAAACAGCGACAGTTCGCCATTGCGAAGCGCTGTCGGATCGTCGATCAGCTGTTCGGCGTGAACCCACATCTGGAGGCGGCGGTAGTTGCGCAGATCCTGCATGGTGTTGCGGTAGACTCCACGGGCATCGCCAGCCGCCAGATCGGTGACACGCAGCGACATCGACTGCTCGTTGAGCTGCACGATCTGCTGCTGGGCCGGATCCGACAGACGGCTTACTCCGGGAGGCAACACATAATTGACGGGTGTACGACCCGAATTCTCTTCGATATTGACCACCGACACGTCGAGCTGTCCCGAGGCGGGCATATCGCCGCGCGAATTGAGATTGTAATCGTAGGTGCGCCACTCGCCGCGCACCAGTTCGAGAGTAGCGAAACGCAGATGGGTCGGACGCCGGAAGCCTGTCATGAACATGCGCACGAATCTCACCGTCGACAGATCGCTTATCGAACCGACCACACGCTCGAAGTCGGCCAGCGGTATCTTGAACTGATACCACTCCACCTCGGCATCGGTGCCGTCGCGCAGACTCACGAGCGAGGTCTGCTTGTCGGTGATGTAGTTGGTGCCCACACGCAGATCCTGCGGACGTATCGACACACGATACTGGAAATAGCGCTCATATTCGTTGAGCGTGTTGTCCTGATTGATGTCCTCCACATCGGGCATGTTGCGCGACGACTGATAGAGCGGATCGTCGGCCTCTTCGGGCGAGAGCGAATTGCCCTCCACTCCGTTGTAGCGCTTGTAGCGCTCCAGTATGCCGAGCCGCTGCTCGTCGTAGTCACGTCCACGATAGAAATGATAGTTGTCGCCGGCCGGGTCGTTGAGAGGCGAGAACCGGTCGGCCTCCATGCGCTCGCGGGCCTCGGGCGACAGCCGTCCGCGCAGCTGTTCCACATAGCCGGCGTAAGTGGGAAATTCAAACTCGTCGTCGTTGGGAAGCCCGTCGAGTCCAACGTCCTGTCGCCGGCGCGCTGTAGTGTTGTTGTCAAAGGCGTAGGTGAGCGAGTTCTGATCGCTCACACGTCCCCACGACGTAGTGCGCATAAACCGGTCGTCGCCGTCGGCCGGAATTCCGTTCTCATACGACTTCAGCCCATCCTTGAGTATATCCTCGGATATCTCTCCGAAATTGAAATACAGGTCGCCCCCCTCGGTATTGGGGTTTTCCGGATCGAGAAACGGGTTCATGAGCCAGAACTGCACATACTCGATATTGCTCTGCTCGAAATTCGTGTTGTCGAGACGCCGCATGATGCCGCCCCAGCGTTTTTCGGGCTGCAGCAGCCGCCCCTGATCGTCGATACGCTCCGCGTCGACATTGTAGGGACCGCGCTCTTCGGGGTAGAACGACAGATTGAGAGTCTGTATGGTCGACGATTCGCCATAGGTGAGCTGACGGTCGGGGAAAATCTCGCGCGACGTCACCTCGCGCACATAGGGGTTGGACTGCTGCTTGAGATCGGCCCGCAGATAGCCCGGACAGAGCGAGGAATTGCGCTGGGTGAACATCCGGTCGATGTAATACCAGTTGAGAAGCGCGCGGTTCTTGCCATACTCGGGATTGTCTGACAGAGCTGCTTCCGGGAAGAGCGGGTCGGGGCCGTTGTCGTAGGGGGTGGAGGCAAGAAACCACGAGTAGGGCGAGCGCAGGTCGATGCCCGTCTGGCTCGATTCGAAATCGTCGATAAACGAGCTCCCCTTGTCCGATCCGCTCTTCTGCGCCGCAGGCTGCAGCCGCGCCAATTCGCCCTGCAGACTGATACGCGACGGAGCAGTGGCGTCGATCGTGGGCACTTTGTTGAGCAGAGTATTGACCCACGGCAGCTCCGTGGCATAGCCGAAATTCAGTCCGTAGATGGTGTTACTGACCGTTTCGTTGCCTATGTTGACCTTTTCGGTCAATGCCTTTTCGGAATAATGCATCAGCGTGGCTCCCAGATAGAAATCCTTGCTGAACCGATAGGTCATGTCGAGTCCGAGAAGAGTCTTGCGCTGGGTCGAGAAGAGGCTCTGGTTTTCGAGCGTCACCGACACATCCTGCCCAGAATCGATGATGCTCTGATTGGTGATGGTGACTATGCCGAGAGCGTAGTCGACGGTGTAGTCGGTGTTTTCGGTTAGCGTCACTCCACCGGCTGTGACCACCACCGAACCGCGCGGCACATTCATGGCGTCGAGCCTTATCTGCGCCCCGCCGCTGGCACGGTATTCGCCGGTGATCACAAACTTGTTTTTGTCGGCAAACTGGCGCGCCACCACAAGCGTGGAGTCATACAACTCCTGATACACAAACGGCGCGGCGGCCTCCTGACTGCCTATGCGTTCCACAAGATTGCTGCCAAACGGCTCGGCGACAGGAAATATCACCTTGCCGGTCGACGTCTGCACGGTATATCCCTCTATGAAATCGAAAAAACCGTCGGGATTACCCTCCCGGTTGGAGTCGAGCCGGTCGAGTCCCATCAGCTGAAGCAGCGGCGTGGAGCTTAAGCCCGCCACAGGCAGATAGGGGATCTCTATGCCGGTAGTGTCCGACAGATACTTCACCTGCAGTTTGAAATTGTCGGGCTGCACCTGATAGGCGCCGAGCGAATAGACGTTTTTCATCATCAGCCGCCACATGGGAAGCCGCGGATTCTGCGTAGTGCTCTTGAGCATCTTCACGTAGAGGCTCTGGCTCGTGTCGGATATGTCGGCCGAGAATTCGCCCACCTGATACACCTGCCCCTGACATGTGTACTCAAACGCCACGGCGAGCACTTCGTCGGCCGCGAGCTGGCTTTTGAGAGAGATATACCCGAGGGTGGGGTTGAGAGTGTATTCCGACTCCGACAGCAGCCGGGCGCTCTCCACCTTCTCATAGTCGGTGCCGCCCTGTATGCCAAAGACACCCAACGGCGCCAGAGCCTGACTGACCGAACTGATAAACCGTGCGGTGGGATAATCGTTCTTGATGGTCTGCAACAGATTGTTGGCCGTGTTTGACGGCACTGTGGCTGATGGACTGACAGTCCAGTGATCCGAAGCCAGACGGGTTGTTTCGGCGAGATCCATGAAGGCCGTCAGGTTGCGGCTCTGACTGTAGTTGTTGCCCTTGTTGGTGATCCACACCTCTATGCGGGTGATGTTGATGCCTCCACCCACGTATGGCAGCCGCGAGGCGAACTCATCGTAGTGATCGCGGAAATACTGCGCCAGAAAGTAGTGGCGGTTGGCATCATACTCATCGGCATTGAGCGAGAATGCCGTAGTCTGCACTCCGCCGCGGGTGTTGATCGAACGGGTTTCGGAATTCTGCTGCGACACGAGAGCCGTGGCTGTCAGCCGGCCGAACTGCAGCGTCGACTTGATGCCGAACAGAGCCGTGGAGCCTAGTATAAGCGATGACCCGGTGGTCATGCTCACATTACCGGCTTCGATATTGCGCACTATGTCATCCTCCGTGCCCTCATACTGCAGTTTCAGGTTTTTTGAGTCGAAATCAAAAGTAGCGTCGGTATTGTAGTTGAGATTGAACTTCATACGGTCGCCCACCGACGCCGCCACAGTGGCCTGTATCTTCTGGTCGAAGTCGAAGAATGTCTTGCGCCGTGAATTGAGCGACAGAGCCGGATTGTCGGTCTTGGTCGACTTGACGGCCGTGGTGATCTGTACCGAACCGGTGGTGGTCAGCCTCACTCCGCCCGGACCGAAAATTCTGTCGAGCGGCCCGAGATCAAAATTCATGTCGAGAAGATCGAACTGACGGCGCTCACGCCGGCGCACGGAATCATTGTCAACACCCGGACCGCCGTCGAGCATACGGAACCGCTGCCTCCGCTCGTTGCGTTCACGCCAGCGGGCATACTGCGATGGCGTGAGGATAAAAGGAGTGGCTATATCCTTGTCACCCACCCTGGTACGCAATACATAGCAACCGCTTTCGGCATCATATTCGACCGAACTGACCACATTGCGCGGCAATCCGAGATCGGCCGGCAGGGGCGCGCCGAGCAATTCGTCGTAGGTGCGGGGCACCGTGGGCGACACAGGCGATATGGCCAGCGAATCGGCCGACGAGGCAGCCCGCAAAGGCAACGGCACGACCGCAGCAGCGGCCAAAAAAGCCACCGCCAGCACAAAGTATCTGATATATATATATTTATAATCGTCGACGACCATTGACATAAAGCATGCGCCTGTATGCGCACGCGTGTATATGCCTACTGATAACGATAAATGTTGGATATTTATTGTAACTTTGTCATGCCGGCCGACGTTAACAATTAACGGATCCGACACCACAACTCGCACGAGATGCCATCATTTTCCGACATATTACGGTCATTGTCGCGGCGCTCACGATCGGGGCTGCGGCGGTTCGAGCGCTTCACCCACCGCAGCGCGGCCTCACTGCGCCTTATTGCGTCCATACTCACCGTAACGGCTTTTGTGGCTTCTGCCGCCTGCTTCGCAGGGTTTATCATATACATGGGCTTTGACCTGTCGCAGGCCGACACCGCAAGCCTCCGGCGGATGCTGAGAGCCGCCCAGGCAGTGTTCATACTCCGCGTAGCCTACGGACTGATATTCTTTTTCCGCCCGACATGCCGCCAGACCACCTGGGTGAAATGGATCGTCGACTGCATGATCTTGCTGACGCTGCTCCCATGGATCTATCCCCACCCGGAGCACCCGTGGCTTCCATGGCTTGAGCGGATGCTCTACAGCGAGGCGTTTCTCTACTCCTCACTGGGAGCCTATGCACTCGTGACACTATGCTACGGCATAATCCGCGCCGTAGGCAAACGCACCAACCCGTCGCTGCTGCTGTCGGCCAGTTTTCTGATATTCATATTCATCGGCTCGCTGCTGCTGATGCTGCCGAAATCCACCTACGCCGGCATAAGCTATACCGACGCCCTGTTTGTCAGCACGAGCGCCGTGTGCATCACCGGGCTGACACCTGTCGACGTCTACACCAACTTCACCCCCATGGGAGTCACCATTCTGGCCGCCTTGATACAGATAGGCGGCCTGGGAGTGATGACCTTCACGAGCTTCTTCGCCATATTTTTCAGCGGCAACGCCTCGATCTACTCCCAGATGCTGCTGCGCGACATGATCTACTCGCGGTCGATGTCGGCTCTCGTGCCCACACTCTTCTATATCCTCGGATTCACCCTGACGGTGGAGGCCATCGGAGCGGTAGCGATATGGCTGAGCGTCACAGGCACACTGGGCATGACGCTTGAAGAGGAGATGGCTTTCGCGGCATTCCATTCGCTGTCGTCGTTCTGCAACGCCGGCTTCTCCACACTGCCGCAAGGCATGTCCAACCCCATGCTGCTCGCCGCCGGCAACAACTCGATCTACTGGGTTACGACGGCTATTGTCGTGGCCGGCAGCATAGGATTCCCGATACTGGTGAATCTGCGCGACGCGGTCGTGTGCCGTATCAGCGAATTACGGGCACGCATGCGTCACCGCGAGCACGAACCGCACAATGTGCACCCCTTCAACATGAACACCAAGATCGTCATCACCACCTTCATGGCTCTGCTTATAGCCGGTGCGGCGGCATTTCTATGGCTTGAATGGGACAATACCCTGGCCGGCATGACACTCTGGCAGAAGATCACTCAGGCAGCCTTCAACTCGGCCACTCCGCGCAGCGCCGGATTCTCGTCTGTCAACCCGGCGTCGTTCCGCGACATAACCCTTGTCGCTGTAATATTCCTGATGTGGGTGGGAGGCGCCGCACAGTCGACAGGCGGAGGCGTGAAGGTCAACACCCTTGCGGCCATTCTGCTCAATCTGCGCGCCATAGTCACCGGACGGCCATACGTCACCGCATTCCAACGCACCATATCGGTCAATTCCATACGACGCGCAAACGCCGTCATAGCCCTCTCGATCATCTCCTACCTCATTTTCTCGCTACTGTTGCTGGGGCTGGAACCGCAGCTGTCCACACGGTCGCTGCTGTTCGAGTCGTGCTCGGCGCTCTTCACCGTAGGATCATCGCTCGGCGCCACTCCCCTCCTCTCCGACGCATCGAAGATACTGCTCTGCGCCGCGATGTTTCTCGGCCGCGTGGGCATCATATCGCTCCTCACCGGCATAGCCGGACGCCAGAAAGCGGCTATACAGCCAAGATATCCATCAGACAACATCATCATAAACTGACCCAGACATGCGCTACCTGATAATCGGACTCGGCATCTATGGAGCCAACCTCGCCATAGACCTCACCAACATGGGACACGAAGTGATCGGAGCCGACAAGAACCCATCGCTTGTCGAATCGATCAAAGACTTCATTTCCACAGCCTATATCATCGACTCTACCGACGAAATGTCGCTCAGTGTGCTCCCGCTTAAAAACGTCGACCTCGTGATTGTGGCCATAGGCGAAAATTTCGGAGCAAGCATCCGCACCGTCGCACTGCTGAAAAAACTCGAAGTGAAGCACATCTTCGCCCGCGCCATCGACAAGCTGCACGAGGCGATACTCGAAGGCTTCCACATAGACCGCATACTCACCCCCGAGCAACGAGCAGCCTCCGATCTCGTCAACGAAATGGGACTTGGCGCTGAAATCGAATCGATGCGCATCGACGACGAACATTATGTGCTGAAATTCCCCGCCCCCGACTTTTTCACAGGATCGCGCTACGACGCGCTCGACCTGCGCAAGACCTACGGAATGGATCTCGTAGCCGTAAGCCGACTTAAAGAGAGCCGCAACCTGCTCGGGGTCAACAGCCGCACACTGCAGCGGATATTTCCCGAAGAAGATCCCGAAATGGAGGTCGAAAAAGGCGACGAACTCGTGTGCATCGGCACAGCCGACTCTTACCGCAAACTCTTTGCCCACGTCAGGTTCTGACCGACACGGTTCTTCAACAGTCCGATTGCTCATAGTTGTATATCAAGCCAATACAGCATGTCATTCAGTCAAGAGGATGCCATCAGGCTATTGGAAGAGAATATCGACTGCAATAATTTTATGTTAAAATACATTAATTGAGTGCTAAAAGTATTGCAATTTACCAAAAAGTGCCTAACTTTGCTCCAGTTTTTCATGGTATTAGATTTAAGGTAAAAAGATTATTCGTCGGGATGACGAGTGATTTTTTTATTTTTATACCCTCCCGATCTATTTAGACTCCCCCAGCATTTGATAGCAACAAGTCCTATAAGACCTATAAATCCTATAAGATCATCTTCCACAAACTTTTTTTGCAAAAAAGGTGCCGTGTCATTGACACGGCACCTGATGATCAAGCGGAAGCCTATGCTACTCTCCGCAACCTTAATGTCCAACTAACAAATCGGTCTTGACACTTGATCATTTGACTTTCGTCCGGACTCCCCGGCCTCCGTCAGAGGCCGGGTCGCCGAACGGGTTATAGCATACTTAACGTGAGATTACTCAGCGGAGGGAACATCCCAGCCGTAGTTCTGCACGAGGTTCTTGTTGTACTGCAGCTGCGTCAGAGGTATCGGATAGAGCCAGCGCTTGTCGTTGGTCTTCCACTTGCGGCCTTCGGGATAGAGAGGCTCGTTGCCGTAGACCATCAGATATTTGTCACCATTGTAGCTGATCACTTTCAGACCGTTGTCGCCACCGAAGGTGATACCTGTCTGGATCGGCTGTCCGGTTTCTGCGTCAATGTATTCCTCGCTGAAATCACCGTCGACAGCAAAGAATGCCTCCTGCTGGGGAGTAACCTTGATGCCGAGGAATGTCAGCGGATTCTCGAGGAGCTTCATGGCATTCCAGCGCTTGAGGTCGTCCATACGGAATCCCTCGTGAGCCAGCTCTACGCGGCGTTCGCGACGGATCTCATAGATCAGCGGCGACACGCTGTAGCCGTAGTCGACCGGAGCGGCGTCAGCCACAGGCGAAGTGGTCAGATGAGCCATGCCTACGCGGTCGCGGAGCTTGTTGACGGTGTTGTCAAGCACGTCCTGAGTGCAGGTGCCGAGCTCGGCGTTGGCTTCGGCGTTGATGAGCAGAGTTTCGGCATAGCGGAAGAGGAACCAGTCGAAAGTACAGCTCTGAGGCTGCTGCTGCTCGTAGTCCGACGAGTGGAATTTCCACGACGAATAACCGGTACATGCACCGTTGGCAGTAGCGAGCAGATCGCGGCGGGGATAGTCCTCGCTGGGATACCAGAGCATAGCGGCATTGCCGATTGTCTGAATCATACGCGGGTCACGGCCGTCGAACTCGTCGGCATAGCTGTCATCGCCCTTATAACCCGAACCGGCATTGGCGATAGGCAGTCCGTTCTTCATCAGATAGCTCATTGCAAAGTCCTTGCTGAAACCGAGGTTGTTCTTGCCTTCCTGACGACCCACCTCGTTGGTGACGAGATTGATCGTATAGTAGCGGGCGAAGATATTCTCCTTGTTGCCCCAGAGCTGAGTCTGGATGAAGAGGTTGTGGTAGTAGAGCGGATCGCCTGCAGGCTGGGGAGCCTCGGAGGGAGCGTCGACCTTGACGATATCATACTTGCCGGTGTTCATGATGGCCTGCGAAGCGTCGGCGGCCTTCTTAAGAAGGGCGTTGGCGTCGAGTCCTTCGCATCCCTTCATGCACTCCTCATTGGCATTGTGATACTTCACGTATGTGCCGAAATAGAGGCAAACACGGGCGAGCAGCGCGCGGGCGGCGTCCTTGCTCGGACGACCCATCACTTCGTTGCCACCGTCGGGAAGCCACTGGGCTGCAAACTCAAGGTCGGCAATAATGTTGGGAACAACTACCGAGCGGGGATCCTGAGTCTTGTAGAGCAGCTCCTCGTCGTTGGTCTGGAGGTCTGATTCATACCAGGGCACATTGCCGAACGTACGAACTTTGGAATAGTAGGCCAGAGCGCGGATCATGCGCACCTCAGCGACATACTTGTTGATGTCGGCCTCGTTGCCCTCTACGCGCTGATAGCGGTTGAGGAAGTAGTTGCACTGGCGGATTGTCGACCAGTCGTTGTAGCTCCAGCCGCTGGCGTTGGCCGTCACGTATGTGTCGAAGAGATACGAACTGATGGTTGCGGGCACCATGTTGTCGCTCTCGCTGTCGCCGGTCGACGATGCGCCGCCGAAGTTTCCGAACAGACCGGTAGCGTAAAGCTCGAGGTCATCGACCGTGTTCCAGAATGTAGGATCGGAGAACCCTTCCAGCGGCTTCAGGTCTGTGTAGTCGCAGGCCTGAAGCAGACCACAGGCCACGACTGCCGATGCGATATATTTCAATTTCATATATTCAGAGTTTTTACGGGATTGATTAAAGTGTAAGGTTAAGACCTATTGTAAACTTGCGCTGAAGCGGGTAGGTCATGTTGCCGAGGGTCTCGGGGTCTACACACTTCTCCATCGGGGTGATGGTCAGGAGGTTCTCACCCTGCACATAGAGGCGCAGACGCTCGATTCCCACCTTCGAAGTGACCTTGACCGGGATAGTATAGCCGAGCATCACGCTCTTCAGACGACCGTAGCTTGCATCCTGCAGATAGCGGGTCGAAGTCTGACGGCTTGCACCGTTCTTGCCACCGTTGTGCGAGAGCAGGGGGAAGAATGCACCGGTGTTCTCGGGCGTCCAGGTGTTGTTGGCTGTATGCTTCTGAGGTACTGACCACTCATTGCTGAAAGCCCAGTAGTCGTCGCCGCCGAACCAGTAGTCGCGCTTGCCGGTACCCTGCCAGAACATATCGAAGTCAAATCCTTTCCACTCGGCACCTACAGTGATACCGAACTGATAGCGCGGAGTGCTGTTGCCGATGATGTGGCGGTCGCCTGGGTTGTCGACAGTGTTGTCGCCATAGCCTATGATGCCGTCGCCGTTGCGGTCAACATATTTGGTCATACCGGGTTCCCATGTTCCACCCCAGATCTGGCTCTGGCTCGGGCTTGAAGCCACCTCTTCGGCAGTCTGGAAAAGACCGTTGGAGTCATAGCCCCAGATTTCGCCAATCTTCTGGCCTACGTAGTACGAACCGAGGTTCTTGTCGGGATTGTCAAACTTGGTGATCTCGGCCTGATAGTCGGAGAGCGAAACACGGCCATAGTAGTTTAGGCCTATGGAGTTCACGCGGTCGTTCCAGCGGAGGGCGAGCTCCCAACCGGTTGTACGGAGGTCGGCTGCGTTGGCCTGCGGAACGTTCGTGCCGAGCACGCCGGGGAGAGGATTCTGCCCTGTGAGCATGCCCTTGGTGTCGCGCTGATACCAGTCGAATTCGGCTGTCAGACGGTTGCCGAGGAATGCGGCGTCAAAACCGAGGTCGAGCTGATCAACCTTCTCCCATGTCAGAGTAGCGCTGACAAGACCCGGAGCCTGAACCACCAGCGGACGGTTGTTGTAGCCGCCTACGATATATCCGAGAGTACCGGAGTTCATGTTGGCGATATAGGGGAAGTTGGATCCCACGGCCTGGTTGCCCAGACGTCCGTAAGAAGCACGGATCTTCATGTTGTTCCACCAGCCACGCATGCCTTCCCAGAAGCTTTCTTCAGAGATACGCCAGCCGATCGATCCCGAGGGGAAGAAACCATAGCGGTCACCGCTGGGGAATTTCGACGAGCCGTCGTAGCGCCATACAAATTCAGCAAGGTATTTGCCCTGATAATTGTAGTTGAGACGTCCGAACCAGCTGTTGATCGACCACTGTGTGGCTGAAGAGCTCATGCTGCGGTCGCCGCTGGCCTGGTTGAACTGGTTGGAGTTGCCGCTAAGAAGATCATTGCGCTGTGCGCTGAACGAGCCGTTGACCTTCTTTTCCTGGTTGTAACCGGTCATGATGGTGAAGTTGTGGCTTCCACCAAGTGTCCAGTCATACTGCGCGAAGGCGTTGAATGCCTGATAGTAGTCGTTGGCCGAATACTTGTAGATGTAAGTCGGACGACTGGTCCAGGGATAGTCGGCCAGAGGCTCGCCATCGACACCATACTCCATAAACGCGGTGTTGCGCGAAGTCTGGTTGGAAGTGTAGGCGTTCCAGGTGTAGTCGGCCTGCACGAAGAGATTCTTTATAGGAGTCAGCTTAACAACGCCTGTCATCCATAGGTCATTGTTCTGAGTCTTGGAGTTACCGCCCTCGGCAGCCACGGCCACGGGGTTGGTGAAGCTTCCCTGTCCGGCCCAGTTGCCGTCGGGGTGCTTGACAGGCATGAACGGACGAAGGTCGTTCTTGAACATACCTGACATGCTTGTCACGCCCGAGTTGCCCGATCCGGTGGGGTGGGTCTGGGTGACGTAGGCATTGCTGATCTTACCGCCCACAGTCAGCCAGTTGTTGATCTTGGTCTCGACGTTGATCGACGCGTTGTAGCGCTTGAAGTTTTCGTCGGCGCCGCGGCGGTTGGTTCCCTGGTCGGTCATAGCCAGCGAAGCGTAGTAGGTAGTCTTGTCTGTACCGCCGTTGATGCTGAGGTTGTAGAGCTGTGAGAACGAAGTCTTGTAGAGAGCGTCCCACCAGTCGGTGTTGCCGCAATACTCATACTTGTTTGATCCGGGAACAGTGAATACCGGCGAATCGTAGCGGCCGTAGAAGTAATCTTCAACATACTGGTTAACGAGATCGTTGAAGTAGTTCGAGCCACGGTCGTTCTGTGCGGCTCCGTTCATCATCTGGAGATACTGGAGCGAGTTGACCTTATGGAACTCCATGGCGGCCTGCGACCAGTAGCCCGACGCACCGAAGCTGATGGTCGGCTTCTCGTTGGCACGACCCTTCTTGGTGGTGATGAGGATCACACCGTAGGCAGCGCGCGCACCATAGATGGCAGCCGAAGCTGCGTCCTTAAGCACGGTCACCGACTCGATGTCGTTGGGGTTGACGAGGTTGGCATCCATCTGCACGTTGTCGACAAGCACCAGCGGGCTACCGCCGTTGAGCGAGGTAGTACCGCGGACGTTGAACGACGATGTGGCACCGGGAGCGCCACCGTTGTTGGCCGATACGTTAAGGTTACCGATCACGCCCTGCAGACCCTGACCGATATTGGTGATCGGACGATCCTTGAGCACGTCGCCATTGACCGTGGCGACAGCACCGGTAAGATTCACTTTCTTCTGGATACCGTAGCCGACGACTACTACTTCGTCGAGCTGGTTGCCTTCGTCGGACAGCACCACCGACAGAGGCTGGCCGTCCCATTTCACGTTAACTGTGGTGTAGCCCACACTGGATATACGCAGAGTAGCACCTTTATTAACACCTGTGAGCGAGAACCGGCCGTCGATATCGGTCGATGTTCCCTTGTTCGTACCAATGACAAACACCGAAGCTCCGACCATCGGTTCACCCGTTGAGTCGGTCACGGTGCCGGTACAGATCCCATTTGTCTGGGACACGCCGGCTGCCTCCTGAGCGTAGACAGCCTGATAGCAGCCTCCTGCACTGAGAAGGCATGCCAGCATTACTTTTGTCAACTGTTTTGGCATAAGATTTATATTAGAGTTAGGGTTATAATCTGAACTCATTCGCGGCCTCTGCCGCTGGTATTTACACTGTCGCTCCGTTATGGTGCACTAATGTTTTGTTCACCAATTTTTGTCAAATTTACAACACATATCCGAAAACTCAGTTAACTTTTTATAACTACCCCCCCCCCTATTTAATTTTTTTTAACACAAAATGCCAGTACTCGTTCTGACCCCAGACGGCCATAAAAAAAGGGTGAGCCGCCGCCATAATGGCTACGACTCACCGCGTTACACTGACCGGTCAGTACCGGCCGTCACTTCCAGCGCCCGAATATGACGATGTTGTTGTCGTCTTCGTCGAGCGTGGCCTGAAAATCCTTGAGTTTTTTCAGCTCATCGCCGGAAATATCATATTGCTCGATACTCTTGTCGATCCACGACGAAAGACCACCAGGGCTCGAATTCATTACAAAATAACCGGGGCTTTTGGAGAATGCCCAACCGCTGTCCCAGCGCACTTCGCCGATGCAGTCGACCATAATATTGCAATACGCTCCGCGCAGGCTGACCGGATCGACAAGCATCGGAGTCTGCGACGGAATGACGTAACTGTTGTCGTTGACAGCCTGCGGCTCTCCGAAGCTGAGGAAGAGATACATGCCTCCGAGGCGGTCATACTTGTGCATCAGACCCTCCTTTATGCCTGCCGTAAATACAGGCCGCAGCGTCCGGCCGTCGTATCCGTAGAGCGAATCGGCTGCGGCATCGATGCGAAACATCGCATAGCTGAATCCCTCGGCACGGCTGCCTATGTCACTGTAAAGTTCGCTGCTGAAATCCATAGGCATCTCCAGCCATGGCATGGACACCGACGACAGAATGTTGCCGTCGAAATCCTGTTCCCACACCTCGTCGCGGGATTTAGAGCCGTCGAAACAGATCGACACAGCCGTGATGCGCTGCCGCTTCGTGTCGACTCTCACCGCGCCCTTAGGCATCTGGCGCGCAAGAGGGATGTCGCCGGCAAAGGTTCCGTCGGAATTATAGCTCATCAGCTTTGTGGCGTTATACTGCACCATATATATACGTCCGGCATCGGCATCTACATAGAAATCGTAGGGCGCGATGGAATACTCTCCGGGTCCATTGCCTTTGGCGCCGATCTGACCCAGGTATTTGCCCTCGAAATCAAACTGCTTCACGACGCCATCGCTGTAGACAATGATACGCTCACCCGTGATCCAGGTCTGCCCCGCCCCGACAAGAGCATCGTCGGAGTTTTCAAGTCTTACGATCTTCAGGTCATCGGCAAGATCCGACAGTTTCAGCGTCACCTTCTCGCCCGCCTTGCCGGGATCAGCCACCACGATAGAACCTCCATCGGGCAATTGCACACGCTCGGCTACGACCGGCAACTGATCGAAAGCCGCCAGCGACGACGCACCGCCCGCCGCATTGTCGTTTTTCGCTCCACATGCAGCCGTCAGAGCCGTCAGCATCAGCCCGACGACCGGCTGCACCACATTTCTTTTCATGTCTGTATAAATTTAATATTAGGTATTGATATATCAGTCGAAATATTCGATCGAGGTGGTTTCCAGCATCATCAGATGAGGTTTTCTCAACATATCGGATATTCTGAAACACGTCAGCCTGCCTCCATAGTCGGAAAACTTGGCGACGAAGCCTACAGTGCCATCCTTCATCCATCCGTTCACAGTAGTGGCATTGCCTTCACGGTCCACAACCATCCGACGATCGAACATTTCGAGGAACTTCCTGCTGTCGTAGCAGAAAATCACCGACATGCCGCGCAAAAAATCAGCAGGCACCGACGATTCGAGTTTCTGACCATCGAAAAAAACTTCTCCTTCGGGCAATATCCTGATGAAGTGCTGTTGACCTTGTACAACCCAGTCCAATGTTATGCCGGCATTCACCGAATCCGAATAATAGTTCATCACCACAGGGGTCATCTCTCCGTCGGGCGACAGCCTGAACGGCCTGATGTGTGTGGATGGGAGCATCCTTGCCTGCAATTCGATGCGACACCCCTTGGATGAACGCAGTTTCTCTATACCGAGCTCCATGGTCTTTTCGGCGGCCACGGTAGTGTCGGGACGCGAAAGAAGCAATCCGATACCGACGCCTATCACCAACACCGCCGCCACACGTCCCACATGATGCAGCAAACGCGCCAGACGGTTACGGCGATGTCGCGGCATCACAAACTTCATCCGCGTCACGGGTGCATGCTTCGGAGTCAAAGCCTCGATCAGACGGCCGTAATCCCTCTCATTTTGGTCGGTGGAGTGGTTCATAACACATCGTATTTTAATCTTAACAACTCAAGCCCTTGATAATAGCGGCGTTTTGCGGTGGCGGCCGACACACCAAGGACTTCGGCTATATTGTCGAACGTCATCGAACCATAGATCCTGAGCCTTATGACCTCGCTGCACGTTTCGGGCAAGCCCGACAGCATGATGCTGACACGCTGGAACTCATCTTCGAAACAGGCCGACGGCTCGGAAATCAGCCGCTCAACTTCAGGCGAGTCGAGCGACAGACATCTGACGCTACGGGCATTAGACACACAGGCGTTGAACAGCGACCTATAGACATAGCCGGGCATATTGCCCACCGGACAAGAGGCGTCGTAGCCCTCGGCCATGCGCAGATATACATCGTGGAGTATATCCTCGGCATCGGCCGCGCTCCCGACATGGTAGCACACATAGCGGAAAAGCTGCTGCTTGTGCGATTCCATATAATCGGTCATGTGACGTATGAATTTATGTCTGTCCATGCTGTATAATAAGAGTCAACCGCAACCACATTAGTCCGCATTCCGATGCATTTAACTCTTTTTTAACACACCACGGCGCATATACCGATCGAAAACAGAGATCCGGCAGCACACTCCACCATGCGAGGCGGCGATGTGCGGCCGGATCTTATTCTTATTGCCGTGCAGGGGTTACGCGTCAGAGAATACCCTGAGCCATCATGGCACGCGCCACCTTCATGAAGCCGGCCACGTTGGCACCCTTGACATAGTTGACAAATCCGTCGGACTCCTTGCCGAACAGCTCGCACTGATGATGTATGTCGGCCATGATCTGGCGGAGCTTTGAGTCGACCTCCTCGGCGCTCCACGAGAGCTTCTGGGAGTTCTGGGCCATCTCCAGACCGCTCACCGACACTCCGCCGGCATTGGCGGCCTTGCCCGGAGCATAAAGTATGCGTGCGGCAAGGAACTCCTTGATAGCGTCGGGGGTCGAAGGCATGTTGGCGCCTTCGCTGACAGCGATCACACCCTGCTTGAGGAGCGCGCGGGCGTCGTCGCCGTCAAGCTCGTTCTGCGTGGCCGAGGGCATTGCGATGTCGCAGTCGACAATCTGCCAGGGGCGCTCTCCGGGATGATACGGCAGTTCGTACTCCTCGGCGAACTCTCTGATGCGTCCGCGATAGATGTTCTTCAGACGGAACACATAGTCCATCTGCTCCTGGGTCAGTCCGTCGGGGATAACCACTGTGCCGTCGGAATCGCTAAGGCTCACCACCTTGGCGCCAAGCGATATGAGCTTCTCGGCGGTGTACGTAGCCACATTACCCGATCCGGATATAGCCACACGCTTGCCAGCTATGTCGATACCACGCGTCTGCAGCATATTGAGCAGGAAGTAGACATTGCCGTAGCCTGTAGCCTCGGGACGTATCAGCGAACCGCCGAATTCACGACCCTTGCCCGTGAAGGTACCGGTATTCTCGCGAGCCATCTTCTTGTACATGCCATACATATAGCCTACCTCGCGGCCACCTACGCCGATATCTCCGGCGGGCACGTCGGTGTCCGCTCCGATCTGTCGCCACAGCTCCTGGATAAAGGCCTGACAGAAGCGCATCACCTCCATGTCGCTCTTGCCTCTGGGCGAGAAGTCGGAGCCACCCTTTGCGCCACCCATGGCGAGGGTGGTCAGCGAGTTCTTGAAAGTCTGCTCGAAGGCGAGAAACTTCAGTATCGACTGGTTGACCGACGAGTGGAAACGTATGCCACCCTTGTACGGGCCTATGGCGTTATTGTGCTGGATGCGCCATCCCATGTTGTTGCGCACCTGGCCTTTGTCGTCGACCCAGCTGACACGGAAGGAGAATATCCGGTCGGGGATGCAGAGGCGTTCAATGAGATTGTAGCGCTCAAACTCGGGATACTCGTTGTAGGTATCCTCGATGGTGGTGATCACCTCCTCCACCGCCTGGATATACTCCGGCTCGTTGGGGAAGCGACGCTTGAGATCGGCGAGTACTTCTGTTGCTTTCATTCTGTTAGATTAAACGTTGGAAAAACCAACTTTTGTTAAGTAATATATGTAAATCCGACAGCAAATGTAAAGCATTTTTACCAACCGCGCAAGAAAAAGCGGCAAAAATGCATTTTCATGCACGATTTTTTTCATCGAAGCATGAAATCGTCATCTATCCGACCGTCGGACATGGTCGCAGGGGTCGCATTTACATCGCAAAATCATTATACCGATTAAATTGTTATAGGGTTGAAGTATTTTTATTACCTTTGTAACTTCATTATATTTCAATAAATCATGACATTTGAAGAATTGGGCGTCAACGAGAACCTCCGCCGCGCCATCGAAGAACTGGGTTTTGAATCACCGATGCCGGTGCAGGAGAAAGTCATACCGCATCTGCTCGGCGAAGGCGCCGAGGGCGATGTGGTGGCTCTCGCACAGACCGGTACCGGAAAGACTGCCGCATTCGGCCTCCCGGTGCTTCAGCGCATCGACCCCGAGATGCGGAGGCCTCAGGCGCTCATCCTTTCCCCCACCCGCGAACTATGCCTGCAGATCGGCTCTGATCTGGCCGACTTTTCAAAGTATATGCCGCAGATCAAGGTGCTCCCCGTCTATGGCGGCTCATCGATCGAGAGCCAGATACGCTCTCTGAAAAACGGAGTGCAGATCATCGTGGCCACTCCCGGACGACTGATCGACCTTATAAAGCGCGGAGTGGTGGATCTGAGCGGAGTGCACACAGTGGTGCTCGACGAGGCCGACGAGATGCTCAATATGGGTTTTCTCGACTCCATCGACGAGATACTCTCATGCGTTCCGGCCGACCGCAAGATGCTGATGTTCTCGGCCACAATGCCCAACGAGATAGCCCGCATAGCCCGCAAATACATGCATGAGCCCACGGAGTTCGTGATAGGCAACCGCAACGAAGGATCGGCCAATGTGAAGCATATCTACTACATGGTCAACGCCAAGGACAAATACCTCGCTCTTAAACGCATAGCCGACAACTCGCCCAACATCTACGCCATCATATTCTGCCGCACACGACGCGATACGCAGGAGATTGCCGACAAACTGATAGCCGACGGCTACAACGCCGAAGCGCTCCACGGCGACCTGTCGCAACAGCAGCGCGACATAGTGATGCGCAAATTCCGCGACGGAGTGGTATCGCTGCTCGTGGCCACCGACGTGGCCGCCCGCGGACTCGACGTAGACGATCTGACCCATGTGATCAACTACGGACTGCCCGACGATCCGGCCGTGTACACCCATCGCTCCGGCCGCACGGGACGCGCCGGCAAGACCGGAGTGTCGATAGCCATCATACACTCGCGCGAGAAAGGCAAACTGCGCGAGATCGAGAAGAAGATCGGCAAGAGATTCGAGCGCAAGGAGGTGCCTACGCCTGAGCACATCATCGAAAAGCAGCTCTACAATCTGGCCGACCGGATAGAGAAGGTGAAGGTCGACGACGAAGAGATCGACAAATATCTGCCCGGGGTGAGCCGCAAGCTCGGATGGCTTTCGCAGGAAGACCTGCTGAAGAGAGTGCTTTCGCTCGAATTCAACCGTCTGCTCGACTACTACCGCGACGCGCCCGTGATAGACTTCATCGACGAGAAGCCCCGCCGCGAGAAACCCGAACGCCCTAAAAACGACCAGGACAAGGACCGGCGCACCGCCCAGCGCGGCATGGCACGCATTTATGTCAACGCAGGCAAGGCCGACGGCTTTTTTGCAGGCAACCTCATCGATATGCTCAACCATACGGTGGAGGGCAAGCGTGTCGACGTGGGACGCATAGACCTGATGCCGGGATATTCGCTTTTTGACGTACCCAAGGCCGACGCCCGACGGGTGGTAGGCGCGCTCTCCGGAGCCGAATACGCCGGAAAACGCATCTACAGCGAGATAGCCGATCCCGACAAGGACTACGCCCGCGCATCGGCCCGTAAGAAACGCGGAGCCGTGGCCGAAGAGAAGCCCGAAACCACCTACGAATATTTCCTCAAGAAAAACCGCGGGGGCACCAAGAAAAGCTCCCGGAAGAAAAAATAACGACCTATGAAGATCCTACGCACCGTAACGCTCATGGCCGCTTTGGCCGCAGCCGCCGCGGGAGCATCCGCACAGTCGCCGCTGACTGCCTCCAAGGTCTTTGTCGAAGCTCCGCGACAGGTGTTCCCGCTGCTCGACCGCAACGCCAGACTCGACATGATCGATTACTTCGAAAACGGCATGACCAACACCACCGCCAACGCCATGCAGGGACAGTCGGCCGTGACGGCAATCAGTCCGTTGAGCCTCAGCGTTAAAATGACCGATTCTTCGAGCTACGAGCTTGACCTGCTGCCAACGGCCAAAGGCGACACGCTGGTGATGCTTATATCGACAGTGGCCACACCGGCTCCCGACAGCAAAATAAGCATCAGAAGCTCCGACTGGCGGACCGATATGACAGCATCGGCATTCACTCGTCCGACACTCGACCAGTGGCTCACCGACAAGGGGCGCGACAACAAGGGAGAAGTGGAGGCGTTCGTGCCGTTCCTGCTGATCAGCTACTCCTACGACCCTTCATCGGCGGTGTTGAAACTGACCAACAACACCCGCCAGTTTCTGTCGTCGGACATATATGAGACCGTGGCGCCATATCTGCTGGGCGAGAAAAGCTACAGGTGGAACGGAAAAAAATTCACGCCGCTGAAATGATCCTCGACGCAGCCGTTCCCGTATCGGAAGATAGAGCCATCAGCCTTGGCGCGCTTACAGCCCGCATAGCCGGAAGACTGGCCACGCCCGAACTGCGCGACGTATGGACCGTGGCGGAAGCCTCCGACATGCGCACCTCCGGCGGCCACTGCTATCTGGAACTGATAGAAAAAAACGAAGCGACAGGAGCCGTCACAGCCCGCATCAGAGCGATAATCTGGGCCTCGCAGTTCAACGGCCTGCAAATGAAATTCGCGGCCGTCACAGGACAGCGCATGTCGACAGGCATGAAGCTGCTCGTGCGCGGAACCGTCAATTTTCATAGCGCCTACGGCATGTCGCTGGTAATCACCGACGTCGATCCCTCCTTTACGGTAGGCGACGTGGAGCGGCGCCGTCGCGAGATACTGCAGCGGCTGACACGCGAAGGGATAGCCGAGATGAACAAACGGCTGCCATGGCCTGTGCCGGCGCTGCGCATAGCCGTGATTTCCGCTCCGGGAGCGGCCGGCTACGGCGACTTCATGCATCAGCTCTACGCCAACCCACAGCGTCTGCGATTCAGAGTCAGACTGTTTGAGGCCGTCATGCAGGGCGAACACACCACCGCCTCGGTGATCAACGCCCTCGAACGCATAGCCTCCGACGATGACGAATGGGACTGCGTGGTGATAATCCGCGGCGGCGGAGCCACCAGCGACCTGATATCATTTGACAGCTACGAACTGGCCTCCAACGTGGCTCAGTTCCCGCTGCCGGTGATAGTGGGGATAGGTCACGAACGCGACGTCACCGTGCTCGACTATGTGGCCGCCATGCGGGTAAAGACCCCGACAGCGGCAGCCGAATGGCTCGTCGGCCAGGCACAGACCCTGCTCGACGGATTGAGACGCACCGCCGCCGACATACTCCAGACCGTCACCGACCGCATAGGCGGATGCCGCACTCAGCTCGCCTACATAGAGGGACAACTGCCCCATGCCCCCAAGGCCGCCATCGAACGCGCCAACGCGATGATCGGCGCCAGAGCCATGCAGCTGTCGGGCGCAGCCACCGCCCGCACCGCGCCAGAACGCGCCCGCCTCACCGCCAAAGGCGAGAATATCGCTACTGCGGCCTGTGCAGCGATGGAACGCAGCCGTCAAAGACTCGACTCCACCGGCGCCTTGCTCGATGCCCTGTCGCCCATGGCCACGCTCAGACGCGGATATTCGATAACACGCATTGACGGACATGCCGTAAAATCGGTCGGACAGATGCCTGACGGCACAGTCATCGAAACGATCGTTGCCGACGGACGGGTAGTATCTACCGTCGGCGCTGACAACAATCATAATCAATAACAGCAAACGACCACTTACTGAACAATGGAAAACCAACCGAAGCCAGTAAAGGAACTGACCTACAACCAGGCCATCGGCGAACTCGACTCGATATTGCGCACGATGCAGAGCGATTCGTGCGACATCGACAAGCTGACAGCCTACACCCGACGCGCCACCGAACTGCTGCGCGAGTGCCGTTCGCGGCTGACGGCCACCGACGAGGAGCTGCGCTCCATACTCGAAGGCCTCGAAAACAACTGACGGCGACAATCCGACAGCCGGCAACGAACCATTTGTGGCCGCACATCGTTGTTAGAACAGACACCCATATCACCGACAGCCACAACTATGTACGACGAAAACCTATTGCAGATATATGCCGACAGCTTCCGCGACAACTGGGATCTGCCGGCTGTCAGCGACTACACCTCAGGCGAGACACTGACCTACGGCCGACTGGCAGAACGCATAGCACGCACCCATCTCTTCCTTCGCGACTGCGGAGTGAAACAGGGCGACAAGATAGCCCTGCTCGGCAAGAACACCATATCATGGGTAGTGTCGTATATGGCCACCGTCACATATGGCGCGGTCATAGTGCCTATACTTCAGGACTTCAACGTCCAGGACGCACAGCATATCATCAACCACAGCGACTCGGTGATGCTCTTTGTCAGCGACTCGATATGGGAGAACATCGAATTCGAGAAGCTCCACCGCGTAAAGGTGGCCATGAGCCTTGACAACGCGAAAGTGCTGGCCGAACATCCCGACAATTCCGGCCGGGCGATCCGCGCCATAGGCCGCCTGCGCAAGGAGTTCGCCCGACAGCATCCCGAAGGATTCAGCCCGACGGAGATCGACTATCCCATCATGGCGCCCGATTCGCTTGCCGAGATCAATTACACCTCAGGCACCACAGGCTTCTCAAAAGGCGTGATGCTGACGCACAGCAATCTTGTGGGCAACGTGGTGTTCGGCATGCGATCCAAGCTCCACTACCGGGAGTCGCGATGCCTGTCGTTCCTTCCGCTGGCCCATGCCTACGGATGTGCTTTCGACATGCTCGTGCCTCTTGCCGTAGGCACACATATCACACTGTTCGGCAAGCTGCCGTCGCCCAAAGCACTTCTGAAAGCCATGAGCGAGGTAAGGCCTAATCTGATACTGTGCGTGCCGCTCATACTCGAAAAGATCTACCGCAACCAGATACTCCCGGTCATCTCCCGGTCGTCGATGAAGCGTCTGATGGCGCTGCCGCTTCTCAACCGCACGGTCTACGCCAAGATCCGCAGCCGGCTGACCGAAGCATTCGGAGGAGAATTCGAAGAAGTGATAGCCGGCGGCGCTCCGCTCAACAGCGAAGTCGAAGCGTTTCTCCACCGCATCCGCTTCCGGTTCACCGTAGGCTACGGCATGACCGAATGCGGCCCCCTCATAAGCTATACCCCCTGGCAGACTTTCATTCCCGGCTCATCGGGACGCATTCTTCCGGTGATGGAAGTGAAGGTGACCAGCGACAAGCCGGAAGATATACCGGGCGAGATATGCGTGCGCGGACAGAACGTCATGAAGGGATATTACAAAAACACGGAGGCCACAGAGGCGGTGCTCGACAGCGACGGGTGGCTCCATACCGGCGACATGGGTACTGTAAGCCCTGACGGCACGATCTTCATAAAGGGACGCTACAAGACCATGATACTCTCCGCCAACGGCCAGAATATCTATCCCGAAGAGATCGAGGCAAAGCTCAACAATATGCCGTTTGTGGCTGAAAGTCTTGTAGTGGAGCGCGGAAAACGCCTGATAGCGCTCGTCTACCCCGACTACGAAGCCATGGACCGGCGCGGAGTCACGTCGGCCATGCTTCCGGAAATAATGGCCAAGGTGACCGAAAAGCTCAACCGGCTTGTAGCGCCCTACGAACGCATCGACCGGATACAGCTCATAGCCAACGAGTTTGAAAAGACGCCAAAACGATCGATCAAACGCTATCTTTACAACGCCTGAGTATAGCACCTTACCTGGATTGGAATGCTTTATCGTTATTGGCAATGACACAGACGCCGTTATCTTCACGGCCGACGACAAGACTTCAGGTATCATTTCATTATATCAGCTGAATTTCCAGTTGAGTGTCAGCCAAACCTGAGCCAAAAACGACCGAAATATGACGTTATTTTTGGCCAAATGGCAAAACTTCCTTAACTTTGTCCCCGGATTTCAGGCGCGACACCGGCGCCTGCTGCCGCAATGCCCGGATGGCGGAATCGGTAGACGCGACGGTCTCAAACACCGTTGGAGCAATCCATCCCGGTTCGAGCCCGGGTCCGGGTACCAATAACGACTGATAATCATCTGATTATTAGTCGTTATTTCTTTTATTAGGTGTACTAAAAGTGTACGATTGAAACGATTTATGGAAAATCAAATAAAGGTGATTAGGGGTCAAGCCGAAATCCCGGTGCATTTGTTAAAATTGAAGATTTTAAATGTTAAAGTTTAGGCGTATAGTTTGACGAGTCTGAAGATGAAGAAGTCTCGGTCTCTTACTCCACGCATCTGCGATCGGAAGATCTTGACCTTTGAGTTGAATGCCTCGGCCGAGGCGTTGGTGGCCCTCCTGCGAAAGTAGTTGATTATTGTCGGGGCA
>Ga0209064_1000717_pt1 | contig 69178 bp, 72 predicted proteins | sample Inofromicrocosms_FD_187498 | JGI IMG/M metagenome (GOLD analysis project Ga0209064, IMG submission 187498) | Mouse cecum microbial communities from Vienna, Austria - Inoculum for glucosamine and mucus D2O microcosms (SPAdes) (version 2) | ecosystem: Host-associated > Mammals > Digestive system >...
AGAGGGTTTCCGCCCTCTCTGTTAGACCGTCAAAAACAATGAATCAAAAATGAATGATTAGCCAAAATGTAAGGAAACTTACAAGGCCGCTCTAAATATCCGATATTACGTGCTTTTCGAGCGCGGCTCAGGCCGCGATAGAGGACTAATAGACGTTAGTTCCGACATCTAAGAATATCAGTAAGTTAGGCTGTAATGCTTCTGAAATCAGAAGATTACAGCCTAATTTTTTATGCTCCGACCGTTCATTTGTCATCACTATCCGGGTACTTTTGAGCGGAAATGTTTACCAATTGTTTACCATTTGAACCATGCCCGTTTACCAGATGTTTACCAAATGTTTACCATTGTAACAAGCTACATATCAGAGAGTTATAATTAAATATTAAACATCAAATATTACGAGTTTTATGGCAAATCTTAAAGCATGCGTCCGGCGTCCAAGGAGTGATGGCTTCTGGCAGGTGTATATCAGAGTCACGCACCGCAGATGGCTGGGCTACATCAAGACGGACAAGATGGTCACCAAGAAAGAGCTGACCAAGAACAACGAGATCAAGGATCCATTCGTTCTGAAGTATTGTGCGGATGTAATCATCCGATACAACAACATGCTCAATACGGTAAATATCGAGCAATGGGACGTGAATCAGGTTATCGACTTCCTGACCACAGAGTCATCCGACATATGTTTCAGCGACTATGCCAAGATTCATATAAACCGGATGATAAATACCGGTCACGAGCGCAACGCTAAGAACTACAAGATGGCTGTCGCCCATCTTGAACGCTATGTGGGTACGAACAAGCTTATGTTCGGGCAGCTGACAACGGCTGTTCTGAAGAACTGGATAGAAACGCTCATTCTGACCAATCGAGCCAAGGAGATGTATCCTGTCTGCATCAGACAGATATATAAGGCAGCTATCATGGAGCTGAATGACGAGGAGAAGGGAATCGTAAAGATTAAATTCAACCCATGGAACAAAATCAAGATTCCCAAAGCTGACAAAGGCAGCCAGCGAGCCATCAGTGCGGAAGCCTGTCGTGAGTTCTTCAATCGTCCCCTTCCCCAGACAAAGATGATTTCTTCGCTTCCTGAACTTGGACGCGATGTGGCAATGCTTGTGCTCTGCCTTGGAGGAAATAATACGGTCGACCTGTTCTACATGAAGAAGAAGGACTATCATGACGGAGTGATATGCTATTGTCGAGCAAAGACAAGAAACAGTCGTTCGGATGACGCATACATTGAAATGCGTGTGGAGCCTTTCATTCAGCCCATATTCGACAAGTATCTCTCACCGGTGGATGATGAATACCTCTTCAACTTCCATTTCCGCTATTGCGACTCTGACAGCTTCAGTGCCAATGTCAACAATGGCATCAAGAAAATCTGCAAAGACATGGGGATGAAGCAGGAGAAATACTATTGTGTCTACACATTCCGTCATACCTGGGGAACCATCGCACAGAATGACTGTGACGCGAATCTCTATGAGGTCGCCTTTGGCATGAACCACAGCAGCGGCTTCAATATCACCAAAGGCTATGTAAAGATTGACTTCTCTCCTGCATGGCGCTTGAACGCCAAGGTAATCGACTTCGTATTCTTCACTACCAAGAAGAGCAAGCAAGGAAAGGCAAGAGATATTGAAGAGCCAAAAGACAAGCTCTTCCGCATATCCAAGAAGATGATGATACAAGGACGGGCGTATTTCAAAGGCGAATTACTCGCCGAAGTCAAGGACATCGGCTTCAACACCGTCGATGAAGTCATAAAGGCACTTGTGCCGATGCTGCCGGATACTATCCCCGACAGAGCAGCCGTACAGTTCCGCATTACGAATGTGGACGCTGACAAGGATGTTGTCTACGAAAGGACAAAAGGAAAAGGCTTTTGACATCGCCGTAAGCCGCAAATAAATAATCACGCGAGGGAACAGACCCGCAACATTACCACACAGAGCCGTGTCGGTCACTTCACAATGACTGATACGGCTTTTTCTTTGCCCTATTGTTGGGCTTCAGGGAATCGTCTGTTGCTGCCGCGCATTATAACGTATGACAGCCTTCCTCCACAGCCAAGTGACAGCTATCCCTAACCAACTGAACACAGCCTTGACCAACCATACCGTAAGCCGGAGCAACTGCCCCAGGAGCCAGAAAGCAAACTTAAAAAGAAGTATGGCGACTGTGAATACAGGAATAAGAAATATTGTAAGGAGCAATTCAAACATAACATCCGATTTTAAGGGTGAGAGAAAGAGGTTCAGTTTGTCTGTTCCCTCTCGTAAAATTACTGAAAATAAATGAATTACGCAAATTTTCAAGGGCTAAAATCACCTCAGATACAGCATGTTAAGTGTTAAAATCGGCTTCTTCCCTTCACTGGATTTACTGCCTCTTCAAGACCTCTATTACGATTGCTTTCGATGAATACTGAGGAAACGACACCCCGGGGAGTCGGCATCATGTTCTATTCCCTCATGAATCATTGACTGACCGATATTTCTCTCATCAGTTCATCTATCATATCCGGATTGAATGGCTCAACATCTATCGCTGTGAATCGGGACGATGATAGATTTCTCAAGAGAGCATGAACGACGGCTATTCGGTCATTCGATTAAGTTATATGCGTACATTGATTATGTAGACATGATTGATTGCATAATGTATCATAAGTCCGGTACTCATTAATCATTGACTGGTTCATACACTTATTATCTTATCAATGAGCATCTATCATGTATTACATAATAGAACCAGTAGGAGAATCTTTCATTATCGCGTAGTCAATGAGTCAATCTATTGCAGAAGAGCTATCATGGAACAATCTATCAAATACAGCTGAACGATGTATCATGGCATATGGAGCATCGTCCGATATGTCATCGGTCATAATCCGTTAGTCAAAATTAGCGTTAACGATTGTATGATGAGAAATGTGTTGTGCATTTCTTTGAGCAGGTATGAGCATAGGTAAATTTGCCTCTGAGAACCTTGTGGAGCTATGCCCATAGTTGTAGTTTTTGGGAAGCAAGTTGTGCTTTTCGCCGTACAAAAACCTGCGGTTTTTGCCCCCGAAAAGCGACTTGCCGACCGCTGCGCGGCGGTGGCGGCAGAGCCGCTGTTTCGCCTCCGGCGATATGAGTATGAGATAACGCTCCCTGTAAACATTATCAGACAGTTATGAATAGAAGAAACAGGAGAATCGAGCTTAGGCTCACAGAGCAGGAAGCTGAGTATATCAGGGAGAAATCATCCGGTTATTCCTCAGTGAGTCATTACATAAGGGAGGCTATCGCCGAGTTTTCAGACACGGATGCCAAGAAACGTCTGGAGCTTATCAATGAACTGGGCGGATTCTACAAATCTTTCCACAACGAGCTTTACCATATATCGTCCAATCTCAACCAGTCGATGAAGAGAGCCAATGAGCTTGCCATAGCCGGTATCCTCACAAAAAGTTATGTGGAAAGAGAGGTCATGCCAGCCGTCAAAGCCACGGAGAGCCTTATTTCAGCCATCAGATCGGAACTTATTGACGTTACGAAAAAGGCCGCTAAGTTACGCTGATACATTTATCACATGACACAGTGACTTCGAGCATCGCTTGATGATATAGCTATCGTTAGTCAAACAGACAATGTATCATGCGTCCTTGACAAACGTTTCATTGTCTATATATGCTTGATTAATGATAGACCATACATGCCAAACGAACTATGTTCATCCGGCACGCCAATAATCTATCGTCACATTATCTATTGTCGGTAGATATGGATATGGAAGATTGGTAATCTGATTCTTTATCGTCTCTTACCTGCACTTTTATCATAAGGCATTGCATCATTATCATTTCATCATGCTACGTTCATTCATTGCTTTTCTATCGTCATCTGCTGATTCATTATCCATTGGTACTTTACGCAAATGCTAATTGTCCGATGATACATCTTCCAACAACACATAATACATGATAGCCACCATTTTGCCGGGAGGCTCCAACTTCCACGCCGTCCTATATAATGAGAGAAAAGTAGCCAAAGGGACTGCTCGTCTTATCGAGATGAAGAACTTTGGAATCATCGAGGACAGAGACCTGTTCGGACAATACACGCCGGAGGATCTGCGTGCATATCTTGAAACTTACTCCGCCCGTAACTCCAGAATCTCCAAAACCCAGTTTCATCTCGCCGTATCGTGCAAGGGAAAGGAGATATCGGAGGAAGAGCTGCTTGACTTTGCCCACGCCTATCTTGATGAGATGGGATATGGGCAAGAAGGACAGCCATTGCTTGTCTATGCACATCGCGATACAGAGAACAACCATATCCATATCATCACATCGAGAGTAGCGCCCGACGGCACCAAGATAAACGACAGCAAGGAGCGTATCCGTTCCCAAAAGGCGATAGACAAGATACTCGGACAAAGTGCAGCCAAGAAGATGGATAAGGATTTCGAGACCGCCAAAGGGTATGCGTTCTCGTCAACTGCACAGTTCAAGGCAATCCTATCCTCAATGGGATATGAGTCATACGTCAAGGACGACACATTATATATAAAGAGACAAGGCACAGTCCAGATGAAAGTCAAAGTATCGGACATAGAGCCTCTGTCCCAAAAGCATGGGATGTCGAAGAAAGACAAATGGAAGCTCCGAGCCATAATGCTTAAATATCGGAATATCAACACAGATGTCAAGGGGCTTCAGGCAGACCTGAAAAAGAATTTCGGTCTTGATCTTGTATTCTTCGGCAGAAAGGACAATCCATACGGATATATCATCATCGACCACAAGAACAAGAAAGCCGTTCATGGAGGCCATATCCTTAAAATGGAAGACCTGCTTGACTTCGCCACACATGAGGAGAGAATTGAACGGATAGAAGCTCTGATTGACTCAATTCTTGAAACGAATCCGAAAGCCGATACTTACGCCATAAACAAAGTAATATACCGCTCCGGAGCATATCTCAAAAGAGGTGTACTCTACTTCAACCATAAGCCGGTGCATAAGCTCAACCCCATTATCGGGGATACTGTTCTGAGAAATGACAAGATCCGCAGAATCGAGGCTTTCTGTCCGGTGACTCAAGCTGAACTTGACCATCTGTGTAAAATCTATAAGGTGGAAAGGAAAGACCTTCTTTCCCTCTCGTCAGAAAGGGATGAAAACACTCTCGCAGCGATAAAGAAGCTGAGTGAAATATTCGACAATCCGGAGATAAGCAATGTGAAGAAGACAATAAGGGAAGCTGGATTCCAGATTCATCATTCGGAGGATGGAAATGTTTTTGTTGTTGACTTCAAACGGCATGTCATAATTGACCTGCAATCCGCCGGATTCGATATGAGCCGTATGGAATACAAGCCACGAAAGAGAAAGGAGAAGAATGTGAAGTCCACTGCCGTAAGAGCAATAAAGAAAGTGAGTAGAGTCAGAGCATTGCGCGATGCCGGTGGTGGAAGTCAGGACGCCAACCGTGAATGGGAGGTCGGCAACAAGAAAGGCTACGATGATATTGATGATGGACGCTCTTTGAAGATGTAAAAAAAGTAACGGGAACTTTCTCACGTTCCGACTTTGGTCGCTTAAACCATTGCTCATTAGCCAATAATAGATTATTCCCTGATAAATTATGTGATTTGTCATGAATAGTGTTGTGCATTTCGTCCCGGGGCATCGGTCATGGGTAATTTTGCGAAGAAACAATTAATAAACCGCACAGATGATCCAGATTCCGGCTTTGGTCACATTCGCCAATCAAAAAGGGGGCGTCGGCAAAACAACGCTTTGCGTCCTCTTCGCCCACTACCTCGTGGCAAAGGGAGTGCGTGTCCGTGTATTCGACTGTGACGCGCAGCTCTCGATATACAGACGCAGGATAGCGGATGTGGACAGGTACGGTCAGGATGCCGTCACGTTCCCTGTCGAGAAATGTAAGTTCGACAATCTTGAACAGGTACGGGCGCTGCTTGGCGAAGCCTTCAACAATCAGGATTATGATGTCACTCTGATTGATACCCCCGGCAATGTGACAGACAAGAACACGGCCACATTGCTGACTAATTCCGATATTCTTGCTATCCCGTTCCACTATGACAAGACCACACTATCATCCACCTCCCTCTTCATAATCGGGCTTGAAAAGCACAAACGCAATCTGGCGAAGCCCATGCGGACAAATCTTTTCCTGATACCGAATCTCCATGACGGACGTGTAGGAACCAGAGATGAACTCAAACTGTGGGACGAGGCCCGTGACACATACAGCCGATACGGAACAGTCACGCCGAAAGTCTCAAGAAAGGCAGACATGGAGCGATACAGCACTGTGATGTTCTTCGACCAGCAGGCAAAGCTCGTCATCCCGGTATTCGACAAAATATACTATGATATGTTTGACACACTTGATCCGATAAGAAAAACAGAGAAGTCGGAGTCCGAGCAGAAGAATCCCGACACCCCTACGCTTATAGAGATGATGCACGACCTCGCCGAGAAAACCACGTCAGGCATAGAAAAAGATGATAATCCAGAAACCGTAATAACCGATAAACAATGAAAACCCCGAACAGTAAAACAGCCGGAGAGGAAATCAAGCCTGACGGCCACCGCCGGGAAATACTCATGCCCGATGACTATGAGCCGATCCCGCATGTCGAGGCAGCAGATACCGAAGCCGAATCAAAGCAGGCTTTACAGGATGCCGTCGGTGCTGCTGAGCTTAATGAACAAGAGCTGTCTGAATCTACTCTGGAAAACACTTGCTCCAACACTCAGGAGTGGACCAGTTTCATGTCCGAGCTTAAATCATACGACCCGACAAAGCGAAGCCGGGACGAACGCCTTGTATGTCGTATCGATCGCGACATCTGCGAGACAATCGACGACATCGAGATTCTGGGCTGTAGTCGCCCGGACATCGTAAGCGCGATAGTCCGCACCTTTTTCAAGCGACATCTTTCCAGACTAATGGAACTGCGCCGTGTCAAGAAAAGTATGTTCCCTCCCATTAACAATGTATGCCAGTGAAAAGGAACAAATGGACTGACGAGCACACCGCACGTCTGAAGGAACTTTATCCGGTCGAGACAATCGAACGGACGGCGGAGATTCTTGGATTCGGTTGCACTACAATAAAGGAGAAGGCCCGTGAATACGGACTGTCAAAGGGTATGAACGGCGAATGGCTCGACAAAGCGGCCATAATCCGCAATAATTTCGAGAACCATTCCTACTCAGAACTCGCACAGATGGCGGGAGTGTCAAAGACTACCGTAGCCCGAATCGTCTCGCAACTCGGTCTTAAACGCACCACTTCTGTCAACTCCGGCATCCGGTCACGCGTCAGGCATAACATACTCAAACGTGAGAAACGAAGACTCATATTCGGACTCGACCCGCTGACCGGAATAAAGGTCGTCACCAACCGCGCCAAGATACGGTTTAGGGCGAAGCTCAAATCCGCCGGATACATAGTGGAGAGAGCCGCAAACATACTTTATTTCACTTCAGAAGAGAACCGCGATACTAAAAAGGAACTTGCCGCCTCCAAATATGGACTGTGCTTTGCCCCGTGGCCTCACGAAGAATTAACCGTAGCAATATAACCACACTATGAAATTCGGAGATATTTTCGCAGTGCTTGTAGTCCTGCTCGTACTGTATTATGTGGCGATGATCGCCCTGGACATCTACAAAGAGAATCTAAAAAAACAGTCGGAAAAGGAGAAGGAACCGGAGGTCGATATCGACATTTCAGATGAAGCCGGCACCTTCACGCCCATTCAGGTCAGACGTGACGATATAAAGCCTGTGACACAGCCCAAAACTCAGCCGGAGAATACAGACAAGACTGACTCGAAGGCAAAAGAGTCTGAGTCTGATAAGGTGAAGCCCGATGAAACAAAGGTGACTTCCGAAAATATAGACAAGCCTGCAAGTCCTGAACAAAAGGATAAGACAACGGATTCAGAGAAACCGAATGATGCCTACGATCCGAAGTCATGGGAAATTCCACAGTCTGTGATTGACGAGCATCGCGGCAAGTCGGCCGATGACAGTCCGGAATCCGTACCTGCGGAGAAAACCGATGAGACATCCGATGACGGCCCGATACTCAATGTCAGGAAGACTTACCGTGAACCCTGCATGTCGAACGGTATGCAGGTCGAGAATCTGGTGCAGTTCACGAATGAAGTATCCAATGACGGAACCGCCGACCTTCAGAATATTGTAATGAAATGTGATGCCGCTTGAACAGCATCTCCTCCCTCTCTGCTCCATTTTTCCTGTTGCCTTTATCGAACTATGATGTCTTTAGTGCCCTGTGTTGTCTTTAACGCCCCAGTTCAAAACGAAAAACAACATCAGAAATGCACAAGATTAAAAACAGATGTCTGCGTGCCGCCGCACGCTTCAAAAACTCAGGTTTTGCACGCAAGGGCGTTCTTGCCCTCGGCGCCCTCACTCTCACAGTGGGCGACATGATGGCTTCCAGCAAGGGAGCCGCAGGTTTCACCAAGGCTACCACCGAAATCTCTTCATACCAGACACCGGTCTCCAATCTCATGAAGGCAATCGCGGCCGTCATCGCGCTTGTCGGCGCCTTCAACGTCTACTTCAAGATGAGCAACGGCGACCAGGACGTGAAGAAGACCATCATGCTCACCATCGGAGGCTGTATCGCCTTCATCGCTCTGAGCGAGGCCCTGCCCCTGTTCTTCAAGTAAGAAACGCCTGACCATTACAGACATGGCGATGAATCAGAATGGCTACCCGGTTTTCAAAGGGTTACAGAAACCTCTGGAGTTTATGGGGATCCGCGGACGCTTCCTTATGCTGGCAGCCGCCGCAATCGGAGTATCTTTTGTCGGATTCATAATCTTCTCCATCGTTCTCGGGAAGCTCGCCGGGTTCGTCGCCATGCTTGTCATGGCGGCTATCGGGCTGGTGACGATTTATGTCAAACAGCGCGGCGGGCTTCACAACAAGAAACGGGATAAAGGAATCTTCATTTATCACAATATTTTCAAACGATAATTCATGGCACAATCCAAAAAACGTGTTTTCGACGGACTCTACGCTCAGCTGGAGGAGACAGACGGTAACGTCGTACTCTTTTCAGCCAAGGGAGAGCCTTCGGTCATCTTCGCGATGACCAATCCCGTGCAGCAGCTCTGCACAGACGCCGAGCAGTACATGCTGTTTCAGGATGTGCTCTCCAATATAGTACAGACTCTCGGCGAGGGCTACGCTCTCCAGAAACAGGACATTCTCTGCATGCAGGCTTATCGTCATGATGTGCCGGAGGACGCCGAGTTCCTGACAAAGAGCTATTTCAAATACTTCGAGGGAAGAGAATTTACCGAAATATGCACCTACCTTATAATCACACAAGAGGCTACAAAAGGTCAGTTCGTCCAATATGACCCGAAGAAGTGGCTTGACTTCCATGCAAAGGTCTCAAAGGTCGACGATATTCTGACAGAGAAAGGGATACGCCACCGCAAGCTCTCCAAGCCGGAGGTCAGCGAATACTGCCACCGGTTCATGGCTTTTCAGTTCCGGCATGGCCCGTTCTCAATGACCAATTTCAAGGCATCGGACGATTATCTGAAAATTGGCGACCGCGTGATACGCTCGTATCCGCTTGTCGACATAGACGAAATCAACCTTCCTTCGCTTATCAAGCCATATACCACTATGGGTGTCAATGGGTACGGCATCGCTACCGACCTTCTTTCTTTCCTGACATCGGTGCCTTTCACAGACTGCGTGGTGTTCAATCAGGTAGTTCAGATTCCGGGTCAGCGCAAGTTGCTCAGGAAACTGCAAGCCAAGGCGAAACGTCATGGCTCAATGCCCGACCCGAGCAACAAAATTGCCAAGGCTGACATCGAGGAAGTGCTTAACCGACTCGCTGTCGACTCCTCAATGCTTGTCAACACCAACTTCAATATCCTTGTCAGCTGTCCGGCTGATAAGGTTACTCCCGTCACATCATATCTGGAGACCAAACTCTATGAGTGCGGCATAATGCCGTCAAGGACAGCCTACAATCAGCTGGAACTCTTCATAGACTCGTTCCCGGGAAATGCCTATTCCTTCAATCCGGACTATGACCTTTTCCTCACACTTTCGGACGCCGCCCTTTGCTTCTTTTTTAAGGAGCATCTGAAAGGTTCGGAGCAGACTCCACTCACTGCTTACTACACCGATCGCCAAGGTCTCCCTGTCTGCATCGACATAACAGGTAAGGAAGGCAAGGTCAAGATGACAGACAACGCCAATTTCTTCTGTATCGGGCCAAGCGGCAGCGGCAAGAGCTTCCACATGAACAGCGTTGTGCGACAGCTGCTTGAACAGAACACCGATGTAGTGATGGTTGATACGGGTGACTCTTACGAGGGTATATGCGGATACTTCGGAGGTACATATATCAGCTACTCAAAGGAGAAACCTATATCCATGAATCCGTTTAAGGTCACACGCGAGGAATACGACCTTAACTTCGGAGAAAAGAAGAACTTTCTCAAATCTCTGATATTCCTGATTTTCAAAGGTAACGAAATGCCCTCAAAAATCGAGGATATGCTTGTCAACCAGACAATCGTGGAATACTACGATGCCTATTTCCATCCATTTGAGCGGTTTTCTGATGATGAACGTGACGGTTTGAGACAGAAGCTACTTGTGGCCGCGAAAATGGAAAATGATTTCGATCGGTTTGATTCTGAAATGAAGGATATTGACGAGCAGATTAATATGGACGAACCTATAGGAATGATAGAGAAACACGCGCTTATTCTACCATCCGAGGAACGTCGCCTAAAGATGATTCGCCAATGTCGTGCTCTGACTGCCATTGTCCGAGACAAAGCATCAACCGATTCAGAAAAACGTCATGCCGCAAACAAAATTGAGGTGTTCAAAAAAGAACTCTATGAAAACTCTATGCTTATCAAGATTGACAAGCAGATTGACCACATGGAGGAACAGAAGCGCCGGCTCAAGGTGAACGGTCTGTCGTTCAATTCCTACTATGAGTTTGCGCTGGAGCGTATTCCCCAGATTACGTCTTTGGAGAAAATCAAGTTTGACATCCGCGACTTCGCAGCTATCCTCAAACAGTTCTACCGTGGCGGCGAGCTGGAGATGACTCTAAATTCAGACCTTGACGTGAATCTCTTTGACGAGAAATTTATCGTATTCGAGATTGATAAGATTAAGGATGACCCGGTGCTTTTCCCCATTGTGGTGCTGATTATCATGGATGTGTTTCTCCAGAAAATGCGTATCAAGAAAGGTCGCAAGGCCCTGATAATTGAGGAAGCGTGGAAGGCAATCGCGTCGCCTACCATGGCCGAGTATATAAAATATCTCTACAAGACAGTCCGCAAGTTCCACGGCATAGCCGGTGTTGTTACCCAGGAACTCAATGACGTGATTGATTCGCCGATTGTCAAGGAGGCTATCATCAACAACTCGGATGTGAAGATACTTCTTGACCAGACGAAGTTCAAGGACAGGTATGAGGATATAGCCGCCATTCTCGGTCTCACTCCGATTCAACGACAGCAGATTTTCACAATCAACGCGCTCAACAACCATGACAACCGCAACTATTTCAAGGAGGTGTGGATATGCCGTGGACAGAACTCGGATGTGTACGGCGTCGAGGAGCCGCCCGAATGTTACTGGGCATACACCACCGAGCGAGCCGAGAAGGAAGCCTTGAAAATTTATCTCCGTCACTACGGCACCATGCAGGAGGCAATCACGCATATAGAGATTGACCGCAAGAAAGCCGGTATCGGAAAATACCTTGATTTCGCCAGACAGATTAACAAACATCAGAAAGTAATGAGTTTATGGACAGCTTGAGAAGATATATGATTGCAGCGGTGGCAAGTGTCGCCGCATTTTCCGCATCCGCTCAGTGGCGAATCGTTATCGACCCTTACTGTATCGGTCAGGTAGCCGCCAACACAGCGTCACAGAAAGCTATCGAAGACCAGCACAACAAAAGACTCGACTCCATATCAGCTAAACAGAACAAGCTCGAACAATATACCGTGAGCATGGCCACCATAAAGGAACTCTACAAGCTGACAATGGAGAATGTCTCCGGCTTCGGCACCGAAAGCAAGTATTATATCGAGATCGGTCGGTGTGCCTTTGACATCATCAAGGATGTCCCTGAACTTGTCAAGGTCGTGAACAAAGCCAAATTCACCAACAAGGTCCTTTGCCTTAACGAACTTGGCAATCTTGTCACCCAGACACAGCAGCTTGTGGCAGACTTCGTGAATATCGTCAACAATGCCAAGATACAGAATCCCCTCCAAGGTCAGGCTACCGCCGAGACCAAGGGTGACGGATACAACTTTCTTGACAGATACGAGCGTCTGACCGTCGCTAATAAAATCTACACCGACCTTATGGAGATACGCTACAAGGTTCAGGGTATGATGGCGATGGCCCGGTATGCAACGATGAACGACCTGTTCTTTGCAATCGATCCGGAAGGGTGGGCAAACATCATGGTCATGCAGAACTCTGTCGGCGGTCTGATTATGGACTGGAACGGACTGATTCCCATAAAATGGGGAGACCTGCAGCTCGACCATGAATGGATTTACAAGGACTATTCCAAACTATTCAACTGGGGCAAGTGATGAAACCTCTCGCCATAAAACTCATAGCGTCCGCACTTCTTCTTTCCTCTTCATTGTCATCCTGGGCAGCGGAAATATTCGATTTTCCTAAAGATTTGCCGACAGCAGAGGCATTGATGGCTCTTCATAAGTGCATCAAGAAAGATGAAGACCAGGTATTGACTCGCATCGCCACGAGCTTCGGGGAACAGTCAATCGTGACCAAAGGGGCAAGGAAATTCAATGATGTCCGCACCACGCTCGACTCAAAGCTCAATAACGCATATTCCTATGTGGTACTTGCCGGTGCCATATCGTCCACAGCAAGCTCAATGTATCAGCTGTCAAAAGAGTATAAGGATTTTACAGTCAACACATTCAAGTATGTAAAGGAGAAGCCGTTTGTGGCTTGGTACTATACCGAAGCGAATGTGGCTATATCAAGAGAGATAAAGCATTGCTATAAGCTGTATGCCGCTGTCGCAGCCTCGGGTATCAATCTGATGAAGGCATCCATGGACGAGAAACTTAACCTTGTGATGACTCTCAAAAACTCTATCGACCGCGCCCGGTACATCATCGACAATGCCAATCTCTACTGTTACCTCGTGACCGAATGTGGATGGAAGCCTGACTATATCTGGGAGATACTGACTTCGGAGGTAAAGGATGAAATAGTAAAAATCGTAATTAACAACTGGAACAAAGGATATGAGAATTAAACACATCGCAACAATATTCGCCGGCGCCGCTCTGTTGGCTATGCCGATGACATCTTATGCCAAGACTCCACAAATCCGTGACCAGGAAAAGGAGAAGCAATGGCGCTCGATGGAGAACGGCCCGTGGGAGTTCGCTCCGGGTTGGTACTACTATTTCCTGCACAAGAACTATTCCGGAGCCTATAAGAAATGGCAGTGGCGTGGATTCAAGTCAGGATATGTGGTCAAGTTCGACGAGAACAAATCAAATGTCAAGCGCATCATGCCGGTCAGAGTCACTGCTGAGGAAACACAGCGTCAGAAACTCTCACAAGTAGAGAAGGAACGTGCCCATATCGAGGAACTTTATAAGGAGGAAGTCGCCAGAGAAGCCGACCGTGCCGTAGATCTGACATACGCATCCTATAAGGATGACTTCAACCGTATGCAGGATTGCATAACCGACGGACTTCTGTACTGTCTCCAGAAGAGCGACGGAAAACTCAAATATCAGGTCGACGAGCTTAGCCGCCAGAACGAGGTGCTTTGTGCTGACATTGCCTACATCCACAAGACCGGTGCCGGATACGGACTCGAAAACGCCAAACGCCGTCAGGCTTACGAAGAGGCAAAGGAGAAGATGGGCGAACTTGTCAGCCGGACAGCCCACTTGTGCGCCGTGGCAGCCACTCATTATTGAATGAAACTCAACCGCTAACTTACAAATTACTGAACAATGACTTTATTAAGCATACTCTGCACAATGGGACTGCCCGCCATAGACGAGAGCCTTGACAAGCTCCTTGTCGCAATGGAGACTTTCCCTAATGTCGCGGTACTGGGCGATGCCGTAGGTCTTGCCCGCATAATCGGTCTGTGCCTCGCACTATGTGTCGGATCCTACGAATGTTGGATGATGATGCTCGGACGCCGTGGTATGGACGTGATGAAACTCCTTCGCATTATCGGAATCTCCATCTGCATATCCTGTTCCTCATATATATGTTCGGCATTGCAGACTCCCGGTAAAGGTCTGGAGGCCGCGACAAAGGCTATGGCGAAATCAAAGAACAAGGAAGTCGCCGCCTTTGAACTGAAAGTGGCTCAGAAACAGGGTGAATATCTTGAACGGCTACGCGCAGTCCAGGATTCGATAGCCACAGCACAGCAGGTCGCCGCCATAGGCGAGGATGCCAACTGGTGGGACAAACTGATCTATAACGTCGAGAATCTGGGCAACACCATCAACAACTATGCACAAAGGGCTGCTGTCGCCGCCGAGACAAAGGTCAGCGAATGGGTTAACGATATTATACGCTTTATCGGTGAGCTGATTTTCCAGATGTCCTACTACGGAATACTTGTGGCTCAGAGGATATTCCTCGCAATAATGGCCATATTCTGTCCGATAATGTTCGCATTATCCCTTGCGCCGCCGTGGAACTCGGCATGGAGTCAATGGATGAGCAAGTATCTTTCTCTTTCACTATGGGGCTTCGTGACCTATATGTGCCTATACTACATCGACTTCATTCTCCTATACAATCTCCAGCAGGACCTTATAGCATATAATCATCTTCTGACAGGCTCGGTCAATTCATGGTCACAGATCGGCGCTCTTGGTCTTCAGGGAATCGGCTCAAACTGTATGTATGCGATGGGGATGCTTGTCGGAGCCTACATTATCCGCTTCGTTCCCGAGGTCGCATCTTGGCTTATCCCGGGCGGTGTAAGCAGCGGTGTCGCATCTTCGGCCGGAGCATTGTCAATGGGTGCTGCCATGTCAGCAGATTCGGCCGCGGGCACTGCAGCAGGCATTGCACTCAGCGGCGGAAGTTCCATCGCCGGGACACTTGGTCAAATCGGAGAGAATAATCTGAAACATAAATACGACACGAACAAAAATACTTAATCACTATTGCAATGCTTATCCAATCATTAGCACAGAAGACGAGACTCGCCCTGATGACGGTGGTCGCAACCATTGCCGGTTGCGCCGTCATCTGCTGGTTCACCGTCTGGCGCTGTATAGCTCTCGTGACCGAAGAGCGTCAGCAGATCTATATTCTCGACGGTGACATCCCTTTCCTTGCCCAACGCGCACAGCTGGAAGCGAACTTCATTATGGAGGCCCGGGCACACATACAGCTGTTCCATCAGTATTTCTTCAATCTCCCTCCCGACAACGACTATATAAAGTGGACTGTCGGCAAGGCTATGTATATGGCTGACGGAACTGCCCTGAAACAGAAGCAGGCTATGGATGAAAACGGATTCTATTCGGATATAATCTCTTCATCGGCTGTCTGCACGATTATGTGTGACTCAATCAATTTTGACGAGCATGACAAGAAGTTCACTTACTATGGAACGCAGCTCATAAAACGTCGCACCCGTGACCTGAAACGCTCGATGGTGACTACGGGGTATATAGAGAACGTGCCTCGCACTGAGAATAATCCGCATGGACTGATGATTACCGGTTGGAGGACTATCGAGAACAAAGACCTTGACTACTAATATCCCATATTATGAAATCATTACGAAAAACCATGCGTGACAGCCGTCTGAAAACACACCACACGATAAGCGGATGGCTGAAACCGAAGATGGGCGCAATCGGCGCCCGGTACCGTCTCGCCGCAAGAATACGTCTGGCAAACCTGTGGGCTTCAAGACATCCGAAACGGACTTTTGCCTATGTAGTGACAACTCTGCTTATGGTACTCGTAGGTGACATTATGGTCGCCGGCATGAGGGCCGAGATGAAGGAACCCAATGTGAACATGATTGCCAATGTAGAACCGATATTCAACGGTTTCCGGACAATTCAGGCGAACAAGGAAACGCATCGCAAGACTATACTTGAGATGACGAGCAAAGGTCAGTCCATCCGTCATGAGCTTGATTCCATGATTGCCATTCCCTCCAAGTCACACGCCGACTCTATTGGTATCATCTGGAGATATAACCAGCTTGAAAACATTGTGAAATCACTTAAACAGAACGATAATGACTAAAATCAATTTCAAACAGCCGAAATATATCTTCCCGGTGGTGATATTCGTGCCGCTGTGCGCATTGGTGTATTTCGTGATGCAGACCTTCAACGGCGGCGGAGAGGAACAGACGAAGGTCGCCACCGACCGCATCAATACGGAACTGCCTCAGGCAAATGCCGAGGAAGCCGGGAACAAGATGTATGAGATGTCTCGCAGATTCGATGACGAGGATGCCTTTACCGCTGTCGGAGGTCTTGGCGAGGATAAGGAGGAAACAGAGAGTATAGAACACGGCTACACCGAGGAAGAACTCAACCGACTCGACGCGGCCGAGGCTGAACGCATACGGCAGCAGCGCGAAATGGAGGAACTTGAACGCTCACTGGCAGAGTCAAGACGGCACATCAATTCCTATGCCTACGATGATCACTATACCAATGCCTATGGTGGCGGGAGAACCGGTAACTCACAGGATGATTTCGCCCGTGAACTCGAAGAGATACAGTTGCGAAGCTACCAGCGGCAGAAGGCTATCGAGGCCGGACTCGGCTACAACCGCCCTGATCCTGAAGAGGAACTGAAAAAGCAGAGAGCAGACTCCATTGCCAAGGCAAAACGCGAAGAGAAGGAACGCAACCGTTCCAAGCTGGTCATCAAGTCACAAGAAACAAATGCCGACCATTTCAACACGGTCAATTCGGAAGCCGAAAATGCAGACGCGACACTTATCCGGGCCATGATCGACAAGACCACAAAAGCGCATGAGGGTACCCGACTTCGGTTCAAGCTCCTTGATGATGTCACTGTCAACGGCACACGTCTGAAAAAGGGAACATATCTATACGGCACCGTGACCGGGTTCGGTCAGCAGCGTGTCCGCGCCACAATCACGAGCATCCTTATCGGTGGCAAGTTCATCAATGTCAACCTTTCGGTATTCGACAATGACGGCATGGAGGGATTCTATGTGCCGGAGTCCGCTTTCCGTGATTTCATGAAGGAGGCCGGTGCAAGCGCAGTCCAGCAGAACATCAGCTTTGAGTCCGAGAGCGGTTACGGTTCGGGGATATCAGGCGAGGCAATAGCACTGCAAGCCTTGCAGAATATGTATAATTCCGCTACATCAGCCGTCTCTGCCAATATCCGCAAGAATAAGGCTAAAATCAAGTATAACACAATCGTTTATCTGATTAACTCCGACGAGGCAAGATAAGAATATAAATAGGTAAACTATATTACAAGTATAATAACTTATAAACAGATATATCACATAATTTACTTAATATGAAATCAAGAATCCTTTTGGCCGCTCTGTGTGCAGTAGGTATTACCGGAGTCGCCACTGCCAAAGAGAAAATCTATGTCAACAATGACGTGACCACTCATATCGTGATGCCTGAGAACATCAAGATGGTGGACATCTCAACCACTAAGATTGTTGGCAACCAGTGCGCGGACAACATCGTGCGCATCAAGCCGACCGCGGCCGATGACCTCGAAGCCGGAGTGTCCTGCTTCCGCGAGAACGAGCTTATCGGAACCCTGACCATAATCGGAGAACGTCATCTTGCGCAGTATGACATCATGTTCACGAATACTCCTCCCCGTGCCGCCTCCATACACCATGTGCCTTATAGCCACACGGAGTCCTACATCAATCCGGAAGTGTCGATGCCTGAGTCCGAAATGGCCCGCTACGCCTGGGCTGTCTATGGCAGCGACCGCAAGTACAACCAGGTGGTGTCGAAAGCCAACGGCATGAAGGCGGTGGTCAACAACATCTATTCCATCGGGGACTACTTCTTCATCGACTACTCTCTTCAGAACAAGACCAAGATCGCCTACGGCATCGAGGAGTTGAGAGTGAAACTCACCGATAAGAAGGAGGTCAAGGCGACAAACTCACAGACTATCGAACTGACGCCTGTCTACTCGCTGAATGTCGCTAAGAAGTTCAAGAAGAACTACCGTAACGTCCTCGTGCTCCCGAAGCTCACATTTCCTGACGAGAAGGTGCTTCGTCTCGAAATCTCGGAGAATCAGATAAGCGGTCGTGTCATCACTCTGACCATCGAATATGAGGATATTCTCAATGCCGACGGCTTTGATTCCGACATCCTCAAAAAACTGCCTTTCAACTATCAGCCACATATCTACAAGTAAGCCATGAAAAAGATTCTTTTAGCCCTGGTATGCGCCGTTGTGTCGCTCGGCGCGTCCGCACAGGGGAAGCTGACCGTCAACGCCGGTTTTCTTTTCCCCTCTACTCTCAACGCTACGGTCGGATACGAACACTCCTTTACATACGGCAATGCCGTGGAAGTGTTCGGCGAGATTGGCAATCACTGGAAATCGGGTGACGGTCAGTTCTGGAAAGGATACTACTGGGACGGCGGCATACTATACAAGCATCGCCTTGTAAGATACAAGAACGGTATGCTCCGTTTCCGCTTTGGCCCCGAGTTTGGCGCCACTGAAAGAAAGTTTTTCCTCGGTATCGAGGGCGGTTTTGAATACAACTATGTCTTTCAGAACGGCTGGGAGTTCTCGCTGATCCAGAAGAACAACGTCAACTTCATACATGGCGACACGTTCCGGAACGGTCTGCTCATAGGATTGAAGATACCATTCTAATCTGACTGAGCTATGGCTTTTGAAGAAACAAAGGAACAGCAGCAGATGTATAATTACTTCCGCAGCTGCATCTACATTTTCCTTATCATAGAAATCGTGATGAATCTGCCCATAACGGCCGACAACCGTATCACGCAGTTCATACTTGACCTTCTGGGACGCTTCAAGATATTCAGCTCTGTTGCCGGATGCAAGACGATTGAGCTTGTATGTATCTGCATTGTCTGCATTGGTACCAAGGCTAAAAAAGCTTTGAAATTCAATGTCAAGACAATGGTCATCTATCCCGTCCTTGCCGGACTGACGCTTGTCGGACTGTGCTTCATATTCCACGGCGTACCTATGGGTATGGAGTGGATGGGATTCCCTGCCAACCGAATTGTCTACGCTTTCTGTTCAGTGGCCGGAACAATGCTCGTTCATCAAGGGCTTGACGGCATCGCCAAGTATTACAACCATAAGGTCGGTGATGACCGATTTAACTTTGAAAATGAGTCCTTCGAGCAGTCAGAGAAAAAAGTCGAGACTCCTTATTCGGTCAATATTCCTATGCTTTATTACCATAAGCGCAAGATGCACAACGGGTTTATAAATATCATCAATCCGTTCCGTGGCACGATTGTACTGGGTACGCCGGGTTCGGGTAAGTCTTTCGGAATCATTGATCCGTTCATCAGACAGCACGCTGAAAAGGGTTTCTCAATGATGGTTTACGACTATAAGTGGCCCACTCTGGCAAAGACTCTCTTTTATCAGTTCTGCAAGAACAGAAAGTCCGGCAAGTTGCCGCAAGGGTGTGGATTCCGCCAGGTAAACTTTACCAATGTGGAGTACTCAAACCGTATCAACCCTATTCAGAGAAAGTATATTCCTGACCTTGCCGCTGCTTCGGAAACTGCGGCCACTCTGCTTGCCTCTCTCAATAAAGGTGGTGGTGAGAAGAAAGGCGGTTCGGAGGCTTTCTTCACAAACTCGGCCGAAAACTTCCTCGCGGCGATTATCTATTTCTTCGTCAATCTGCACCCGACCGGATTCAAAAACGGCAAGAAGCTCAAACGCTTCATATCCTACGAGGGAGAGAAACTGGAGATAGTCATTCGTAATTGGTTTGACTATAACGCCATCAACGATAAAGGGGAAGTCGTGCTCGACTTCATTGATGACCAGAGCCGGAATCATTCCGTCGACGAGGACGGCATGTTCATCGACCTTAACGGATACTCCTATACCAAGCGTACCGGGGAGACTGTCACGATTGAACGCTGCTGGTATGAGGACGATGCCGGAAACGAGGTGGAGCCTGACACAATCACCGGCGAATACTCTGATATGCCCCACGTATTGTCATTCCTGGGACACGGGTATGCGGAGATATTCGACATTCTGATGCAGGATGACAAGATTGCCTCGTTAATGGCTCCCTTCAAGTCTGCTTTCGAGAACAAGGCTAATGACCAGCTTGAAGGTATGGTCGGTACGCTCCGTGTAAACGCTGCCCGTCTCGTTTCCCCGGAAGCCTATTGGGTGTTTACCGGAGATGACTTCGACCTTAAAATATCCGACCCGAACAACCCGAGCTATCTTGTGATTGCCAACGACCCGGAGAAGGAGCAGGTAATAGGCTCTCTTAACGCTCTTGTGTTGAATCGTCTCATTACTCGTGTCAACTCCAAGGGAAACATTCCGGTCAGCATTATCGTCGACGAGCTTCCTACCTTGTATTTCCACAAGATAGACCGTCTTATCGGAACCGCCCGAAGCAATAAGGTTGCCGTGACTCTCGGCTTTCAGGAGCTTCCTCAGCTTGAAGCAGATTACGGAAAGAACGGTATGCAGAAGATTATTACGACCTGCGGCAACATTTTCATGGGTGCCGCCCGTAATAAGGAGACTCTGGAGTGGGCGCAGAATGACGTGTTCGGCAAAGCGAAGCAGACTTCCACCTCCATCACAATCAACGACTCTAAGGTTTCCACCTCCATATCCGAGAAACTTGACTATCTCGTTCCGGCATCCAAGATTGCTGACATGGCTACCGGTTGGCTTGCAGGTCAGGCTGCACGTGACTTCACGGCGACTGACAAGAGTATGCTCAGCAACTTCGATATCGAGCAGTCGGAGGAGTTCAAGACTACCAAATATTTCTGTAAGACCAACTTCGACATGAAGAAGATTAAGGACGAGGAAGACCACTATGTGGAACTACCCAAAATCTACGAGTTCAAGGATGAACGTGAAAAGGAAATCATGCTGAACCGTAATTTCAAGAGGGTCAATCAGGAGGTCGACGAGATAATCAGAGTCCTTGCAGGCAAAGCATAATATATCAGCACTATGAACAACACACCAGTATCCACTTCTTTTTCAATGCCGCTGTCGCTCAGATTGAGCGGCAGCGCTTTGAAGGTTATCGCCGTCCTTTCAATGGTGGCAGACCACTGTGCCTACTTCCTTATGGAGCATGGCTCTCCCTTATATGACCTCATGCGCACCTTTGGTCGCATTGCCTTCCCGGTATTCGCTCTGCTGATTGCCGAGGGCTTTGCCAATACCGGAAACAGAATGAGATACTTCCTGACTATACTTGGCTTCGCCGTTGTCAGTGAAATTCCCTGGTATATGCTGAATGGAGTGGACGGCACCCACAATGTCATGTTCACTCTCGCTCTTGGCATTGTGGCTCTCACTGTATTCGACCGACTATGCGAGCACGGCCCCTTATGTTATACCTCGATTATTCTTGTCGCCATACTTGCGTGGTGGGCCGGAGTAGATTACGATTGGCGTGGTGTATTGATGATTGTTCTGTTTTATATCCTCCGGCGCCAGACCATCGAGCCTTGGATCAGCCGCAATAGTGTCTGCTATCCGACTCAGGCTATCACGCAGATTATATTTACATTACCCCTTATGATGCACTACGGCTTGGTCGGAGCAATCCTTGCTTCTGCCGTCATTCTCCTCTATGACGGAACCCGTGGAAACATCAAAGGCGCAGTAGCCAAATACAGCTTCTACGCCTTCTACCCCTTACATCTATTGATTTTTCATTTTATATAAATTAAAATCTCCAGCCAATTTTAGTTTCAATACTAAAAAGTCCATTAGCTAAGGTTGATTCAGAATAAATAAACCCAACATCGGCCCGAGTAACAGCTCCTATGAACCATCTGTTATGATTCCACACTGCCGATGCATTAAGCCGGTAATTCATTCTAAAAGAATATCCTTTGTCATCGCTGTTGAGGAAACCATAATGCAAGCTCGGAATAACCATACCCATTAAACCAAACGTAAATTTTTTTCGAGCGACCCAATTATGCCCATAACCTCCGCTGAATCCAATATTATATCCATCTGACCGATAGTTTCGCCCTTGCCAATTATCAGGAAGCCAGTCCTTAATTCTATCGGGTAATTGACTGAAGTCAAAAAAGAGTTTCTGCGATTGATAAGCAACTCCGACCATAAATGAGCCTTGACTTTTTTTCTGAATTTTTCCAAAAGAAAAGGCTGCTTGATTTGAGTAGCGATGATGATTAAAATAGTACGTTAAGTCAATTCCCCAAGTCGAAGATTTTACCCCTTGAAATGGTATCTCATTTATCAATTTCTTGTCAATGTATTTAATATTCATTCCGTCATCGTTCTTTATAGAATAATATCGGCCTGAAATTCTTGCGCTTGAAAATTCAAAACTAAATCTTGATTTTGATCGGTCTTTGTCGCCAAACAACTTATTTACATTGATATCATATCCTATAGCGACCGCCATGAACTGCACATCAGCGCCTATTGAAGTACAAAATGGCGATAACATTCCCATTTGATGTTTGCCATCAAAATAGAAACCATTGAAATCAGTCCAACTACTTGCCCTGAATTTTACATTCCATTTATAGCCAGTGGAACATACATAGGCAGTATCAAGTTCATTAAAAAACTTGTCAGCAAAACGATATACATCCACTCCAAATTTTGGAAATTTACCTTTAGAGGCGATTGAATCAAGATTCACTGAAAAGGCTAAGATGCTATTTGGTATAAATAGCATAAATAGTATGTGTAATAGCGTAAATCGAAGTCTCATAATCTGGTATTATTATGAACCTTGAAATAGAAGTTGAACTCAAAACAGTATCAAAATTATTGCCGCTCAATGGCGGCAATAATTTTATTTGAATATTCTTGGCAGAAAATCAACAAGGTACTTTCTCCAATTTTCCCAAGTATGACCGCCATCGGTTTCATTATAATAGTATTTATAACCTTTAGCGTCTAACTTCTTTCTCCAATCATCATTGAGTTTCTTCACAAAATCATCTCTACCTACAGCAATATAATATAGTTTAGGCGCTGTAGAGAATTGAGCCTTTAATTTGCTATCAACATCATCATAGATGCTTAATTCTTCTGAGGTTAGACTCGATATTTTTCGGTCAACGCTACCGCCGCCAATAAACGGAAGATTACTTTTGAGTTCATTCCACGCCTCGCCAATTTTCTGCATACTTCCAATTCGCTTATCATTCAAAGCATTAGTTGTTTGGGCAGAGAATAGTCCGACATAATCAAACTTAGTGGGATTGTTGAGCGATATAAACAAGGTATGTAATCCACCCAATGATAATCCGGCAATTGCTCGATGTGCTTTATCATTTATTGTACGATAATTTTCATCAACATAATCAACGACTTCCTCCATAAAGACAGATTCAATCTGACCAAGCATCGAATTCGTGTTCATTGCAGACGGTTTCTGATTGGGATTTTTAGGATCGGAACCGGGAGCCGCTGCCAAACCTGCATTTCCATTGGGCATTACAACAATCATCGGTTCACAGCGACCCTCCGCTATGAGATTGTCTAATATCTGAACTACACGACCACAACCTTCCCAAGCATCCTCATCTCCTCCAGAGCCATGAAGTAAGTAAAGAACCGGAAATCGCCTCTGGGCATTTGCACTGTATGCCTTTGGAAGATAAACAGTCATCCTCCTATTTTTCATACCTTTAAGAGTAGAGGGATACCAAACTTTTTTAATTGAACCATGAGAAACATTATGCGTAACATAGTCGTCAGCTATACCGCCATTGATTACAAAATAGCTCAACGAGTCAGCAATGTCCCTTACGGCATTGGAATTATGGGGGTCAACGATATGTTTATCATCAACCTCAAAATAGTATGTGTAAAACTCAGATGGAAGTACATCTGTCGTATATGTCCAAATATCACCTTGTCTTCTCATCTCCACCTTTCCGCTTTTACTAAGCGTTCCCATTTCAGTTTTTATGTACTCTTTAGATGGGATAAACGAGCCTTTGAGCACAACCTCGTCTGCATCGGGCATGTATAGGTTAAAAGTCACTGAATTATCCGGGTTTATGACCGGAGAACTCACTTTGCTCTGAGCCATACTTACGACGGCAAAGAGTACATAGATAAGTGTTAGCGTTAATAGTCTCTTCATATAGTAGTAATGTATATATCTAATTGTTCTTAATTGAAAATTTCCATTGAATCCGGATGAAAAATTATTGAAGATTCGGTTTCATTTGAAGCCATATAGTACCCAAGACAAAAGTCTCCTGAAAACATTCGTGGTCCGTTACTATCTGACTGTATAGCAATTAAGTAATCATGCATATTGCGAGATGTTGGAACTATTACAACTTTTATCTCATCTCCCTCTTTTAGAACAGACTTTTCATCTTCCTCATCTACATTCATTCTTGAAGTCATTGTAACTTCATTTATGATACCGTTTACGGCACTTCTGTCATCAGAAAGGAGCCACATATATGGTTCACCATTCCTATATATCTTGATCCAGTAACAATCATCTTCGGAATCGAAATCAAAAAATGAAATTTGTAAGACCGCCACATAATCATAAGGCATTTTAATCCATTGGAATTGAAGCCCTAAAATCTGCGTAGCAGGTAGCATAGCGCATGTTGACACATACGTGTTATTTTTATAGCTTACGTCAACTTTGTAATCGTGCCCTACGAATCCGGGAGTTATATCTGAAAATATTCCGTCTTTATTGGCAACCAACATTTTTTCAATTCCGGTAGTTAAATCTGTAAGCTTAACTGTTGCATCAGTTATTGGCGTAATGTCCATCGGCTCACCCATTGGGCAGGTCGATGTCAGTATAACAGATGTCCCTTCGCAAGAGCTAAAACCTTCAATTACGAGTTGAGATTCAACTTCGTGATATTGAAAGTCGAGCTCCTTCTCACAAGACACTAAAAAAAGTGCCAATCCAATTATTTCTAAAACCCTTTTCATATTTAGAACTTAATTGTATAAGAAATTGAAGGTACTATCCCGAATAGAGATTGTTGAACAGCCCTTGTACCCGATGGTTTAGAAGGGTCATCTTCAAAATAAATTACAAACGGGCTATAATGTGCATAGGCATTAAATATTCCCAGAGACCATATCGAAGTTGCTCTTTTCCCTTTACGAGTATATGTTGCAGAAATATCAAGCCTATGTGAAGATGGTGTAATATATGAATTGCGCTCCGTGTAATAGAAGCAAGTAGTTCCATCAATCTCATATTTCTCATCTGGAGCCGTTAACGGTCTGCCTGAAGAATATGTCCATGAGCCTGACATTTGCCATTTCTCATTAAAATCATAGATAGCAACAATTGCTAAGTCATTTCGTCTGTCATTTGATGCCCTATACCAGCGATTGTCATTTATGCCGGGGATACGAGTTTCTGTTTTTGATAGAGTGTATGATATCCATCCGTTAAGTTTTCCGATATTCTTACGAATCATAAACTCTAAACCAAAACTTCGTCCTTTACCTCGCAGAATCAAACTTTCAAGATTTATCCGAGAAAACATTGTAACCCCATCGCGGTAATCATACACATTCTTCATAGACTTATAGTAACCATCAACGCTCCAATCCCATACTCCATTAGACGTCATTCCTGAGTACCCAAAGGAATATTGAGCAGTCAGTTCTGGTCTGACGAATGAAGATGTCAATGCGTACCTATCAAATGGGAAAGTAGTTGTTGTAGAGCGCACTCCATGCAAATTCTGAGTCGTTAACGATGCTCCAATTTTAATATTATGGTTTTCGTTAATAAGATATTTAATACTCCCACGAGGCTCTATATTGAAATAGGTTTTGCCGGAGAAATCAGGAGGTGTCTCATTTAATGCCTCAAAATGATGAAATTTATCATTTGACAACGCCGAGAATAATGAAGCACGAGCGCTCAAAGAGAAATCAATTTTTGAAATAAGATTACCATCATAGCCTAACCATAGAGCATTTTGCCATCCTGAACGAATTTCTTTTTGCCGAAGCTCGCGGATTATCATATCGCCTGATTTTACTTGAAGCAGCTCCGAGCGAAAACCAAATTCCAATATATGATTATCGGATATGTTGTAGATAGCTTTCTCATTTATAGAAAATGACCTTATATACTCGGTTAATGATTGGTTGGCATCCAAAATGGAAGTGCCCATATCCGTGGTGTAATTCGTAACTGCACAAGTTGTTGTAAATTTCCAATTGTCTCCTCTACGTGCATTCCAGTTAATACTTCCGGCGAGATTACCCCATCGCATATCCATCAGTCTTGAAATAGCCAAATTATCTCTTGACGCAAAAAATGAAAAATCAATAAGGTGATCTTTGTTTATCGAATAACGTACCTTCGCATTAACATCAAAGAAATTCATTACCGTGTTTTTGTATTGCGGGATTAGATTGAGAAACAAATCTACATAAGAACGTCGTGCAGCAATAGAAAACGATAATTTGTCTTTTATAATTGGCCCCTCAGCAGATAGCTTGGCATTCAATATTCCAATAGTTCCGGAATATTGATATTTAGTCATATCTCCGGGACGCATAAATGTTTCGAGAACAGATGATGACGCACCCCCAAAACTGGCAGGAATTGGACCTTTATAGATAGTTGCTCGGCTCAAAACATCATCATTAAAAGTCGAAAAAATACCCATTAGATGAGCAGGATTATATAACGTCATGCCATCCAGAGTCACTAAATTCTGATATGCATTTCCTCCTCTGACTTCAAAGCCCCCGGCTCCATCGGCCTCCCCATGAATGCCAGGCAGGAGGGTAATTGATTTGATAATATCAGCTTCGCCAAACATTTTTGGAGCTGAGGCAAGACGTGTTAATTCAAGATTCTCACTGCCGAGCTTTGCGTTCCTTACCCGATTCCGAGCAGATTGATCAGTCACAATTACTTCTTGCAGATAATGGGTTGATACAGTATCAATAGAATTCTGTCCCCACATCTTTGTAATATGAGGAAGAACTAACAACAATATGCCCCAAAATCGCAATTTCATATGTCTATTCCGAAACAGGTTAACACATTAAAGTAATGGCCCCGCTAAACTCGCAGTGCGGTGTAGCAGTGTCTTTGCGATTGATAATCACATAAATTCGAGAATCGTCTTGATTATATGAATCTAAATCAAGTGTATCTATTATATGGACATTATGAACAAAATTTTCCAGACAGCCATTTAGAATCTCCCTCTTCTCGGAAGATTCCATGCGGCAGTATATCTGGCTATCAGGATACATTAAAGCCAATAACAATGCGAGTTCGCCTTGTCCCGCTTGATCGGAAATAACAAAATCATTTTTATCCTGTCCTTGGATTTTTTCTGCTTGCTTCTGATACTCCAGTAGTGTCCTCTTTGCAGATATTTCTATATCTCGCCCTTTATAACGATAGCGGTCAAGCACAACAGGACTTAACTCTTTAACGGTTGATATTATTTCATGAACATGCTTCAAATTCTCGACATATTGGGCTCGGAGTAATTTCGATTGCGTGGAAATATCTCCCATCTTAGTTAATTCGTCATGATAAATACGTTTGCCAATTTCAATATACATTGTGCCTCCATTTGACAATGCTGATCCCTTAGGCATAATTTGAAGAATTCCGTTAAAGAATATCGGTACTATATCAAGGTTAAACGCACTTGCAATATAAAAAGCACCCTTATGGAATCGCTTAATTTTAGTATCCCCACTTTCGGGTCTTTCTCCTTCAGGGAAAACGGCGATACTAAAGCCTTCTACAATCAATGGTTTAAGCTTCTCGATGATATTACTGCTGCCCTCTGTCACTGTGAAGAAGTTACTCCACTTAAAGATGGTGCCGACTATTGGATTCAGCTTAATATGCTCATTAGCTAACAATACGACTTTTGGAGTAACAAACATCATACAAAACGAATCCAGTATTGACTGATGATTGCAAATTATCACAGCTGGTTTTGTAAAATCTTCATTTGAAGAGTTGATGTACTTCAAATGAATACCAGGCATTCTTTTAATATCAAATCTGAATACTGAACAGTTATAACGATGGAAAAGTGAACGCTTATAGGGCGTCGGCTTAGTGAGAACAAATAGGAAAAATCCTAAAATGTAGGCACTTATAAGTTGTATAAAGAATACGGTAGCACAGAATCCGGTGTTTAATACCTTTTTTAGTGTTATAGGTCTATAACGAAGCTTTCCATTAGACTTGATCAGCCAGTTGAAAATCAAAGGTGGAAACAGATATGCCATTAGTACAACTGACAACATGCCTACAACAGTCACTTCTCCCAAAGAACGTAATGCCGGATGTTTGGCAAATAACAGTGTTCCTATGCCAATAAACATTATCAAGGCTGATACGACAATGCTGTTTTTATACGATGCCAAAAGTTTTTTGCGATAGGCAAATTCATAAGAGAGTCCCTCGGTCATAAATATCGTATAGTCATCACCTTGTCCGAAAATAAAAGTAGCAAGTATGACATTGACTATATTGAATTTAATGCCAAGCATACCCATAATGCCCAGAATCCATATCCAGCTAAACGCCATTGGCATAAATGAAACAATAGCAAGCTCGATGCTTCCGAGAGAAATCCAAAGGAATATGAATACTATGAATCCACAGGCGATGCCAATATAGTTAAAGTCATCAGAAAGAGTGTTGGCTATAGAGCCGTTCATACTCTTAACATCGAAAAACAAGCCTCCGAATTCTTTGTTTTGAGCTAATGACTCTTTAACCGAGTCAATCGAATCAGAAGATACTGATAATACCTGAACAAGAGATTTTCTATTATTAAGGCTGTCTTCACTAATGCAACCGACAAAAACGGTTGATATGAATTCTTTGAATTGATCAAAATCTTTAACCTCGTAATCCTTATTGATAATATCATCAAAATCGGAGAACGCGGCTGCATTGAATCCGTTCAAAACAGCGGCTTCATTGAGTTCATCTGTAAATTTATGCTTATATTTACTGATTAACTTATGCCATCTATCTAAACGATATTGCTGGTCGTGTTTTGAGACTAAAAAAGATGACACTTCTGACTGTTTAGAGGCTACCCCTGAAGATACGGCGTTATCAATTGAGGATTGTATAATGTTTTTCTGCTTCAAGGCATCCTCCCAGTCAGAGCCAGAGCTGACTATGTAGAGGGATTCAGTATTCGGTGAGGAGTTGAGCAGACTTTGGAAATATACCATATCATCTTTTTGTTCATCAGACATATAGTTGATATTTCTCATATCAGAGTCAAATTCAGTTTTAAGACTGAAATACCCGAAGACGATGGTCATAATGAGCACAAACCAAACAGCCCACTTATTATTTTCAATGCTAAGTCCAGCCAATCTTGTGATAAGAATGGGTTCTTTCATTGCTTTCTCTCCGACTTTGCGAGTTTTTACAATGTGCGGCAAAAATAATAATACAAAGAGAATGGTGCCTATAAGTAATAAGGAGCTGAAAAGGCCTAAATCATGTAAAGCAGGAGAATTAAGCGGGACAAGACACAAGAACGCACCAACTGTCGTGACATTTCCTACTACAAGGGGTGATATGATTTCCTTTAATGCAGAACGAGGATTGTCGCTCTCTTTTAGGTGGTCTATTAGATGTAACGGATAATTTACTGCTATACCAAGTATTACAGAGGCTATTCCTATTACAATTATGGATACTGAATCATAATATAGAGCGATGGCACCCATTGCGAACAACCAGCCCCACCCAACGGAAACGACAATCAGCAATATATTTCTAAGATTTCGGAATACATAAATCAACAACAGCATGATTAGTATTCCAGCAATACACACAGCTAAAATGCTGTCTGTTTTGATTTGATTGGCATTGGAAACAGCAATGACAGGGCCTCCAATTATGTGAATATCAAGATTGTTGTTTTCATTCTCGGTTAAAGTCTTTGCATCGTCAAGTAAGCTTACTAAAGCTGCGTTATTCTCTGATTCATGAGCTCCAAATGATGACTCAAGGATAACAATTGCTTTCTTACTATCCGGGGTGAGAATATATCCATCATAGGTATCAAATTCAATTGACATTCCAGCCTGTTTCAAACGGCCTAAAATCGGAGTAAACAGATTAAGAGGATCCCTTGATATATTTGCTGTCAGTATATTGGATGAAGGGAATAACAATAATTGTTTGTCTTCCGCAATTTGGTCTGAAACATATTCCGGATTTGCTAATAGACTATCAATCCGCTGATAGTCATTATCAGTCAAGAAATATGGTATGTTTTCATAAGCAAGGTCGGCAATGCCGAGCATCTTATCCATATCAACTTCCTTCATAATATCTTTGATATAGTGAAGGCTGTCAATATTCTCTATTGTGCCGGCAAATAATTCGATTCCGTCAGCCAACTCTTGTGGATTCACATCTACAGTGTCTCGTGTCGAGATTATTGCATATATTTTATTAGCACCGGATACGTCTTGATATATCGACAGTGCCGTCTGATTCTTCTCATCAAGAGGAAGAAAATCTGAAATATCCTCCTTATATGATAAAGTCAGAATCGAACAGACTAAAGCAACCGTTAGGATAAGGAATAATCCCCATGCCAAAACAGGAGCCTTTCTAAAGAAATCATATATTTTAAGAATCAATCTATTCATCTAAATGACATTGCATTTGACCGGGAGTTAATTGGATTTGCATATATTCCAAGGAATATATCCATAAGTACATCCAGTTCACACCCCTCATAATTTGACAATTCTTTTAGGCGTCGGCAGAACTCTTGTTTTTCTGCCGGCGAGTATCTATCTTCATATCGCTTAGTCCCATACCTAATATCAAAAGCAATATAGTTATTAGGATGAAGATGATATGACGCATTGATTCTTTTGTCAATCAATCGTGCCACAGCCTTTACATATTCTTGTTTGGTAAGCGATTCAAAAAGCTGAAGTTCATCAACACTGATTGGCTCACAAATTTCTATATGAACATGTCCTTTTTCAGACACTATACCTGTGAGAATACTGTTTAGATCTTCTCCGGGCTTCTTTACATATTTAGTAAACCGTGACTCGTATAACTCAAGAGCTTTAAGAATATCACAGGTCTCCCATTCATACGATATAGAAATAGGGGCAATATTTAATTCGGACAGAGCCTTAAGCTTATCGCCCGGCATACTGCTCGCAAACATTCTTATAAGTCCGGGTTCGGTATGATCTATACCATCTTTTGTTCGTCCATTCCTTTGTGCTATCCAGACAGATTGATTCTTCTCAACAATGACATGTCTGATATATTCTGAATGAAGTAGAGACGATTGATAGAAGTCCTTCATATTTCCGCCTCGTTCTACCTTAAACATCTTATTGGATTTACCGATGTCAATAACCAGAGGATGGCACATGAGATTAGCTCCAAAGGTTATCTCAGATGTCTCATGTCCATTGATATGGAGAATATATTGAAGCAGACTTGAATCAAGCATGATGTCTCGATGGTTTGAGACGAACAGATATCTCTTGTTCGGATCCAGTCGTTCTATACCATTGTAAGAGAACTTAGTCATACTTCTCTTTATGACTTGTTCATTTACAACAGACATAACCTCATGCTGGAATTGATTTATAGTCTCTATATTTCTGATTTGAGCACGAACCTCCTCCATATTCCTTTCAGGGAATACGTAAGATGAAATCAATGGGAATAATTCGCTATCCGCAATGCGTGCCATTGCAGAAGGAATTTCCTCATCGAAATATGGGCGTATATCTTCAAAATTCGATGTATCCATTTATTATTTCTTTCGGCGATTATCTATAAATTTAATCGGCTTCCTATTGTTAGCCGGATTATTGATTTTATTGACATCGTCTGGGGATAACACTTCGACGATAGGTGCAACTCTGATTCTTGACCTAAATCGGTCTTTCAAATCCTTAATTACATCAAAAGGTTGAGCAGAAGCGACACCAACCTTCACCACGACTTCGTCAGTTCCCGCAAAACTGTTCTGAACAATCACAACATAATTGACAACATAAGGAGTATTGTCGAGAACATCATTTATTGCCGGAGGATAAATAGTGGTGCCTTTAAGCTTAATCATATTGTTTTTGCGTCCAACCAGAGGTGTCAAGCGATAGGAGTTTCTGCCGCAAGCACAACGAGTTGTGATCTTACTGCTCATATCGCCGGTACGGAATCTTAATAACGGCATACCTTCGACTCCGAGGGTTGTAACAACAACTTCTCCAACCTCTCCATCCTTCACTGGAAGATTATCGTCGCCAATAATTTCAACGATTATCAATTCTGGATGAACATGACCGCCACAACCATATGGGCATTCTGAGAATGTTGCTCCCATTTCGGTAGAAGAGTAGGTCGCAAAGAGTTCAACATCCCATTTATCTTTGATGCGGTTGCCAAGTAAATTCAAACTGAAATCCTGCTCTCTCAATCCCTCGCCTATACCGATAATTCGCTTGACGCTGGAATTTCGATAATCAATATTATGCTGTTCAGCATATTCAATCAATCGCAGAATAAATGAAGGAACACACATTACTGTGTCCGGTTTTAATCTATTGATAGTGTCCCACTGTAATTCTGGCATACCATTACCAACACGTATCACACTCGCTCCAAGTTTCCTGATTCCGAGGAAATAAGCGAGACCAGCCATAAACCTTTTATCCAAGGTTGTCATTAACTGAACAATATTGCCAGGGCGAACGCCCGCACACTCGAAGGACTTCTTTTCATTATAAGCCAATCGTTCAAGGTCTCGCTCGGTACAACCAAAGGTCACCGGGTCACCTAACGTGCCCGAAGTAGTAATGTAGTCAATGATTTTTTGTGGAGGGACACACAGAAAATCATTATTGAAAAGTTGCAAATCTTTTTTCTCTGTGAATGGCAACTTAACCAAATCATCTACAGTTTTAATGTCGGCAACATCAATATTATTCTCTTTGAACATACGCTTATAAAAAGGCGAATGTTCAGATAAATATTGAAGAGCCTCTTGGAGCCTGTCATTCTGGAAGGCTCCAATCTCCTCAATAGAGCAAAATTCTATATCTTGTTTCGAGTACATCATTTGAATAGTGACCTTAACCAGTTAATAAAATCCTCTTTCCACACGATAGCCTCACTTGTTGTTTTCTCTGGAGTGGCTCCGAAACCATGACCTCCGGTTTTGAACTGAACATATCTGTGAGGGATATCCAGTGCTGTCATTGCGGAATCAAGTAATTCTGAATTGTGATAATCCACAATTGGATCATCGACGCAGTTCATCAAATAAGTTGGGGGCATATCGACTCTCACGTGTTTTTCAAGAGAAAGAGAATCTTTCATTTCCTTACTGATAGAATGTCCTTCTCCCAACAACCCTCGACGAGAGCGTTTGTGTGTTGACTTATCTACAAGAGATACGACAGGATATATGGGCGCAATAAAATCTGGTTTGAGAGATACAGTTGGACTTATCCCTACCAACGAAAGTACATTGCTGTCAAAGAAAAGACCAGACATAGCTGTTAGATGTCCGCCAGCAGAGAATCCCATAACTCCGAGCTTGTTCGGGTCAATTCTATATTCCTCGGCATTTTCGCGCACTAATTGAATGCTACGCTGAATATCTTGAAGCATATTAGGATAGCGATTTCCTCGTGCCATTAGTCTATAATGTGTTATGAATCCTGCAACACCTCCAACTCGATATTCAAGCACAAAAGCTGATATACCATTGGACTGCAACCATTCTGCAACGCCTACGCCCTCAGTTTTCTTGTCAAGCCAAAAGTAGCTGCCACCGGGACAAACAATGATTACAATATTGTTATTACCCGAAGCCAAGTATGGAGTCAGTTTTACATTGGATTTGCACTCTGTTCCTGACCAGATATTTATAGGCTCCAACACTTCTGCTCTTAAACTTGAATATATGAGCAAGACAAGTGCTGTTATCAATAATCTACTTATTTTCTGAAGCATGGTTAATTTTATTTACGAGGGTGTTGATGCCTAAAATTGCCTCTGACGTATTTATAGCAGTTAAAGGCACTCCACAAATACCATGAAGGTTTATATTTTGTCCTGTCAACAAAAGATTTTTCACCTTTGTATAAACTGGCAATTGAGAGAATATCAAATTCTCACAATCTTTGCGATACCCAAAGATTGCACCTTCTTTAGTGTGGTAATAGTCTCGAATTGTCAGAGGGCTGGCGGCATATACATTGGAAACCATTTTTGAGAAGCCGGAGAAAACATTCTCCAGCTTGGAGAGTATTTTATCGGTACATTCCTGTTTCCAACTGTTGTATGCTTTCCCTCGATGTCCGACTGTAGTATTCTCCCACTTGCGAACCTGATCATAACTCATGATGCAATGAACCAGTAATCGACTTGCATATTCTCCTTGATTAGAATCCGGTGGAGTCATATACATGAATCCTTGAGGCCAATCCTCCGTATCAAACTTGTCTTGAGTCCACATAGCGCCATAGTCTTCCATATAATAGCACGTATGGTCTATATACGGTAGCATACGAGGTTTCAAATCAATGAAAAGCGAGAAAGCAGAGTATGAAATGGGTATTTCATTCAACCTATTTGTAAAACCTTTTAAGAATGTCCCTTGAGGTACAAGTCGGAGCATTTCAGTCGGATGAATCGAAGAAATATACCAATCACCACTGAATCTATTTCCATTATCAGTTTCGACTAAAACGACATTCTTATCGACTACTTCTATCTTTGTGACCTCGTTATTAGACAAGACCTCTCCACCATGTGCGCAAATCACACATTTTAATGCGTCTGCTAACTGCTGGCTGCCGTCTATGAATCGAGACGCACCATTTATGTATAGAACATTGATTAAGGCATGAATATAAGCAGGAGTATGACCTGCGACACCGCCATACAGCGGATTCAAGTATGCCAAAATCTCTTGAAGTTTTGTATCTGATACGAAATGAGATATGAGCTTATCTGCGGGCCAGATAAACTCGTCGGAGTGAATAACTATCCCCTGAGGTTCCTCTCTTAAATAGAATAGAGGGACCTCTTCGGTTAGTCGATATATCTCATCGACATAATTTTTGATGCCTTCTGCTTCATGTGGGAAATATTCTGACACTTTTGCTATAAATGCCTTCTTGCCTGATGGAATCTTGAAAACCTCCTGAGTCTTCTCATATCGAATTTCATCCATACAGTTATGGTCTATATGGTGAATCTTGAGGGTATCAAGTATTCCAAGGTATTTGCATATTTTCGATAGGCTTCCACCTTCTTCAAAGCCCCCCATAACATGCATACCGGTCTCATATATTTTATTCTTTCGCCGAAAGCATTGCAAGCCACCGCCTATAATGCTGTTCTTTTCGAGAACAGTGACCTTTATGCCATTTTTAGCGAGAAAGGCCCCGGTGAAAAGACCTCCAATCCCACCTCCGATTATTATTGCGCTTGTGTTCATTTGTTTGCTTCAATTATCTGTTGATAAATGGTTTCCGCAGTAAGCAACTCGGAACAAGTCACTATACTGCCAACAAGAACCCCAAGCATCCCATGTGAGTTTATATTTTGCCCCGTCAACAAAAGGTTAGGCACCTTGGTTTTATGAGGTACCCGGCAAGCAGCCCCAAGAGTGATGTCTTTTGCGACACCATACATTGAGCCATCCTGCGTTCCCGTATAATCAAAATATGTCAATGGCGTTGCCGTAAAATATGAATCAATATTATCCTTGAATCTGGGAAATTCCTTGTCAACTTGATTTATAAGGATTTCTGCCTTCTTCTTTTTGAATAATTCATAGTCTTCTCCACGATGTCCGATTGTAGTCCCTATCCATTGCTCTACATCTGACATATTCATATACGACAAGATTACTCCACTGGATGCGAATCGTGGTTCAACTTCATTACAGAAGTGCATATATAAATATCCCATAGGCCATGATGAGGGTGTATAATCCTCACATCCCCATGGCGAACCATTGATAAAACTGTAGTAATTTGAATTAAGATATGGTACCTTAGAATCCTTAAATTTGAGATATAATGAAAACCCAGCAGTTGTATTCTTCAATCCGTTAATGCGATTTCTAAACGCCGGGCGAATCAACTTAGTATCGAGCATTTCCATAACACGTGCCGGATGGATGTCTGCAATAACCAAATCTGCCGGGATAAACTCATTGTTGTTTATCTCTACTCCGATAGCTTTATGTTCATCGCAAACTATCTTTGTGACTTTACTATTCGTATAAATAGCTCCGCCATACTTTTTGACTGTATCAGAAAGTGATGTTGCAATATGGTCACTACCTCCAACAACTCTATAAGCACTTTGATTATAAAAATCCATTATAAAGGCATGTTGAGAAAAAGGAGTTTTATCTTTTTCGGCTGCATAGAGTGGAAGATTGCCAACAAGGACATTTTTCAGCAATTCATCGTTGAATAAACTGTCCATGACCTCATTTATGCTTATCGTTTGATAAAACGTATTGATTACAACATCATTCTCAGCATATCTTAGTGAATGTAAAGATGATGCTTGTGCTATGCGCTCAATAATGTCATAATACATGACCAGGTTATCTTTCTCTTTGGGAAAGTATCCGGACATCTGTTCTATAAATGCTTCACGCCCATTTGCAAATTTGAATTTATCTCCTCCTAATGAAACTATGTCGTATGCTGTAGTGTCAAGCTGGCTTAATTTCAGGTCTCCGAGATTAAGATAACGCATTAACTTATTAAGTGTTTGCCCAGGGGCTGCACTTCCAATAAAGTGCATTCCAGTTTCAAATTTCACACCTTTTCGTGAGAAACATTGAAGGCAACCACCTATTTGATAATGCTGTTCCAAAATGGTCACATCATACCCATTGCGAGCCAAAATGACACCACAAGAAAGTCCGCCAAGACCGCTCCCTATTATTATACACTTCTTCTTCATGATTTCAATGGGAGATAAATTTCGGACTCCGAACTAACGGTGATTGATTCATTACCATCAAGAATAATCGTTAAATCATACGTCTCGCCGTCTGGCTTAAACTCACTATTCCATACAGCATGAATAAAATGGAGATTCTTAGGAAGTGATGCTGTTTCAGATGCTATTTTGTAGTCAGCAAGATTGCTCTCGTAAGCCCAAACCTCCACAGATTTGTTTATCAAAGCGTAAAGTAGCGCAAATGTGCCTATTCCGCTATTGATTATCCGGACTTTTTTAAGATTATGCCCTCCATTTAATAATGTGGAATATTTATTAGCTTCCTTTAGGGTGCTTTTGCAACGAGAAACAATTTTCCAACCACGGTAAGCATATTTATAAAGAATAAGACTCTGGAAATAAGAGTCATTCTCTTTTTCAAGAACCAATTTGTCATACTCCTTACGAATTAACTTCCTGAAAATAGATGCACGTTCACGTAAAGCAAGCTCTGCATGTTCTTCGATGGATACTCGTGGAAGGATAGACAGTGTAATCTCGCCCTTTCTAAACATGAAATCTTTCTTAGGCAGATAATATCCGGCCCCGTGCAATACCATTGGAACAATATCGAGTTCAAGTTCCTGAGCCAACAAAAATGCTCCTTGATGAAACCTTAGGATTGAGCAATCCGCCGATCTGGTTCCCTCCGGAAATACAACGATTGAGTATCCTCGATTTTTGAGGTCTTTAAGTTGGGGTAAAATTACATCCATACCCGCTGATACAGGGAGAAATTCTGCATTATGGATTATTTTGCCATAGAAAAAGTTATTCCAAACCCAATCATTTGTGAGGAATATCAGTTTCGGGTGTACCGACATCAGCACAGGAAGATCAAGATGCGACTGATGGTTACATATTATTAAAGCCGGTTTTTCAAAAGTTTCATTATCAGCATTTATAAATGTAGTCTTGCATCCGGGAAAACGATTGGTTAAAAACGTCGAAATCCATTGCAACATCTTGTGGAAACGAAGTTTCTTATTCTCTGTATTCTTTCCGATACTGAAATATATATAAGCCATTGGTGTAAATACACCCATTGACCAGAATACAAAATATGTTATTCCATACAGAGACCGCGCTAACCTTCCAAGGGTCGTTGCAGCTTCCTTACGGCTACCTTTCTTATGAGTAAACAATTTGAAATCTGCATTAAAGATTCTCTTTTGTGAAAATGCAATCCAGATTCTTGCAGGTAACCCATACAGAATGGCTCCACCGCATAAAATGGTGTTTAATATACTTATTCGGGTAAAATCAAGGGCCGGTTTGAAATGAGATACACGTTCTGACTGAGGAGGGTAATATACCATTATTGGAATTGAGACAATCTCAACTCCATTCCAAGCAGCAAATACCAAAAGTTCTAATTCTGCTTCATATCTACTTGTCAAAAGGGATAATCCGTGAAGCTTATTTAATGGATACGCCCTATACCCAGTCTGGGTATCATTAAGTCTTTTGCCTGTTTGAACACAAAACCAAAAATTAGAGAATTTATTGGCAAAAGAACTTTTCCCATTTATATCGACATTTGATAAATTCCTTTCGCCTACAATCAAAGCTCCGTTATTCTCAGCGATAGCACGAACAAATTTAGGCAAATCCTCTGCATAATGCTGACCATCAGAATCAATGGTTATAGCATACTCATAACCTAACTCTAATGCTTTTTTGAAACCGGTTTTAAGCGCAAAACCTTTTCCTTGATTCTGCTCATAAGAAATGACCTTTATTGAATCTTTGAATTCATCCAATATCAAATTAGTCGAGTCTGTACTTCCATCATTAACGACAATGACATCAGATGAATAATTCAGAACTTCAGTAATGACACGACGGAGGGTCCCGGCATTATTATATGTCGGCATTAACACGCAAATTTTCAATCTGCGCATGGTCTTTATCAGGTCAGTCTTATCACGGTATGTCATTTGATTCTATAGACAAGCGATAGTTTGGTAAAAACAGTGTCGTCATTGCTGACTATTACTGAAACTTTTACACTCGTATTTTCGTCATCAAACGCTACTTTTTTGAAAGTATATAAGAGTTGCGGAGTATCCTGAGGGTTTATAACGGCAAGATACTTAGCATTAGAAACTGATGACAGCTCAAACGCCAATGAGTAAAGCTCTGATAATAGTTCTGATGCAATTTGAATTATACACACCCCCGGGGTGATCGGCTGCTCCGGGAAATGCGAACGATATATCATACAATCTGGAATCAGTTCCAAACGGTATGATTTATCATTCTTGTTTTCTTCTGTAATTTTATATAGATTATTCTTCAGAGTCATTTTCGTTTGTTGAAATCGTTAATGGAGAGAACGTATATTTCAGGTGTCTCTTATTGTTTATAATCGTGACCGAATCAACCATGTGAATCACCTCATAGTTATGTTTCTTCTTAAAAGGAATACCATATAGAATATGAAGGCAAAACTTAATGTCGTTCTTCAACACCTGTTTGATATACCATTTATTTAAGAAACTGACAACACTCAACAATTTAACCTTTTGCTTTTTCTTAGAATATGAGAAATCAATGGCTGAAACGCCAAATTCATTTATCATACTTCCGTTAATATTCTCGTCATTCTCACTTACAAGCAAGACACCAGAAACAAACCCGTTTGAGGTTTCTATCTGGAATGTATGTTTTTGAAGAGAACTCGCGTGCATTACCGAATCAACTTCATTTGCTCTAAGGTTGAATGTCAACAGAGCAACAAGACTACTTAGGAATAGCAAAAAGACTCTCATTTACGGTTCTGTTTGTTGATATGTTCTTGAGACGTATATTGGTCCGGTCGTTATTCTTTTCGTAAATATTGATTTCGGCAATCATAAGATTCGACTTATTAAAAGACAGTTCAATTTTAGTGAACATCTTTTTCATCTCTTTTTTCTTCGGAATCAAAGTAATTTTCCAAACAGATTTCCCATCTGTTACGTCAATGCTAAAATCTGATGAGTTAGAAAGAGCTGTGCCTGTTACGGTACTCATCATAATTCGAGCGACCTCCTTGAATACCTTATTCTTCTGAGTGTCGATGACATCTTTGCGAGATTTATTCCCAACATATACTTTCGTCCCATTAAAAATGAATAAATACTGGTATGGAGACGTGTACTCCCAGCGAAGTTTATTTGATTGCTTATAGGACATTTTGCCCTCAGAAACCATTTTGTCGCTGAGCAAGGATAAATATTTAGTCTGAGTGAAATTGCAGGTCATGGATTTTAACCCAGCCGCAGTTTTGTTGATGCGTGTAATAACATCCTGTTTCTGCTGTGAAGTCATGGCTGCGACAGTCGATGTCACAGAACAGATTAACAGTAAGAATAATATTGTCGTTAATTTTTTCATCTTGTATTATTTAGCTACAAAAACACATCCTATCATAATAAAAGCAACTCCAAGCCATCTGTTCCATGCCACTGTCTCATGAAGGAACACAATTGCAAATAATAGAGCAAACACATAACTCATGCTTGCCATTGGATATGCCATATTTAGAGGGAAATGTTTCAAAATATACATCCATAAAATTGAGGCACCGCCAAAAAGCAGACCACATAACATGAACCACCAGTTTGTGAGAAGGTCTCCCCAAAAATGAGCTGTCCATGAGAAAGTAGGCATCTTAGCCAACGCCAATTTCAGCGTCAACTGCCCGAATGAAAGCATAATGCTTTGTATTATAGATAGTCCTATTAGTTGCCACATACCATTATACTCTCTTTAATCGAATCATAGACCATGTCGTGTCGTCAGACTGATTCAGAATTGTAATATACTCAAGATTACCGGTGTATCCGTTTTCATTGTTCCATGACAAGAAGGGCGGAATCATCTGCTTTTCAAGAATTTTCGCTCCCACATAGAATCCCAAGGCTGAGGCTGAAAAATTTTCGCCAAAGATATTCTTATATTGGAGTGTATGAGGTTTGTACGACAAGGCTTTGAGAAAATTTTCATAGGGCTTGTCGTTTAATGTATTACCGTTAACACCGAGAAGCAACACATTATCTGTATTTTTGTCAAGCAAGTGAGCAAGTTCTTTTATATCTGGTCTATGGAACAATTTGATCTCAACAACCTCACAAATATTATTTGAGCTCATGCTGTTGGTTAGAACCACAGATACTGAAGCTTCGGATACCAATGAATACTCGGGGTGGGTTCGTTCAAGCACAAGATCCATAAACGGCGTGACCTCATCATGAGCCCCGATAAGAGCGTTTCTAATCATACCGCTTTTCATCTGTATCCAAGCATCAAGCAAAGAACTCTCAAAGGATATGCCCTTGTGAGAATATGTATTGTTATAGCCGTGACACTTCAGAATTATCGCTATCAGAGAGCTAATGGTGTTATGGGTCGATTGCATGAATAGAGTAGGCTTCAGACAATTTTCTCCGAATCTACTCAAATCTATCAGAAATTTTTCCGAATTCTCCATACAGCCCATGCCGGTACCTGTAATAATAGCATCCGGATTTTTAATCTCAGAGTTGTTGAGCGCAGTAATGGCAGTGCTAACAGTTCTCTTGAGAATTTTGCTCATTCGTCGGGCTTCTGACGGCACAATCAGTCCTTTCGTATCAGGGTCCTGCGCTCTGACATAATCCTCTGAATAGAGACATGGCGAATCGAACCACTCGTCAGAAAGTGGTTTTTGGCACGAAACCTGTGCTAAAGAATTTATAAAACAACGATTAGCCATTTTCCTTAATGAATTCAGAGAATATTAGAGTTGAATCGTTCCCTCCGAAGCCGAAAGAATTATTGATGATATTCTTGACATTTGAGCTATCCACATCCTCTATAACCGGTATGGCATCTTCTTTCATCGGATTATGCCAACCTAAATTTTTGGGTAGGAATCCATGCTGTAATGCCAAAAGACATATAACCGCTTCAATGGATCCGGATGCACTGGTCGTGTGACCGGTAAATGCTTTAGTTGATGAAAACTTTGGCAGTTCATAATCCCAGATTCTTTGCATCGCTGCTAACTCTGTCTCATCATTATTGGGGGTTCCCGTCCCGTGCGCATTTATGTAGTCGATATCCTGTGGGCTGAGATGAGCCATATCCATAGCTTTTCGCATAGCGAGATAAGCTCCTTCTCCATTTTCCGAAGTCGCAGTTTGATGAAAAGCATCACAGGTATTGGCATAGCCGCGCAACTCACCCAATATGCTTGCGCCACGAGCTTTTGCCGAAGTTTCGCTTTCAAGGACGATGTATGCTGCTCCTTCGCCAAGATTTATTCCCATCCTCTCTTTATCAAAAGGACGACAATTCTCTTTGTCAAGAATCATGAGGGTATTAAAGCCATTGAGATGGAACTTTGTCAAGGCTTCAGAACCACCTACCACAGCAATATCAATGACTCCGGCTTTTATTAGATTAGCCCCTAAAATGATGGCATTTGCTGCGGAAGAACAGGCTGTCGAGGTTGTTGTTACAAGGTTAAACTTGCCGATATTATCGGCAATTAACTCTGTTGAGTAACCACAGTCATTGTATTTCAATTCAAGACTATCATCTGTCTCTACATTCGAGTTAAAAACAGTTTTGAAATGTCGTTCTGTTTTATCCATTCCACCGACAGTTGTTCCACTGATAAATGCCGCTTTACGCAGCTCCTTCTCAGTTAAACCAGCCGACTTTATAGCTTCCTTGGCGGCTATAATACCCATCAGTACAGTACGAAGCCCATCAATCGGATATCCGACATTCAGCATCCGCGACATTTCGGCATTAGACAAAGCAACCTCACCGACAGGAAATTCCTCATGCTCGGTCTGAATATGAGTAATCTTGCCGATACCGCTTTCTCCATTCAATAGAGCTTGCAGAGTCGCCTCTTGCCCAATGCCTAAAGCCGATATAATTCCGGCTCCTGTCACGAATACTTTATCTGCCATGTTATTTCTTGCGATTTTTGCTAACGTAGTCCGCAATTGAAGCGATAGACTTGAAAATTTGCTTTCCCTCAGCAGGATTTGACAGTTTGATGCCATACTCACGTTCTAAAAGAACGATAAGTTCAAGCGCGTCGATTGAGTCCAGGCCAAGTCCATCACCAAAGAGAGGAGCCTCTGCGTCGATGTCCTCTGCCGTCATGTCCTCAAGGTTGAGAACCTCGATGATCTGATTTTTCAGTTGTAAAATCAAGTTTTCCATATCTGTTGTTGTATATTTATTTTGTTACTAATTTTATGTCTGCGAGATAGTTGCCTTCATCCTCGTAATCTACCCACCCCGTCAAGATAAAAGATGGGGGTGAGGTGAGATAAGCATTCTTCACTACGTCCAGCATCATCTCATCATCTTGATGAGACAATACATAGAATGATGACTCGCCGTATATCTTATGTCTTATCGCAATTTCACCGGTTACAATATTGGCTAACGTATAGACAAATAGTGCCGGACTTGGAAAATAGTTGTCATCAGCAATTGTCTTCTGATAATTCCTATCCGTAATAAGCGACCCATTACGATTGAAAAGAATTATTGAAGCGTTTTCTTTTTGTTCCGGAGTCTGTCCTTTCAATATCAACTCGGCAGCGATAAATCCCAATTTACATAATGAATCCATCTTGAAAAATTTTGGATAATCGCCGATGAACTCGCGATAGATTCCACTTATGTTTGAATTGGATATGACTTTACCGTTAAGCAAAGTTTCAGAAGGTGTGATGCGTATATGGGCTAATGTAGTCATGCCTTACCTCCTTTCTGATATGAGATGCCCGCATTAGAGCCCCCGAATCCTGATAAAATTTTAACAAAGGCAGGCTTATCGGTATTTCTCAGCTGATTCGAGATGTTGACATTATAGGAAGTGCCGATAGTCTCAAAGCCTTTAGTCGGCAGAATCACGCCGTTTTCAATAGCTTTCATAGACAATATTGTCTCAATGATTCCGGCAGCTCCTAACGTATGTCCGTAATATCCTTTTAGTCCATTTATAGGGACATCGTCAAGATTTACTCGATGAAGAGCAATAGATTCCATCTCGTCATTATAGGCCGTGGAAGTACCATGAACATTGACAAATCCGATTTCATCGACACTAATGTCCTTCAAGATATCCGAAAGAACTCTGAATGAACCTTCTCCGGTACGAGATGGACCGGATATATGATTTGCATCATTATGAATGGAACTGGCAACATATCGCCAATCACCTTCATTGGAAGGTTTTCCTGCTTTCAATATCATAGTACCAACAGCCTCTCCAAGATTAAGACCAATTCGATCCTTATCATAGGGTTTACATAGTTCAGGGCTTAATGCTTTGAAAGATTGGAACCCTGAGACGATGAATTTAGAAAGTACATCACCTCCGATTACTACCGCATAACGATACTTGCCGCTGAGTAGCTCTCGAATGGCCGTGATTTGTGCGCAAACACCGGAAATGCAGGCGTTCGATACTACCAATGGAGAATTGTTGTTGCCAAAATATTTCGCTATTTTAATTGCGGATTCAGCAAGATAGCATCTTTGGTCAGACAGAGAATCTTCCAGACATTCAACATTCCCTTTGGTTGTCGAAAGTATGAAAATTACATTTGTCTCTCGGGGAGAAAGATTACATTCTTCAATAGCTTTTTTAGCCGATAGAACGCAAAGTTTCTCAAAAAAGGTCAGATTATCGACATGCCCAAGTTCGCAATCAAGTTGCTTGTTAATATTATCCCGGTTAAACAATGAGGCGCAGAAAGACTCTGGAAGGCCGAAAGTGTCCTCCTGTTTCTTTAACTCAGTTTCTCCGGCAAGTACAGCTCTGAAATTTTCTTCGGACGTGCAGCCTAAAGGAGATATTATGTTGTCAGCAATTTTTGTAATCATAACACGTCCCATTGCTCTTTCCATTTTTGATAAAATTCAGGATTCTCCCAAACGAGCTGGTAGTCTCTATCCATAAAAACCTGCACTGAACGTCCGGTGGCAAGAATACTACCATCGCGCTCATCCACTATTTCGTAATCAAATACGATTTTTGCAGACTCAGTAGGGACATAGGTGATTATGATTGAAGGCTTCATTTCATACACCAAAGGCTTCTTATATTTGAATGACAATTCAACCAAAGGCGCATAGTATCCGTTAGAGAATATAGTCATATAGCCTAATCCATACTTCTTGCCGAATGCTTCACGCGCATCCTCAAAATAAAGTGGGTATGAACCATGCCAAACTATATTCATAGAATCGACTTCACTAAATCGAATCTCAAACTGTCGTGATGCAGATAGTTTCTTCTTCATATCAATTTGAACTTTGAGATTCAACCTCACTAAGTGCAATCTTCATTTCTGAGTCAGCTATAACTTCTTCTCCTATGGAAACGGTTGCAGTGACTAAAGTCATCCCGAAAATTTCTTCAATGGTTATTATTGAAGTTTCGATGACCTCTCCGACCTTCGGGCAGCGATATAGGTTCATATTCCTTATAGCTCCAATGAATCCCAATTGAATTCCTTTTTTAAGAATGTACTTATTGACATAACCGATGCGGGCTGCACAAGTCTGGGCAATATTCTCAATAATGCCTGATGCTGTAAACACTCCGTTTTCAACGAAAATGTTATCTGACTTGACCTCTGTTTTGGTAACAGTCTTCTCCATGTCAAAGTGAACAAGTTTTCCCACCATGACAAAAGGCTCCTGCTGAGGTAGAAGCTCGTGTATGTCGATTTTGTCAAATTCCATTAGTTAGCCCAAAAGTCAAAATAGTTATACCATTGTATCGGATATTTCCGCACTGTGTCTTCAAGCAGTTTTACATACTTTACAGCTAAACTCATAGCCTTAGTGCGAGTATTTCCATCTGAGTCGCAATCAATCCGCCTTACGGAAATGAAGTATTTATTTGCAGAAGTCTTCATTACTGAGACAAACAACATAGGCACATTCCTCATAGCGGCTATCAGGAATGGACCCTGAGGAAACTTAGCCTTATCGCCCAGAAAATCTATCGAAAAAGATTTTTGAGATCCAAAAACTCGGTCAGCAGGCATACTAAGAATTTCTCCGTCAGACAAAGCCTGGTCGATAACGAATAGATGTGACATATCAGCCATCATAGGTATCATTCGGATATTATTCTCATCAAAGAGCTTACTTCTGTTAGCCATTACGCTTGCTTTCTCTCCTCCAAAGACAAGTGCATTGAATCGTTTGTTCTTTGCAACGAGAGAATAACCTGCAATTTCGTAGTTTCCGATATGAGAACTAAGTTGAACGAAGCCGGAATGTTGTTCAGACAATAATTGAAACTGGTCATAACCATCAATCTTAATCTTGAATTTCTTACCGGCATACATTGCGAATTTATCAATAACGACCTGCGAGAACGCACAGTGGTTTTTATACGTCATCCAAGAGGATTTAAGACGTCCCATACCAAATCTCTTTCGGTAGAATTGGTATATGGCGTTTCTCGCCTTGCCATTGACTATCATTGTGGGAGGAACTATAAACACGAATGCAAAAACATAGAGAAGACGCACGTCTATGACTTTCAGAAATCTGATAAGCCATTTGTGCATCCAACCGTTGCCGTAGGTCGTTCCGGCCCACTTATCGTGTTTAAGTTCACTCACAGCAATGTCCTCCGACAGTTAGGCGTTGACCTTCGACTCTATGTAGTTATAGAAGTCGTTAAGAGTGACCACACCGGCCATTTCCTCGGGTTTGATTTTGAAGCCGAAGTTCTTCTCTACGATGACTACTATGTCAACGAAGTCAAGGCTGTCGATGCCAACGTCATCTTTGAGACGAGCTTCGGGGACGATTTTTTCTTCATCGACCTCCAGATCTTCGATAAGGAAGTCGCGCACTTTGCTTTCGATTTCTTTACGTTCCATTTTGTGATAATGTTGTTATTTTGTTTTATTTGAGTTTACAAACCATAATGCTGTGTCCCTGACCGAGATAGTCATGAATCGTTTCAAGTTCAAGACCAGCCTCTTTCACCAGTCGTTCCATATCCTCTGAATGATACATTTTGCTGTTGCCATTGGCGATTGCGGTAAAGTAAAGGCTCGTGAGTGTAAGACATAACGCCGCGGGTTCAAAACGCTGACGATCCCAAAGAGTTTCCATGATATAAAGACGAGAATCCTTGTCCATCACATTTGCTGCCCTACGAAGTATACTTACTATTTGCTCTTCGCTGAAACAGTCGAGGAACTGGCTCATCCAAATAGCCTCGAATTTCCTGTCTGAAGGCATCTCTGATGCTTCATCAAGAAGATTGATGCCAAGTCCGTCAATTCTTTCTGCTCCCTTGTGACCCGTTACGTTTTCCTGCATCATGCCTATTTGTTGGGGCAAATCCAAAATTGTGACATTGACATCACTGTCGTAATCGACACATCGAAGAGCCCATCTGCCGGTATTGCCACCGACATCAAGGAGTGTTTTGGGCTTATTGTTGAAAACTATTTCAAGAGCTTGATCAAATGAATTGTCAGAATAGAAATGATCAAATCCGAACCAGCTATCTTGAATTTGTTTCGGGAGATAGGAAAGGCCTTCATAAACAGTGGGCCAATCTCCCAATGTCTTTAATCCTACTGGTTTCCCTTCCAACAGAGATTCTTCAAGATTGAACCAACCAAGATAGTTTACATCATGATTGAAATTGATATTTACTCTGGTTGCAGGGTCATTTATAAGGAACCATCCTGTCTTTGAGATGGTGAATCTATCAGTTTTGGGGTCAATTAAGACTATTCCTATGCATAGAGACGCTTCAAGGAGACACTTCGCAGCATAGACTGAGATGTTTGCGTTATTTGCAACTTCTTCTATCGTCAGACCATTTTCGCTATTGCGAATCATATCCATAATGCCCAACTTTACCATTATGCGGGCAGTTTGGAAAATGACAGGACCAAACGCAATGAACTCGGCAAGACGTTGAGCCTCACGCGCGTTCATTGATTCCTTAGTATATTTCTTTTGTAATTCCGGAAATAGGTTCATCGCTTAAATCAATATTAGTTAATGTCAAGGTTGAAATTGTATCCTACATTGAGAAAGAGCGACTGATTTCTACCTTCGGCATAATTAAATGTGTAATGACGGAATCCTAAGTCATAACCGACTGTAAAATCCCAACGCTTGGCTCTAAGATTACAGCCCAAACGAAGACCACAGTCCCAATTCTTCCAATTAAAACCGTAGCTGATTGCTGTTCCTGCAAAGGGTTCTATTGTTACCTGTTCTCCAACTTGGATATGGTAACTTCCTAAGAATGGGACAACAAAAGAATGATTGGAATGATGATGAAATCCTTTATTCATATACTCGATACCGGCACCCACATAAACGGGTTGAGAGGAGACACGAATGTCGAATCGACCTCCTGCGGTCGGTCCAAACACACCATCTTCTCCAGACAAAGTGGAATAAGACAAACCGCCAAGTACCTTAAGGTGTACCCAGCTATCACTATTATCCTCTGCCATTGCTGACAAAGGAACGCTTAAACAGATTGCCACCAGCAATCCCAATATGAATCGAGGATAGGATTTCACCATATATAATGGGTTATAATCTCTCGCCCAGGATTACTGGGTGAGAGATAGAAAAGATTTATTTAAGTTTTGATACTTGTTTGGCAAGTTCTTCAAAGCAATCACTAAAACTGCCATCTGGAGAGGGATTTGCACCGCCATTCACCTCTTTAACTTCGATAATGGCAAGAACTTCTCCTGTAGAAAGGTCTGTTACAGTCATGGTTCCCCATACTTTTGTGGCATTACCAGGAATAAAACCCATAACCTTGAAGTACTGGTCCATATTGGTGACTTTCATTGCGAACTTATATTTCGCATTGGACTCATCTTCTACGACTTTGACCTTCTTTGATTTTTCATTGAAAGTCTCAGTGAAGCCATTCCATGCAACCTTCTTCAATTCTTCGAGATTGCTGAATTTTGCGGTAAGAGGCTCCTTGTTGTCAAAAGTAGCTCCTTCCCAATCGAAGACGAGTACCGCATTTCCTTCTGCGGTTTTTAAGAACTTTTTGTTCCCTTCGATTACCTTGATGTCCAAACCGGCCATTGCTGTCATGCACCCTACGAGCACAAGAAGCATTGTAAGTAAATACTTTTTCATTGATTTATAGTGTTTGAAATATGATTATTTTACTTTCTTAATTACCAATGCACTGTTTGTTCCTCCAAAGCCAAATGAATTTGAAAGAATTATATCAAGTGGCATATCCACGGTTTCTCTGGCTATGTTAAGATTCTTGGCATTCTCACTCGGCTCTTCGAGGTTGATGTTAGGTGCGACGAAATCGTTTTGCATCATAATGACACTATATACTGCTTCGCTGGCACCTGCCATCCAACACTCGTGTCCAGTCATAGACTTGGTCGAACTGATAAGTGCTTTCTTACCATTAAAGAGTCTATCGAGTGCAATCGCTTCATAGTCGTCACCTTGTGGGGTCGAAGTTGCATGGGCATTGATGTAGTCAATCTCATCAGCAGTGACTCCAGCATCTTCCATAGCTCGTGTCATGGCTTTAATAGAGCCGTCATCACTGGGCTGAGATATTCCGCCTCCATTTGATGAAAACCCATAACCAACAACTTCTGCGAGGATATTGGCTCCTCGCGCAATGGCATGATCATAATCTTCAAGGACAAGTGCAGCGGCACCGCCACTGGGTATAAGACCATCTCTGTTTTTGTCAAAAGGACGAGATGCTTTTGTTGGTTCATCCATACGAATGGAGAATGCACTTAATGCATCAAAAGTGGCCATTGAGAAATAATTGGTTTCCTGTGCGCCACCGGCGAGAACCATATCCTGAAGACCTTGCTTTATAAGCATATAGGCAATGCCGATTGAATGTGAACCACTTGCACAAGCTGAACTGATAGTAAAGTTTACCCCTTTCAGATGGAAAATAGTGCTAAGATTCATATTCACGGTAGAGTTCATGGACTGAAATATCAAACCAGACCCAAGCAGGGCTGAGTCGTGTTTCTCAGCCATGATATTTGCTGCTTCAATTACGGGTTTAGCAGATGAATCGTTGCCGAAAATGATGCCGACCTCGTTTTCTTTGAGGTACTCATCAGTTACTTTTGCTTCTTCAAACGCTTCCCGAGCTGCCATATAAGCATATTCAGCTTCTTCGGAAAGACCAACACGAAGACGCCTGTCGATGACACCTTTGAGTTTAGGCTTTTCAACAATTCCGGTAAGAGCAGAACGGTAGCCATAGTCAATACGCTCTTTTTCCAATCCTACTCCGGATTTGCCATTGTAAAGCGACTCTTTTACTTCCTCTTTATTTTTTCCGATACAGGACCAAATGCCCATACCTGTTATAACTACTCTTCTACTCATTAGTATAGTCCTCCATTGATTGAGATTGTTTCACCAGTGATATATGAAGAATCTTTGGATGCGAGAAACGCAACCAAAGCAGCGACTTCATCGGCTTCTCCAAACCTACCGAGAGGGACAAGTTTTTTCAGGCTATCTTCATCCAAATCTTTAGTCATATCAGACTTGATAAATCCTGGGGCGACGGCGTTTACTGTTACCTTTCTGGCCGCAACCTCTTGAGCAAGAGCTTTTGTCGCACCAATCAGAGCAGCTTTAGCTGCTGAATAATTTGCTTGACCGGGCAATCCCTTGAGACCAGACAAAGATGCGATATTGATTATGCGACCAAACCGTTTGGTCAGCATTCCTTTAAGCACACGTCTTGTCACATAGAAAAAGCCATCCAGCGTTGTATTGATTACGTTGTGCCACTGTTGCGATTGCATAAAAATGAGAAGGTTGTCTTCTCTGATTCCTGCATTGTTAACAAGAACGGTAATTCTATCATCAGGATGCTCTTCTTCCCATTTTTCGAGAGCTGTATCTACCGATTCTTCGGAGCTTACATCAAATGGCAAGAGGCTTGCACATCCTCCATTCCCGATAATCTCATCTGCAACGGCTTTAGCTGCCGACTCGTTAGACCGGTAGTTGATAATTATGCCAAGTCCTTGCTGAGCAAGCCTTTTGCATATTGCCGCTCCAAGACCGCGAGAACCGCCTGTTACTAAAGCGTAATTCATGAGTTTAAGTATTGGATAATGTTAGTTCTTAAATAGTTTTCTGTTTGCGCAATCTCATCATAGAAAGGAGTATCCTCAACAAATTTGGGGCATATTGCACGTATAGAGTCATATTGCGCTTTTGTTTTGGGTGACAATTTACCCGCAAGTTCAAGACAATCCGTTGCCTGAGCCAAAGCTATGTATAGGATAGACATCACCTGATAAGCGTTGTCTATTACTCGTTTGCAGAGCAAAGCACTATTGGTGCCCATGCTGACAATATCCTGATTGTCATTATTGTTCGGAATACTATGAACATAATTCGGCATAGCGAGAGTTTGGCATTCAGCGGTAGTTGATGTTGCTGTAAACTGGCACGCCTGCATACCGTAATTGAGTCCCAACACTCCTAAATTCAGGAATGGAGGCAGTATCCCATTGATTCTGTCATGGAATAGATAGTTAAGCTGACGTTCTGCCGTCATTGCAAGGCGAACCATTGCAATCTTAACTTTATCTGCTTCAAGGGAGATATAATCGCCGTGAAAGTTTCCTCCATGATATATATTTTGAGTGGTATAATCCACTATGGGATTATCACACGCAGAATTTACTTCATTCTGTAGTACCTCAGACGCGTTCTTTAACGTGTCATAGATGGGACCATAAATCTGTGGTATGCAACGAAGTGAATAATACGCTTGAACCTTATGCTCGAAATAAGTATCTTTATTCTTGGTCGGGTCATACAACTCATGCTCTCGCTTTTGGAGGTGATTGCTTCCATCACTGACTTCTCGGAGCCAACGAGCTATAACTTGCTGCCCGTGCTGACGACGACAAACATTCTCTTCTACGGACATATAATCGTCAAAAGAGTCGGCTATTTCATTGAGCCATGCTCCTGCAATTGTGGCGTATTTAAGCAGATTCTCTGCATAATACTGATTGACAATAGATATACCAGTCATTACAGAGGTACCGTTTGTAACGGATAGACCTTCTCTCACATATATCCCTATAGGCTGAAGTCCTTGCTCTTTTAGAATTTCTGCCGTTGGATGCCACTCACCTTTATAATGGACTTTCCCTTCACCAATAATGCAAAGTGCAATATGAGCAAGCTGTACCAAGTCACCACTCGCTCCAACACTGCCATGCTGGGGAATGAATGGATATATTCCTCTATTTATAAATTCCTGCAATAGAGATATTATAGTTGGATTTATGCCAGAACGAGCCTGCAAGAAAGTTCCTATTCTGGCTATCATTGCAGATTTAACCTCGATGTCTGAGAGCGGTTCTCCTGCTCCAGTTGCATGACTGCGTATAATGTTGTATTGTAGTTCTTTCAAATGATTGTCATCAACACGCCACTGCGCCATCGGCCCGAAACCGGTGTTAATGCCATAGATAACCTTGTCGGTAACGAAATCTTTCAAAAACTCATAACATTGTTCTACCTTGTCCATTTCCTCTGATGGAATAGACAAGGCCTTATTCTTGAACAAAATGTCGTAAATTGTTGATAGTTCCATATTTATTTATTTCTTTTCTTTAATTCTGCTTTAAGCATTTTCTTTGTAAATTTGCCAAGATCTTTACCTGCCTTTTCAAAAGCGTCGCCCATCAAGTTTGTAAATGACCCTATACGGCCGTCCTTTGATGTCATGGCAACCATTGTTAGTATCTCTCCTGTTGCTTTATCTGAAAAAACATAACGGCAGGTTACCTCATTTCCTTTACGACTGATACGGTTAACCTGTATTGTCAAAATAACCGTTGGAGATGAACTTACAGTTAGTGATATGGGGCCGTTGGTATCATTAAACTCATCAATAAAGTCCCCTAAGATCTCGCGAATGTCCTTTTCAAAATTGTCATGATAGTCTTGTCCCTCTTCATACGATTTGAATTCAATGAAATCGTTAATGGTCTGACCTTCGATATCAACCTTTGATAAATCCCATTTAACGGAAACGACGCGAGTCTCTACCAGAGATCTAAAAGACCCCTGAACCAACTCTTGTGCTCTCAAGCTTATTACGGATAGTACAAGAGCAATGCACGCTGTAATAAATCTAAACGAGTTCATCTGTTTTCGGCAGTGTTTTCTTAGTTATCTCTTGGCAAGAGATTTGGATGCCAACAAAGTATTATCAGAACAGTCATTTAGCTCTCACGCAATTACATATTTGCTAAACTTTGATAGGCTTCGATGTTTGGCAGACGAATTTTTCAAGTCTGAAATAGTGGCTAATCCAAAGAAATTTCGTAACTTTGCATTGGCGTAATCATCTCTTGCCAAGAGATTTGGACGTTTGCGAAACATCAAGCAGGCCACAGCCTCCTTTATGTTCAAGAAGAGGCTGTTAGATAGGTAATTGTATGTTGCCGTTCTATTATATTTCATACTTAAAGACAGGTATCTCTAAATAAGAGAGTTGGACAGGCACTATGTCCAATATAATCAGGGGAATTTGAAAAGGTCAACACATAAGTTTGCTAAACAATGATATTCAAACAGGCTACTTTGGTGGAGGGTCTGTAAGATTTCCCTTGTTCTTTTGCCTTTATTTCCAATAAAATGACTAACTTTGCATTTCAATTTAAGACTCTCTTATTTAGAGATTTGGACATTCTTAAAACAAAAATGCCTCGGTCTCACGAATGAAACCGAGGCAATGGGTTTAAGCTTTCTATATTATTCATCCAAATAGGTCAGATTTGAATCTGCCTGATTGGTATCTGATGTTTTGCTTTGTGAGAAGAGCCAAGAGAGTAAGGTCGGGTAATTAAATGCTGAAGACCAGCAATCGTGTCCTACTCCAGCAAACTCAATATAATCCACATCAGCTCCAGCCGAATTAAGAGCTTTGTATGCTTCACGACTGCAAAATGAAGGCACCTCCTCATCTTCCTCTCCGTGAAATATCATAAACTTGACATCCTTGGCATTATATAGGCGTTCAGGATTAACGGCTCCGCAAATAGGTACGGCGGCGGTAAATAGACTTGGGTACCTGCAAACTAAGTCGTAGGCTGCAATTCCTCCCATAGATATTCCCACGATGTAAATTCTATCGCGATCTATTGGATTATTTTCAATAATATTTTCTACCAAATCAATCAAAATCTTTTCAGTTCTTGATTCTGGTGGAACAGGAGCACTAGGCATAAATGACCGTTCATCAATCTTATCAGTCCAAGTTCGTTCCTTACACTGAGGGAACACTACAAATGCAGGATATTTATCAGAGTTTGCCGGATTTGAAAAGATTGAAGCTCCATGAGCTAACTGCTTTTCATTATCATCGCCCCGCTCTCCGGAGCCATGCAAGAAAAGTACAAGAGGATATTGCTTACCGGGCTCCACTATTGTTGGAGAAAGCATCCTATAAGGCATTGTATTATTTAACGAATCAGAAAATACGTATTTTGCATATTCATCGTTAACCTGTGGCCCATGAGCTAATGCCGATAATGGCAATAGGGCGCATATTGTGAGATATAGTATAGTTGAAACTTTCATAATAAAATCGGATTTACTCATCTAACAAATATCCACCCTCTTATGTTTGGATTATCTTATTACGATATGCTCATTAACTCCACGCTATTAAAGCGATTTCAGGATGAGGCTATTAGCTTTGTCAACGACGGAGGTGTCGAGACTGGCGAGGTAGATTTGGGTTGTGCTTTCAGAGTCGTGGCCCATACCTTCGCTGATTACTGACAGCGGAATGCCCTTCGCTTTGGCGGCGGAGGCCCAGCTGTGGCGGGCAACGTAAAGGGTCAGCGGGATTGTGACACCGACCATTCCGGCTATGGTTTTCAGGTTGTGGTTGATGTTGTAACCTACGTTGCGGTAGGTGCATCGCTCGTTTGTTCCAGTATTACGGATGATTGGCAGCAGGTAGTCGCTTTCGTTCTCGGGGTACTTGTCAAGAATCATCTGCATTTCCTTAGTCCATTCGATGATGAGTTGCTGACCGGTCTTGCGACGGCGGTAGGTGACGTATCCGTTTTTGAGGTCAGTCTTTTTCAGAAAAGCTATATCTATAAAACTCATTCCCCTGAGATAAAAACTCATTAGAAACATATCACGAGCGAAATCAAGGGAGGCATTTAGCGATAAATCCAATGCTTTGATTTTCTTGATGACGGGTAATGGCAACGCCCTTTTGACGGTCTTATCAACTCCCGTATAGACCTTTCGGAACGGATTGCGGTTCTCTATGATGTCGTCCTCAACGGCACGGTTATAGACTGCACGGAGTATGCGGGTATAGAATGATATGGTATTGGGCGCTACGCCACGCTTGTGGTGCCACGCCTCGTATGCTTCCATTATCTCGGAGGTCAGACAGTCGAGCATTATATCTTCATCTTCCCGGAACTTCTTGAAACTGTTGAGAGTGGACTTGTAGGTCTCCGAAGTCCTGACTTTGCCATTCTGTTTGAGTTTGGCGATAATGCTCTCCATGTAGTTGAACAGGGAGTATTCATCTGCGTAGCGGTTGAACTCGTCGATAACATCATCGGCAGTGTATGACAGGCCGTTAGCATCCAACTTACGGTCAATCTTTATCAACCGCTCAACATCCCAACGGATACGCTCACGAATTGAGAGAATGAACGATTTGCGCTCACTTTTCTGGGTGGTCGTAACCATTGAACGGGACTCATCCCATTCGGAAGAAAATACCTTGTAGTCTGAAAGGAGTTGTCGCACCTTCCTTTCGTGGATAATCTGATAGTAGATTGTGCCCTCGTGGTCTGCGACAGTCGAGGGACGGAACTTTACTTTTATCGAAGCCATCTATTTATGCAATTAGAATTAAATACATTCATGTATTTATAGACTATAATTGTTTAAGCACTTTAATAATGGCTCTGATATAGCCTTTATCTTCCGCATAGCCTATGTCGCGTAGCCATAGAAGATAATTGCCTCCCTTATAGCGATACTGGACTTTGGTATAGTATGCCTTGACGCTTTCAGTCCAGTGGTTGAACTCATAGTAGGTCTTTGTTTTGGGATTGGTAAGACCGAAGAGATTGTGCTTTTTGCGACAGACAGATGACTTGAACCAGCCTGTTTCAAGTATTGCCTGGGCGAGAACTATCTTTGGGTACTTGATTCCGTTCTTCTTGATTTCGGTAAGCAGGTTGGGAATCGTAAGTTCCGGCAAGTTTGAGTCGTCGATCACTCTCGTTTTCTTTTCCTTGATATGCTGTGCCGGAGATTTAACAGCTGAGGTCTCGGACTTATTCTCGTTCCGTTTTTGGTCGGTTATCGCTTCGTCAATAACCAGCTTTTCTATTTCTTGAATCTCCTCTTTCTGATGTCCGTTCATCATAGAATCAGGCTCAGACACCTTTATATAAGGGGATTGAGTGGATATAGCCTTTATCTCACGACCATAATGACCTCTTGAACTGATTGTATTGAACTGCCCGTGGGCAGAAAGGGCGGTAAACAGAACCGCCACCATTACAAGAATAGTGTTGTGCATTTCTTTCTCGGTGATGGGTTGGAAATAATTTTGTGCTGTTCAAGCGGTTCGCATCGCAAAATTAATCCTCCAATATCTATCGAATGGAATTAGACAACAAAAATCAACAGAGTCAGCTTCCCTACGAAAAGCTTGCCCTAATCGGCATTGACCGCGAGAAAGCGGACAAACTGCCGACTGAGGTAAAGGAGAAGCTGGTTTCGGGGGAAGTGACACCTCTCATACAAGTGTCCTTTACCGCCCAAAACGGGAACGTGATCACGTTACCACTGAAATTGCAGATGGCTCTCGACCAGACCGGCCAGGCAGTTCTCATCGCATATCCCGTCCGGCGTATGCTTGACGAGGAAAAGGTCAAGGAACTTCGCCTCACGTCGGCCGAAACCGAACGTCTCAACAAAGGCGACGTGATTCAGAAAGCAGTCGACATAAACGGCGAGAAGACTCAGCGTTATCTTCAGCTCGACCCTGAAACAAAATCCATCATCCACAAGCGCGTCACCGACATCAAGATCGAACAACGCCTTAAAGACATGGAGAAGGTCAACGACATTGAACTCGGCACCCAGCAGAAACAGCAGGTACGAGAGGGAAAGCCGGCTGAGCTGAACGTCGGCGGCGAGAAGGTCACAGTCGGCATCGACCTCAAGGAGCCGCAAGGCTTTAAGGTTGTCAAGGGCGACATGAAGGAATGGGAGCGTCAGCAGAAGCTCCGATACGATGAACTGCATCCGGAGTTCATCGGCCTCATTATGACTGACAAGAACCGCTGGGAATATCAGAAGGTGGTCAACAGGCAATCAACTGAAAGAGCCATAAAATTCGATACGGATAAGAAGGTCGAACGCTCCGGTGGCATGAAGCTATAATCCTGACAGATACGATGAAATCCGAAAGCAATAAACGTAAGACTGCACCTGATACCTATGAAGGTCTCATGAAACAGTTTGACGAGATGAAGCAAAGACATCCGGACGCCATCCTACTGTTTAGAATTGGTGATTTCTACGAGACATACAAGCAGGATGCTGTCAAGGCAAGCACAACACTCGGAATCACAACCATTGACCGCAAGATAAACGGCGTTGAGACTAAGTTCGCCGGATTTCCGCATCACGCGCTTGACACATATTTGCCACAGCTTATCAGAGCAGGATTCAGAGTCGCCATCTGCGAGCAGCTTGAAGCCCCCAAGCAGAAAAAACTGGAAAAACAGAGCGAGGAACAACCGGAAGTCAAGTCTTCCAAATCCGAAAAAACACAACTTACAGATTCAAATATGTCCAAGAAGAAAAAAGAGAAGGCTCCGCAGGAAGAGCCTGTCCAGACCGCCAAGACTACGGTCGAGGAGAAACCTGCACCTGAGAAAAAGAACGATGTCAAAGCCGGCGAAAGTCAGGAGGCGAAGGCTGAGCGCAAGCCACGCGAGCCTCAGATGGTCACTGTTAACGGCGACAAGGTGACACACGGACATGCCTTCCAGAGCAAGACCAATCCCGAGGACTGGTTCTTCACTGCCAAAATCAACGGCGAGCAGCTGAAACCGCAGAAGATGGATCCGGCTGACCTTGCAGCCTATCAGAAGAAGGAAATGACCGTGCCGCAGCTCATGGAACGCTACTACCCGACAAAACTGATGGAGAAAGTCCCGGAAGTCGCCTACACCACACCCAACGTAATCGTCGGTGCCGGAAGCAACATGACCGTCGACAAGTTCAATGTCTACAAGGAGAAGGATGAACAGCGTCCTGATTTCGGCCGCTACAAGTTCTACGCAGAAGTCGGAGGAGAAAAGATGTCGACTGTCGCCTCGCGCCAGGATCTCAATGCCTATTTCGACCGTGTGATGACTCCCGGCCAGCTCGTCGAAAAGAACTTCGGTGAACGTCTGCACCTCCCGTCTCACTATCAACAGTTCAAACTCCCCGAGGGTGTCGAGGCATCCGGCGTCCGCATCGCCAAAGACCGCGCCGACAACAAGTGGAAGGTGTCGATGGATCTCGGTGAACACGGACGCACAGACAAGAAGGAGATCTCCTTCGATGACGGATACTCCCTGTTCAAGACCAAGACAGCCAGCCGTGAACAGATTGCCGCCAAATATCTCGGCGACGACATCAAGACCATGCTCAACGGTCCCGTGATGAACATGGAGAAGTCACAGTCAATGAAGGTGTAATCGGCACCGCCCAAAGTATTTATTCATTTACCTACAAATCAGAGAAAACAATATGTCAGCAATGAAACACGAGGAACTTGTAGAGCTTCTTCAGGAGGGCCGCATCGGACACCTCCAGTTCATAATGAACGGCGACAACGCACAGGACTATCTCGACTGGTGCAAGGCTCACGGCTGTGACCCCAGCGACGATTCCGCCGAATTCTATCTCGAAGAGACCGAAATCGACATGATGGACCGACAGCTTATCGACGACGAGAACTATGGCATCTGGCTTTAAGTTTGCCTCATCCAACTCAACGGCGGGCGCAGGTCAGCTTGCGCTCGACCGTTTTGCCGAGATGATGATTGAGCGTATGGAGCAGATGAAGGCATCAGACTGGAAACAGGGTTGGATTGGGGGTGCCGGAAGTTACGCCGGTCTGCCTCAGAATGTGAGCGGACGTAACTATTCCGGTTCCAATTCATTCTTCCTGCAACTCCAGACTGCGGCCAAAGGTTACGAGCTTCCCGTCTATCTGACTTTCAAGCAGGCCCATAACCTCAAGGCACATGTCCTCAGCGGCGAAAAATCATTCCCCGTGGTCTACTGGGATATGATGATTAAGGATAAGGACGGCAAGAAAATCAGCTCCGACGAGTACAAGGCAATGTCAAAGGAGGAGCGTAAGAATCTTGATGTCATTCCTTTCGTCAAGGCTTTTCCGGTCTTTAATGTTGCCCAGACAAATCTGCGGGAAGTCCAGCCTGAACGCTATCAGAAGCTCGTCGACAAGTTCAAACTGCCCGAACTGCGAGACACAAACGGTATGTTCGCACATGCCGCGCTCGACCGAATGATTCAGCAGCAGGCATGGCTCTGTCCGATTCAGGCGGATAAACGGGAAAACGGCGCCTATTATTCTCCCTCCCGGGATATAGTGGTTCTCCCTATGAAGGCCCAGTTCAACACAGGCTCTACTCCGGAGGAAGTATATCGTGACGGCATGGAGTTCTATTCCACCATGCTACACGAAATGACACACTCCACCATGACGCCTGAACGTCTCAATCGTGAGATGGGCGGACGATTCGGAGACCCGAAGTATGCAAAGGAAGAGCTTGTCGCCGAACTTACAGCCGCCATGATTTCCCATTCGATGGGTTTTGATTCCAAGGTAACTGACAATTCAGCCGCTTATCTGGATTCGTGGATTACGGTGCTGAAACAGGAACCGAAGTTCATTGTCTCCATTATGGCGGACGTAAACAAGGCATCCGACCTGATTCTCGACCATGTGGATAATCAGCGTCTCGCACTCGGCGAACAGCCTTACCTTGCAAAGAACGACCCGTGGCTCCCAGCGAATCCGAACGAGGAAGTGCCGTTCAAGAACGCCGCCATTTTCAAGACCCGTTCCGGTGACTATGCCATTCGCGCAACATACGACGGTGTTGATCTCGGCATGAAGCCTATCGAGAAGTCTACCGCCAGGACTTATTTTCAGCTTACCGACATGAAGGACAAGGATGCTTTCCTTGTCATGACTGCCCGTAAACAGTATGAGTCGGAGATAGCCGGCCTCGGCAAGTCTAAGGAGAAAGTAAAGTCAATGACTATATAATCCCCTAAGATATGGCTGATTACAAAGTAAGCTTCAAGGAGATGAAAGCGCGTGTCGGTATAGATGATGTAGCCTATGCTCTCGGATATCGGCTCGACCGCAAAGCCGGTGTCGGACGCTATATCGAGCTTGTGCTTGGCGACGGCACCAACAGACGCGACACAATAATCGTGAGTAATCCCAGAAATAAGGCTGCTCAGACTTTTTTCCGACGTGACGGAAGCAAAGGAGATGTAGTGACACTTATCCGTGAGAATCTGGATTCTTTCTTTGTCTCAGGCAAGGATGAATGGCAGAAGATAGCCAAGGTAATGGCACGCTTCGCCAATATGCCGGAGCCTGAATACAAGGAAGACCGCGAATATGTGAAGAAGGCTTCTGTCAGCCATGAGTTCGACAAGTCAAGGTATGAGGTGAAGCCGCTTGACATGGAGCATATTCCGAGGATATTCTCACAGCGTGGCATTGCTGATGAAACGGTCAGAAGCCTCGCTCTATTCATATCGCTCATACGCGATACGAAGAACGAGAACTTCGACGGCTTCAACATCGGATTCCCTTATACCGAGGCTTGCGATTCTACAGTCAAGGGCTATGAGATACGCGGCATGGGTGGTTACAAGTCCAAAGCGGCTGGAACCAACTCCTCTTCGGCGGCCTGGGTTGCCGACCTCTCAGGTGGTGATAACGGACTTGTAAAATCTGTGTTCTTTTGTGAGTCGGCTTTCGATGCCATCTCTTTCTACGAAATGAACCGTGCCCAGCTCGGCAAGAACATCGCTCTTGTCTCCCTCGGCGGAACATTCTCAGACAGGCAGATTTCCGGAGTAATGGAGCGGTTTCCCAATGCCCGGGCTTTTGATTGCTTCGACAATGACGTGGCCGGGCGAATCTACGGACTCCGAATGATGGCTTTGCTGGAGAATATTCCTTTGAAAATAAACAAGACCGATAATGGTCTGCTGGTAGAAGCCAAGGGGAAATCAATAGCTGTCGACATCGACAAATCAGTTATTCCGCAGGTAGCCACTCAACTCTCAATTCGCTATAAGATGGGACAATGGCCTCCTCCAAAGATGTTCAAAGACTGGAACGATTGTCTGATGAATAAGCCGATGGAACCTGTCTTTGCACCAAGCAAGAATGACCGCGACGATAACCTCGCGGAACAACGTAAATCCTCATTGAAACTTTAATGATATGATATGTCCGAATATGAAAAAAGGTGCTGTCGGCCTCGCCATATCTCTGAGCTTATTGACGAGTGGCTTGCCCTCTATGGCCCAGCAGACCGACCCGACATTGACTGCCACTGTCATTCTCCAGACAGAGGAACTGAAGAGCATCCACAAGAAAAGGAAGTCGACACAGGAGAAAATCATCGCGGCCGAGGCAGCTGTGACCATCGCACTCGATCGGGTTCACAATGTTGAGAACAAGATGCTGGAATATCTCTCAAACGCCCAGGGTGCCATGCAGAATCTATATCAGATTAAGCGTGCCGCCGAACTTGTAGCCACTGAGATTCCAAAGAACTGCGATCTGCTCCGTAAGTCTGTCAAGGGAAATCTTAAAGGCACGGCAATAGCCACGCTTGTTTCTGATGAACTGACGGATGCCGCAGCCCAAATGGCAGCCCTATATCCCTTCATGAAACAGCTTGTCACCTCCGGCACATATAATGTGACCAATGCAGAGGGCAATTCTGAAAAGCATAAGGTCAACCTGCTCAACTCTGCCGAACGGTATTATATCGCCAACGAAGTCGTGACAAGGCTTGAGGCAATCAATACCGACCTGTTCATTCTCGCATGGCAGGTAAGGACGCTTTCGTGGAATGACCTGTGGTTCTCTCTTGACCCGGAGGGATGGGCTTCGGTAATGTCCGGCAAGAACATCGTCGACGGTCTGATAATGGAGTGGAATCTACTCTACAAATACAATCGCTGATACAAATATCAACTAACTTATATCACTATGGAAACAGAAAAGAAAGTGATCGGCCGCTGTCCGGTATGCGGCGGTGACGTGGTGAAGACCTGCAAAGGGTTCCGCTGCGAGAACAATACCGGCGAGTCGCCCAAATGCGGGCTGTTCATAAACGGAGTAATCGGCAATCGCAAGATGTCGGATGATGAAGTTACCACATTATTGGAGAAGCGAGAGATAATGCTCGACGGTTTCGCCACAAAGGAGTGGAAGACTTTTACAACGGTGCTGATTCTAAAAGATGACGGCTCCATCGACATGAACTCGGTTGTCGCTGTATGCCCCCACTGCGGTGGAGATCTTCGTGTCGGACAAAAGGCTTTCAACTGCTCTAACTACAAGAATCCGACCGCGCCCTGCGACTTCGTAATCTGGCGCAATATCGGCGGACATCTCCTTTCCTTGGAGGAAGTGCGTCAGCTTTGCACACAGGGCATGACCGCCGAGGCCGTGGAGATGTTCCGTGAGGACGGCTTCCGGTTCAGTAAGAAACTCGGCTTGTCACCCGATAAAACACAGGTCGTAAAGATATGAAACCCGGGACTAAACTTGCCATCCTGCTGATAAGCGGGGTGATTATGTGGGGAAGTATTTTCTTCGCCGTGGGTTGCAGCAACAATACCCGCGAGCGTGCGAAAGCCGTGGCCGAGAAAGCTCTGATGGCTTGTGTAGACTGCCCCGAGACAGTAAAGATAAGTGCCGTGAGCAAACCCGACAGTGTGTTCGGGCGCGATTACGTCACCCAGGACGAACAGTTGAGCATAGCAATGGCAATGCTCAAAATCAATCAGAAGGTCATGGATGATACCGACGGAATGGAGAATCTTGACTTTGAGAACAAAGAAATGACCGAACTCATGGAACGTCAGATGTCCGCATTGTCGGTACTCCGCAGTCTTGTCTCGTTCGAGTCTCCCGAGCAGCGTCAGAAACCCAAGCCGTTCAACGGCTGGAAAGTCAAGATTGAATATGAGGCAAAGACCGTCAACGGCTCGCCTTACCGTTCGGAATACTGGTTCATTCTTGACAAGGATGCCGACTGTGTGGTCGACTCCTTTGAGATTCCACTATTATAATAATCAACAACCATTAACTTACAAATACTTAACCACAGACAATGAAAGAACTTATCGAACAGATCTCCGCACTCGGAGATTCATTCCTGAAGGACGCAAACGCCCAGCTTGAAAAAGGCAACAAGGCCGCCGGACTGCGTGCCCGTCGCGCCTCTCTCGATCTGGAACCGTTGTTAAAGCGTTTCCGCAAACTTTCTCTCGAAGCCGCTTCCGGCAAATAGTCCTCACTATTCCGTTCCGGCGCAAAACTCAGTGTCGGAGCGGAATTATTCATACATACTCTTATGAAAGCCAAAACAGCATATCAGAAACAAGTGGTTTCCTTGAACGACATTGTAAAACCAGTCACCGATGATGTAGTGTCATGGGCTATCGAGAACGCTATCGAGCATCCTGCCGTCAGACGCAAAAACAATGTGACGACTTGTGCAATGTGTGGAAACTTGATGGTATATGCCGATTTCGACAGACATGTGAGATGTCTGGAGTGTTGGAGACTTGTCCGGATTATCGAATCCGATACGTGGAAGTCAATACGCGGAACACTCAAAGGTTGGTTTTCTACAATATCAGTTGTCGATGGGCTCCAGCTCCAGAGGACATTCGAGATCCGCACGAAATACTATATCAACGGCTCTCCGCATCAGCACTCGGTAAGGGAGCTTTGCCGACACTGGGTGTCTCCATCCGGAGATTTGGCTATTACGGCTTTGCCCCGGATGATGGGCCAGTTTCTCGACTGTTTCCCTTTCGGTGGCAAGATTGAACTCAGAGGAACTTCGCAGATGGTCTATGACTATATAGCTGATCATTCGGAAGTCTATCCAGAAATACAATTGATTCCACCACTTGATGAATCATTGACTTATAAAGACATTATCGGACATGGTTCCCAGTCATTCCTCCGTGAAATGATAGCCATTGCCGCACATAAAGGATACTGAAATATCCATAGATTAGAGTAATAAAACAATATTTCTTTCTGCCATTGTTATTAGATGTGAATGGGAATCCTGGTGCGTGAGCATCGGGATTTTCTTTTGCAATTTCCTTGAATGTTTGACTTTACGCGCCCGTGTATTTTTCGCTACGAAGTTACGGCGGGCGATGCCGACGGCAAGTGGCGCAGTGCTTGTCTGCACGGACAGCTGTCAGCAGCCTTCCACAATTTGTGCCAAATTGGGTATTCCGACATCTTTCCGTTTGACACACTTGCCTTATGTCATCTATGCCCGTCGAGCGAAATGTATCGAAAAATTACCCCGGACGCGAGAAGCCAAATGGCTTCAAACCAAAGGGAAAACATTAACTTCTAAACATAAGGAACTATGCACGGTACTATCTATCAAATAGACATCAAGCCGATTGAGGAAATCGATATTTTGCAGATTGAAAATATCGTTGCCGGCGAAATGGCATCAATCTCATATGTCTACGAGAACAACGAGGAAGGACGTCAGCATGACATCAAGTGTCTTATTGAGCATATCCTTCCCAAAGGTATGTTCACTCTCTCCGCAGAGAACAATCTAACCTACAACGGAGGCTTCTTCATGTGGAGAAAAGCTCACTTTGACAATATCAAGTCTCTTTCCGCTCAACTTACTCCTGCCAATGTGATGAAATGGAACGGGCCAATCGGACAGATGAAAAAGGCTATTGTCAATCCACTCGGGACAAACGCTCTTTTCGTAACTGACTTTTACGGAGGTGGTGGCACTGCCGAATATTCTGCCGACCTCATGGACATGGTGAGCGGAATGAAGAGAGGAGATAAACTCTACTTGGGTGCAATCTTAGGCTATCATAACTAAAAACATACTCTATGGACTTTACTATCGAAAAAATACCAGTCTGGGCTATGTGCTATCTCGTGAACGGAGATTACTCCGGCATCACAGACGAAGACAAGGCTATCGTTGATGAATGGTGGGAACGCAACAATGTCGTTTCCGTATCTCCGGCGTCAGATGAAGAAAACAACAGTCATCCCTACTTTAGCCATTATCCGGCTTTTGGACTTGGCTCGGACGTTATCGACTGCGCTGTAATGGTAATGTGAAGCATCATCAATCTGGAACCGCTCTGACCATCAGGTCGGGGCGGTTTCTCTCCGTAAGCTCCGCGAAACCGCCTTCCTGGAATACAAACACTACGAATTTTAGACTCAGAAAAAAATTTTTTTCAAATATTTTGCGGTACGCAGATAGGCTGCATCCGGCCTATCTAACTTTGCAGTGCCAAACAAAAGGAAGCATGGGTGAGCGGTCGAAACCAGCCCTCTGCTAAGGGGCCGAGCCTCACAAAAGGCTCCGAAAGTTCGAATCTTTCTGCTTCCGCTACTATGGACACTTGGCAGACATGGTGTATGCGCAGGACTGAAAATCCTGAGAACGTGGTTCGAGTCCACGAGTGTCCACGAAAATATGCAGGTATAGCTCAGTTGGTAGAGCGTCGGTCTCCAAAACCGAAAGTCGTGGGTTCAAGTCCTTCTGCCTGTGCCAATAAATTCTGGGGTGTCGCATAGCGGCTATTGCAGGAGACTGTAAATCTCCCGTCTTCGGACATCGTAGGTTCGAGTCCTACCGCCCCAACAAATAAATGCTTCCGTAGCTCAGTGGATTAGAGCGTCACGCTACGAACGTGAGGGTCGCAAGTTCAAGTCTTGCCGGAAGTACCAATATGTGAGAATGCCCGAGCGGTTCAAGGGGTCGGTCTGCAAAACCGGTATTCGTCGGTTCGAATCCGACTTTTCACTCCGGAATGAAGGCTTCCGTAAAATCCAAATCGGATTTATCGGAAGCCTTCATTATTGATGTATCAGCAACGCATTAAGCCGTTCGCCGACTTTTTCGAGTATATCACCGAGATCTTCTGCCGAAGATTCTCCTTTATGACGTATCATCTTGACAGCCTTTATGACAAGTTCGTATGTATCGTCAGCTATCGGGGAATCGGTAATTGAGTAATCAGAATCCTCGTATCTGTAGTATTTGTTGTCATATACTTCTATCGGGGCATTGTAGCCCAGTTTGTCAGACCGCATCATCTGAATGTCGGCCTGGACGGTTCTCACAGAGACACCTCTGGTGATACCTTCCATATCGTAAAGGGCATCGGAGCAAGCTTCGACAAGGTCATCCAGAGTCCACCGCCTGTACCTGTTTCTCAAGCACCGGTCGATTGTCTTGTATCTTAATAAAGCATTCTTGTTTACTGGCATGGCAGTGATAAAAATCAATCATAATTTGAAAATTTTACTTGGTGCCATGCCGTGACAATAAGGATCATGTGGCCATGACAGGGCACAAAAAAATCGGGAAAGCTTTTCAGGACTTCCCGACTGTCTCCTTATTGTCTGAATAAAATGAAATCAGACGCAGATACAACTAAAATATCGCCGGAACCATCCTTCAAGCAAGCTGCTAAAGCTGAAGCAATAGCAACTTACGCTGCAGCTACGATAGCTACGGCGGCGCCATATTGACGATATGTTGTGTTGCGGTATCTGCATTGTTCTAAATTTCATTTGCCCGAAAGCGGGTGCAAAGTTAACTGAATTTCTTGGTATAACCAAGCTTATTTAAGACGATTACAGCGATTCGGCAATCCAAATGCTGAAATCGGACGCAAAATTACAACAGTGGTACGCAGTCTATCTGCGTAGCGACAGCACACGCACCCGACGAGCCATATTCTATGTGGCGCCGGGCGGCAGTGTGCCTACTTTGGAAAACGGATCGGCCGGCATACTCCGTTTCTCGACACCGAGTATGCTCCAGCCGATGGGATATGATTATTTTGCGGCAAATGCCGATACGCCGACAACGCCATTAACATCGAGGTTCCGCCTGCGGCTTCTCTTCAATGTCATTCGCGCTGTCGGCGGTCTGTGGAATATCAGCCTGAAAAGAAAACCACTCGACCCATTACAGTCATAAGCTGGCACTTATGACTGAATGGATCCGACTGCTTCATCGGGATATGCGATGTAAACTTTGGGCTTCATGGTCGGGATGTTTTATTGTGCGAAGTTACTGCGTCCGGGGCAACGTCAAGTGCCGCTGACGCTTTCCGTCGGAGGGCTTGACGGCAGCCTTCCACAATTTTTCTTCGTACTTATAAAAATTGGGCATTCCGTCCGCGCCCTCTGACTCCACACTTGCCTTTTGCTCCCTTATGTCCGCAGTGTTCACTTGCACATAAAACGGTTCTCCCGACCAGGAAGCTCAAAGAGCTTCACAAAAGGGAAAAGAATCGAGCGTACAAGTGAGCGCAGAATCAAACTTGTTTGGTTATGCCGAACAAAAGCGAGATGCGCGAAGCGAATCGAACTCTCAAACATAAGGAACTATGAAAGGAACAGAACATTTCAAGCAAGTTATCAAGACCTATCTTGATAAGAGAGCGGAGAGCGATGAACTCTTCCGTGCCAAGTACGAAACCACTACTCGCACTATCGAGGACATAGCAACCTATATTCTTAATGAGGTTAAGGCATCGGGATGTTGCGGTTTTACCGATGATGAGATTTACTCAATGGCGGTACACGTCATTGACGAGCCTGACATCGAAATCGGCAAGCCGATAACGTGCGGTGTGGTTGTCAATCATCACGTCGAACTGACCGAGGAAGAGAAGAATGAGCAGAAAGCCATTGCCCTCAAACGCTTCCAAGATGAAGAACTCCGCAAGTTGCAAACACGCAACTCCAAGCCCAAGGCGGTAAAACCGCAGGAGAACAAGCAACCCGAATTATCACTCTTTGGCGATGATTTCTGACCTATGAAAGCACGTACACAATTCGAGAAGCAGGTGGCAGCCTCCAATGTGAGGCTGACCGCCGTTGCCCCCAAGGTTATGGAGTGGGGAGTGAAAAATCTTTTCAGACATCCGGCTTTCCGTGTGCCCAGCGGTCTGACTACCTGTGGAGACTGCGGTCACAAGTTCCGACACGAGGGAAAAGGCCTATTCGTTGTCTGCCCTCATTGTGGTCACAGACTTGAAATAAAGGACACCCTTAACCGCACCCACAAGGAAAGCACTTACTATGCTGTGCTTGACACCATTGACGGCTTGCAGGTTGAACGCCTTTTTCTTCTGTCAGTGGAGTTTAAGAAAGGTCAGCCAATTAAATACTATGACGTGGAGGTCTGCCGTCTGTGCAGGGCAACCGCATCAAAATCTTAGGCGACAAGCCGCAGTTTCTCTGAGTCAACGACCATAGACGTTGTCGCAATTCTTTGAATTCTCCATATCCGAAGTCATAAATTCTTAGTAATTTTATAGTG
>Ga0209064_1000718_pt1 | contig 69079 bp, 69 predicted proteins | sample Inofromicrocosms_FD_187498 | JGI IMG/M metagenome (GOLD analysis project Ga0209064, IMG submission 187498) | Mouse cecum microbial communities from Vienna, Austria - Inoculum for glucosamine and mucus D2O microcosms (SPAdes) (version 2) | ecosystem: Host-associated > Mammals > Digestive system >...
GCCGCCCCACCTGTTGGAACAGTTCGCCATGGACAAGGACTGGCGCACGATGTCCATGCTGGTGGAAAAGGGCATTTCTGGCGGTTCCAGTGCGGAGCGGACGCTCCATATGCTGACCTATGAGGGCAGGAACAGCTGGATGGCGGAGGCGCTTCTGAAAAAGCGGATGTGGGTGAACGTCAACGACTATCATGCACTCAACGCCTGTATGGAAAACGGCGCGGCGGACGTGGCCAAGCTGCTGCTGGACAGCGGCATGGACTTTGAGCGGTATCGCCAGCGGTTCCCCAACAGCGGCAGCCCCGATACCATCCAGGCGCTGGAGGAACACTGGGCCGGACTCCAGGCCCAAGCCCAGGAACAGGGTGAAGAACAGGCCCCCGTTGAAAGCGGGGCCCCCATCGAAGCCCAGCAGAGCGGGTTCGATGGGGCGGCGATGGGGGGAATGACCCTTGGCTGATCCCGTCCTCGTGGCGAAAGCCGCCGCCACCCTGCTTACTAACGAGAAGGCCCGCAAAGGTGTGGGCTGGGCCATCGCCGCCATCCTCTCCCCCATCATCGTGCTGGTGGCCCTGCTGTGCTCCCTGGGTTCCGGGGCGGCGGACCACAACATTTCCGCCGCCCAGCTCTGCTTCCAGACTGGCCCGATCCCCGCCGACGTCCCCGCGGAATACCGAATCTGGGTCGAGCAGATGCGGGCAAATTTTGCCGAGCTGGATACGGTCATCGCCGACATCCAATCGAATATGGACGAGGGAAACAGCCTCGACCCCATCCGGGTCAAGGCTGTGTTTTTCTCCCTGTATTTCGGCGTGGAGGCCCCGCCCGTCACCCAACTCGCCCACTGCTTTGCCACCAGCGAGACCAGGACGGAAACGGTCACTGAGAAGGATGAGGACGGCAACGATGTGGAGGTGGAACGTATCTACAACGTGTTCGTGCCCATTGAGGATATGGCCACGGTGTATTCCCGCATCGCCGCCTCCCTGGGCGTCACCGCCACCGGGGAGCAGCAGTCCAACGCGGACAACGTGTACAGCCTGGTCAAATACGGCTACCCCGTCACAGGGGAGGGCGGCGCGGCGTTTGAGGGCGCGGATGTGCCCTATGTGGGCGCGGACGGCTTCTGCTCCCCGGTGGGGGCGGGCTGGCGGAACATTGTTACCTCTGAATTCGGCGGGCGGCTGGATCCCATCACCGGACAGCGGGACGGCCACACCGGCATGGATCTGGGCGTGCCCACCGGCACCCCGATCCGCGCGGCGCTGCCCGGCACCGTCCGGGTGACCAAATACGACTCCAGCTACGGCTACTATGTGACCATCGGGCACGAGAACGGTCTGCTGACCCTGTACGGCCACAACTCCCGGCTGCTGGTACGCCCCGGCCAGACCGTCCAGGCCGGGGATGTAGTGTCCCTGTCCGGCTCCACCGGGCGATCCACCGGGCCGCACCTCCACTTCGAGGTGCGGATCAACGGGCAGAGGACGAACCCGAGATATTATCTGCCATAAGGAGGAGAGCAACATGAAAATCAAAGCTGAGATGGGGCGCAAGCGCGCGCCCCTCTGGCCCCACGAGTACCAGGTGGACAAGGTGGTGGAGCTGCCCAACACAGCCTTCGCCAGCTTTATGATCCAGCCCCTGGATCACTACGATTTTATTGAGCGCAACAGGGTCGAGCCCCACCAGGGCACCGGCCTGAACCATTGCCTGCTGGTTCTGAGTGACGACCGCACGGACGGCGCGCTGGTGCAGTGCGGCGACGATGGCCGCGCCATGTACGCCGCCTATGTGGCGGGGGCACGGGACATCGTGCAGGCCCGGCTGGAACGGGTGACGGACTTTATCACCGGGCAGGGCGCACAGCGCACCGCCAGCGGGAGCTGGTACGTCTACTGCGAGGAGCTGGAGGAGAAATTTGGCGTGACTATCCAGGAGGGCAACGGCCTGGACGCCATGCTGAAGGAAACGCTGGAACGCCGTCCGGAGGTGGCCCAGGTGGACATTTCCCTCCAGCACATTGAAACCACCTTCCGCCCGGAGTTCTGCGCCCAGCACCAGACCGCCGAGGCGGAGAAAGCGTCGGACATCCGTGTGCGTGACATCTTGCCCCTGCTGAACGGCAGCGGGCTTGCCTTCCTCACCCACGAGGAGGCAGGCGCCTCCGTGCTGGCGGAAAACCTGCGGGAGCTCACCAGCGTGGGCCGGGAGGATCACGCCGCCCTGTTCAACGCCCGGGTGTCCGAGATCAGCCCCGGCCCGGAGGGGGTGGAGGTGGTGCTCACCGATGTGGATCCGCAAGAGCTGGCTCGGTTCAACCAGGCATACGAGGATCACCAGGCCGCGGAGTGGGCCATGGGCGATATGACACCGTAGGAGGTGCATGATGAGCAGATCTGATCTTCACCTCGCGGCAGAGGAACTTAACGTCTGCGGTAGCCCGGACGAGCCTACGCAATGGGAATTTCATGTTCTGTGAAGAAGGAGGAATCGAAAATGAAAAAAGCAAATATCACGGTGGCGTTCGATGAGGAGAAGCTGGGCGCGCTGGAGTTCTCACTGAAGAAGGAGGGCTCCTCTGTGCAGGCGCGGCTGGAGCAGACGCTGGGACAGCTCTATGAGCACGCCGTGCCCGCGCCGGTGCAGGAGTACCTCGACAGCCGCGCCGCCCCCGCGCCCCGGCCCAAGCGTCCCCGGCCCGCGCCCAAGGAGCGGACCGTGCAGGCGGAAACGGAGGCGGATCATGGGTAAACGTGGTATCGTCCTGCACCTGGACAAACGTTGGTATGACGCGCTGTCCCGGCAGTTGAAAAAAGGGGACACGACCGTGGAGGAGAAGCTGGACGAGTACCTGGACACGCTGATTGGTCAGCTCCCGGAACGGGTGCGGGAGCGGATCAGCGGGGAGATCTGGAAGGAGGATCAGCAGCGGCGCGCGGAGGCGGAAGCGTCCCGCCATCTCTCTGTATTCCGCGTTACCCAGAACGGGCGAACCGACCACCTGGTAACGGAGTGCCGTATGCCGATAGATGTGCTCCATGCCGCCATGGCGCTGCGCTCCTACCTGCTGGCAAAGGGGAGCAGCACCCAGCGGTTTGCGGAAAGCCTGCACAGTGTGACGGACATCGCCCCGGAGGTGTTCCAGGATTACGCTGACGAGTTCCTCCAGCGCACCGGGCGCGTGATCAGCGCGCTGGACATCGACCTGGACCGGGGCGAGTTCTCCGCCCTGGATACAGCGGACGGCTGGGAAACGTACACCATCCGGGATGTCTGCTCCGCGGCGTGGCACGCCAACCGCAATGACAGCTTGGACTGGGCGCAGCGGTTAGAAATTTTCGCCGGGCGGCTGGAGCATCTTGGAATTGCCCCGCCGGAGCGTCTCTCCAACGAAAAATTCGAGTTTCAGGAGCAGCCGGAAGCCGCCCCTTTTGAGCAGACCATGTGACCCATGGCGGGGGCCGTTCCGCATCCGCGGGGCGGCCCTCCCGCCGTTTCCCCCGTGTTGGGCCGTTTGAGGGCGTTTGCGGCCCTCCTGGGGGGCGGGCAGCGTCCCAGCCCCATCGGGGCGATGAAACGCGGTGTCGCGCCCTTGTGGCCCGGTTGTGGCGGTCGGCGGTTTTGGCCCCTCTGCTGGGGCCGCTTTCCGCCCGCCCGGAAGGGCAATGCAGACAGGGATTGGAGAGCAATCCAGACGTTCGATTTTTGTGCGGGATAAAGGCGGGTGGTCGCTTTCGCGCCCCCCGCCAATAAACACCGCCCCGCAACGCGGGTCGGGGATTCGACGAAGGTGGTCGGTTCCCCGCCTTTTTGCTGTGATGGGTGGTCATGAAGTAAAAACACACGCCGCAAATCAGCCTGACAGCCTCTTTTCACAGGTGGCTGTGCCAGGTGGTCGCGGCAATTTTGGAGGTAATTATGAAACAGAACAAAAAAACAATTGAGGACACTGCTGAAACTAAGGTCAGGATTCCCGTGTGGCTCTATCCCTCGACGATCAAGGCAATGGACCAGGCTATGGCCAGTGCAAACTGCAAAAGCAGGAGCGAATTTATTGAGAAAGCCGTCTGCTTCTACGCCGGGTATCTCTCCGGCAATGAGGCAGTGGAATACCTGCCCGCCGCCTTGGTGTCTGCCCTCCGGGCGACGGTCCAGTGCAGCGAGGACCGCATCGCTCGCCTGCTGTTCAAGCTGACGGTGGAGATCAGCATGATGATGAACGTGCTGGCGGCAGGGCTGGAGATCGACGCCAGCCAGCTGGACGCCCTGCGCTGGCGGTGCGTTCAGGAGGTGAAAAAGACCAACGGCACGATCACGTTCAAGGACACGCTGGCAAAAAATCAGGGCGAGGAGTAGACCGTAAAAAATTTGAGCGCCCGCCAGGGGAGCACTATACCCATCCGCTGGACCGAGCCCCGGTTCACCAGGGACCGCCCTGAACTTGATCTCTCTAAGATTTTTAGTACAGAGAAGAAACATCCGGGAGGTGTTGCGTAACGCCGCGCGTCATTTTCAAGTGCCCGCACATCAAGGGCGGCGGTGAGAAGGCCGCCGCTCACCTGGGCAATTACGTCAGGTACGCCGCCACCCGAGATGGTGTGGAGCGCGTCGATCCTGGCAAGGCTGCGCTTCCTGCCACAGAAAAACAGGCCAGGCTGGTGGAGCGGCTCCTCCAGGACTTCCCCTTCAGCCGCGGCCTGTTCGAGTACGAGGACTACCAGGCCGAACCCACCCGGGGGAACGCCTCTGAGTTCATCACCCGCGCCATGGAGGACAACTATGAGCAGGTGGCAAAAAAAGAAAACTACGTGGACTACATCGCCAACCGTCCCCGCGTCCAAAAGCTGGGTACCCACGGCCTGTTCACTGCCTGGGACAGCCCGTTGGTGCTGTCCCAGGTGGCGGACGAGGTAGCCCATCACCCCGGCACGGTGTGGCTCCCCATCATCTCCCTGCGCCGGGAGGACGCCGCCCGGCTGGGTTTCGACAACGCCGAACGCTGGCGGAAGCTTTTGTCCGCTCACACCATGGACATGGCCGAGGCCATGAAGATCCCCTACAGGCAATTTCGCTGGTACGCCGCTTTCCACGACGAGGCACACCATCCCCACCTGCACATGGTGTGCTACAGTACCGACACCAGGTCTGGCTTCCTCTCCAAAGAGGGGATCGCGCAGATCAAGTCCATGTTGGCAAAGGAAATTTTTCAGCAGGACCTGGTCGCCATCTACCAGCGGCAGACCCAGCGGCGGGATGAGCTCACACAGAGCGCCGGGGAGATCATGGCACAGCTCGTCGGTGAGATGCAGGCCGGGGCTGTGGAGGACCAGCGCATCGGGCAGCTCATGGTGGAGCTGGCCCAGCGCCTCCGGGACCGTTCCGGCAAAAAGCAGTACGGCTACCTGCCTCCTGCGCTCAAGTCACTGGTAGATGAGATCGTGAACGAGCTGGAGAGGGACCCCCGCGTGGCCGCGGCCTACGACCTGTGGTATCAGGAGCGGGAAGAAGTGCTGCGGACGTACAAGGACGATCTGCCTCGGCGTGACCCGTTGGTCCGGCAGAAGGAGTTCAAGCGGATCAAAAACATTATCGTCCAGGAGGCGGCGCGGCTGGGTGACCTGATGCCGTCCGGCCTCGCGGACCAGGCTGAAGGAGAGCCAGCCGATGGACCAACTGACAGCGGCTCGGCAAATACCCCTGGCGATACTGGCAGGGCCTCCTCCCGTGCCTGGTGGACCCGCCGCTATCGTGCCGCCCGCCAGCTCATGGCTGGCGATGCGGACAGCCCCCCAGATCATGCGGCGGCGTTCGACCTGCTCACCGGGGAGGCCGAGGGCGGGAACGCTCTGGCCATGGCCGACCTGGGCCGGATGTACGCGGACGGACTGGGGCGGGAACCAGACCCCGAGCTGGCGCGGGAGTGGTACGCCAAGGCGCTGGCTGCGTTCCTGCAGGCAGAGAAAGAAGCGCCGGACCGCGTTACCCAGTACCGCATCGGCAGGCTGTACGCCGACGGCCTGGGCACGGAACAGGACTACGAGGAGGCCGCCCGGTGGCTGGAGAAGTCCGCTGACGCCGGATACAAATACGCCCAGTACACCCTGGCCGGGCTGTACCGGGACGGCAAAGGGGTGGAGCAGGACTACGCCGCCGCGCGGGAGCTCTACGCCAAAGCGGTCACCTTCCCTTACGCCGCCTACGAGCTGGGCAAGCTCTACCGGGACGGGCTGGGCGGCGAGGCAGACGAGGACCGTGCCGCCCGGTATTTCCGTCAGGCGTTCCTCGGCTTTCAGTTCCTGGCCGACAGGTCCCCAGACGACAAGCTCCAGTACCGGATCGGCTGGATGCTCCTCCACGGGGTGGGTACGGAGCGGGACGAGGCGGCGGCGCTGCCCTGGCTGGAAAAAGCCGCTGAAGGTGGGAACCAAACGGCGAAATACCAGTTGGGGAAGCTCCTGCTCACCGGGGTGGACGGGGTTCCCAGGGACACGGACCTGGCGCTGGAGCTACTCACCCAGTGCGCCGAGGATGGAGACCAGTACGCCCAGTACACCTTGGGCAAGGCGTACCTGCTGGACCAGGACATCCCCCAGGACCGGGAGCAGGCCGTCCGCTGGCTGAAGCTGTCCGCCGAGCAGGGTAACCAATACGCCAAAATTTTTTTGGACCGTGTCTACGGTTCCCTATTCTCTTCCACCGCCTCGCTCCTCTACCACATGGGCCGCATCTTCCAGGAACAGCGCCCACAGCCTGTGGCCGGGATACAGGCGGCGGTGGACAGCAAGCTCAAGCAGAAGATCCGGGAAAAGAAGATCGCCATGGGCCACAAGCCGGACGACCATGAGGACCAACAGCAGACGATGTAAGACCGCCCGCAAATACTGCGGGCGGTCTTTTGCCGCTCCAAAATTCAGACCGGGTCCGGAGAACGAAGCACCTTTTCCATGGGCTTCCCCTTGGCCAGCTCATCCACCAGCTTATCCAGGTAACGGGCCTCCCGCATCAGCGGGTCCTCCACTGCCTCCACCCGGACGCCGCACACCACGCCGCGGATCAGCGCCCGGTCCGGATTGGGGCGAGGCGCCTGGCGAAAGAAATCGCCGTAGGTGGTCTCGGATGCCAGCAGACTATCCAGTTCCGGCTGGGTGTAGCCTGTCAGCCAGCAGGTCACGGTGTCCACCTCGGCCCTGGTCCGTCCCTTCTTCCCGGCCTTGTTCACCAACAGGCCGTACACCTTCGCAAAGCTCATCTGAAACACTTTTTGTTCCGCCATCCCGTATCCCTCCATCAATGCCGTGAGCGCAGAAACTCTATTGTGGCGGCTCTGCCCGCCGCAAAACCGCTGAAGATAAAACCGTGGTCGCCTTTGACTTCCACCAACCGGCAATCCGGGTAGCCCTCACAGGCGCGGCGGGAATAGCGGATATCCACCAGCTTGTCCCTGGTGCCGTGGACGATCAGCACAGGCTTCGAGAAACCGCAGATCTCCCGGTAGGGGTCCAGCCCCTGGGCGTCCAGCGCGTACCTCGCCCCCAGCCGGACGAACAGCGCACGGAATCGCTCCGGCACATGGTCCGGGTCGAATCTGGCGTTGATCATCTGGCCCCGCCGGGCGTCGTCCGGGATGCACAGCGCGGGATAGTACAGCACCAGCCGTTCCACCTCGCCCTCCCGCTCAGCCGCAGCCAGGGCGGACACTAAGCCGCCCTGACTGCACCCGGCCAGGGTGATGTGGTCCGGGTCCACGAAGTCCAGACCCTTCACATAGCCCAGCACATTGAGCAGGTCCGCCTTTTCCGTCAGCACGCTCATGCCCAGGCTGGACCCGGTGCTCTTCCCGCTGCCGGACATACAGAAGTCAAAATAGAACGCGGCAAAGCCCTCGTCCGCAAAGATGCGGGCGTATTTTTTGGTGTCCCTTGTACAGCTTCCAAACCCGTGGCTGACGATGACGGCGGGGAGCCTTCCCGCCCGCTGGGGCCGCAGGACAAAGCCCCGCAGCCGACACCCCTGGCTGTCGATCTCAAACGGGAGCTTCTTGATGCGGGACTTTTCAGCGGGATGGCTGGCGGATGGTGTGCGGGCTCGAACCGTGATCTTTATTTTTGGCAGATGAAACATAAGCCGCTCTACTCCTCTCAGATGGTCAACTCATACTGGCATTATACCGTGAGCGGCCCTCGGACGCAATAGGAGGTGTCAAAATGCCCTACATCCATTTCACAGAAGAACAAAAACGTCAGGCCAATCAGGTGGACCTGGTGGAGTTCCTACGCTTCAAAGGGGAGCCCCTGATCCGCTCCGGGCCGGAGTTCCGAATGTCCAGTAACCACAGCGTCACCGTTCAGGGCAATGGGTGGTACGACCACGCCGCCGAGAAGGGCGGCGGGCCCGTGTCTTTCCTCAAGGAGTTCTACGGGATGAACTACCAGGAGGCGGTGCTGACTCTCATTGATAAGGACGTTAGTGAACTCTGCTCCCAGGTATCCAGTCCCAAAGAAAAAGTGAAGAAGCCCTTTGAACTGCCGCCCGCCAACGACACCAACCGGCATGTGTTCGCTTATCTCCTCAAACAGCGCCACCTGGACCGGGACGTGCTCACCGCCTTCGTCAAGCTGGGGCTGGTCTACGAGGATCAAAAATACCACAACGCCGTCTTCGTGGGCATGGACAAGAACGGCACCCCCCGCCACGCCCACAAGCGCAGTACCAACAGCCAAGGGAAATCCTTCCGCATGACCGTGGAGGGCAGCGACTTCCGGTACGCCTTCAACTGGCCCGGCACCAGCGACAGCCTGATGGTCTTTGAGGCGCCCATCGATATGCTGTCCTTTATCTCAAAATTCCGCGACAGCAATTGGTCCCGGCACAACTATGTGGCCCTGTGCGGCACATCCTCTCAGGGGATGCTGGGGATGCTGGAACGGCATCCGAATATCAGCACGGTCCACTTCTGCCTGGACAACGACCAGGCCGGACAGCTTGCCACAAAACGGCTGGCGGGGCTGGTGCGGGAGAAAGGGCTGGCGGTGAACGCACTGGTGCCTGTACTGAAGGACTGGAACGAGGGTGCAGCGACACGTTGCTGCAAATAAACTTTAACTGGGCTATGGACCTGGAAGGAGGTAAAAGCAGCGGGGAGAACGAAAGTTTTCCCTAACTGATATTCCGAGAAGTGGAATGATGGGGCAACGCCCTGAAACGCTTCCCCTGAGACTGCGTTGGAGGAAAGGGAGCGCAATCTCCTGGACTGACACAGCACGCTGAAGTCGGCTGAGCACACTCGCCTTACACGAGGTAAAAGACGGTAGGGCAAAAGCGAGCCAGAGGTGGCCGCGAGTGATAGGCCGGGGGTCCATAACCGCATATGGCGAGAATCGCAGAAATGCTGACAAAATCCCGAATGTACAAGTCTAAATCCAGAGCGGTCAAAAAGGCCGCAGCCGTGAAAACGGCGTGTGTGAGGTGGAGTAAAACTCTTCGTTATGAAACACCTTATGACGTTACAGGCGCCATCCAGCACACAGGCTTATAGGGAAACCTAAGTGCGGTTGCAAAAGGATAGGAATATCGGAACGTGGAAAGTCCCCGACGTGGAGCCATTGCGGGCAAAGAAGCGTTGGGGAGGAAAGCCGTGTCGCCACTTATCGGAGGTGCGGTATAACTCCTCTTAATCGGGGATGAAACAGCAGCCATGGTACCAATGAAACCGTGAAAAAAGTAAGCGGTGGAGGGACGGGCTGTAGTCAGGGTAAGGTTGCAAGAAACATCAGATTACAGACAAACCCCATAGGTTCGAGTAGGACTAAGAAAGGCCGAATCCAATCGGAAAGTAGGCCGACTATGGCAACAAAGGACAAGGCTCAAAAGAAAGCAAAACTGCGTCATGCGGAATACTATGACATTCAAGAAATCCAAGATGAACTGTATGCGGACAGCTTGAAGGGGCGGGAATTTAAACACTTGGTGGATATTATCTCGCTGCCTGAAAACATACGTCTTGCATATCGCAACATTAAGGCAAATCGTGGAAGTAAAACCGCTGGCACAGACGGCAGAACAATCAGGGACTTGGAAAAACTTTCGGACGAAAAACTGGTTGCGCTGGTACAGCGTAAACTCGACTGGTATGAACCGCAAAGCGTCCGCCGCGTGGAAATCCCGAAAGGCAATGACCCCACCAAAAAGCGGCCACTGGGGATACCGACGATATTGGACAGGCTGATACAGCAGTGTGTGCTGCAAGTGCTGGAGCCCATTTGCGAAGCAAAGTTTCATGACCACAGCTATGGGTTCCGCCCCAATCGGAACCAGGAGCACGCAATCGCAGCGGTCTACAAGAACATCCAGATTTCCCACTACTATTTTGTGGTTGACGTTGACATCAAAGGGTTCTTCGACAACGTAAATCATGGAAAACTGCTCAAGCAGATGTGGACGCTGGGTATCCGAGACAAAAAACTGCTCAGTATTATTTCGGCCATGTTAAAAGCAGAAGTGGCAGGAATTGGTTTCCCGGAAAAAGGCACCCCCCAAGGCGGCATCATTTCACCACTCTTATCCAACATTGTCCTGAATGAGTTGGATTGGTGGATAGCCAGCCAGTGGGAAAAATTTCCTACGCATAGGAAATATTCGCAAATTCGCCTTGGTAACGGGAACTCCTACGATGCGAGTAAATATGGAGCACTTCGGAATGGCTCACGCCTGAAAGAAGTGACCTGTGTCCGCTATGCTGACGATTTCAAGCTGTTTACCAAGAGTTATAAGCAGGCAAAGAAGCTGTTCTACGCAGTGACAGACTGGCTAAAACATCGTTTGGGTTTGGAAATCAGCCCGGAAAAATCGAAAATTGTAAACCTCAAAGAGAGATATTCGGAGTTTCTGGGGCTGCGCATCAAAGCGGTGAATCACGGCAGCGAAAAGAAGCCGAAGTTTGTGGTGGAAAGCCATATCAACGAAAAGTCCCTTAGAAAAATCAAGAGCAATCTGGAAAGGCTGATTCACGACATCAAGTTCCCCGGACATGGAAAGCGAACGGAATATGAGGCGGTTTCCCGCTACAATTCCTACGTGATTGGTGTCCATAACTACTACAGCATGGCAACTATGGTGTGTGATGATTTAAGTTTCACGGCCTTTTCTGTCCAAAAGAGCCTAAGAGCAAGAATGGGCAAACGACTGAAAACTGCAAAGCAAGTACGCAAGCGAAAATTGAACTATGTGATTCCTGATTACATTAAAGTGCGCTACGGAAAAAGTGAGCAGCTGCGATATGTTGATGGATACGCCCTTGCGCCAATCGGTTATGTAAAGCATAGAAATCCTATGCACAAGCGGCGCATTGTCAACAGCTACACGCCAGAGGGGCGGGGAGCAATTCACAAAGCACTGGGGAAGAATATCAATACCGTTATCATGCACTACCTCATGCGCAACCCCATCCCCTACCGTTCGACGGCCTATAACGACAACCGCATCTCACTGTATTGCGCCCAATTTGGCAAATGCGCGGTAACCGGGGAAATGCTCAATATTGGTGATATCCATTGTCATCATAAGCTGCCCAGGTACCTGGGCGGAACGGATGAATATAAAAACTTAGTTATTGTTTGCGAAAACATCCACCGCCTGATTCATGCCACCAATCCTGAAACTATCAGGAAATACATGGAAAAGTTGAAGCTCACCCCCAAGCAGTTGAAGAAGGTGGAAAAGCTCAGAAGCCTTGCTCATGTTGAGAGTTGTTTGCAATTTGACGCAATCTAATACCTTGATGGCAAGCCGGATGAGGCGAAAGTCTCACGTCCGGTTTAGAGCGGGGGAAAATCCGGTGATAACATCAAAGGATTACCTATCGCTATACCTGTGCGCAAATTTTCAACAAACAATGGAGGAACAGCAGTATGAACAGAAATTATCGTAGCTACTGCCGCAGGATGGGTGAGGCCATGGTCCTGCGGCATATTTTTCCCAGGTCCGCGCTGAGCGATGACGAAATGCTCCGCCTTTACCAGACCGCCCAGACCACCGACCCGGATACCCTGCGGCAGACCGCCGCCGAGATGTTCCCGGAGCGGTTCCTGGACGAACTCTCTCAAAAGGAACAGGTCTTGTCCCAAGAGCAGGACCAGCAGTATGAAACTTGCGGCAGCACCATGGCCTACACATATTGAGGAGGTGCGCAATGCCACAACAGCTCATCGTCCTCATCTTCGCTGTCGTGGGCTTCGCGCTCATCGGCGGCATCGCCTATCTCTCCAACCAGGGCTCCCTGGACAGCATCAAGTCCAAGCCCGTGGGCGACGGCCAGCACGGCACCGCCCGCTGGGCCAAACCCCGTGAAATCGCCAAGACCTTCCACCGCGTCCCGTTCCACCCAGCCGAATGGCGGCAGGGGAAAGACCGGCCCAAGGTCCAGGGGCTGGTGTTGGGCTCCCAGGGAAAGAAGGGCAAGATCACCGCCCTAGTGGACAGCGACGACATCCACTGTGTGCGCTTTGTTCCTTGACAATCTGCGTAGAAATACGCAATAAAACAAGGCAGATTTCTATGAAGTCTGAACTCTATGCTTGATTGAGCAGGGGAAGTACCTGCCAACCCCGGTGTGACGGGTAATCAAAACTCTAATCCTCCGACGTGCACCCATAGTGTCATATGGGATGTGTGAAGCTCGGTGAAGTAGCGGATACGCGGTCTGAGACGGCTGTGCCCGCTGGAGGCTATAAATCGGTCATGTCCAGTATGTTTTGTTGCAACCGACAAATGTCCTGAGTGTACGGCTCGTAAATGTCAGGATGGTAATACAGCCATCCGCCCCATGTGGGGTACTGCCGCCGTTGAAATTTGCAGTGGTGGAAAACGGCAGAAAGCCAAAAAGGTTGAATGTCTTTGGCAGAAGTTCACACCAGCCAAAGATGGCAGTCGGGCTAAAGGGACGGGCTAAAACCGATATGAAAAGCTAAAGCATAGGGAACAAAGGAACCATGGACGGCACTTCGATTTTTGAAGTAAGTGGAGTGGCACCTCCGCCGCGCGGGCAGGAAATGGCCCGCTAATCCATGGGGCAGCAGCCCGTAGTAGCGATGAAGCCCCTGTAATGGGGGTGGAGCGAAGGGGCATAGTCAATGCGGATTCGTATGTGAACAGAAAGTCGAGGAAGCCGTAGGCATACCTGACTGACACCAGAAACACCAATTCCGAAGGGAGGCGGTGCGTATGGCACAACAATTCGACTACCCCAAAACCGAAACAGAACTACGCGAAATACAAGATAAACTGTATCAGCACAGCAAAGAGGCCCATGACGCGGGCGAAAGGCCGGCGTTCAGGGGCCTGCTGGAAATCATGTCAGCCGAAGCAACTATCGTTACAGCAATTCACAATATTAAAAGCAACTGTGGCAGTGAAACCCCCGGTGTGGATTCTAAGACCATGCGCAAAGACTATTTGCAAAAATCTTTTTCATGGGTGGTCAAGGATATTCAAAGCGCGTTCAGACATTTTGAACCGCAAAAGATACGCCGGGTGTACATCGACAAACCGGGAAAAGCCGAAAAGCGACCGCTGGGTATTCCTACCATACGAGACAGAATCGTACAAGAGTGTATGAGAATTGTGTTAGAACCCATATTTGAAGCGCAGTTCTTTGCCCACTCCTATGGTTTCCGGCCTATGCGGGACGCACCTATGGCATTAGAACGAGCGAAAGAACTTGTATTCAATACAGGCTATTACTGGATTGTTGAGGGTGACATCAGCAAATGCTTTGACCGTATTGACCATAACATTCTTCTCAAACGCTTATATCATATGGGTGTGCGGGATAGGCGGGTCGTGCAGATTATCAAAGCCATGCTGAAGGCTGGGGTCATGGGCGAATGCGAGGTAAACGAGGAAGGAACACCACAGGGCGGATTGATTAGCCCTTTGCTGGCAAATGTGTACCTGGATATCATGGATGAATGGACTACCAAACAATGGGAGCGTAAGAAAACCCGCACAGCGTATTCCTCGTCAGGCACCATGCTCCATACCCTACGCAAAAGGAGCAATCCGATACCAGGATATCTCGTCCGCTACGCGGATGACTTCGTAATCATTACGGACACTCGTGCCCATGCCGAAAACTGGAAACTCCGGCTGCAAACTTTCCTCCATGGCAAAATGAAGCTGACACTGTCCCAAGAGAAAACGCTGATAACAGATATCCGAAAGAAACACATCAAGTTTTTGGGCTATGAGTTCAAAATGGTTCGGGGGAAATCCCGCCGGGGCTATATCCCAAGGACGATTCCAGACCGAGGCCGATTAAAGCGGAAAGCTGAGAAAATTGCGGAAGATATCAAGAAAATCCCGCGCAACTACAGCCGGGAACAGATGATTGGTGCGATAAATCGTATCAACAGCCAAGTTAGAGGGATTATCCAATATTATCAATGCTGTACATGGGCGAATATCTCCATGAGGAAATACAGCAGGTGGCTGCAGCTTACGGCAAAACGCCGACTAAAGCAGTACAAGGGCAAGTGGGTTTCTGCAAAGGAAGTACAAAACCTTCCCCGTGTCCATCAGAAGTACAAGCAAAAGATTCCCTCAATCAAATACCGCGATATTTATGTTGGCTTCACCGCACTCACCTTTTGCAAATGGGAGCCCACTCCGTCTAAAAATCAAGCCGAAACCCCCTATACTGAAGTGGGCAGACAGCTACACTTTGAGCGTACGAAAAAGAAGAAAATTCAGGCGCGGCTTGACGAAATGTATTCGGAGAGGACAGCTCAAATTATTTTACATGGGAAATGGAACAAACTCAATAATTTTGAGTTCATCATGAACAGGGCTTATGCCCTCAACCGCGACAAGCTCAAATGCCGTGTTTGCGGCGGTTGGCTTATTTCCAGCACACCATATGCCCACCGTATTAACCCCAACCTCCCACTGGACAAGGTAAATCGTGTCAATAACCTGGTTTCGCTCCATAAAAAATGCTTTATGGCGGTAAATGACCTCAATCAAGATATTAGCCAATTTGATGTAAAAGCACAGAAGAAAATCATCGGTTATAGGGAAAAACTGGTTCCTTCACATACACGCAACAAATAATCTGCATTGATGGAGCGCCGTGTGCGGTGAAAGTCGCACGCACGGTGCGAAGCGGGGGAAAATCCGCTCTGACTGCTGTTCTCCTATGAGGGCAGTAAAAGCGGCGGATTACCTATCGCTATCTCATGATCGGCGCGGCTGGCGTGGGCAAGACCGCCTTCTTCCTCTACCCCAACCTGGAGTACGCCTGCGCCTGCGGCATGAGCTTCCTGGCCCTGGACACCAAGGGCGACCTGGCCCGGAACTATGGGACCATCGCGGAAAAATATTACGGCTACCAGATATCCATCATCGACCTGCGTAACCCCACCCGGTCTGACGGGTTCAATTTCTTGACCTTGGCCAACACCTACATGGACCAGGCGGCGGAGCACCCGGACGATCTGGCGGCGCGGGCCAAGGCGGAAAAGTACGCCAAGATCCTGTCCAAGACCATCATCAACCCGGACGGGGACAGCGGAAGCTACGGCCAGAACGCATTCTTTTACGATTCCGCTGAGGGCTTGCTCACCGCTGTGATCCTCTTGCTGGCGGAGTTCCTGCCGCCCAAAGAAATTGACGGTGCTATCCAGGAGCGCCGCCATATCGTGTCGGTGTTCAAGCTGGTGCAGGACCTGCTGGAGCCGTCCGATACCAAGGGGAAAAGCCGCTTCCAGGTGCTCATGAACCGCCTGCCCTCAGACCACAAGGCCCGGTGGTTCGCCGGGGCGGCGCTGAATACCTCGGAACAGGCCATGGTGTCGGTGCTGTCCACTGTCCTCTCCAGACTCAACGCATTCTTGGACACGGAGCTGGAGCAGACCATCTGCTTCGACTCCCCCATCGACGCCGAGAGCTTCGCCAGCAAGAAGTCCGCCATCTTCCTGGTGCTCCCCGAGGAGGACCAGACCAAGAACTTCATGGCGGGACTCATGATCCAGAACCTGTCCCATGAGCTGTTTTCCGTGGCGGACGAGAACGGCGGCAAGCTGAAAAACCGGGTGGTGCTGTTCTGCGACGAGTTCGGCACCATGCCGCCCTTCGATGTGCTGTCCCTGTTCAGCGCGGGGCGGTCCCGGCGATTGACCATGCTGCCCATCATCCAGTCGCTGGCGCAACTCGAAAAAAACTATGGAAAAGAGGGCTCGGAAATCATTCAAGATAACTGCCAGGATACGATTTTCGGCGGTTTCGCACCCAACAGCCAGACCGCCGATGTGCTGTCCAAAGCCCTGGGCAGCTATACGGTACAGTCCGGCTATGTCAGCCGGAGCAAGGGCGAGGACACCCGGACGCTCCAAATGGGGGAGCGGGCCCTCATGACGCCGGACGAGCTGAAGTCCATCCCCAAGGGCGAGTTTGTGGTGATGAAGACGGGGTCCCATCCTATGCGGACCCGGCTGCGGCTGTTCCTGGACTGGGGGATCACCTTCGGGGAGCCCTACCAGATCCCCGAGCATGGCCAGCGGAAGGTGTACTACGCCGGGCGGCAGGAGCTGGAGCAGGCCATCCAGGATCGGTTTTGGCTAGGAGCGGCACAGGAAACTCCAGCCCGTTCCCATCAGGAGGGACGGGCCGGGGTGAACGGCGGCGCCGCCGCCAGCCGGAGGGCGCAGGATAGCCAGCCGGACCAGCCGCTGGCGACGATCCCTAACTTTGTGAAAAAGCAGGATGGGCCGCCGCCAGACGCAGCCGGGGGGTGACGCCTTGACCTACTATGACGACATCTACGGCAACCGGGAGCTGAACAGCCGGGAAAAAGCGGTCTATCGTTTCCTCAAAGACCACGCCAACAAGGACGGCGCCTGCTGGCCGGGGATCAACACCATCGCCGCTGGGGTGAGCCTGTCCCGCTCGACGGTGAAACGGGCGCTGGACGGGCTGGTGAAGCTGGGGCTGGTGGAGAAGTCCCACCGCTGGCGGGAGAACGGAAGTGCCTCGTCAAACTTGTATCGTATAGCATCGGGCAAGCTGAACTCGAACGTATAGACAATTCATGCTTGATGAAGTATAATATTTAAGGAATCTCTGATTAAATCTGGAGCAGAAAGAAGGAAGAAGTGGTAAAATAGGAGAAATAGAACAAGGGGTGATGGGGTATGAAGCAACAGACCTTGAGCGATATGGAATACGGTTGCAGGAAGAAGAAAACAAAGCGGGAAGAATTTCTAGAAATCATGGACGAAATCATCCCGTGGGACGAGTGGGTCGGGGTTATCAGGCCGTACTATCCGGCAGGCCAACGGGGTCGACCGCCCATTGATTTGGAACTGATTTTGCGGATGTATCTGCTGCAGGTGTGGTTTAACCTGTCTGACCCAGGAACGGAGGACGCGATTTACGACAGTTACGCCATGAGAAAGTTTACCGGAATTGATTTTCTGAGGGGCAGTGTGCCAGACGAGACAACGCTATGCAATTTCCGGCATCTACTGGAGGAGCACGGGCTGAACAAGCTATTTTTTGATGCAATCAACCGGGTAATGGCAGCCAGCGGACATGTTATGAAGGGCGGAACAATCGTGGATGCCACCATCATTGACGCGCCCAGTTCCACCAAGAACGCAGAAAAGAAACGAGACCCGGAAATGCACTCGGCCAAGAAGGGGAACCAATGGCGGTTTGGGATGAAATGCCATGTAGGTGTGGATGCGGGAACAGGCTATGTCCACACGATAGAAGTCACTTCTGCCAACGTTTACGATGTGACGGTAGCCTCTGAGCTGATCCGGGAAGATGATGAAGTCGTATATGGTGATTCCGCCTATCTGGGACTCCAGAAGCGTCCGGAAGTGGCAGGTGACGAGCGCCTGTCCTCCATTGATTACCGCATCAATCTTCGCCCCAGCAGCATTCCCACTGTAAGCGATAACGCCATTGACTGGACACGCTGGATTGAGAAACGCAAATCCTCCGTCCGCTGCAAAGTGGAGCACATTTTCCGCATCATCAAATGCCAATTTGGGTACAGAAAGGCTCGTTACCGGGGCTTGAAGAAAAATGAAAACCGGCTCTATGCCATGTTTACTTGTGCGAACCTTTATCTCCTGGCGATGGCCGGGCGAAGGTTGCAAGAGGCATGACAAGGGATTCTTTTACCCTTTTTGTGCATCAAAGCTCAGTGTTTAGGAGAAAAGCTGAAAAATAACGCTAGAAATTCTCGCCTTTGCACCTATTTCTGCAACCACTTTGCCGCTCTCGTCTCACATTACCTATTCTTCAGAGGTTCCTTAAGTATGCTACGAGAGATAAGCAAAACGCTGTGCTTAACAGGACGGGATTGAGGTCGCAGGACATAGCGGCAGTATGCGGGCACAAACACCAGGCGCAGCAAGGAACTGCACCTTCTAAAGACAATATGCGGATGGTTCAAGCGGAGCGTCGGAGCAGTTTGGCGGAACAGTAGGAGTGAGAGCCGGACAAAACAGTGGCCAGAGCGACAGCCAAGGCGGAAATGTGCACCAGGGTATTGATGTTAGCGGCGCTGGCGCCGTCGCGCACCCATAGGCGTTCCTAGACGGAGGTTTTGAAGCGGGAGTTGTAGTGTTCGCACTCGGTTCGCAGGGCGTAAGTTCTCTTGAAATAGAGACAACTGCGGTCAATGGAAAACCTATAGTCTGTGGGGATAGCCTTGTATTTGGTGCAGCCCCTGTTTTTTTTCCCATTGTTCCAGTTCTTGTGGCAGCAAGGACAAGCGCTGGTTTCGGACTGGCGGAAGGGACAGCAGAATTTTTGGCGTGTGCGTCCGTTATCGGTTGTTTTCCGTCCTTGCGCATGGCGAGGCCCGCATCGCAAATGGGGTTGCCGGCAAGCAGCTTCTCAGTGGGATAACAGCTTCTCCTTGGTAAACATCCTTCACCAAGCGGGAGTGGGTTGTGTTCCGCAGCCGCAGGATGTACCAAATGGATTTACAGCCAAGCCTGGCCACCGCTGAGGACAGGTAAACCGTACCCCAAAGAGTGGACAGGAATTTGACCCATAGGGGCCCAGGTGTGGTATCATAAGAACGTCCACAGGGAGGGTACCTATGAGTACAAAGAAAAAGTTCACACCGGAAGAAATGGAACTTCTGCGGGGGAATCCCTACACGCGACGAGTCACGAAGGGCCAAATCTCCTTTACCCTCGCGTTCCAAGAGGCCTTCTGGCGCCTGAGTTTGGAGGGCTGCACTGGGAACATGGCCTTTCGTCGACTGGGCTATGACCCCGACATCCTGGGCTTTGAGCGTATCCACAACATTACTAAGCGCATCCGCCGCGCCGGCCACAGCCCAGAGGGGATACAGGGCAGCAGGAAATCCCGGATGCGTATCAGTAAAGAGCATTTCAGCCACGCCCAACTGGAGAAGGTGCCCCGCCGGGAGAGCGAGCAGCGGCTCCATAATGAGATCGTCTACCTCCAGCAGCAGATGGCCTTCTTAAAAAAACTTATGCCTTGGCAGAACAAGCCTGGTTCGGATGGCTGGATATGAAACGTACCAATTTTGCATTCTGTACCATCCGGGATACCCTTGCCCAAGAGAGCAACGTTCTCACTGCGACCGAACTTTGCAGCATCGCCGGCGCTTCTCGCTCAGGCTACTACGCCCGGCTCCGGACTGAGCCGGCCAGACAGACCCGGGAGGCTCAGGACCAGGCTGATTTCCAGCTCATCCTGGCGGCTTACCGTTTTCGGGGCTATGACAAAGGCGTTCGGGGTATCCACATGCGGCTGCTTCATACAAAAGTTCGGATGAACTGCAAGAAGATCCGCCGCCTAACGAAGAAATACAACATCTTCTGCCCCATTCGCAAGGCAAACCCCTATCGCAGGTTGCAAAGGGCCATCCGCTCGGACAGCACCGTCGACAATCTGGTCAAGCGGGAATTTGAGGAGCACGGACCCAGAAACATCCTGCTGACCGATATCACCTACATCCCGCTAAACGGTGCCCACTGCTATCTCTCCACCATTCTGGACGTCTGTACCAAACAGGTCCTGGCCTACACGTTGAGCCAGTCCCTGGGGGTGGACTTTGTACCGGAAACAGTGCGGCAGCTGGTGGAGGAGCACGGTGTTTCCCTAAGCACCCAAACTATTCTCCATAGCGACCAAGGCTGCCACTACACCTGCGTGAAGTTCATCCAGCTTCTCAAGAACAGCGAGCTCCGCCGCTCCATGTCCCGCAAAGGCAACTGCTGGGACAACGCGCCCCAGGAGAGTTTCTTCGGCCACATGAAGGACGAACTGGCTGCTCGGATTAGGGACTGGACCTCTTTTGAGGATGTGAGACGATTCATCGACGATTGGATGGACTATTACAACAACGACAGATACCAAGGGGACCTGGCCAAGCTGTCCCCCAACGAGTACTACCGTTATCTCACCACCGAGATCTATCCCGTATAGTCCTATGGGTCAACTTATTTTGTCCTTGACTTGGGGAGCACTTTAAGGGATGCAAGGGTCATGATGAGGGTCATGTGGCGGGAACCATCACCTCCATCAAAAATCTGATGGACACTATGAGCTGGACCATTGAACAGGCCACGATGACACTGAAGATTTCAGAAGAAGCTCGACAGCGTGGTTGGGATAAAGCGAAGGGAGAGATCCCCTCGCTTTGCTTTTGTCAGATGAACCGACGTATTTTCTCCTGTGGGATACGTCAGAAAAGTGAAGAACGCTTGCCTTTTTAGGTTAGATGTTCTAAAATGGTTTAAACACATATTTGCTTGGAGGGATCTGGCATGATTACATCGAAGGAATTTGCAAAAATAATAGGCATGTCACAATCAACCGTTTCCAGAGCGATGAATGGCAGCCACCTGGTCCCGGAAGAAAAAAGGCAGTATATTCAGCGTAAGGCTGAGGAATACGGCTTTGTTCTCAACAGCCAGGCCCGAAGCCTAAAGACAAATAAAACATATACACTCGGCGTGTTGTTCCCCATTCTATTTGAAAGCCTGAGCAAGAATATGATGCTTACGCATATTTACGATATACTTCAGCGAGAGCTCAGCAAAAGCGAATATGATATCATGGTTGTTTTTGACAATGGCGAAAAAAAGACAAGTGCCTTTGAGCGTATCATTAAAAGCCGTAAGGTGGACGGCTTTGTGGTCCTGCGGCCCAGGCTTTCTGAGCGTGAAAACGAGCTGTTGGACAGCTATCACGTTCCGTGGGTGGCCTTGTTTGCCGCGGTTCAAAATCCTGCTAAACCAAACCAATTTGTAATTGACAGCGAACAGGCCGGCTTTGTGGCCGGGGATTTTTATGGCCGGCAGGACGACAGGGATTATATTTTTCTCACGATCAATGATTCAAAAACTGATGCAAAGCTGCGAAAAAAAGGATTTGAGCGCGGATTGAAGGCCCATGGAAAGACATTGGATGCAAAAAAAATCTTGAGAGCGCAGATTTCTGTGGAGGGAGCCTATCAGATCATTATTCGCAACAAGGAGCTTTTTCTTCACAGAAAAACGGCCATTTTTGCCCACAATGACATGATGGCCCTTGGCGTCATCGGCGCGCTGCGGGATATTGGCGTTTCCATCCCCCAGCAGGCGGAAGTGATCGGAGTAGATGGAATTCCTCATGGAGAGTGGTTCAGGCCTTGCCTGACCACGATCCGGGCTCCGCTGGAGAATATGGTTTATGATGCCTGTGAGTGCCTGTACCGCCTGATGCGGGGGGAAGAGGACGTTCCGAAACAGAGAATTCTCTATTCCTGCGTGCTGGTCCAGCGCGATACCACGGAAAAAGAGGGGAATTGACCCCTGTCTATTTGCACAATTTGCACAGGATAAAACTGTGCAAAAGACCAAAATTGTAAAAGTTTCATATAAGGCTTGAAAATAGTCGAGAAAAGTTGTATTATATCAATTGAAATCGTATGCAAACAAAAATATATCCCTTAGGGGGATATATTTTTGACACGGGTTGCATACGTATGCAAAATGATTTTTGGAGGTGATTCCTAAAACTTTGCGCAAACTGGGAAAAATCATTCCGTATCAGTTTCCTTAAAAGACAGTTATATCAATAAAAATTTGGAGGTAAGAATCATGAAAAGAACCATTTCGTTACTGCTTGCGATGTTCTTGATTGTCAGTACAGTGGCCAGTTGCAGCGCTCCGGGCGGAAACGCGGACTCTTCTCCCTCAGGCCCTGCTATGGTCGGAAGCTCTGCGCCCGATGAACTGGCTTTTCCGGAAAAGACCATCACCATTACCATACCCTGGGGTGCCGGCGGCGCAGTGGATCTGTTTGTGCGTCAAATCGCCGATTCCGCCAGCAAATCTGCGGGCGTTCCCATTGTCGTAGAGAATAATACCGGTGCAGGCGGAACGGTGGCCGCCACGCAGTATCTGGACAATGCGTCGGATGGCTACCATGTGCTAGTGGCGGCCACGCCTGTGATTTTCTACCAGCCGTATGTCCGCGACGTTACCTATTCTGCGGCGGATTTTGCTCCGTTTATTGGCCTGCATAAAACCGATATCTTCCTGGTGGTCTCTGCCGACAGCGGCATTGAAACAATGGAAGATTTAAAAAAGGCAGCGGAAGCTGATAGCTTTACCTGGGGCAGCGCCGGCGCGGGCTCCATTGACTACGTTGCTCAGAGCGCTCTGGCCAGCGCCCTTGGCATCACACCCAACAATGTGCCTTATGAAAACGCTGCCGAGCAGATCACTGCGATTGTGGGCGGCAACCTCAGCGCCACTTGTGCAGTAAAGGGCTCTTTTGAGGAGTATGTAAAGTCCGGCGACTTGAAGGTGCTGGGATGCTTTGCGGAGAACGATGTAGAGCTGGAGGGCATCGGGACTGTACCTTGCATGAAAACATTGGGCTATGAGGTGAGCTGCTACAATTTTTACTTCATGCTCGCCAAGGGCGATACTGATCCCGCTGTCGTGGAAAAGCTGTATGAGATTTTTAACGCCGCATTGGAGAGCGATAGTGTGAAGGAGTATATCGCTGCGATGGAATATGAGATGAATTCCCTCAACCCCGAAGAAATGAGCGCATATTTTGAAGTTATTCGCGAGGAAGCAAAGAATCTGTTCGGCTAATCAGGCAGGAAGCGTTTGTAAAAGGGCCGGGGGGAACGGCTGCGGCAACGTGCCGCTCCCCTAGCTTTTTCAGGGAGGTATCCATGAATCAGACAAAAGAAATAAAAGTGCCGCTGGATTTGGTCAAAGGAATTCTCATTTCAGCTGTCTCTATTTTCTTAATCCTGGCAACTCCAGGGCAGGTCAACATTAGCCGGGAAGGGGACGGCATCACGTCGCGGACATTCCCATATATGATTTTTGGGATCATGCTGGCCTGCGGGATCCTGTTCATTCTGCGCGGCGTATTTACTAAGGGCGAGAAACAGGCGATGGTTTTTAACCGTGAAACGGCTCGGGCCTGGGCAATTCCGGTCATGACGCTGCTCATTGTGGCAGGATACGTATTCCTAATGAGTAAATTTGGATATTTGGTCAGCTCTGTTGTGGCTGTGGCGGCGGTACTGGCTTTTTTGCGCTGCAAAAAATGGCATTATTACGCGATTTGCGTTGGAACAGTTTTCGTTATCTATTTTGTGTTTACAGAGCTGATCCAAGTGCAGCTGCCCGGATTACCCTTTTAGCGAGCAGGGAGGAGCGTATCATGTTGGAAATTTTGTCGTCCGTGATAACGGTTGAAAATATTTTTATCATGTTTCTTGGGACCTTTGCCGGCATTATTTTTGGTGCAATTCCCGGTCTGACCACAGTACTGGCAGTGGTTCTCTTTACGCCTATGACCTATGGAATGGACTCCATTACGGCAATTCTGTTGCTGCTGGGGTTGTATTGCGGAGGAACCTATGGCGGGAGCATCACGTCAATTCTCATCAATACGCCGGGTACGCCGGCCGCCTCGGCCACGGCAGTAGACGGGTATCCGCTGGCGAAAAAGGGAATGGCAAAAAAGGCGCTGGAGATGGCTCTGTATGCCTCGGTGTTCGGTGGCATTATCAGCGGAATTGTGTTGTTGATCGGAGCACCTGCTGTGGCGGCAATGGCCATCAAGTTTGGCGCGCCGGAGTACTTTATGCTGGCGGTTTTCGGGTTGACCATGATTATCAGCGTCAGCTCCAAAGATATTCTCAGCGGCGTGGTAGCCGGATGTATCGGCATATTTCTCTCCATCGTTGGAACCGATGTGACCAGCGGCGTGTTTCGGTATACGTTTGGCAGTATCAGCCTGGCCTCCGGCATTGATATGCTCATCATCATGATCGGTATGTTCGCTGTACTGGAACTGATGGAAAAAGCGTCTGATATCCTCCGCAACCGCAAAATCTGTGAAGTGTCACAGGAGGCCATTCACGTAACCAGAGCGGAAAAGGGTGTCAACCTGAGTGAGCTCAAGCAGTGCTTGAGAACGATTGTTCGTTCTTCCTTTATCGGGACCGGCATCGGTGCGCTGCCGGGAACCGGAGCGGTGCTGGCTTCCTTTATCAGCTACGATATGGCAAAAAAGCGCAGCCCTCGAGGAGATAACTTTGGAAAGGGAGAACTGGAAGCAGTTGCCGCAACCGAAGCCGGAAACAACGGCGTGACTGGCGCTACGCTGATTCCCATGCTGACATTGGGAATCCCGGGCGATAATGTGGTTGCAATTATGCTTGGGGCCTTTACCATTCACGGCTTGACTCCAGGGCCGAATCTGTTTTCCAACAGTGCAAATGTAGTTTATGCTCTGATGATCGGGTTTCTGCTTTTGCAGCTTGTCATGCTGGTGGAAGGGAAATTAGTCCTGCGCTATGCCTACAAGGTCGCTTATATCAGCAATCTGCTGCTGGTGCCGATTATTCTGCTGTTTTGCACTGCCGGCTCCTTTGCTGTGCGCAATAAAATGTCCGATGTTTGGATGATTATTATTTTTGCGTTTGTGGGGTTCCTGCTGAAAAAGCTGCAAATCCCTACGCTTCCGATGATCCTTGGCTATATTTTAGGGGCCATGGCGGAGAAATATTTTCGACGGGCGCTGGCGATGTCCACCAATGGCGCTTTGATCTTTGCCACTCGCCCCATCTGTGTAGTTTTTCTGCTTGTTATCGTGCTCACAGTTGTGTTTACGGTGCGTCAGCAATATAAAGTCAAAAAGACGGCAGCAAAATAACATGGAGGCAGAACATGAACAGACAGCCTAATATACTTCTAATTACAACGGACCAGCAACGTTTTGACACTATCTCGGCCCTTGGAAACCGGGAAATCTTTACGCCGCATTTGAATTGGCTGGTTGACGAAGGGCTTTCTTTTACCAGCTGCTATTCTGCCTGCCCGCTGTGTATGCCGGCCAGGGCTACGTTGATGACGGGGCTGGAGGCCCATCATCACGGTCTGACGGGGAATGATGCTGGTGTTTTTCCCCTGCAAGGTCGCGATACCCTGCCCAGCGTGCTGACTGCGGCGGGTTATCAAACCTGCGCGGAAGGGAAGATGCACTTTTCACCCATGCGGGCGTGTTACGGCTTTGAACGGGTCGACCTTCCCCTGGACTACTTCAATGAAATGCGCCGATACGGGAAGCAGACAACGCGCCTCCACGGCATAGGGGAAAACGAGCTGGAGCCGGTGATCAACTGCATGGAGGAGCGAGACACCTTAACCCACTGGATTGTGGAGAAATCCGTGTCGTTTATCGAAAACCACGATCCCACTCGACCCTTTTTCCTGTGGACGAGCTTTTCCAAACCGCATCCGCCGTTGGACCCGCTGCTGCCCTATTGGAAGCTCTATGAGAATATGACACTTTCGCCGCCGGTGATGGGGGATTGGGCCCAGTGCGGTGCGGAGAAAAAGCCGCAGGCCTTCTATGGGCCCACCTATAGATTGAACAATGCGTGGCGTATGACTCTGGAGCAGCTGATTCAGGTGAAAAAAGCCTACTATGCCTGCATCACGCAGATTGACTACAACCTGGGGCTCCTATTTGCGAGAATGCGGGAGTTATCACTTCTGGAAAATACATGGATTATCTTCACGGCGGACCATGGAGATATGCTTGGCGACCATGGAATGGGGGCGAAATATCATCATTTAGAGGGGTCCTGCCATGTGCCACTGATCATCAAGCCGCCCGCAGTCTTCGGAGAATCTGTGCGGGAGCTGGCGGGAAAACGGTGCGAAAAGCTTGCGACACTGGCCGATGTGATGCCCACAATTTTGTCTCTCTGCGGCGTAAGCTGGGAGGGTCCGGCAGACGGTGTAGACCTTTTGCGCTATTGGAAACAGGGTGAGGAGCGCGCGTTTTTCGGTGTGTGTGAAAATCGTTACTTTGCCGCCATGAATCATGGGATCAAGTATCTGCGCAGCAATTGCAATGATGATGAGCTGCTGTTTGATTTGAATCACGATCCACAGGAGCTGTACGACCTTTCCAAAGACTCGCAATATGCGCAGGAGAAAGAAAGGCTCAACGAGTTCTTGTTGGCCCGGATTGCGGAGGTGGATGGATCTCTAGTGGAAAACGGGAGACTGAGAATAAAAGAATGCCTGAACGACCCGAGAGAGGTTTCCAGGTTCCCGGGGCTGAATACCACCGTTTTCCCCCGGGATTCTATCCATTAAAATGAAGTGGAGATGAGATGGATGAACAACGAAATTACACTGTCGTTTGTGGATGCCAAAGGCGTTTTGAAGCCAGGTGAGTTGGAAGCAAAGCTGGCAGCGTCCGCCCCCATTTTGACCGTAGCGGCAGCGGGAGATCCAAAATATTATCCTTTCCAGGGCTGGCGCACAGTGGATGAGAGCGCCGGGCCGGATCGAGTGAACTTCCTGATCGAACAGGCGGAACGAGTAAGGGCTGACGCAGACGCTTTTGTTGTCATTGGGATCGGAGGGTCCAACCAATCCTCCCGGGCAGCCATTAAGGCGCTGCGGCCCAAGGGCGGTCCCGCTATTTTTTGGGCGGGCAATACCATCTCTGCTGCCGAGATGGCGCAGAGGCTGGAGCAGTTGGACGGCTGCAAGTCAGTTTACATTGATTGTATCGCCAAGAATTTTGAAACCCTGGAGCCAGGGATTGCATTTCGGGTGCTGCGGCAGTACCTGGAAGGGCGATATGGAATGGAGCAGGCGGCAAAGCGTATTTTTGCCACCGGTACGCCGAGGAGTACACTTCATCAATTGTGCATTGACCAGGGTTATACGTTCCTGACCTTCCCGGAACGGGTGGGCGGGAGATTCTCTGTGGTTTCCGATGCGGGGCTTTTCCCCATGGCGGTTGCCGGGATTGATATCAAAGCCGTCACACAGGGAATGCGGGATATGAGAGACAGGCTTTTTACAGAGCCTGCGGAAAAAAATATAGCCCTCCAATACGCCTGTCTGCGTAAACTCATGTTGGATCACGGGTATAGCGTGGAGATGCTCTCCTTTTTTGAACCCAGGCTGGACTATTTTGCCAAGTGGTGGGTTCAAACCTATGCCGAGAGCGAGGGAAAGAACGAAACGGCGCTCTATCCGGTGGTGGCATCCAACTCCGAGGATCTTCATGCCACAGGACAGTTTGTCCAGGAGGGCAGTCCCATTTTGTTTGAAACCTTTATTGAAGTGCGGGCACATGATGTTTCGGTCATCATGCCCCACGAGGAAAAAAAGGACTATTTTGACTATTTGGAAGGAATGGATTTTTGGGAGATGAATCATGTGGCCCGCAAAGCTACGATGTCGGCCCACAGCGCCCGGGGAATTCCGTGTCTCAACTTTTCCATTCCCGAAATCAATGCCTACACCTTGGGCCAGCTCTATTATTTCTTTCTGTTTTCCTGCTACCTTTCCTGTGAGTTGCTGGGCGTGAATCCCTTTGATCAACCGGGCGTGGAGGACTATAAAAAACGTATGTTTCAAAAGCTCGGCAAAAAGTAAAAGGAGGAATTTTCCATGCCGCTCGTTCCAATGAAAGCAATCTTAGACGCCACCGAGAAGTATAACTACGCCCAGGGGGCCTTCAACGTCAACGCGGTGTGCCAGGCCAAGGCGGTCATCGAGGTCCACGAGATGTTCCGCTCCGCGGCCATTCTCCAGGGCGCGGACCTGGCCAACGCCTTCATGGGCGGCCGCACCGACTTCGCCCAGGGCACCCTGGAGGACAAGAAGAAGGGCGCACTGAACATCGCCAACGCGGTGAAGAAGTACGCCGAGACCAGCCCCATCCCCGTGGCCCTCCACCTGGACCACGGCAAGAACATGGAGTCCTGCGTGGCCGCCATCGCCGGGGGCTATACCTCCGTGATGATCGACGGCTCCTCCCTGCCCTTCGACGAGAACGTGGAGCTGACCCGTGAGGTGGTCAAGTACGCCCACGAGCGCGGCGTCACCGTGGAGGGTGAGCTGGGCGTGCTGGCGGGGGTGGAGGACCACGTGTTCGCCGCCAACTCCACCTACACCAACCCCATGGACGCGGTGAAGTTCTTCCGCCAGACCGGCTGCGACGCCCTGGCCATCAGCTACGGCACCAAGCACGGGGCCAACAAGGGCAAGGACACCGTCATCCGCAAGGAGATCGCCATCGCCACCAAGGAGTGCATGATGCACGAGGGCATCGAGGGCACCCTGGTGAGCCACGGCTCCTCCACCGTCCCTCAGTACATCGTCAGCGAGATCAACGGCCTGGGCGGCGACATCCACGACGCCTACGGCATCAAGAAGGAGCAGCTGAAAGAGGTGTCCAAGCTGGGCATCCGCAAGATCAACGTGGACACCGACATCCGCCTGGCGGTCACCCGCAACCTGCGGGAGCTGTTCCGGGACAGCGCCGCCCTGCGGGACAGCGCCTCCATCGGCCCCATCTACAAGCTGCTGCTGGACAACCCCTCCGCCTTTGACCCCCGGGTGTTCCTGCCCCCCATCATGGACACCGTGATGTACGGCAATGTGCCCGACGAGGACGTGGCCCGGGTGGTGGACTGCATCGAGCGCGGCGTGAAGGAGGTCGTGGGCACGCTGATCGTGGAGTTCGACAGCGTGGGCAAAGCCCCGCTGATCGAGAGCGTCAGCCTGGAGGAGATGGCGGAGCGCTACCGCGCCAAGGGGATCTAACATGGGAAAAAATATTTTAGTGGCCCACGGCGGCGGGCCCACCGCCGTCATCAACTGTTCCCTCCAGGGCGTGGTGGAGGGGGCCCGAGCCTCGGGCCAGGTGGACAAGATCTACGCCGCCCGGTTCGGCGCGGAGGGCATCCTGGCCGGGGACCTCATCGACCTCACCGACGTGCCCGCCGCCGCCATCGCCAAACTGCGCCACACCCCCGCCTCCGCCATCGGCTCCTGCCGGCGCAAGCTGGGGGAGGCGGACTACCCCACGGTGCTGGAAACGCTGAAAAAGTTCGACATCGACTGCTTCTTCTACAACGGCGGCAACGACTCCATGGACACCTGCAACAAGGTGAACGAGCTGGCCAAGAAGGAGGGGCTGGATGTCCGGGTCATCGGCATCCCCAAGACCATGGACAACGACCTGGACCTCACCGACCACTGTCCCGGCTTCGGCTCCGCCGCCCGGTACGCGGCGCTGAGTTCCGCCGAGCTGGCCCTGGACGCCTCCGGCCTGCCCATCCACGTGGTGGTGCTGGAGCTGATGGGCCGCAACGCCGGGTGGGTCACCGCCGCCAGCGCGCTGGCCAAACGTATCACCGACTGCGAGGTCTTGACTTACCTGCCCGAGCTTCCCGTGGACGAGGACAAAATGCTGGCTGACATCGAAAAGGCGTATGCCAAGGGCAAGGGCCTGCTGGTCACGGTCAGCGAGGGCATCTGCGGCCTGGACGGCAAGCCCCTGGCGGACACCGGCATCGTGGACGGCTTCGGCCACACAGTGCCCGGCGGCACGGCCCAACACATCACCGACCAGATCATCCAGAAGCTGGGCCTCAAATCCCGGGCGGAAAAGCCGGGGCTCCTGGGCCGGGCCAGCATCCCCTACGTGTCCTCCACCGACCGGGAGGAGGCCTACGCCGTGGGCAAATTCGCGGTGGAGTCGGCGCTGAACGGGGAGAGCGGCTATATGGTGGCCATCGACGCGGTGCGCCAGCCGTCCTATTCCAGCAGCTTGTCCCTGGTGCCGCTGGCCAAGGTGGCCAACGTGGAGAAAAAATTCCCGCTGGAGTGGATCGTGGACGGCAATCAGATCGCCGACGCCTTCTTCGACTACGCCCTGCCCCTGATGGGGGAGGCGTTCCCGGAATACGCCCTGCTTCGGTAAGGGATGTTGTGCATCCTTTTTCTTGAAAGAAAAAGGATCCAGCCTGTCGAAAAGCGGGCTGCCTGGGAAATACCCAGGCAGGCCGCAAAACGTAAACGATATGTACGGGCAGAAAACAGCAGGAAAGAGAGACGAGAATACCGTTTTGCTTTCCATCTGGCCAGCTTTTTGAGATTCATGGCAGCAAACTTAAGCCTCACCCATTTGGAGACTTGGGTCAGACCTCTGTAAAGCGTATAGCGCATACCGTGCTTTTCCTTGGCGTCGGCAAAGACCCGCTCAATGGTTTCCTTGCGTTTGGCGTAAAGGTCTTTGTATTGAGGGGTGTACCTGGCGTCATCCGCCAGTTCCTCATAATCCTTCCAAACATGGCGCAGTACGGTTTTTACGCAGTTTTTGGAACGGGTGCACAACTGCCGTGTGGGGCATTGGACGCAGATTTTTGGGTCGCTGCAATATTCTCGGTAACCCTTCCGGTTGGTGGTACGGTAGGCCAGAGGCTGGTATTCCGGGCAAACGATGCAATCATAATATTCATGTCAACGCCGGTGCGATTTTGTAGTTTTTCGCCGAACAGGCAATGTCGAAAAATGGCGGGTAAAGGTGTACAGCCCTTGAATAATTATACTTGCCGTTTTCGCCCGTCAAGCCTAAAGCAAGCTGATAAATCAGGGCTTGACGGGCTTCAAGCCGGCAAGTGAAGTGGTGTATAAGGGCTGTATACACCGCTACGCTGACCGCCGAAAAATGACATTCCATTTCGGCGAAAATCGACATTTTCTGGTTGGCGTTGACAATTCATCGTAAACATACTTCCACCACTCGTGCCCGCCCTTCATCGTCATGGGGCGCTTATAAGCTGTGGACAGCACCCGGCCATCATCAAATACTTTTTTGCAGATATGGGGCGTCTTGTAGGCGGAATCCGCTACGATGGTCTCAATCTCCGGGAAGGCCTGTGTCACTTTGTCATAAACGTCATCGAAAGCCACACTGTCGTGGACGTTGCCGGGGGTAACCACCGTTTCCAGCACATAGCCGTTCTTATCGCAGGCGGTATGGGCCTCATAGGCAAACTGCCGCTGGTGCTTCCCCTTCGCAAACACACCACAATCCGGGTCTGTTGTGCTTTTCCTCACCGTTTTGATGCCTGCCTTCTTCCGCCGCGCCAGCTTCTTTTTTGAGGTGTTGTTCCCCTTCTTTCCGGTGGGCTTGGGTGGATCGTCCTCATCATTGAAGGGCTTCTTCCCATGGGCCTCCCGGTCTGCGTTGATCTCCGCCACCAGTTCCTCCCGGTACCGCGCTGCCGCAACGGGAACCTCTTGCTTGATTTTCTTGTTTACATTCGCGCTGGCCTTGATGTGCGTCCCATCAATGAACACTGCCCCAGGCGTCAGTGCCCCTGCACGATTTGCTTCCCATAGAATCCACCGGAATATTTGCTCCACTGTTTCCTCGGTATACCGATGACGGAAGTTATAGCTCACTGTGGAAAAATGAGGTATTTCCTCGTTTACACTATATCCCAGAAACCATCGGTATGCCATATTCATATCAATTTCCGCCAGCGTCCGCCGCAGCGAGGGTATTCCGTACAGGTGTTGAATCAGCACGATCTTGAACAGCACTACCGGGTCAATGCTGGGCCGCCCCTGGTCTTTGCTGTATAGCTCGCCGATATCTACAAAATCGTACAGGTGCATAAAATCTACTGCCCCATCTATTTTCCGCAACAGATGATCCTGCGGTATCCGATCCTCCAATGTCAGAAATTCTACCACGTTCCGCCGCAGTTCTTGTCCTTTGCTCAGCATCTCTTTCACCTCTGCTCAATTTTACCACATTTACGTGAAAAAGTCTGCCCTAAGGCAGACTTTTTCGACAGGCTGCATCCTTTTTCTTGAAAGAAAAAGGATCAAAAAGAACTTTAATTCGCTGACGGGCTTGAGTGGATCTTGAAAAGCTCCCGCCCGGCAACAGAACGTCAGCGAATTGGAATGGGGAATACGATGAAACATATTTATTTGAATTTGAAACGGTTCGACGTGCCCGTGGAGTTGGGGGGCGTAAACCGTCTGGCCCCGGTGAAGGACTGGGGCGCGGCGGTGGTGAGCGGCACCCAGGAGGCGCTGAAAAAGTACGACCCGGCCAAGGTGGAGTTCGTCCAGTACCTGCCCGAGGCCCATCTCATCGGCGCGGTGTCCGCCCTGACCGAGGGCAGCCCGGTGCAGCTGGGCAGCCAGGGGGTGTACCGGATGAACACGGCGGTGGGGGGCAACTTCGGCGCCTTCACCACCAACCGGCCCGCCTCCATCGTCAAGGCCATGGGCTGCGCCTCCACCCTCATCGGCCACTGTGAGGAGCGCAACGACAAGAAGGGCATTTTGGCCGAAGCGGGTGTCACGGACATGAGCGCTGTCAACCGTCTGCTGAACCAGGAGATCAAGTGCGCCCAGGACGCGGGGCTCACCGTGCTGTACTGCATCGGCGAGACCAGCGAGGAGCAGCCGGAATGGGAAAAAGTCCTGGGGGAGCAGCTGGACGTTGGCCTGGAGGGCGTGGACAAGTCCAAGGTGGTCATCGGCTACGAGCCGGTGTGGTCCATCGGCCCGGGCAAGACCCCGGCGGGGAAGGAGTACATCACCAAGATCGCCCGGTTCGTGAAGGAGCGCACCGGGGGGATGGACGTGGTGTACGGCGGCGGCTTGAAAGCGGACAACGCCGCCATGCTGGCCTCCATCGAGGAGATCGACGGCGGCTTGATCGCCCTGACCCGGTTCCAGGGGGAGATCGGCTTCTACCCGGAGGAGTATCTGGAGATCATCCGCCTCTATCTGGGCGAGTAAGAAAAAAGAGGAAGCGAAATGCAGTTTCGCGGATAAAAGTTTTCTTTTGATCCTTTTCTTTTTCAAAAGAAAAGAATGAACAACAAGGAGGGCATACATGAAACTGGAATTTGAATACGGCCACGGTATGATGGCCGCCAACCTGCCCGACAACACCGACGTATTTATTCCCGGAGAGACGGTGGCGGACCCGCCCTGCCTGCCCCAGGACTGGGACAGCCTGTACAAGGCCACCCTGGACAGCCTGCGCAGCCCCATCGGGATGCCCGCGCTGAAGGAGCTGGCGGGGCCTGGGAAGACGGTGGTGTTCGTCATCCCCGACATCGTGAAGGGGGGCTGCCAGCCCACCGCCCACCGGAAGGTATCCATCCGGGCCTGCCTGGACGAGCTGTACGCCGGGGGCGTGGACAAAAAGGATATCCTGCTGCTGTTCTCCAACGGCCTGCACCCCCGGGCCACGGTGCCCGAGATGAAGCAGATCCTGGGCGAGGAGCTGTTCAACGAGTTCTACTATACCAACCAGATCACCTCTCACGACAGCGAGGACTATGACCATATGGTGGATCTGGGCGTCACCCAGCGGGGCGACCCGGTGCTGATGAACAAGTATGTCTTTGACTGCGACATCCCCATCCTCATCGGCCACACCCAGGGCAACCCCTATGGGGGCTACTCCGGCGGCTACAAGCACTGTGCCACGGGGATCACCCACTGGCGGTCCATCGCCAGCCACCACGTGCCCAAGGTGATGCACCGGGACGACTTCACCCCCGTGTCCGGCAAGAGCCTGATGCGCACCAAGTTCGACGAGATCGGGATGTGGATGGAGGAGAAGATGGGCCATCCCTTCTTCTGCTGCGACGCGGTGCTGGATACCTATTCACGGCAAATCGCCATCTTCTCCGGGTACGCCAGGGAGATGATGCCGGTGAGCTGGGAGGCGGCGGACAAGCGGACCTACGTGCCCTGGGCGGAGAAGAAATACGACGTGATGGTGTTCGGGATGCCCCAGGCCTTCCACTATGGCGACGGTATGGGCACCAACCCCATCCAGATGATGCAGGCGCTCAGCGCCCAGGTGATCCGCCACAAGCGGGTGATGAAGGACAACTGCGTGATTATCTGCTCCTCCATCTGCAACGGGTATTTCCATGACGAGCGCTGGCCCTATCTGCGGGAGCTGTATGAGATGTTCCAGCACGACCACATGAACGTGCTGCCGGACATGGACCGCTACGGCGAATATTTCGCCACCAACCAGGAGTACATCCGCAAGTACCGCTTCGCCAACGCGTTCCATCCCTTCCACGGGTTCTCCATGATGAGCTGCGGCCACATCGCCGAGATGAACACCAGCGCCATCTATATCGTGGGAGCGCAGGAGCCGGGCATTGCCCGGGGGATGGGGCTCAAGACCCGGGCCACCTTCGAGGAGGCGCTGGAGGACGCGAAGCGCAAGTTCGTGGGTCCCAACCCCAATATCCTGGCCCTGCCCAGGACCTTCAAGGTGGGAGCGGTCCACCTGTGCATGAAGGACGAGCCCTATGACGGGACCAACGGTCGTGTCTAAGGCCTAAAGGCCCATTAAAACGTCTTTTCATCGTCCGCCGGGGGAGCCCTCGGCGGACGATGGCTTAAAAGGGAGAATACTATGGATTTTGTGTTTTACTTTTTTATCTGCATCGCCGCCACCATCCTGGGGGCCATCGCGGGGATTGGGGGCGGGGTGATCATCAAGCCGGTTCTGGACGCGTTGGGCGGGCTGAGTGTGTCCTCCATCGGATTCCTGTCCGGCTGTACGGTATTGGCCATGTCTATAGTGTCGCTGCTGCGCAGCCGGGGCGGGGAGGTCAAGATCGACCCCAGAAAAGGGACCCTGCTGGCCGCGGGCGGGGCCGTGGGTGGCGTGGCGGGGAAGTACATTTTCGACACGGTCAAAAGCGGGTTTGGAAGCGACGGGCTGGTGGGGTCCGTCCAGAGCGTGCTGATGATTGTCCTCACCCTGGGGGTGCTGGTCTACGTCCTGAAAAAAGACCGCATTCGGTCCTATCGCGTCGAAAATCCCGTGGCCTGCTGCCTGGTAGGCCTGATCCTGGGGATACTCAGCAGTTTCCTGGGGATCGGGGGCGGCCCCATCAATCTGGCGGTACTGTATTTCTGCTTTTCCATGGACACGAAAACGGCGGCCCTCAACTCCATCTACGTCATTCTCTTCAGCCAGATTGCCAGCTTGGCATCTACTATCGCATTGGGAAAGGTTCCCGACTTCTCCCCGCTGGTTCTGGTCAGCATGGTGGCAGGGGGCGTTTTAGGGGGATTCATCGGTCGGGCATTTAGCAAAAGGATGTCGAATCGCCAGGTAGACCTTCTGTTTCGCTGGACGCTGATGCTGATTACCGGAATCAGCAGTTATAATTTGTATCGATATTTTATGATGTTATAAAGCGGCATATTCATCGATAACATAATAAAAGCGTACCGCCGCAAGTCCGGCGGATGAAGGGAGCGTATCATGAAAACGACTCAATTTTTAATCAAACCCGCCTCCAGCACGTGCAGCCTGCGCTGCCGGTACTGCTTTTATGAGGATATTTCCAATAACCGCACGGAGAAAAATTTTGGAATCATGTCCCGCGATACGGTTCGGATTTTATTGCAGGAAACATTTTTTGGCGTGCAGCCGGGGGACCAGGTCGTTTTTGCTTTCCAGGGTGGGGAACCCACGATGGCCGGACTAGATTTCTTCCGGGACTTTGTGGAGCAGGTTCAGGCGCTACGCCCAGCAGGGGTTGGAACGGCTTTTGCGATTCAGACTAATGCTGTCCTATTGAATCAGGAGTGGGCGGCATTCTTTGCCCAAAATCGATTTCTGGTTGGAATATCGTTGGATGGTTATAAGGAACTTCACAACCTGTACCGCAGGGATGGGGAAGATCGTGGGACATGGAACAAAATAATACGCAATTTGCAACTCTCCAGCGCAGTCGAGTGATGGTTAACGCACTGTGCGTTGTGACGGCACAGTGTGCTCACCATCCGGAAAAGGTATACGTCGGTCTGAAAAAACTGGGATTTGAGCACCTGCAGTTTATCCCCTGCCTAGACCCAATGAATACGCCCAGAGGGCAGATGCAATACTCTTTGGCACCGGAAGCCTATGGTGATTTTCTGTGCCTCCTGTTCGATCTGTGGTATCAGGACTGGGAGCAGGGGAGCTATCACAGCATTCGCCTGTTTGATGACTATGTTCATTTGTTGGTGGGAGATGGGACAAGTGCCTGCTCGACCTGCGGCCGGTGTGGTGGCTATCTGGTGATTGAGGGAGACGGAAGCGTCTATCCCTGCGATTTTTATGTTCTGGATAATTGGCGGCTGGGGCGGTTGGGAGAGACTCCTTTAAAGGAAATGATTCAGGGGGAGCGGGCGCGGTCATTTTACAGATGGGGCATGGAAAAACCGTTGGAATGTGCGAATTGTCAGTGGAACCATTTTTGCGACGGAGGATGCAAAAACGACTGGGTCGTGGACGATGGGACTCATAACTACTTTTGTATAGCCTTTCGTCAGTTTTTTGCTTATTCGGAAAACCGTTTGCTCACCATTGCCCGGGCGGAGAAAGCGGCCCGCAGGCATATTCATCCAGATAAGATTGGAGATATTTCTTGGACAGGCCATGATAGGTACCTAGGATAAAGGCCTTGGCGTTGCTGATCACGATGTGCAGCCAATGGAGAAGGCCGGAATCAGGATCGTAAGGTTGGTATTCATGAGGGTAGTCCTCCAACGCCGGGATATAGCTGCAATAGCCATCGCTGTGGACCACACTGCCATTAGCGAAGGCAGCGTGGGCAAATTTCTTCACAGATACCTGCTTGATATTAGGCGTTATCCGCATTTTCAGAAAACGGGGATTGCCCTGCTCGTCCAAGGACAATGCTGCGAAAACATTCGCCTTTTCTGTGCCCCGGCCCCGCTTTTTACCCACTGTTGGGCTACCAAAGTACGCCTCATCAAATTCGATGACCCCGCACAGCTGATGGGTTTCATCTCGCTGGCCCATGGCAATGCGGATGCGTCTGAGCATAGACCATGTGGTTTTGTAAGTCGTTCCAAGCATCGCCGCCAGCCGCACTGCAGAAATGCCCCGCTTGTCCTAGCTCACAAAATAGAATGCCAAAAACCACTGCGTCAACAGCATATGGGTCTTGTGCAGCACGGTCCCTGCCGTTACCGAAACCTGATGGCGGCATTGGGCACACTGATATCCCCCGTTGGCCAGCCGGTATCCGTGACAACAGCCACATTTTGGGCAATATACCCGCTTTGCCAGCGTAGCGATGCCAGATATTCCTGGCACTGTGCCTCGCTGGAGAACCGCTTCAGAAATGTCCCAAGCGGCAGACACTTTCCCTTTGCCATGACTCTTTTCCCTGCTTTCCGGTATCATGGCATTATCATATCGCCTTGAGTGTCCCTTAATCCGGCCTTTTCGCAGGCTGAACTAAAAGGATAACCACGTTAAAATATACTGTTCACACTTTGTTCATCACGATGCCTTTTGCACAACTTTTCATTTGCCAAACACACCCGTTTTCAAACAGGCCCTAATTGATATTTTGCATATAAATATTTCCGTTATCAAAGCAGATACGAAAGAATACATTGCCGAACTTAGACTGAATAGCAAAATTTGATTTTCTTGTTCATAATCCGCCGCCCTGCATGATGCGCCATGTCCTTATGTTGGATTAATGATGTAATCCAACCGGAAGGCCACAGGTCAAAGTGATGTGCATCTTGCCCTGGCTAAGTCAGAGAGCTAGAAAGTCCCGCTGCCTCCGCTGCAGCCCAGCACTAAGTATGTGTTGTTGAGTTACATAATTCGATTTTTAACCAGTGGGAACTGCCTGTTGGAGTCAAGGCAAATTGATGGAACATCAAGAGATGCTTTTAAGGCCTGTTTAATATCTCGAGGAATGCCAGTCGACGAGGTATTTTCCCGCCAAGCGAGGCGTGATTTTGCAGGAATAATTGTGTTTATTTCAAAAAATCACAACGAAACATGACGAGAAAAGGCCCGCCAAATGGCGTTTCGAGAGATGTTAAACAGGCTCTTAGAAAGTTAATACTACACCACGGTGCTGGGTTGCAAACTGTAAAGCAGTCTGCAGCCCAAATTTTTTCGACATCTTTTGCTGTTACCCGACAACTTCCACTGTTGAGTAGCAGCAAAAGCTACCGAATTGCTTTCCCTCGCTGCCGAGGTCCTCCGCTTCTGAAATCGAGATTTTTTCAAGATTTCAAAAGAACAGGAGGTCAAACGCATGGGTTTTAACTATGCGAAAGAAAAGAAACAGTTTGACTTGGAGTGGAAAATGCTCCAGAAAGAATACGAGAATGCAGGCATGGCCCTGTCTGCCATTGAAACGATGCGCAGTTACGACTGGGATACATTCCTTTCCCGCCGCACCTATGAGAACCATACCCAGCCCCTGCCAGATACATTTTTGAGCGGTGAAGTGGAATGTCAGCAGAGCAAACTGTTTAAAAAGTTTTCGTCTCTCTCAACTGTTTTTGATGAGAAGAGCTTTTCTGGCCGGTATGCTTGGATCGATGCTATCGGAAATATCGCCCTCTCTGCGAAATTGGCAAAACTTACAGCAAACGACTTGGAATTGCTGACCTTATATGCGATTGATGGTTATACACAGACAGAAATCGCTATAATTTTGAATCGAGATCAATCGGTCATATCAAGAAAAATTAAACGGATAAAAAATTTTTTGAAAAAGTAGCATAAAAAAGGCCCTCTTGCTGCCTACACAGTGAGGGGGTCTTTTCCCCTGTTTCCTTTGCACCTTGAAAAGCTCATATCCGGCAACTGAAATACGTTCCCTGACGAAGCGCCTGACCAGCGCAGAGCGACTCTGGAGGATGCGCCAAGACCACCTGTGCGGAATCTCCGCATAAAAGACGGCCAATGTAAGGTGCAGAGCGGTTCCCATCCGTCCACAAAACAGCTGGACAAGCTGTTTCGCCACGACCTCGTCAGAGCACAATGATACTCCCGCCTGCGGGCGGCTCGGAGAGAACCTCGGAGGGGTGAAATTCCCGTGACGCGCAACGCGCGGTTTCAGTCTGCCGCCCACACCTGGGGGAGTAGTGTCGAATACAGGCAAACGAGAGACAGGTATACAACGTCTCTCGAGCAAAATCTTGATAATAGAAGCCACAGGGGCCATCTGGCCCAACAACTGGATGGCCCCTGTTTTTGTGTTATCAAGCACCAAATCATACAAAGGAGAGCTGTATCATGTCCAAGACGGAACTCACCGATAACCTGACCTTCCTCTCTGCCCTGCAGATGCTGAGGCAGCTCGTTCAGCAGGGCCTTCTCACCGCCGACGAGGGTTCCCGCACCCGCAGGGAACTGGAGCGCAAGCTCCGGCCCACTCTGCTCCTGCCCTGATTTTTACGGGCTGTAAATTGCCCAATTTTGGTCCCCGCTTCTCGTTGCTATTCCCAAATAGCTTTGTTATAGGTATTGTGGTATCGTTGTCGCTGGAAAGGAGGCAAAACCATGGCAGAAATCAAGACCCCACAGGTCACCGTAATCGACCCCATTGGCCAGGAAAAGGCCAAGCTCCGGGTAGCGACCTACGCCCGGGTCAGCAGCGACTCCACAGACCAGCTCAACTCCTACCTGGCCCAGGTGGACTACTACACCCGCCACATCGGGGAGAACCCGGACTGGGAACTGGCAGACCTCTATGCCGATGAGGGCATCAGCGGCCTTGCCACCCGAAACCGGGACGAGTTCAACCGCATGATGGCGGACTGCCGGACCGGGAAGGTGGACCGCATCCTGGTCAAGTCCATGTCCCGCTTCGCCCGGAACACCAGTAACTTTCTGCTGGCTATGCGGGAACTGCTGCGCCTGGGCGTCACCATCTACTTCGAGAAAGAGAACATCGACACCGGCAAGCTCACTTCCGAACAAGCAGCCACCATCTACGCAGGCTTCGCCCAGATGGAGTCCACCAACCACTCCAGCAACATGAGGACCAGCGTCCGGATGCGGATGGAGCGGGGCATCTTCACACCATCCTCCATGCCCTACGGCTATCGGCTAAACGCCCTGGAGCCAGAGATTATACCCGAGGAGGCCGAGGTGGTTCAATACATCTTCACCGCCACGCTTAGTGGACGGGGACAGCAGGACATCGCCCGGGAACTGAATGAACTGGGGGTGAAACGTGGACATGACAGAGGCAGGTGGCACCACCACACGATTTCCTACATCCAGACCAACCCGGCTTACACTGGAAACACTGTTTGGAACAAATCCTTCCGAGCGGATACCATTCCGTTTCCCATGGTACTAAATCGTGGGCAACGGCCCAAGTACAACGTGGAGGATTCCCACCCCCCTATTATCAGCCTGGAGGATTTTCAATGTGTGCAGGAGCTTCTTGCTGCCCGGAAGGCGCAATTTACAGGAAGCGCGAAACCCACCCATTCCACCTATTCCAAGCGCATCTATTGCGGCAAGTGCGGCACTGTCTGCCGCAGAAAAATCAACAGCGGCAAGCCGTACTGGAGCTGCAACCGCCACAACAGCAGTAAAGCCCTATGCTCCATGCCGCCAGTTTCCGAAGCAGCACTCACCGCCGCCGTCCTGCGGCTGTACAACAAGCTGGCCCTCCATGGTCAGGAGTTACTCCAGCCCCTGCTGGACCAGCTCCGGCAGGTCCGGGAATTAGAACTTCGGTCCAGCAAAAAACTGGCCGACATCGACAAGGAAATAGCTGATATCTCAGGGCAGAATCTGGTGCTCATCCGGCTGAAAAGCAAAGGATGCATCGATCCTGCCCTTGCCTTATCTCAGGCCGACGCTCTGAGCCGCAGACTGAAGGACCTGCGCCGTCTGCGCCGGAAGGTGCTGGAGGCCGCCGATGGGGACAAGCAAATCCAGGAAACAGAATTCATACTGGATTATCTGGATTCCGCCCAGTGGCGGGACGAGGTGCCTGCGGACCTGTTCGAGAATCTGGTGGAGCAGATCACAGTGGCATCAGCGGAGGAAGTGAAATTCCGGCTTCTCAATGGGCTGGAGCTGACAGAAAGGCTGGTGTGAACCATGGCGTGGCAGAGAAAAATACCCTTCGGGTATACGATCCAGGGCGGGATCACCCAGCCCCACCCTCAAGAGGCCGAAACGGTGCGCCGCATCTTCACCCAGTACCTGACGGGGGCCTCTCTCCTGACCATTGCGGAGGACTTGACCCAACAGGGTCCCCGCTACCACCAGCACACCCCCGCGTGGAACAAAAACATGGTGAAGCGTATCCTGGAAAACCCCAAATACATTGGCGCTGACAGCTATCCCCCACTGGTCCCCGATGAGGACTTCGCCGCCGCCCAGCGCCAGCGGTCCGACCGAAACACCTACACTCCGCTGGCCGCTGAGATCCGGCCCATCCTGGGCAAGGCTGTCTGCGCCCGGTGCGGCGGAAGGCTGAAGCGGGGTACCCGCACCCATGGCCGGGTTCATTGGCGCTGCCAGAATCCGGACTGCGCCCAGAGCGTGGCCATCAGCGATGAGATTCTGGTCAGTCTGGTAGAAAAGCGGCTAAGGGATCTGTCCCAGGCCCCTCACCTGCTCACCGCCCCAGAACCCCAGCATACCGGCCCCAGCCTGGAGTCCATCCGGCTCCAGAACGAGCTGACCCTGGCCCTCAACCGGGGCGGAGAGGGCCCCGAGTACATCAAGTCCCTGATTCTGGCCACAGCGGCCCAGCAGTATAGCCAGCTTCCAGACCCCACCCCTGTCCATGAGCTGGAGCGGCTCCGGCTGCAGTTGCAACAGGGTCCCGCCGATGCCGACACCCTCTCGGCTCTGCTGGCAACGACGGTGCGGGCTGTCCGGCTCAGTCCGGACAAAACAGTGGGGCTGGAGCTGGTCAGCGGCACGATCATCACAGAAGAAAAGGAGGAGAGCGCATGAGCGCCCAGGTCAAGACCCCGAGAAAAGTCACCGTCACCCCGCCGGACCCCAAGTACGCCGAGGCCGGGAAGGACATCCGCAAGCGCCACCTGCGGGTGGCCCCCTACTGCCGGGTATCCACCGGCAGCGAGGAGCAGCTCACCAGCTTCACCGCCCAGATGGACTACTATACCCAGCGCATCACGGACACCGAGGGCTGGACCATGGTGAAGATGTACGCCGATAAAGGCATCACCGGCACGTCCGCCAAGAAGCGCCCGGAGTTCCTGAAGATGATCCGGGACGCGGAAAAGGGCAAGATCGACCTGGTGATCACCAAGTCCGTGTCCCGCTTCACCCGAAACACCCTGGACGGGCTGGAGTATGTGCGCCGCCTGAAACGGTGCGGCGTGGGGGTGTACTTCGAGAAGGAAAACACCAACACCCTGAACATGAGCAACGAGATGATCCTCACCTTCATGATGAGCCAGGCCCAGTCCGAGAGCGAGTCTCTGTCCACCAACGTCAAGTGGGGCTTCCGCAAGCGGTTCCAGGACGGGGTGGTGTACTACCATTACGACAGCTTCCTGGGTTACCGGGAGGGACCGGACGGAGAACCGGAGATTGACCCGGACCAGGCCCCGGTGGTGCGGCGCATCTTCGCCCGGTATCTGGTGGGACACAGCGTGGCCCGTATCTGCCGGGACCTGATGGCGGACGGCGTCCCCACCGCCCGGGGCGGAGAACGGTGGTGCGATACCACAGTGCGGAATATCCTGCAAAACGAGAAATACATCGGGGACGCCCTCCTGCAAAAGACCTTCTCGGCAGACCTGTTCGACGACCGCCAGCAGATCAAAAATGAAGGCCAGCTCCCGAAATATTACGTCCACGACTGCCACCCGGCCATTATCGACCGGGACACCTTCCAGCGGGTGCAGGAGGAGATAGCAAGGCGGTCCAGCCTGCGCAAGACCTCGTCTAAAACCAAGACCGAGCAGGGCAAGTACAGCAGTAAGTACGCATTCGGGGAACTGCTGGTGTGCTCGGAGTGCGGCAGCCCGTACCGCAGGGTCCTCTATATGCCTAGGGGACAGAAGCGGCACGTCTGGCGGTGTATCAACCGACTGGAGCATGGCACGAGGCTGTGCCGCCGCTCCGCCACCATGGAGGAGCCTGAGCTTCAGGCCGCCGTGGCCGCCGCCATCAACGAGCGGTTCCGCCAGCAGACCGCCCGGCAGGCGCTGGTGGATTGCGTAGCCGCAGCCCTGGCGGGTGCGGGGGACACCGACCTCTCTCTCCCTGCGGCGGAAGTCCGGCTCCGGGCTCTCCAGGAGCGCCAGATGGAGCTGCTCCAGCTTGCGGCGGGCAATGCCGACAGCACAGAGTTTGACGAGGAGATCGCCAGGGTGAGCACCGCCATCCTGGACCTGCTCACCCGCAAGACCGAGCTGGAGCGGGAGGGCCGGACCAATCCCGAGTACGACAGCCGGGTGGCGTCGATCACCAGCGTCTTGGATAAGGCGGACAGCGCCGAAGTTGGCTTCGATGATGCCATCGTGCGGCAGGTGATCGGCAGCATCAAGGTAATGGACCGGGAGCGGCTGTCCATCCGGTTCAAGGACGGCACGGAGGTGGAGCAGGCCATTGAGTATGCCCAGAGGAAGGCAAGCGCATAGGCACACGCAGAAGGAGAGCCGGGGCGGCAACGCCCTGGCTCTTGAGGATGGAGGATAGAATGAAAAAGAAAAGCATCTCTTGCAAATGTTAGAATAGCGGGATATCATTACAAAACTTCGTATGCAGATGTTACAAAAGCATTAAACTTCCTTCCGCTCCGCCGCCAGCTCGTCCAGCGCCAGCTGGACGGCGCACTTTTTCGCACTGGCCGAGCCGAAATACCGCACCGGGATATCGTGCTTCCGGGCGGCGTCGATGATGCGGTAGTAATACTTGTGGGACAGGGCGTTGACCTGGAGCCACACCACATCCGCACCCCGGATGGCGTTCAGGTCCGGCAGGACCTCCCGGTCATAGAACCGGGCTCCGGGCAGCAGGGGCCTCACCGCCTTGCGCCAGGTGTCATGTCCGCCGAACACAACCACCCGACGCCTCACCTGCCAGGGCAGCTCCACCAGCGGGCCGCTGCCCTCGTCCTCTGCGTCCTCCTCGGCCCGCAGCCGGTAGAGCGTCTCCCGGAGCTGGACCAACTCGGAGTGGTCTACCTCCCAGCTCTGCTTCACGTCCCGGAGCTGCTCCCGCAGACGGCTGGAAGTGCGCTCCGCATCGTGGAGCGCACCCCGCAACTCCTTCACCTGACGGGCCAACGCCTGGTTCTGCTCCTCCAAAACGCCGTTACCGGGTACGGCCTCGCTGGACTCTAGGGAGCCATCCCGAGCTGGTATCTCGGGGATGGGCTCCTCATCTTCCCCGTCATCGTCAAATAAATCGATATCCTTCCAACCATCCCCCTCACTCTCGGAGAAGTAGGCCATGAACGCCGCCCAGGCCAGCTCACGGGCCCGCTGCTCCTCCACCCCCTGCCGGATGAACCAGCGCCTCAGCTTGTCCGAGGGCATCCGGTTCCGGGGCAGGACCACGCCGGTGGCCAGGAAGAACAGCTGGGTCTCGGAGAGCCGCCACTCCAGCTCTAATGGTTCTTCTCCGTCCTCCACTGAGTCCTCACAGTATTCATACCGCAGACGGTAATCCGGCGCCCCCGCCTCAAACAGTCCCGCCCTGGCCTCAAAATCATCCTGGGCCCAGGGCAGATGCCGAAAAGCGCAGATCATGACCACAGCGGTCAAAGCGTTCAAATTGGCCAGCGCATCCCCTTCCCGCTCCAGCAGCAGATAGGCCGCGCACAGCTCATAGGGGACGCTGGTCCCATAGCCCGCCAGCAGTTCTGCCGCCCTGCGGGAGCGGAGCTCCTCCTGGATCTTGGACTGGGGATGGCAGATCAGGTCCGGGGCCAGCATCAGGAAGTAGATCTCCGGCAGCTCGGAGCGGCGGTCCGCATGACGGAGCAGGTCGCTGGACCGGGCCAGCTCCTCCATGACATTCGGCAGTTCCAGCCCGTCAGTGGGCTTGAGCCGGTCATATATCTCCATAGCTCGGTCCAGACAGTCCAGGAGTGAAGCCTTAAACGCCTCCCGCAGCCTCGCCGCGGTGTCCGGGCCGATTAGATTCAAAATGCCGCGGAACTCTCTGCGGTAGGTCTTCTCTCTGCCCTCCAGCACTGTCACCATGCGCAGGATAGTATCCTGGTCGTGGATCAGGTCCTCGGCGCAGGGCATATAGTATTCCAATTCCCCGTTGGGCTCCGGAGGCAGCAGGTCCAGATACTCGTCCGGATCATCGCAGGTGTCCTCCAGATAGTCCAGCAGCCACAGCGCCGCCCCCATGAGGAACTCCAGGCGGTCGGCGGTGCGCTTCGGCAGGTTAGCCGGGACCGCCGCCGTAGTGGAGATCACCTTGATGACGGTGGACCGCTGGAACCGTCCGGCGTAATGCTGGCAGAGGATGCCCGCCACGGCCTGGACCGCGCTCTCATGTATGCGGGCCTCCGCCGGGTCACAGTGGGCATTCCCCTGCCGTCCCGGCCCCGAAGACGTTTGTAGATAAGAAATTCCTCTTCGATCTCATCACGCTCCGCTGAGGTCAGAGGAGGGGAATAAATCGGTTCTCCGGCCAGTTTCCACATTTTATTGGAGCTGGCTTTTTTCTTCGCACACATGGCTGTACACCGCCTCGACAACTGTTTTTGGCAGTATACCATAGGCGCGGAGCGTTGGCAAATCATATCTGCCGTTCCGAAAGAAAAATGAGCGCAGAGACAGCAAGCGCGTGCGGCTGTTGGTATTGGCCAGTTTTTGCCTCAGATATTTGTCTGATATCGTGATAGCTTTTGGCCCCCAAAAGCTGGTATCGTTGCGGCAAGCTCCGAAAAGCAGGAGCAGAAAAACAAAGGGGTGAGACAATGAAGCTCAATATCGATCATACCTACGAGACTTGTATCTACAGCCTGAAACGTAAAAACGCACCCTGGCGGGTGAAGGAAGGCTGCGATAATCGGTCCTGCCAGTTCACAGGCAAACACTATGAGTTACCCAATCGCACGATCTGCATGAGATGTCCGCATTATGTAAAAGACAAGGGTGCATCTGGCAGCGGCGTGACACCGAAACAGTAGAAGCCCTACCAGCACCGAATAGATAAAGGGGGCGATTTGATGGCGCATCGGATGACCTATCTTCGTATCCATTGCAATAACTATGACCGGGGCTGGCCCAGTGACGAGGACCGGCGCAACAGCGTTGGCCTCCGATTTGTGTCAGAGCTGATCGACCAGCTGCTCCAGCAGGGCCGCATGGTCACAGCGGAAACAGATTGTGGGCCAGGCATCCGGACGGCCACAGCAAAAGAGCTTAGAAACCGTCATCAGCCCATGTGGAGCAGCTCGACGGTCAATTCTCCATGAATCTCTAGGATATGCCCACAAACAGCACGAACGGGAACACGGGAATGCCCCCCGTGTTCCCGCTGTTTCACCCCAAAATCGGGCGCACTGCGCCAAAAAGGAGCTGCCCATGAACGTCAGGAAACCCACCGATTACAGCGCACTGTACGCCACGCTGGACACGCTGATGACGGCGGCACTGCCGCAGATGGAGTTGTACCGTGAGATTGGCCGTCTGGTCAGCGGCAGGCCGGAAAAGGGCGCGGCTGTGGCCGCCGCCGGGTACCTTCATACCGTGTACCCTGACGCTCCCGGGTTCTCTCCCCGGAACCTGCGCAGGATGCGGGACTTTTACCGTGCCTATGAAAATGCCCCGGAGGTGATGGCGGCGGCCATGACCATCGGCTGGACCCAGAACGTGGTCATCCTGGAGGCGGAACTGACATTCCAGGAAAAAGCGCGGTACATCCGGGCAGTGCGCCGGTTCAGATGGTCCAAGCTGAAGCTGGCGGAACAGATCACCGCCTCCGCCCACCTGGAGATGGCTCTCGACTTGACGGCTGAAGTGTGTTATACTGAGAAAAACAGTGCCGCGGAGCGTGTGAACGATGACGAATATCCTTTTTATTTGCCATGGGAATATCTGCCGCAGCCCGATGGCCGAATTTGTGATGAAGGACCTGGTGAAGAAAGCCGGACTGGAGAGTCAATTCCACATCGAGTCCGCCGCCACCAGCACGGAGGAGAGCGACAATCCGGTCTATTCCCCAGCTCGTCGCAAGCTGGCCGAGCATGGGATCGACTGCACGGGGAAAACCGCCCGACAGCTCACCCGTGCCGATTACGACCGCTTCGACTTTTTAATCGGAATGGACCGGGCCAACCTGCGGAATATGCACCGCATCTGCGGTGGCGATCCCGATGGCAAACTGCATCTGCTGATGGATTATACCAACCATCCCGGCGACGTTGCCGACCCGTGGTACACCGGCGACTTCGAGACCACTTGGCGGGATGTACTGGCTGGGTGCCAAGGGCTGCTCTCCCAGCTGCGAAACACGGAGCGCTGACCTCATGGAACACCGGATTTTATGCTATGGTGACTCCAACACCTATGGGTACGACCCCCGCTCCTGCCTGGGCGGACGATACCCGGAAACTGTCCGGTGGACCGCTCGACTTCAATCAGAGGGCTGGACCGTTTTTAACGCAGGACAGAATGGCCGGTCAATACCCCGAAACAGCTGGGAAGTTGAACCACTCCTCGAAACGCTCCGCCGTTGGAAGCCAAAGCACACCACCATTATGCTGGGGACCAACGATCTGCTCCAGGACCCCACACTTTCTGCTGCCCGCTGTGCGGAGCGGATGGAGCAGTTCCTGAATATCCTTTTGGAGCAGGAGCTGTCCTGTCAGCTTCTGCTGATCGCCCCTCCTCCGGTGACGCTGGGTGCCTGGGTCGATGACCAGAGGATTGTTGAAACGTCCCAGCACTTGGGAGAGCATTGCCAGTCGCTGGCCCGAAGGCTTGGGATTGCGTTCGCGGACGCCAACGATTGGGACGTGGAGCTCACCTATGACGGAGTTCACTTTTCAGAGGCCGGACACAGGAACTTTTCAGCGGGTATCGGCAGAGTTTTATTGGAATTGGCAGGTGGCGCTTCATGACCCGGCAGCAGGCAAATGTCCGCAGAAAGAAAATATGCGCGGTGATTGCCGCGATTTTCGCGGTCATTCTGCTATGTGTCATCGGCTGCGCCGTCTATGTGAACGACTATTATCACGCGGAGGAGACGGCGGTGCAGGCCATGGCGGCGGACAATCACGTCACGGTGCGCACAGCGGAGGATGGGTCCCTCCTGTTCCTGCCGGATGATCCCCAGGCCGGGTTCGTTTTCTATCCCGGCGGGAAGGTGGAATATACGGCCTACGCGCCTCTGATGCGGGCCTGCGCGGAGCAAGGCACCCTGTGCGTTTTGCTCAAAATGCCATGGAATTTGGCGGTGCTGGACGCGAACGCGGCGGACGGAATTGCGGAACGATTTCCCGATATCGATGCCTGGTACATCGGCGGGCACTCCCTGGGCGGTGCCATGGCGGCAAACTACGCGGCCGGTCACAGCGGCGAATTTGAGGGCCTGATCCTGCTGGCGGCATACTCCACCGAAGACCTGAGCGGCTCCGGCCTGGCCGTTCTGTCAATCTACGGCTCCGAGGACCGGGTACTCAGCCTGGAAAAATATGAGACCAACCGGGACCATCTGCCCGCCGATGCCACTGAAGTGGTCATAGAGGGCGGGTGCCACGCGGGGTTCGGGGCCTACGGTCCCCAGGACAGCGACGGCACGCCATCTATTTCTGGCGAGGAGCAGATCAAGCGGACTGCGGCGGAAATACGGGATTTGATGAAAGAGGCGTCACAATGATCAAAGCAGTTTTTATCGACTATATGGGCACCACGGTGGACGAGCACAGCCCGGAGATGGCGGAGATTGTCCGCCGCATCTGCAAAAACAGCAATATCCACGACCCGAAGCAGATCCAGCGTTTTATTCTGGACAACCGCCGCCGCTATGAGGCGGACAGCTATTTGGACCACTATCTGACTGAGGACGAGATCGTAGACCGGCTCATTCTGGACATGGAGGCGCAAATCGGCTTGACGGAGGACCCCAACCTCCTGCGGGACCTGATTCGCCGCCACTGGGTCAACGCCCCGGTGTTCCCGGACGCCCGCGCCTTTTTTCAGCGGTGCCTGGTCCCCGTCTATCTCATCACCAACAACGGCCTGACCTACATGGAGCGGGCTCTGGGGCAGAACGGCTTGAAGCCCGCGGGTGTGGTCAGCGCGGACATGGTCCGGGCCTACAAGCCCCACCGGGAGCTCTTCGATGAAGCCCTGCGGCGTGCCGGATGCACTCCGGAGGAGGCCGTCCACATCGGGGATTCCTTTGACACCGACGTGACTGGGGCGCGGGCGGCGGGCATCCGGCCTCTGCTGCTTCTCCGGGGGCGGACGGGCCGCGACGGCGTGGAAGCCGTAAACGATCTGGTACAAGCGCTGGAGCTGCTGTTCAAAATAAACTGAGGAGGAATGACCGCAGATTGGGAAAAACGGGCCTTATGGTCAGCGAGATCGGCTTCGGTGCGGAATGGATGGAGCGCCGCAGCGCCCAGGAGTGCAACGCTGTTTTGACCCGTGCGGAGGAGCTGGGCATCAATATCCTGGACTGCTGGATGTCCAACCCGGAGGTGCGCTCCAGCCTGGGCAATGCCCTGGCCGGGCGGAGGGAGCGCTGGTATATTCAGGGACACATCGGCTCCACCTGGCAGGATGGGCAGTATGTCCGAACCCGGGATGTGGATAAATGCGCGGATGCCTTTGAGGATTTGCTGGCAAGGCTCCAGACGGATTACATCGACCTGGGAATGATCCACTTCGTGGATACGGAGAGCGACTGGGATTCCGCGACGAACAGTCCCTATCTGGACTATGTGAAGGGGCTGAAGGCCAGCGGCAAGATCCGCCACATCGGCATGAGCACCCACAACCCCGTCATGGCAAAAAAAGCGGCAGAGAGCGGCATTGTGGAAATGCTGCTGTTCAGCATCAACCCGGCTTTTGACCTGCTGCCGCCCACGGACAATATCGACAACTACTTTGCCGACGAGTACCAGGCGGACCTGGGCGGCATCGACCCCCAGCGGGCGGAGCTGTACAGGCTGTGCGAGCAGCGCGGCATCGGTATCACCGTTATGAAGCCCTATGCCGGGGGGCGGCTGTTTGACGAGAAGCGCTCCCCCTTCGGCGTGGCGCTGACGCCGGTGCAGTGCATCCACTACTGCCTCACCCGGCCCGCCGTAGCCTCCGTTCTGGCGGGGTACGACACCCCTGAGCACGTGGAGCAGGCTGCGGCCTACGAGACCGCCTCCCTCCGGGAAAAGGATTACGCCAGCGTTTTGGCCCACGCCCCCAAGCACACGTTTGGACAGGGGGAATGTACTTACTGTGGCCATTGCAGCCCCTGCCGGGTGGAAATCGACATCGCCATGGTGAACAAGTACTACGATCTGGCCTCCATGCAGCCAGAGGTGCCTGCCGCCGTCCGGGCCCACTATGCGGCGCTGGAGCACCACGCGGATGAATGCATCGGCTGCCGGGCCTGCGAGGGCCGCTGTCCCTTTGGTGTACCCATCGCGGAGCGGATGGTCAAAACGGCGAAGCTATTTCACTCAGAGGGCTGACAAAGTCCGCTCTGCACAAAAGATGCCCCCTGGGGTATTGCCGCAACGAACAGACTGGCTTATTTCCTGGGGACCTTGATTGCTATCTTTTCAACACAGCAACCCATGCCGATCTGGGTAGCAAGTCTCTAATACGTTGCGCCGCAACGCTTTCCGAAGATAGCGATTTCGCACACTTACCCCAAAATCCCCTCGATTTCCTTGGAAATCGAGGGGATTTCTTTGCTTTTCCGCATTTTTCAGGGTGGTTTACTTTTTGCCTTTCCGCAAGACCCAAGTTTTGACCCATACGAGGAAATGTCCCGTTAGTTCTCAACAGCACCGGAGAGGATATTTGCCATGGTATTCGCCGCTTGCCGCTGCGCCTGGGTGGTGACGTGGGCGTAGGTGTCCAGTGTAAACCCGGCGCTGTAGTGGCCCAGCATCCCGGAGACGGTCTTGATGTCCACACCATTTTGCAGGGCTACGGTTGCGAACGTATGTCTCATATCGTGGAAGCGAATCTGGGGTAACCCTGCCCGCTTCAGCACCCGGTGGAGCATATGGAGTACGCTGTCCGGTGAGATGGGGCCGCCTGTGGGCGAGGGGAACACGTATTCACTGTTGCTTTTTCTCTGCTGTTCTCTGAGGATCTCCACCGCATCCTGTCCGATGGACACGCTGCGGTAGGAGTTTTTCGTCTTGAGCGGGGCCTCCACCACCTCGCCGTCGATCCGGGCAATCTGGCGACGCACCTGGATCGTGCCGCCCTCCAGGTCGATATCCTTCCACTTGAGGCCCAGCAGTTCACCCCTGCGCAGGCCCGTGGCCAGTTCGATGTAGTACAGCTCGAATACGCCGCTCTCCTTGGCTTCGAGAAGGAAGGACGCTAACTGCTCGGTGGGAAGGGTTTTCATCTCCCGGTGTTCCAGCTTGGGCAGGGCGCAGCCGTCTGTGGGATTGGTAACAATCAGCTTTTGGTCAATGGCGAAATCCATGGCGGAGGAGATTACCTGGTTAATGTTGCGGACGGTTTTGGCGCTGAGACCTTTGGGCTGCTTTTGGGATTCTATCCGCTCCACCCTGCCACCGCTCAACAGCCTTTTGTAGAGCTTCTGTAAATCCAGAGAGGACAATTTGCCCAGCGGAATTTTGCCGATGCTGGGCTTGATGTGGTTGTCGATGTACCCTTGATAGGTTTTGTGGGACGAGGGTCTTACTTTGATTTTCGCACAGTTCTCAAACCACACATCCATCCACCGACCTACGGTGTACTGCTCGGCCCGGATGGCGTCTACCTTGGCGTTTTCCTCGATGGCCCGCTTCAGCTTCTCTTTGCATTCCTTCTGGGTTTTCGCCAGCACATTTTTGTAGATTACTTTCCCAGTGTCCGGGTCACGGCCCGATGTATACCGCCCCTCCCATCGTCCGTCGCTCCGCTTGCGGATGTTGCCCTCGCCATTGGCCCGACGTTTTGCCATCCGGCACCGCCTCCTTTCGCAACGTCAGACCATACCATACTCCAGCGAGAATAGCTACTGGAAACGGGAAGGATTATCAATTCAGACACATATTTTTTTGTCTGCGCTGGCGGCCGCTCTCTTTGAAGACAGTGGTGCAATTCGCAGCGTCTCAAGCGATACTTTTTTGGTACGGATAGCTTTGGGCCGGTGGGTTCTCTTTTTGTTTACTGCGACGCAAATTTTGCAAGGGACTTCTCCTTCTGTATTGCACTTTTCTCCCCTTTAGGGGCAGGGGGTGCCGGGGCAGCGCCCCGGCGAGTGCGGACGGCGTATAGCCGGACGCGATGCTTGCCCCACCCAAATGGGTGGGCATTCGCCCCAACGGAGCGTTTCTGCGTTGCCCTTACCCCGTTGCACCCTCGGCACTTTTCCGTGCACATCGCGCCTGTCCGCACTGCGGGCAGATGTGGGTCCAGTTTATCCCGCTTTTGTCCTTCGCCCTTAAATCTGACCTCTGGACTGCCCTTTGCCTTGGGCGTTTTGCCAAACACAACCGCCTCAGAAAATCCGCTGAACAGAGGGCAAAAGCACCGTGTGGAGGCCGGGTGAACCGTCCCAGCCTCCCCGCGTCCATGTCTGCTCTGCCACCTCAGATTTCTGGATGAAAGCCGCTCCACCGTACAAACGCGCACAAAGGCCCCAACACCGCGTTTCACTCCCTGGGAGGTATACAGAATGCCACCCGACTTGTAGGCGGGGCACACAAGCCCTCGCAGGGGCCAGCACAGGGCTTCGCGGTTTGGAGGTTTCGCCTCCACCTCAGATAAGCAGACATTGGCAGAGGGGAATCCGCCAGAAAATCTGTTGCCGAATTTCCGGATTTCCTGAAGTTTTTGTGATCCTTCGATTTGGCTGCAAAAGGTTCTCTATGATTACGGCGTAGTAAATCTTTCCCATTTCGCCTCCCAACGAAATGCCTTCTATTTGTTGCTATGCGTGTTGTTGATTCATTTCCTCCCCAAATTCTGGGGAACCCCCTCTCCATCAAGTGAGGCATAGGATTTCTCCATCCTGAGCGTACCTATCGAATCTCCCCGCCAAAACCAGTAGACACCGCCCGCTTCCCTGTGCTAAGATAAAAATCAGCCGAGGTGATGTGTAAATGCAGAAGATCATGATTGTTGAGGACGACCAGGCCATCCGGGAGGAACTGGCCCTGCTGCTGGAAAACGAGGGGTACGCCCCCATCGTTGGGGAGGATTTTTCCACCATCCTGGAGCAGGCCGGCCGGGAGTGCCCCGACCTGGTTCTGCTGGACGTGGGTCTGCCCGGACGGGACGGCTTTTCCCTGTGCGCAAACCTGCGAAAGTCTGTTAAGGCCCCGGTGATCTTCGTCACCAGCCGCAGCTCCAGCCTGGATGAAGTGCGGGCGCTGAGCCTGGGCGGGGACGACTACATCACCAAGCCCTACAGCATCCCCGTCCTGCTGGCCCGGATCAAGGCCGTTTTGCGCCGGAGCGGGGCAACCGACGGGACGGACGTACTGGAGGCAGCGGGCCTTTGCCTGAGCCTTACCAAAGGTACTGTATCGGCCAGTGGTCAGACGGCGGAACTCACCCGGAACGAGCTGCAAATCCTGGCCTGTCTGATGGCCCACGCAGGCCAGATCGTTTCCCGCGCCGATTTGATTGAAACGCTCTGGGACAATCAGATTTATATCGACGACAACACCCTCAGCGTCAACATGACCCGGCTTCGGACAAAACTGGCGGAGATTGGCCTGCCTGACGCCATCAAGACCCGCCGGGGAATGGGGTATCAACTATGAGGATGTCTGAGTTTCTCGCCGACCATATGGGACAGCTCCTGCTCCGGGCAGTTTTTGCCGGGGCGGCGGTATTGTTCCTGCTGGCCACCGGAACCGCCCCCGGGGTAGCCGTATTATTGCTCATCGTATGGCTGCTGGTGTTCACCACGTCTCAGGTTGTGGACTATCTGCGCCAGCAGGCCCGCCTGCAAGAGCTGGAGGGCATCATGGACAGCCTGGACAAGCAATATCTGTTTGCCGAGCTGGCCCCCAGGAGCCGCACCGTCTATGAACGCAGGCTGCTGGATTTCTGCCGCCGGGCAGGGCGTGCCATGGCCACCCAGGTGTCCGAGGCCCAGGCCGCCCAGCGGGAGTACCGGGAGTATGTGGAGAGCTGGGTCCACGAGGTCAAGACCCCTATCACGGCAGCGGGCCTCATTTGCCGGAACGCCGAGCCGGAGTTCCGGCGCAGATTGGCGCAGGAGCTGGCCCAGATTGAGGCCCATGTAGAGCGGGCCCTGTTTTACGCCCGTGCAGAGAGTCTGGAAAAAGACTTCATCCTCCGAGAGTCCAATCTATCTGATATCGTATCCCAGGCCGTGGGCCAGCACCGGACCCTGCTCATCCAGAGCGGTGTCCGGGTGGAGACGGAGGACTTGGAGCAGACGGTCTTCACCGATGGCAAATGGGCGGCCTTTATCCTGGGCCAACTGCTGCAAAACGCGGCCCGCTACCGGGGAAACCAACCACTGGTCACTCTATCTGGGCGGCAGCTTGGCAGGCAAGTCCAGCTCACCGTCAGCGACAGCGGGATCGGCATCCCCGCCCACGAACTGCCCCGGATCTTTGACCGGGGGTTTACCGGCAGCAACGGGCGGGCCCAGGGCGGCTCCACCGGTATGGGGCTGTACCTGTGCAAAAAACTGGCGGATTGCCTGGACATCGGCCTGCGCGTCGCCTCCGAGGTAAATGAAGGTACCTCTGTCACCCTCACCTTTCCCTCCCGGGAGAACCTTACAAAAGTGTAAGGAAAACCGATACCAATTCGATACAAACGGCCGCGCTTTGGGCGTATCATAGGGCCATCAGCAAAGGAGGCAGCTCTATGCTAAAGGTCAAAAACATCGAAAAATATTACGGCAGCAAAAACAACGTCACCCGCGCCCTGGACCGGGTGAGCTTTGACGTGGACGCCAGAGAATTCATCGCCATCATGGGCGCGTCGGGCAGCGGCAAAACCACCCTGCTCAACTGCATCTCCACCATCGACACGGTGAGCGCCGGGGACATCCTGCTGGACGGGGAGAGCATCGCAGCCCTCAGCGAAGGCGAGCTGGCCCGGTTCCGCCGGGAGCGGCTGGGCTTTGTGTTCCAGGATTTTAACCTGCTGGATACCCTGACCATTGAGGAGAACATCGGGCTTGCCCTGGCCCTGAACCACGCCGACCCCAGCACGGTCCAGCGGCAGGTGGCGGATGTGGCCCAAAAGCTGGGCATCAGCGACATCCTTCCCAAGTTTCCCTATCAGGTGTCCGGGGGGCAGAAGCAGAGGGCGGCCTGCGCCCGGGCCATGGTGGCGGGGCAGTCCCTGCTGTTGTGCGACGAGCCCACCGGGGCCCTGGACTCCAAGGCGTCCAAAAACCTGCTGGAAATCATGACGAAGATGAACCGGGACATGGGGGCCACCATCCTCATGGTCACCCACGACGCCTACAGCGCCAGCTACGCGGGGCGCGTGCTGTTTTTGAAAGACGGGCGCATTTTCAACGAGCTGCTCCGGGGGGAGCGGGACCGCCCGGTGTTCTACCACGAGATTCTGGACGTATTGGCCGCGCTGGGGGGTGACGTCAGTGACGTTATCTAAGCTGTCCCTGCGCAACGCCAAGCGGCAGGCCCAGGATTATCTGGTCTATTTTGCCACCGTGGTCATGGCCGCCGCCCTGCTCTACTCCTTCAACGCCCTGGTGTTTTCCCGGGAGATCAGCACCCTGTCCCAAAGCATGGCTATGCTGCCTATGATGATCGTGCTGGCCAGCATCGTGGTGGTATGCGTATTCGGCTGGCTGGTTGCCTACGCCACCGGCTTCATGCTCCAGCGCCGCAGCCGGGAGCTGGGCACCTATATCCTCATTGGTTTGGAGAATAAACAGGTGGCCCGGCTGTTTTTCCTGGAGAATCTGGCGGTGGGGGGCTGCGCCCTGGCCATTGGCATCCTGCTGGGTGGGCTGCTGTACCAGGCTCTGCGGGCTATCGTACTGGCTCTGTTCGGCACGGTCTATCACTTTTCCTTTGGCTTCTCCCTCCCGGCCCTGGCTCTGACGGTTGTTTATTTTGCCCTCATCTACCTCCGGGCCCTGCGCAAAAGCCGGAAGCGCATCCGCAACATGAAAATCTATGACCTTATCTATTTTGACCGCCGGAACGAGGGCGCGGTGGTCAAGACCGGCAGGGGACGGCGGGTGGCATTCGTCCTGTCCATCGTCCTGGGCGTGGTGGGCACGGCGCTGCTCATGATACCTAACCTGGCCCTGGCCGTTGCCGGGGCGGGGTGCGTCATCGTTTCCCTGTTCGGATTCTTCCTCAGCTTTGCCTCCGGGGTGCCCGCCTTCTTCGACAAACGGCCCGCCCGGAAGTTCAAGGGGCAGAATCTGCTGGTGTTCCGCACCCTGACGGCCAAATTGGGTGCCATGGGGGTGCTGATGGCCACCATCTCTCTGATTTTCACCGCCACCCTGATCTCCGAGGGCACGGGGCTGGTGTTCCGGGGACTGTTCGAAGGACGAGCGGCGGAGGATGCCTGCTTTGACCTATATCTCGCCCTCGATGAGGAGCAGATGAGTTCCGACGCCCCTCTGGACTATGTCCGGGAGCACATCCCGGTAGAGGATTCTCTGCTGTACAACGTCTATCGGAGCGAGGGCGCCCAGCTTCTGGAGTATCTGGGACTGACAGAGGATGCCTTTCACTATGACTATACCCAGGATCCAGTGCTGCGCTACAGCGACTATGCCGCCCTGCGCTCCATTGCGGGCTATCCGCCGGTGGAACTGGGCCAGGGGCAGTACCTCATCCACGCCCAGGCGCATCTGGAAGGGGCGCTGGGGGCCTACGGCGGGACGCTTACCTTGGGAGGCCGCACGCTCGCCCCAGGCGGTGTCTGCACGGAGCATTTGATGCAGGGTTTTGGTGTGTCCAACGGGACCTGGTACATCCTGGTGGTGCCGGACGAGGCGGCGGAGGGGCTGGCCGTCTACCATTGGGCCTATGCCGCCCAAACGGCCCAGCCCGTGCCCTATGAGGACTTTTACAATCTGACGGATCTGGCGGACAAGGCTGCCCTGGAGTGGCAGGTGGCCACCCGGGCCCAGGCGGAGGCGGAAGCAGCCGCCCAGACCGCTCTAATCGTGTTCCCCCTGTACTACTTGGCCCTGGCGCTGACCATGACCGCCGCCACCATCCTTACCATCCAACAACTCAGTGAGGCAGATCGTTACAAGCGGCAGTTCCAGTTGCTCCAAAAGCTGGGCATGGATCGACGGGGGATGGCAAAGGCCCTGCGGACGCAGTTTGCCATCTACTACGCCCTGCCCGCCGTGCCGCCGGTGCTGATTGGCGTGCCGTTCATCGTACATCTGGCCCGCGCCCCGGAGCCGGGGGTCATGGTGGGGGCCAGCAGTCCCGCCGCCATTGTGGGCATCGCGCTGGCGCTGTTCTTCCTCATTTACGGGGTCTATATTCTGCTGGCCTATACCAGTCTGAAACGGAATGTGCTGCCGGAGTAGGAGAGCTGACCCAGATTCAGACCCAGAATGAGAAAATAGCAAGTGGAACCAATGGAGGGGGCAGTGCTGGAAAGCAGCCTTTTATGGAGCGAATATGCCCCGAAAGCGCAAAAAAACCGCCGCCAGCACTGCCATCCGCAGCTCATAACCCGAAGGTCGTCGGTTCAAATCCGGCCCCCGCAACCATAACCCCCTCGATTTCCTTGGAAATCGAGGGGGTTTCTTTTGTTTTCTGTACTTTTTGCGGCGGTTAATTTTTTGCCTTTCCGCAAGACCCAGGTTCCGACCCATACGGGGAAATGTCCGCTTAGTCCTCAACAGCACCGGAGAGGATATTCGCCATGGTATTTGCCGCCTGCCGCTGTGCCTGGGTGGTGACGTGGGCGTAGGTGTCCAGGGTGAACCCGGCGCTGTAGTGGCCCAGCATCCCGCTCACGGTTTTGATATCCACACCGTTTTGCAAGCAAAGCATTCAAGATGAAATCGAGAAATACAAGAAAAAGCTGCCCTCGAAAATTACGGAGTTCTATATCAGCGGAACTCTTCTGCACAAATTCACCCATGCGGCGCTGCTGATTGCGGAATGCCTGGACGACTACTATTGCACGGGTGAGTTGATCGTCTATGATTACGTTGGTGAGAACTACGATCCTGTTGAACATCGAATTCAACGATTCGTTGTTACCGGGGCCGATCTGCACCACCTTTTGGCGGAGTTGGAGCGTGTTTAAGAGCCGGGTCACTGGATACAGCAGTGTTGGATCAATGAAAAAACGTGTCAGGAGTGGTTAACCCATATCAAGAGCGTCCAGCAAACCTTAAAGAAACATATGGAGGAGGTCCCACATGGCTGATTTGCAACAGGTATTTGAGGAAGCCGTCAAGTTGAACCGCCAGATCACGCAGTTTCTTAAATTCTCCACCTACCCGGACTACGACGATCTGAGCGGCCTGGACGGCATAGACCGCGCCGACGGAGAGCAGATCCTCCTTTGGGAGGAGCTGCGTCTCATCGCTGACAAGCTGGCTGACGCACAGGAGCGTATCGCCTACCTGACCCGGCCCGTTGCGGAAGCCTGCCGTCTGCGCAGGGGAAGCTCCGGGAAATATCAGACGGCGCAGGGCACGTTCTACAACTGTGGCAGCAGCATTGAAGCCTTGGTGACGGACGAATACCACGACATGCCCTACTGGACCCGGACTGTGGTGGAGCATGACGGCGAGGACTACTACCTCGTTGGCTGCAAGGGCCTGCCCATGAACGGCCTTACCGTCCGCGTCCGCGCGAACCGTTAATCAACCTATCATAGCCCCCGGCAACTGACTAAAAAATCAGTTGCCGGGGGTTTTTTTATGTTTGGAGGAATTGGTCATGTCATTGAATTTGGATTACTACTACGGCGCGGAGGCGGAACAGTACAGCTTTTACCGCGTTCCCAAGACCCTGCTCACCGATCCCCGCTACAGGGGCGTTTCCATTGAGGCAAAGGTTCTGTACGGCCTTCTGCTGGACCGCATGGGCCTGTCGGTCAAGAACGGCTGGATGGACCAGGAGCGGCGGGTCTACATCTACTTCACCCAGGAGGACGCCATGAACCTGATGTCCTGCGGGAAGGACAAGGCCACCCGGCTGTTCCGGGAGTTGGACCAGGGAGGCATCGGCCTGATTGAGCGAAAAAAGCAGGGCCAGGGCCGTCCCGCCCGGATCTACGTCAAGAACTTCACCCCGCCCTCCGAATCGGGACAGGCCCTGGAGGGATCGCCGCCCCAGCCGGTGCCGCCCGCTTCGCCCCAGACTGCGGCTTTTCCGCAGTCCAGACCGCTGGACAGTACCGCCGTCAAGACTGCTGATTTTGCGCGGTCTGCACCGTCGGGAATGAGCGGTCAAGACAGCGGGTTTTGCGCCCCTAATAAGACTGAGAGAAATCAGACTGATTTGAACCAGCCTGATTCATCCATCCCTCCCCCTTCCCCCTCGCGCACTTCATCGCCTGCTGGCACTCATCGACCCGTGAGGATGGATGAGATGGATGGGTACAGGGAGCGGATCAGAGAAAACATCGGCTACGACCTGCTGTGCCGGGAGCGGCCCTACGACGTAGAGGAGATCGACGGCTACGTGGAGCTGATGGCGGAGACCTGCGCCAGCCGTCGGGGGTACATCCGGGTCAACGGGGAGGAGATGCCCGCCGAGCTGGTGCGGGAACGGCTGCTGAAGCTGGACGGGGAGCACATCCGTTACGTCATGGACAGCCTGCGGCAGAACACCGCCCAGGTGGTCAACATCCGGGCGTACACCCTGGCGGCGCTCTACAACGCGCCCACAACCATCAGCCAGTATTACACCGCGCAGGTCAGCCATGACATGGCCCAGGGCTTTCGGGGCCGCGTAGCCGCCCCTTAGTCATAAAATCACAGAAAACGGAGGAATTGAACCATGGACCAGAAAATCAACGTCTTGATTGTGGAGCCGGGGAAGGACCCCCGCCCCGCCGCCGTGGAGGACGCGCTGGAAGTGTTTCAGCAGATCGTGGGCGGACCCATCGAGGCCGGGTGCTATCTGCCCCAGCGGGTGATGCTCGTCTGCAACGGCGCGGGGAAGCACATGGGTTTGCCGCCCAACCGCCCCAACCCCAATGACGGCAAGGACACCATCTGCGGCCCCTTCCTGTTGTGCAGCTTTGAGGGGGAGCACTTTGCCTCCCTCACCCCTGCCCAGCAGACGCAGTTCCAGGCGTATTTCGCCCTGCCCGGTTTGGAAGGAGGCAGCGGCCAGTGACAGTTTTTCACCTGCTCCGCTGTCTGACGGTGCCGCCTTAGAGCCCAACAGCACAGATTATCCCATCACACCAGCCCCGGAAGGACTTTATTCCTTCCGGGTGTAAATGGTAAGATTCCTCTATTGGGAATACCAGCTTGGCATTTTACCCAAGGGAACGGATTACAAGCCCACCAGCCCGTTTATGAAAGAGGAACTGCGAAAGCTGGATACGATCACCGCCCAGGTGGATTATTTGGCGAAAAACCGCATTGAAACGCTGGACGATCTTCTTTCAGCCCGTGAAACCATTCAAAGTGAATTGGACACGCTGATCGACCAGCGGACAAAGCTACAAAATAAGATACGCAGAGCGTCACCCGCTGAAAAGGAGCGGTTACGGGGCGAAAAACAAGCTATAACCGCTCAAATTTCTGCTTGTAGAAAGAAATTGAAGCTGAATACAGGCGTTGAGGAACGCTCCGCCAAAATTCAAGACACGATGGACATGGTTTACACCAACGAGGAACAGCACCGCCAGATAGGACAGGAGAGAACGAGAGGAGCGAGAAGCAGATGAATATTATCAAGTTGGAATTGACCGAGCAGGAAGCGAAAATCTATGATGAAGTGATGGAGCAAATAGAGAAAACAGCAGCTTTTCTTGTCGGTCTGTCCCACGAGGAACGCCTGGACTGGCTGAGAGAACATCAATACAGTCTGCCTATCAGCTTTGAGAGGGAGGTCGGTGGCACCGTCTACGCCGTCAACGCCCATTTCAGCAACGACACCGCCGAACCCGTGGAGAAGAAAGTAATCCGTATCCTCAATCGAAATATCGCACATTAAAGTATTGAAGTTTTGCGCCGGGTGTGGTATGATAATGGCACCTCGCAATTCATATCACATCCGGCTGCGGAAAGGAGCATATTTTGAAGAAAAAGCAGCCAAACGAGCAGCGAATTACTGTGTTATACGCCAGATTGTCCCGGGATGACGAGAAAGAGGGCATCTCGGGCAGCATCCAGAATCAAAGGGCTATTTTAGAGAAGTTCGCCGCAGACAACCACTTGCCAAACCCCCGCTTTATGTTCGACGACGGATACTCGGGGGTTACGTTCGCAAGGCCGGACTTCATGGAAATCATGGAGTTGGCCGAGCAGGGGCTTGTGGCAAATTTGGTGGTCAAAGACCACTCCCGGCTGGGCCGCAACCGCCTTGTGGTGGGGCAGCTCCTGGAAGAAGATTTTGTCCGGCTGAATATCCGCTATATCGCCATCATGGACAACATCGACACCGCCAACGGGGTCAGCGACATCGTTCCCATGCAGGATTTGTTCAATGAATGGCACAGCGGAAACCACAACGGCAATCGAGGTCCCCAAGGAGCAACAGGCCCCGGCATCCGATCCACTCCAAAACCTTGACGCAGCGGCCAAACAGCAGTTGCTTCTCAAACTTCTTGCGGAATCCCCGGATATGGCGGCGCTGTTGACAGCCCTCGCCGGGAGAAGTGCATAAATACAAACGGGCAGGAATGACACCCATTCCTGTCCGTTTTGTCATAAATCGAAAACATCAGGCGACACCGCTTGCGTGATACTGATTTCTATGATACAATGATGCCAAAGAGGTGGGGACAATGGAGGTCGAAACGACAATCGCACAGGGTTTGCATACCACGGATGACAGTTCAGGCTATGACGCCGCCTGCAAGCGTGTCTTATCTGAAAAGGCAATCCTGGCGCGAATCATGAAGTCCTGCCTGGAGGAATATAAGGATCAGGATGTCAACGATATTGCCGAAAAGTACATAGAGGGCCAGCCCCAGGTGTCCGCTGTCCCGGTGCTGCCGGACGAAGGCGGCACAGTCATCAGCGGCATGGACACCGAGGACAAATCGGTGCGTGAGGGGACAGTCACCTATGACATTCGTTTCCGTGCTATCGTTCCCGGCTCTGAGGAACAAATTGCCCTTATCATCAATGTTGAGGCTCAAAACGATTTCTATCCCGGCTATCCGCTGATAAAGCGGGGCATATACTATTGTAGCCGAATGATTTCTTCTCAGTATGGCCGGGAGTTTACCGGCTCCCACTATGAGAAAATCAAGAAGGTCTATTCCATCTGGATTTGTATGAAACCGCCGCAGTATCGGGAGAACACCATCACCCGGTATCGGCTGATGGAGGAACACTTGGTAGGCGAGACAACGGAACCCGCCGGGAATTACGATTTGCTGTCCATCATCATGCTGTGCCTTGGCGGGCCAGATGGGGAAAACTACAACGGCGTGCTGCGGATGCTGGACGTGCTTCTTTCCAACGAAACCAGCGAGGCGGAGAAGCGGAAAATCTTACACGATGATTACGACATACAAATGACGCAGACAATGGAAAGGGAGGTGTCGGTCATGTGCAATCTGAGCAAGGGTGTTAGGGAGATGGGCCGCGCTGACGGTATCTTATCCTCTCTCAAAAACCTTATGGAAACCATGGGCCTGACCATTGAGCAGGCTATGGCGGCGCTGAAAGTCCCGGAGAGCGAGCGACAGAAATATATGGATTTGCTGGAACGGCAATGACACCGATGATGGAGGGGATGTGCCTGCCATGTGCAATCTGAGCAAGGGCGTTGAGGAAAAGGGTGTTGCAAAAGGTATTTTAACTTCCATCAAAAATCTTATGGAAACAATGGGTCTGACGATTGAGCAGGCTATGGCGGCGCTGAAAGTCCCGGAGGGGGAGCGGCAGAAATATATGGATTTGCTGGAACGGCAGTAATGTCCAAAACACTGTTGCGTTATTGCAGAGCTGAGAAGTTTTGAACCCTGAACCGCCAAGCGGTTTTTCGCCCCCTTGCTAATCGCTTGCTAATTGCGGCCCTAAAAAATGGCCGTGATTAGCAAGAAACCGTGGCAAATCGTGGGGAATGAAATTTGAAAAAAGTGAGTGTTTGCAAGGGTTTGCGGGGGTTTGTGAGTAACCGCCGCAACCACACGGGGGCTTCTCCTAAGCGGAAGGCCGCTGGTTCGAATCCAGTTCGGGGTGCCAGAGTGAGCGCCAATTTCGTTGGATTTTCGCCTTGAAAATCAAGAAATTGGCGCTTTTTCGTTTCTAAAAATAAATTGGCATTTTGGAGGAAACCTGCACTTTGACGATAAGGCTTGTTAGCAAGCCTATTAGCAGACCTCACCCAACCCATAAGCGCATCAAAAAAGGGTAAGAGTCCTATTCTGTATAAGAACTTCAAGGAGGAATGAGTTATGATGCCAATTTCTGGTGTGAATACCGGCGCGGTCCAGCCTTTAACAACCGCTGAGAAGGTGCTGGGCGCGTCTAAGGTCCAGAAGCCCGAGGAGGAGGCCCAGGGCCGTCCGCGGAAGCCTGTGATGGATGAATACATTCCGGAGGAGCCCCAGGAGCCGTCCGGCCGCTATTGGATGGGCAAGGATGAGGACGGTCAGCCCAAAATCTATTTTGACGACCGGTCGCGGGCGGCAGACGCACCCAGGCAGCCGGAGGATGCTCCCAAGGCGGAGGAACCCGATCCGGCAGACCAAGGCGCGAAGGGCCCTAAGAGGAATGAGGACAAGGAGGAGGTCTGGGAAGGCAATACCGACGAGGTGGACCGTGAGATCGAAAAACTGAAAAAGAAGCAGCAGGAGCTGGAGCAGCGGCTCAACACCGAGACCGACGAGGCTAAGATCGAGGATCTGGAGCGTCAGCTGGCCCAGGTGGAGCGGGAACTGAAGCAGAAGGATAACGATACCTACCGGCGTCAGCACACCGCAGTCAGACAGCTCTCTTAATTTCTGGAAAGCGGCGGTTTCTGCAAGCCGCCACTTTTCTTCATCCCGTAGGAAAAATTCAAGTATTCACCCGGATTGTATTCCGGGGCATAGGACGGCAGGCAAAACACCTCAATTTTATCCTTGTGGTGTTCCAGCCAGGACACGGCAAGCTTGCCGTGACAGTCCTTCAGATTGCCCAGGGTCAGAAACACCTTCTGTTTTGAAGCACGAATCAGGCGCTCCATAAACCGGATGAGCCGCTGCCGCTTCGTTTCCACCGCAGCCCGATAGGCCCTGCTGGTATACTGGGAGCCCTGGTCAGAGTGGACGATGGCTCCCCGCAGGGCAGGATAGGACGCCGCCACGCTGTCCCTAATACTCGGCTGATATCCGCCAGCTCCAGGCGGATGGAATTGTTCCGCCCCAACAGAAGGAAGCATGAGCAGATTACACTGCCCATGCTTCCTCACCATGTCGTTACTTTATTATTTTGGTTGTTCTCCCCGCCGAAGGCGGAGAGAACAACATCGGTTTCTCAGTGACAGCCGCGGCAGTTCCCGCAGTCACCGTTACAGCCTCCGTTGGACTTGTGAGATTTCCACAGGGACCGGACAGCCAGCGTCACAACGCCTGCCAGTACCAGCAGAACGACGATTTCTCCAAGAGTCATAGTTTATTCCTTTCTCACTGCACGGCAGCGGCTAAAGAGGTCAGCCGCCGGGTATTCTCCTCGCCCTGATAGCCCTTGCGGAACAGCAGGTAAAGGATTCCCGCCAGCAGGATCAGCGCTGTAACTGTTCCGATTCCGAACGCCGCTTCTCCGGTGACCAGCCCGCCCAACTGGAACACAATCAGGCTCACCACATAGGCGAAACCGCACATATAGCCGATGGCCCCCAGGGTCCACTTGACGTTGTTCATTTCCCGCTTGATGGCGCCCATAGCGGCAAAGCAGGGGGCGCAGAGAAGATTGAAGATCATGAAGGAGTAGGCAGCCATAGCGCCGAAGTCCGCGCCCACGGCGGCATAGATGCCGCTGGCGTCCTCCATCAGGTCCGCCTCGCCGGCGTAGTGGTAGGCCACGCCGAAGAAGTTGACGACCTCCTCCTTGGCGATCAGACCGGTGAAGGTGGCGGTGGTGGCCTTCCAGGCCATATCGCCCACCCAGCCCAGCGGGGCGAAGATCACGGCGATGCCGCTGCCGATGGCGGCCAGCAGGGAGTCATTATTGTCCTCCACGGCCTGGAACACACCATCCACAACACCATAGCCCATGAGGAACCAGAGGACGATGGAACTGAGCAGGATCACCGTCCCTGCCCGCTTGATGAAGGACCAGCCCCGCTCCCAGGTGGCCCGCAGGACGTTAGAGGCGGAAGGGGCGTGGTAGGCGGGCAGCTCCATAACGAAGGGGGCGGGTTCCCCAGCGAAAGCCTTGAATTTCTTCAGCATGATGCCGGAAATGACCACGGCAGCGATGCCGATAAAGAACGCAGAGGTCGCCACCCAAGCCGCACCGCCGAACACTGCGCCCGCGAACAAACCGATGATGGGCATTTTCGCCCCGCAGGGGATGAAGCCGGTGGTCATGATGGTCATCTTCCGGTCCCGGTCTTGTTCGATGGTCCGGGAGGCCATGATGCCGGGGACGCCGCAGCCGGTGGCCACCAGCATGGGGATGAAGCTCTTGCCGGACAGGCCGAAGCGGCGGAAAATGCGGTCCATGATGAAAGCCACACGGGCCATATAGCCCACGTCCTCCAGGATGGCCAGCAGCAGGAACAGCACCAGCATTTGGGGCACAAAGCCCAGCACCGCGCCCACGCCGGCCACGATGCCGTCCTGAATCAAGCCGTACAGCCAGCCGCCCTCGGCCACGCCCAGAGCGCCCAGGATGGAGTCGAACAGGCCGGGTACCAGCTCGCCGAACAGGGTGTCGTTGGCCCAGTCGGTGCCCCAGGTGCCAATGCCCACGCCCCACTCCTCGCCCTCGAACAGGCCCGCCGGGGAGGCGCCCATGGCGATGGAATAGATCAGAAACATAACCACCGCAAAGATGGGCAGGGCCAGAATCCGGTTGGTGACAATCTGGTCGATCTTGTCGGAGACCGACAGACTGCCCTTGGCGGCCTTCTTCTTCACCGCCCTGCCAGCCGCGCTGCTGATGTAGGCGTAACGCTGGTTGGTGATGATGGACTCCGCGTCGTCATCCAGCTCCTGTTCACAGTCGGCAATGTGCTGGGCCAGATGGGCCTGCAGGTCCTCGCCCAGCGACAGCTCCTCCAGCACCTTCTCATCCCGCTCAAAGAGCTTGATGGCGTACCACCGGAGATAGCGGTCGTCCACCCTGCCCTCGATGGACTCCTCAATGTGGGCGATGGCGTGCTCCACGCTGCCGGTAAAGACATGGGGCAGCTCCTTCTGCTGGTGCTGCTGGGCCAGCTCCACCGCTGCATGGGCGGCTTCCAGGCCGCCCTCGTTCTTCAGGGCGGACATCTCCACCACCTGACAGCCCAGCGCGTTCCCCAGCTTCTTCAGGTCGATTTGGTCGCCGTTTTTGCGGACCAGGTCGATCATGTTCACGGCCACCACCACGGGCAGGCCAAGCTCAATGAGCTGGGTGGTTAAGTACAGGTTGCGCTCAATGTTGGTTCCGTCCACGATGTTCAGGATGGCGTCAGGCTGTTCCTTCACCAGATAGTTCCGGGCGACGACCTCCTCCAGTGTGTAGGGGGACAGGGAGTAGATGCCGGGCAGGTCCTGGATTACTACATCCTTGCTGCCCTTCAGCTTGCCCTCCTTTTTTTCCACGGTAACACCGGGCCAGTTGCCCACATACTGGCTGGACCCGGTCAGTGCGTTGAACAGCGTAGTTTTCCCGCAGTTGGGATTGCCCGCTAACGCGATCTTGATGCTCATGCTGCTTCTCTCCTCTCAAATTAGCTGCGGCTAACCCACAGCCATAACATAGCCAGGTCAGTTGACCTCGATCATCTCGGCGTCCCCCTTGCGAACGGACAGCTCATAGCCCCGGACGTTGAGCTCCATCGGGTCGCCCAGAGGGGCCACCTTGCGGACAAAAATCTCCACGCCCTTGGTGATGCCCATGTCCATGATGCGGCGCTTCACCGGACCCTCGCCGTGGAGCTTGACCACCGTGGCGGTCTCGCCTACCTTGACGTCTTTCAGCGTTTTCATACGTTCCTCTCCTTTACACCATGATACGGTTGGCCATCCCCTGATTCAGCGCCACCCGGCTGTCCTTGACCTGGACGATCAGATTGCCCGCGATCTGGTTGACCACCGTTACATCGCTGTCGACCACAAAGCCAAGCTCGGCCAAGTGCTGGCGCACCTCGTCCTTGCCAGTGATCCTGCGGATGGTGACAGTTTCCCCTGCCTTTGCCATTGTCAGCGGCATCATAGGGTACCTCCTTTGCGGGTTAGCAGCTGCTAACCCCTCTTCGATCCATAGTTTACTATAGCTAACCTCGTCTGTCAAGTCCCTTTTCCATCATCTTGATTTTTTTGTCTGTTTGTGATAACCTGAAAAAACAAAGGAGGTGGGTCCTGATGAATATTTACGAATCCGCCGAGGACTATCTGGAGGCCATCCTGATCCTGCGGGAGCGCCAGGGCATGGTGCGCTCCATCGACGTGGTCCACCAGCTGGAGCTGACCAAGCCCAGTGTCAGCGTGGCCATGAAGCGGTTTCGGGAGAACGGCTACATCGAGATGGACGCGGACGGCTATATCACTCTGCTCCCGCCGGGGGAGGAGATCGCTCAGCGCATCTACGGCCGGCACAAGCTGCTGACGCAGTTCCTGATTCTGTTGGGCGTCAGCGAGGAGACAGCCGCCGCCGACGCCTGCAAGATGGAGCACGACCTGAGCGAGGAGACCTATGCCCGTATCAAGGAGCATGCCGCCAAGTTTGGGATGGACCTTTCAAAATTGTAACATAAAAAAGGGCGCACTGCGCCCTTTTTTCCATTAAATGTATGTAAACGTCCCACTTTGGGGCGTTTTTCCTTGTTTTATAGAGCCCTGAAAGCCTCCCCTCGCAACGCTTCAGGGGCTTCATTACATTCTAGGAGGTCAAAACATGCCAACCAACTACACATCCAACTACCGCCTGAACCAGTGGGAACGCTCCGACAAGGTCCTGATGGACGACTTCAACGCCGATAACGCCAAAATTGATGCCGCCCTGGCCTTCCACCCCTCGGCGGAGCTGATCTGCTCCGTGACGGTGGAGGAGGAAACCACGCAGCTGGAACTGGACATCTCCCAGGTGGACTGGAGCCGGTATATGGCATTGGCACTGATTGCGGACACCGGAGAATACAACGGCTTTCGCGTTTCCATGGGCAGCAGCGAACGATGTGCGTACATGCATTCACTATCTCAAAATGTCTACTACAATCATTCGCTTGTTGATGTTGGAGACGCAGCCTACATGAGCGTCCTTATTCCCGTCTTCTATGACGGCAGCCACAGAGAATCAGGGCTTTCTATCACCTTTGGGCAGAACAATCTAGACGTCCTCTCTCATTTTACCGGCGGGGCCGGATCATATCGTTTCAATCAATGCAAACAAATCCGAGTCTCGCGTAATCAAAAGGGGTTTATCCCCGGTGACAGGGCGG
>Ga0209064_1000721_pt1 | contig 68991 bp, 48 predicted proteins | sample Inofromicrocosms_FD_187498 | JGI IMG/M metagenome (GOLD analysis project Ga0209064, IMG submission 187498) | Mouse cecum microbial communities from Vienna, Austria - Inoculum for glucosamine and mucus D2O microcosms (SPAdes) (version 2) | ecosystem: Host-associated > Mammals > Digestive system >...
GGATCTGTCACTGAAGAGAAGAATGCTATTGGGGTATTGGTGTTCGTCATATCTCAACAACGGATATAGACCGATTTAAATTGGACAATAGCCGTTAAGTTTATTTAAGATGCGTCTGCCCTGGATTGTTAATATTTTGTTAATAAGATGCTGAGCCTTACTTGGTCACTCTCTCGAGCCATTTCACCATGGCGAACATGATGCCCATCGAGATGATGCAGACAGCGAGGAACACGGCCCAGGCTACCCAGATGGGGGCTTTGTTGTAGATCAGCGGGCCGATCCAGAGCATGAGGTTACCCACGGCTGTGGCACCGAGCCAGAGACCCTGGCAGAGACCCTGCATGTGCTTGGGGGCTACCTTGGATACGAACGAGAGTCCGAGGGGCGAGATGAAGAGCTCGGCCACGGTCATGAAGAAGTAGTAGAGGATGAGCACCCAGGGACCGGAGAGGAGCCCGGCCTTGGCGGCTTCGCTGAGAGCGCGGAACTCTGTGCCGGAGGGATAGCCCATATAGAGCGAGTAGATGGTCAGGAAGAGGTAGGCGATGCCGGCGAGCCCCATGCCGATTGCAATCTTGCGGGGAGTGGAAATCTCTTTGCCTTTACGCGAGAGCGATGAGAAGAGGAGGATGATGAGGGGTGTGAGCACGATGACAAAGAAGGGGTTGACAGCCTGCCATATCTCGGGGGCGATGGTGGAGGTGTCGACGAAGTCACGTGCGAAGAGCGACATGGAGGTGCCGTTCTGGTGGAAAGAGAACCAGAAGAAGATGGCTATGCCGAGCACTGCGAAGAGTGCATACATGCGCTGCTTGATTTCCTTGGCCATTGCGGTCTTCTCCTCCTGTGTGTAGCCGGCATCCTCGGTAGCGGCCTGACGCACGGGCGAGGGGAGGCCTTTCTTGACGCAGAGGAATACGGTGAGTGAGATGAGCATGGCGGCAACCGATGCGATGAATGAGTAGTGGATGCCGGTGTTGAATACGTCGAGGTAGCGTGTGCAGAACTCTGACATCTCTTCGCCATGGTGGCCTACGGCTGTGGCGAGGGCGTAGAGATTGTTCATGTTTTCATCGGTCATGGAGTCGGCGACGCTGAGGTATTCATGACACATGGCGGGGAATGACGCGTTGTAGGACATGCCGTTGGCGTTGAGCCACCAGCTACGGAGCATGGGAGCCACGAAGGGGGCGAGGACACCGCCGATGTTGATGAATACGTAGAATATCTGGAAGCCGGAGTCACGCTGCGAGCTATATTTGGGATTGTCGTAGAGCTGACCGACGATGGCCTGGAGGTTGCCTTTGAAGAGACCGTTGCCGAAGGCGATGAGGAAGAGCGCGACGCAGGTCACCGTGAGGAGCCAGGAGGTGTTGCCCTCGGTGGCGAGAATGGGTATGGCAAGAATCACGTAGCCAAAGGTCATGACGAGGAGGCCCGAGATGATAGTACCCTTGTAGTTGCAGGTCTTGTCGGCAATGTATCCGCCCACGAGGCTGAGAACGTAGATGCCGGCATAGAAGAATGAGTAGATGAGTGTGCTCGTCTCTTCATTGAGGCCGAACTTGGAGCAAAGGAACAGGACGAGAACAGCGTTCATGATGTAGTAGCCGAATCGTTCGCCCATGTTGCTCAGGGCCGCAGGTATCAGGCCCTTGGGATGGTTCTTGAACATAATGATTGGTATAAGGATTTGGTATTGATCAGGTGCAAATTTACGATAAAAGAGTGTTTTTGCAAATAAACGGGTTAATTTTTTGTAAAAAATACCTCAGCTTTCGAGGGAGAAGTCTATTTCATCGAGAAGTTGCGCGGCTATGGGGCGTGTGAGAGGGGTGGCTGAGGCGAGTGCGGCCTCGATGTGAGGGCGTATGTCGGCGGCGAGCGCGGCGGCCTGGTTGTGGGTGTCGGAGGAGGGTGATTGGGCGAGGATGAGGAGGTTGAAGAGCAGGCGCAGGGCTGTGTAGCGTGTGATATCGGCGGGAGCGTCGAGCGCGTCGAGGGCTATGGCGAGGGCGTCGGGGTGACGGCGCAGGAGGCGGAGGCACAGCACGTCGGCCACTTCGGTGGTGGGAGCCTGTGCGAGCCATGCGGCGGCGGTGCCGGTACTCATTTCCATGACGGGATAGAGCATCGGGGCGAGGAGGAGGCTCTCGCGAGTGCGTGTGTCGGCCCATAGCTCGGCGGCCAGCGAGGGGGTGTGGGGCAGGTCGGCGGCGATGTCGGTGATCTGCGGCAGGTTGAGGCCGAATATCATGCGGTAGTTGAGTCCGGCTTTGCGCAGGGTGTCGGCTATGATGCCGTTGCGCATGGCGAAAAAACGGCGTTTGATGATCTGCATCTGGTTGTATTGCATGTGGTCGGGGGTATTGCTATGGTTGATTGTCGGACAAAATTAACGAAAATTCCTCTAACAATTATGCGTTGTCGGGTGTTTTGATGGATATAGCGTATAAAAATGATAATCTTACAACTATTGTTATGAGTGACAAGGATACAAGACGAGTGCCGTTGTGGCTTGTGATAGGAGTGGTGGTGCTGATAGTGCTGCTGCTTGTGTGGCTTACGGTGGCCGACCTGTTTGGCGACACGGATGTGGCCGCTTCGGTGTTGCCGGCGGCCTTAGGACTGGCCGGCGGAGTGTGAGGTATATGTCGGGCGTAATGCCCTGTTAATCGAATTATTGCAGATTTTGGTAATTTTCATCAAATATTCTTTGTATATTTGCATCAGGATTAACAAAATTAACTTAAAAAAATAGATTATGAAATTTCTGAAAGTAATAGGTATACCTGTGCTTGCAGTGTGCGTGCTCGGTATGACAGGTTGCTCGTCAATGAGCAATACAGGTAAAGGTGCCCTCATCGGCGGTGGCGGCGGTGCCGGCGTAGGAGCCGGTCTGGGCGCGCTCATCGGCGGCGGCAAGGGTGCGGCCATCGGTGCGGCCATCGGTGCAGCCGTAGGTACGGGCGCAGGTGTGCTCATCGGCAAGAAGATGGACAAGCAGCAGGCCGAGCTTGAGGCCGAGCTTGCCAAGCAGGCCCAGATAGAGAAGACTACCGACTCTAACGGTCTCCAGGCTATCAAGGTGACATTTAACGGCGGTATTCTTTTCCCGACCAACGGCACTACACTGAGCTCGAGCGCGAAGACCGACCTGACTAAGTTTGCGTCGTCGCTTATCAGCAATCCCGACACCAATGTGCAGATTTATGGCTATACTGACGATACCGGCACTCTGGCTGTGAACCAGCGCGTGTCGACCGGTCGTGCCGATGCCGTGCGCAATTATCTTCTCAACAGCGGTGTAGCCGCCAACCGTCTTTCGGCCGAGGGTCTGCCTATGCAGGATTATGTGGCTTCAAACGCTACTGCCGAGGGGCGCGCGCAGAACCGCCGCGTGGAGATTTATATCACTGCCAATCAGCAGATGATCGATGCCGCCAATAACGGTACTCTCCGGTAATGTGCCCGTAATTATTTGTTAAGAAGCATCATCAATTCTAATTATCTCTCATAAGTGGTGGCCGCCCTGTCTCGGGCGGCCGCTTTTTTTGAGGGGGGTGGGGCAAATGGGGCTTTTCGCGCTTGCGCGCTCACACTTTTGCGTCGGGCGGGGGGATTTTGGAGAAAAAGTAGTAATTTTGCGGGAAATTGTTTATCGCTATGAGCATTATAGTATTGGGAATAGAGTCGTCGTGCGATGATACGTCGGCGGCTGTGATACGCGACGGTGTGCTGCTGAGCAATGTCATCGCGTCGCAGGATGTGCATGCGGAGTATGGTGGCGTGGTGCCTGAACTGGCTTCGCGCGCTCATCAGCAGAATATCGTGCCGGTGGTCGATACGGCTCTCAAACGTGCGGGTGTCGACAAGCATGAACTTTCGGCCATCGCTTTTACGCGCGGCCCGGGACTGCTTGGGTCGCTGCATGTGGGCACATCATTTGCCAAGGGGCTTTCGCTCGGTCTGAGGGTGCCTATCGTGGATGTCAACCATCTGCACGGACACGTGTTGTCGCATTTCATCAGACGCGAGGAGTCAGACCCTGTGCCTGAATATCCTTTTCTCTGTCTGCTTGTGTCGGGCGGTAACAGCCAGATAATACTTGTGCGTAATTATAACGACATGGAGATATTCGGCCGCACTATCGACGATGCGGCGGGCGAGGCTTTCGACAAGTGTGCCAAGGTGATGGGGCTGCCTTATCCTGGCGGACCTCACATAGACCGTCTGGCGGCCGAGGGCGATGCGTCAAGGTTTAAGTTTGCCAAGCCTCACATCGCGGGGCTCGACTATAGTTTCAGCGGACTCAAGACATCGTTTCTCTACACTCTGCGCGACAATGTTAAGGTCGACCCTGATTTTGTGGAGAATAATCTTGCCGACCTGGCTGCGTCGCTTCAGCGCACTATCATAGAGATACTCATGGACAAGCTCGACAAGGCTGTGAAGCAGACGGGCGTGAAGACTATCGCCATAGGTGGCGGCGTGTCGGCCAACTCGGGTGTGCGCCGTGCGGTGGAGGAGTATTGTGTGCGCCGCGGACTGACACCGTTTATTCCGGCGAGGGTGTTTACGACCGACAATGCGGCCATGGTGGCCATAGCGGGTTATTACAAGTATCTCGACCGACAGTTTTGCCGCTATGACAGTGTGCCCTACGCGCGTGTTAACATATAAAGTACAGATGCAATTAAAGTACAGATGCAATGAAAGTATCGGTAATAGTGATCGGTGACGAGCTGCTGATAGGGCAGGTCACCGATACCAATTCGGGCTGGATAGCCCGTCATATCTCGCCGTGGGGGTGGGAGGTGTGTGAGGTGCAGACGGTGAGCGACTGTGCCGGGGATATACGCCGAGCCATCGACCGCGGGTTTGAGCGGGCACAGGTGGTGCTGACCACCGGCGGCCTCGGGCCGACCAAGGATGACATCACCAAGAGCGTGCTGCGTGATTATTTCGGCGGCGAGATGGTGACCGATCCGGCGGTGACCGAGAATATCCACCGCATCTTTGACCGCCGCGGGCTGAAGATGAATCCTCTGACGGAAGCTCAAGCTGTGGTGCCGAGTTCGTGTCGGGTGATACAAAACCGTGTGGGCACCGCACCCATCATGTGGTTTGAGCGTGAGGGGCGTGTGCTGGTGTCAATGCCGGGCGTGCCTTATGAGACAGAGACCATGATGGCCGAGGCGGTGTTTCCGGCGTTGCGCGAGCGTTTCCCGTCGAGTGTGCACATAGAGCATGCGGTGCTTATGGTGACCGACTACACGGAGAGCGCGCTGGCCATGAAGATAGCCCCGTGGGAGGAATCGTTGCCCGAGTGGCTCCATCTGGCTTATCTTCCCAAGCCGGGTCTGATACGTCTGCGTCTGGACGGCCATCATGAGGATGAGGCGTTTATACGCAGTGAGGTTGCCCGCGAGGTTGCGCGGCTCAAAGAGATACTCGGGCCGGCTGTGCTGGCCGACCGCGACCTGACCCCGGCCGAGATATTGCTTGAGGAGTGTCGCAGACGAGGTCTGTCTCTGGCTACGGCCGAGAGCTGCACGGGTGGCAATATAGCCCATGAACTGACTCTGATAGCTGGGGCATCGGATGTGGTGGCCGGCGGCGTGGTGTCGTACAGCAACGAGGTGAAGACGCGTGTGCTTGGCGTGAATGGCGATGACATTGCCGCTCACGGAGCGGTGAGCATCCCTGTGGTGCGTCAGATGGCCGAGGGAGTGCAACGTGTCACCGGGGCTGACGTGACGGTGGCTACGAGCGGTATCGCGGGCCCAGGAGGCGGTACACCCGAGAAGCCTGTCGGAACGGTGTGTATCTGCGCCCGATGCGGTGACCGTGAGTTATATGAGACGGCCCGTTTCAACGGTTCGCGCGAACGTGTCATCAATTCGGCCACAAGCCGGGCTCTGATACTTGCGGTCAAAATCCTGAGAGGATTTTAAAGTTTAGAGTTAAAAGTTAAAAGTTTAAAGTTTAAAGTTTAAGGGAGGGCTGCGGCTCTCCCTTGTTTGTCAGGCTTTTTTTAATCGTCGGAGTATTTTGATGTAAGGTGTGCCACAATCAGATGCACGATTGGGGCATGAATGTCACGGTAAAATGCCTGACCATATGTCTGGAATCCTTTCGGGCCTATTATTACATCCTGAATGTTGACATTAGCGATGATTTTTTGGGAGACCGTCCGTTTATACAACAAATCAAATAAATCCCACCTGTATTTTTGCGGTGAGACAGTTGTATGATTCGTAACAAGCTCATCGATGGAACATATGAATGTTATTATGACATTACGATGATTTGCGAAACGAGTAGCAAGCCAACCACACATATCAGCAAAAGCCTTATAACCGATTGGTTTGTCAAGGATATCTTTTTCTATGCTTATATCTGCTATCTCTATGTCTGCAAATTCTGAGGGAATGTTTAATACGGCAAATTTGTAGTCTTCATCATAGAAATCAAGGGCAACCAGCAGATGGTTACCCTCGTTATCTGAAATTAGAGTCTCTTCTCTCTCCATAGACGAGGTCAGAGCTCTTTTACGTTTAATTCACCTTTGTGAAATCTTTCTCGCAAATTCTGCATGCGCTCGCGTTTGCGCTCTTGGGCGGCTTTGAGGAACGCGACCAACTCGGGAGAGGGGTTTGGGATGTGGATTGTGTTTGTCGTTTCCATAATTGTCGTGTAATGTTTGTGGCAAAATTAATATATTTGGCGGTCAAATGCAAATATGGGGTTTAAAATCAGGATATTATTTTAGAATTATAACAATCTGCGCCGATAGTCTGATGCTTGTTTCAATGGTGGTGAATCATACATATGACAAAAATCCCCTCGCCTGTGAATGGGCGAGGGGATGTGGGTGACTCATGGCCGGGAGGCGTGGGCCGTCCTTATAAGGCTATGAGGGTGTGTCGGGATTGATTACTCAGCGGGTGTGCCGGGTGTAGGAACTGGTGAGCCTGCCGGATAGTACCACTTGGGATCACCGGTCTTCCAACGCTGGTCACCGATGTTGTTGACGTAGATCTCGTGGGTTGTCACCTTGAGGTCGTTTTTGTACTGGAGACGTGTCCAAATGTTTTCCGGATCAATCCAGTGCATCTTGGGGTCATGGACCGAAGCGTCAGCAGCATGGAATACAGGGTTGGGATCGTTGAAGAGCTCGTCGGCACGAAGAGGTGTCGAACCAACCTTGATGAGCAGGTCGGTGGCGGTCATTCCGGGAACGAAGGCTTCGGGATGTGCACCGGCCGAGTTACGGTTGGCCGAGAACTTGTTATTGGTGAGAATACCGTCATCAACCAGGTGCTCGGGACGGCATCCAGCCGAGTAGTTATCACGGATGTCGAGCTCGAGTTCGCCGGTGCCGTTGATGTTGCGGAGGTCCATGCCTGATGCATAGAGGTTGCGATGGTCGTTTTCGTCGGCTGCGGTCACGATAAGATTACGCTTGAACGATATTTTGGAACCTCCGGGCACATAGCGTGTGTCGAAGAATACACGGCCGGTGCTGCGGGTGCCAACATTGATGAAAGTGTTGTTCTCGACTCGGATATTCCAGTGTACGTTGTCATTCCAGGGAACATCGACGTTGTTGTCGGAGATGAATGCGTGACGGGGACAGTCGTAGAAAGTGTTGTTTGTCATCTGGAAATCTTCATAGAGATTTTCGTCAGGACGGCCGGCATTGGCGGCACCTGCAATCCACGAGTAGCCACGACCGTTGTTGTCGTAATAGCCCTGGTTGAAGAACACACAGTTGTCAATTACTATTTTGTGGAATTTCTTGGTCTTATTGCCCTGAACGCGGAAGAAGCCGCGGCAGAAACCCTGGAAAGTACAGTTGAGCATCTGGAACGAGTCAAACTCTACTCCCATACCCTGAGAATACATATTGGCGAAGTAGTTCGCTGTGATGTTGCCGACGCCGGTCTGCGCACCGCCGAAGTTAATCATGAGCGGGCAGTCAAAGTCGATGTCCTGGAAGATAATGTTTTCAACCTTGATGGGAACATCAAATTCGCCCGGTTCAAGCTCTTTGCCGAGGTTCCAGTTGCAAGAAAGGATGCCGTCACCGCTGCGGGCGATGCCGCCCAGGTATACTTTGGCACGTCCCTTTCCGGCGAGAATATCGGCGGGGTCGGTCTTGAGTGTGAAGCCCTTGCTTATAGACTGATTGCCGCGCACGTAATAGGCCTTGCCGCCTTCGAGGAGGAATGTCTGACCTTCGGCCAGAGTGAAGTTGGAATTGAAATTGGCGATCACGGTGTCGATACGGCAAGCCTGGAAGGCTTGTTCGCCTTCAAACCAGAGCTGGTCCTGGGTGTCGTCAGAGGGATTTTCGGGGTCTTTCCATATGGATGTAGCCACACGGTGGGGGATAAGGATGTCAGGGCCTGCGTCACCACGAGTACGGATGGTCGCGTAGTTATAGTAGGTGTCGACCTCGGCCTCGGCCTTGGGATTGGTAGCATCACGGAGGGCTACGAGATAGAGCGCGCTTGAGTCAAGACCGGTGACACGTATCTGACCGATACCGTCGTCGCCAATTTCGTCAGAGCTGAGCTCATAGTTCTCAAACTCAGCGGGTACTTTTGCCAGGGGATTGATAGGAGAGGGCTTAACGATAAGGTGGGTCACTTTGAAGCGGCCGTTATTATCAATCTGGAAACGACTTCTTATGGTGTCGGCATCCTGCGAGTTATAGGCCGAGGGATCGAAATTAGTATCGATGAGGACGGTGAATGCGTCATAGTCTTTTTCGCGGGTGTCAACAACGATAGGAGTTGCATAACGGGGATCGGTAGTGATACCCATCCAGTCCTCCCACTGACGACCGTCGCCCATACCATACCAGTTGGAGTTTTTGGACGGGTCGGTGGGGTGAAGGGCGCGGATGCAGAAACGATAGGGAGTCGAATATTCGAGATTGTATATCTCATAGTGAAGCTGGTCGGCGGGGAGAGTCACGTATGTAACGTTACGCGCGGGGTCGCGCCAGTCTTCTTCGAGGCCAGAGGTGATGTTGACGGCATAACGAATCTCGTAGCCGGCAGCACCTTCTACGCCAAACCAGTGGAGCTGAATGGCATTAGGACGACCATCCATGACTTTGGAGGCATACATGTCGCTTTCGTCGCTGATGTTTGTATTGTCTCTCTTGCGGAACATGGGCATCGGGAGACGGTCAAGGTCATCGACGTTGTTGAAGGTAATGTCATCCTCCTTACATGAAGTCACCGAGAGTGCCATCAATGCAGCAAGGAAATATATGAATTTTTTCATTGTGTCGTATTAAATTATAGGGTTAAATGATTATCTGTAACCGTATTTGTTGACATACTGTCCCTGAGAACGGGCTATCTCCGTACGCGGATAGGGAAGGATATATCTTAGCACGGGGAGATCCTCGGGTTTGTAAGTGAGGTCGGGTTCGGGGGCAATGCGTGAGTTGCCGTTCTCGACAATATTGAGCACGCCCATCTCGGTCATGTAGATATAACCGCGAAGCGAGTAACGGATCTGGTCGCGTATCTCGTTATCACCGTCGACCCATGCGAAATAGTCCTCGCCTACCCAGTTGGCATTGGGGATGTCTTTGTGCTGTGCCTTGATTGCATTTAGCTCAGACGAAGTCATACGGCGGTAAGGATTTACAATCCAGCAGATCTCGATGTCAGAGTTGGGGAACTGGGAGGTGGAGAGAATCTTTTCACCGGTGTTGGTGTCAAGATTGCGATAAGTGCGCACGCTTGTCATCTGGTAGGGGAGTTCGTCATAAGCCTCGTCGCTGCCAAAGTCGCGCTCAGCCACGATGGAGAGATAGGCCGAAGAGCCGGAGCCTTCCTCGGCGATGGCAAGGTTGCGGAAGAATGTCCAGTAAACCTCGAGGTTGTACATGTTGTTGCGCACGAGGTCGCGCCAACGCATGTTCTCACCGGCAAACTCAAACTTGCGCTCGTCGAGTACGGACTTGCGGAACTCCTCATAGCCTCCGTCGGGATAGGCGTCAATCTTGAGGGGGTTGCCGCGGCCATCGCTGTTGAAGCGGAAGGCACGTTCGCGCACGATGTGCATACATTCTCTTGCGAGGTCGGTCGGGCCCTGGTTGAGCTCGTTTTCTGCTTCGGCAAGAGTCAGGAGCACATCGGCATAACGGAGATAGGGGTAGTTGATGCCTGTGTTGCCCTCGGTGATGCGACCGAGACCTCCGTTGACCCAGAGTTTGGACCACTTGCCGTTCTGAACGGTATAAGATGTGTGGAGACGACATTCATATTCCGAGCCTGTGGCCGTATAGCGGAAGAGCTGGTTGATGTAGTCGCGGCGGGTGTCATCTTCGTCAAACATGAAGCGGTAGAGAGGATTGAGCTCGGCTGTGCTTCTGATGCGTCCGTAGGGGTGGGGTGTCTGACCCTCATACTGGTCCATGCGCGGACCGTGGATATAACCGATGTTGCCGGTCGACTCCTTGGCGAAAGGTATCTCGAAGATGGGATCATCGTTGTTGGCCACGATATTGTTGCACTCGTCGACAAACACCTGATAGTAATCTTTATTGAGATGATGTATGTCAGAGTCCTTTACTTTCTTGGCATAATCGCGGGCAATCTTGTAGTAGTCGAGATAATTGGCTGCACGGGTCATCTTGCCGTAGGTATCGCCGTCGGGGGCAAGATACCATCCGCCGGCAGTCATGGCCAGACGGGCTATCATTGCATAAGCTGCCTGACGCGAGATGCGCTCGATGCCTTCGGGCAACTGGGAGGGATCCATCATGTTGTCGGCTACATCGGCGATGTCATTGATGAGGAAGTCGAGTATCTGTATGCGGTCGGTGACAGGATAAATCTTGGTCTCGCTTTTCTGGGATGACTTGGTAGAGAAGGGTACGTCGCCAAACATCCAGATGAGGTCGTGGTAGAATATGGCGCGTGCCACCTTGGCCTCGCCGATCATCTGCACGATGTCAGTATCGGGATTCTCAGGGTCATAGGCGGGTGAACCCTCGGCACCCTCGATAAAGAGGTTGCACACCTCTATGCCGTGATAGAGGTCGGCCCAGGTGTTCTTCAGATCGGAGCCGTCAGGGTCGCAGTCAAAGCGGCGATACTGGTTGGAAGTGGAGTACTGTGTGGACGTGGCGTTGAAATCGACATCGCTGTTGAGACAGTAATTATTGATCAACTTGTCGCCGTATGTGTCGCTTGAAAGCATTGAAGCATACACACCATTGAGTGCGCGGACCATAGCGCGGGAGTCGGAGAAGACGTCCTCTGGGAAATTCTTGGAGGGAGCGTCCACCTCGAGATAGTCGTTGCAACTAACAAGAGCTACAGCCGAAAGTCCCGCTATGAATATATTGCGTAATTTCATTTGGTTTTACTGTGAATGGTAAAAGACTAAGTGTTGATTAGAATGAAAGGTTTATGCCGAGTACGTAGCTGCGTGAACGCGGGTAGCGGTTGAAGTCGTAGCTCGGGGTGAGACCGCTCTGGATGTCAACCTCGGGGTCGAAACCTGAGTAAGAGGTTACGATGAAGGGGTTGGTCACCGAGGCATAGAAGCGACACTTGCTCATGCCGGCATGCTTGATGATGTTGGCGGGCAGAGTGTAGCCGAGGGTGATGTCGGTGCAGCGCAGGAACGAACCGTCCTCGACAAAGTTGCTTACGGTGAGCTCCTTACGCATATCGGCGGGGTTCCACTGTGTCTTGCCGGCGTTCATGGGTTCGTACATGTTCATGAGGTCGGGCTGCTGTGTGTTACCGTAGGTGTGCTCGGTGCCGTAAGTATAGTTCCAACGGTCGGTGAACTTAGAGAATACATTGTAGTAGTTACCGCCGGTGTTGCCAATAGAGGATGAGAGGTAGTAGGCGGTGGCGTTGTACACGTCAAAGTCGAGGAAGTAGGTGAAGTTGGCTACAAAGTCAAAGCCTTTCCACTGGCCGTTGAGACCGAAACCGCCCTGGAGCTTGGGTGTGGTGCGGCCGATGACCATACGGTCGTTTTCGTCGATATGACCGTCGCCGTTGAGGTCCTTGAATTTGGGTTTGCCGGGAAGGGTGGCATCACCTGCACGGTTATCGTCAAAAATGTCATTCATATTTACGGTGCCGGGATTGGGCCTGTAAGATGAAGAGCCGGAGTCATATGTAAACTCGTCGAAGCCGTAGAGACCGTCGTAAACGTAACCGTAGATGAGACCCACCTCACCGCCTACCTCGAGACGGTAGTTGTTGCCTGCTGAAGAGTTGGCGCGTGAGTGACGGAGCTCGAGATAAGACTCGTCACCTGTGAGCTTGTCGACCTTCATCTTGTTGGCACCGATGTTGAAGCTGGCTGAGAGCACATAGTCCTTGCCGCGGAGAATGTCACCGTTGACCGAGAGCTCGAAACCGCGGTTGGTCACCTGGCCGATGTTCTGATACTGCTTGGCGTAACCCATGGTGGTGAGCACGTCGGCCTCGTAGATAAGGTCGGAAGTGGTGTTCCAGTAATACTCGGGGGTGATGCGCAGACGGTTGTCGAAGAGAGCGATGTCAAACGCGAAGTTGCGTGTCAGAGTGGTCTCCCACTTGAGGTCGGGGTTCACGAGATACTTACCGGTATCCATCCAGAGCTCGCCGTCCATGGTTGTCTCGCCGAAGCCGGGGCCCTCGGTATTGTTGCTGTAGTAGAGGAATCGCCACATGTCAGCCTTGATACGGTTGTTACCGGCCTTACCGATGGCGGCACGGAACTTGAGCTCGTTGAGCCAGGTCTGGTCTTTGAGGAAGTTTTCCTCAGAGAGTACCCATGCACCCGATACCGAGGGGAAGTAACCCCACTGGTTGCCGGGAGCGAAGAGCGAAGAACCGTCGGCACGGAATGTGGCCGAGAGGAGATACTTGTGATTGTAGTTATAGTTGATCTGGCCGAAGTAGGAAGTGGTGCGGTCAGCAGTGCCGAGTTCGGAGGTCGACTGGTAGGGAGTACCGAGACCCATGTTGTCCCATGCACGCTGGGCATCTATGTCGCGGGGAAAGTAGCGATTCTGCTGGAAGGTGTTCTGGCTCTGTGAATTGTAGAGCTCGAAACCTACGAGAGCATAGAAGTTGTGCATATCCTTGATGCTCCAGTCATAGCTGGCGGTTGTGGTCCAGGTGTAGGAGTTTTTCTGTGTCTTGGTGATAGAGGCCACGGGCAGGTTGTTGTGCTTCTTGCCGTGAGAGGTCAGAGGTCCGTAGAAACGCTTGTCGTCAGAGAATGCGAAATTGTAGACACCCTCGGTGCGGAGAGTAAGGCCGGTTATGGGCTTGTACTCGAGAGCTGCCTGGTTGGTCACTGTGTAAGCGTGCTTCTTGCGGGTGTTGCTCGCGATGTCGTTTACAGGGTTGGTGTAAGCGAAGCGTGCCTCATCGTCGGGGTCGGCTACGCCTTCGCCCCAGTACATACCGAGTTCGCGCAGACCGTTGGTCGGACGATAGCGGAGCACGTCGATGATACCGCCTGTGCCCACGTTGTCACCTCCTGCACCCTCGTCGCGACGATAGGATACCTTGGGGTTGAACTGGAGGGTAAGATTGGGGAGAATCTTGGTCTGAAGTTTGGTGTGGATATTGGTACGGCGTACACCTGTACCCATGATGATACCGCGGTCATCCGACTGGGTGATCGAGATATTGTAACGGGTCTTGTCAGTACCGCCACCGATCGAGAGGTTGGTCGAGTAACTGAAGGGGTTGCCGCCCATCACCTCGTCCTGCCAGTCATGAGAGGGTGCACGGCTGTAGAGGTCCATGTCATGGGGGTTACCGAAGTTGTAGCGGAACAGGTTGGTCTCGGTGGTGTTACGCTTGGATCTGGGAGCGGCGAGGTCCCACTGATACTGTACGAAATCAGAGGCACCCATCAGATCCATTTTCTTGGAGATGTGGCTGATAGAGCCCTGGGCGTTGAAGTTGACCTGGGTCTTGCCTTCCTGAGCCGACTTGGTGGTCACGATGACTACACCGTTACCACCCTTGGCACCATAGATAGCCGTGAGCGAGGCGTCCTTGAGGATATCGATGCTCTGGATGTCGGCCGGCGGGATGTCGTTGATGTTGTCGACCTGGAAACCGTCCACGATGTAGAGGGGGTCGTTGGCCTGGGTCACTGACGTCGCACCGCGCACGCGGATGTTGATGTCGGCACCGGGCTGACCGTCGACGGTGGTTACCTGCACACCGGCCACCTTACCCTGGAGGGCGACGGCTGCCGAGGTCACAGGCACGGCGGCAAGCTTGACACCCGACACCGAACCTACCGAACCGGTGAGGTCGCGGCGGGCACGGGTGCCGCCATAACCGATCACAATGACTTCCTCGAGAGCCTCGGAGTCCTCGAGAAGCACTACCTTGATATTTGTCTGGCCGTTGACCTCGATGGTCTGCGGCTTGTAGCCGATGTATGATACATGCAGCTTGGCGTTGGGGGCACACTTGATGGTGAAATTACCGTCAAAGTCAGTAGCTACACCGTCCTTTGAACCGTCGACGAGCACTGTCGCGCCGATCATGGGTTCGCCTGCGCTGTCCTCGACAACGCCGTTCACGGTGATGTTCTGAGCGCGTGCGGGCAGACCCACGCAGAGCACCATCAGCAGGAGCATTGTTTTCCAGTGCATAGCAAAGGAAATTCGCCGTAGCCATTGGCTACGACCTGTGTTTAAGTCTTTCATGTAAAATAGTTAATTGATAAATAAGATTTGTGTCATATATATGGTGTTGAGTCAGACGTGTTTACGCACGACCTGCGGGCATGAGCTTGGGGTCGTGCGGCAACTGAAGTTGCCGGGCCTGAACAAATTGGGGTGATAGCTTAGATTGGTCGATATGGTTTAAATTTATGGTATAAGGTGACGCCGAAATTGTGTATCTCTTGGATAGAGATTTGTATTGTTTTCATCATGCTAAAAGCCAGATTGTTGCATGTTGATGTGCATGCCGGTTGCTAAACAGTCACAACTTTCGGCCGTCTCCGGCCATGTCAGCCTCTCGCATCCCTTTATATAATATAGGTGTAGTCTGAAAAAACGTTTTAAAACAGTCTTTCAAAATAAAATTGTTAAAAGTGGCGTGAAATCATTGTATTTTACAAAATTAGATGTATATTTGCACCTGTAAATATGTATCTCTATCCAAGAGATGCACGATATTGACGTCACCTTATACCATGAAATTAAACCATATCGACCAATCTAAGCTATTCCATAATCCATTCAGGCTTAGCACTTTCGGTTGCTGATAGCGACGCGTGCCTATCCATGGCTACGCAGGTGCCGACCTGTAATAACACCATATACATGACACAAATCTTATTTATCAATTAATTATTTTACATGAAAGACTTAAACACAGGTCGTAGCCAATGGCTACGGCGAATTTCCTTTGCTACGCACTGGAAAACAATGCTCCTGCTGATGGTGCTCTGCGTGGGTCTGCCCGCACGCGCTCAGAACATCACCGTGAACGGCGTTGTCGAGGACAGCGCAGGCGAACCCATGATCGGCGCGACAGTGCTCGTCGACGGTTCAAAGGACGGTGTAGCTACTGACTTTGACGGTAATTTTACCATCAAGTGTGCCCCCAACGCCAAGCTGCATGTATCATACATCGGCTACAAGCCGCAGACCATCGAGGTCAACGGCCAGACAAATATCAAGGTAGTGCTTCTCGAGGACTCTGAGGCTCTCGAGGAAGTCGTTGTAATCGGTTATGGCGGCACCCGTGCCCGCCGCGACCTCACCGGTTCGGTTGGTTCGGTGTCGGGCGTCAAGCTCGCCGCCGTGCCTGTGACCTCGGCAGCCGTCGCCCTCCAGGGTAAGGTGGCCGGTGTGCAGGTAACCACCGTCGACGGTCAGCCCGGTGCCGACATCAACATCCGTGTGCGCGGTGCGACGTCAGTGACCCAGGCCAACGACCCCCTCTATATCGTGGACGGTTTCCAGGTCGACAATATCAACGACATCCCGCCGGCCGACATCCAGAGCATCGACATTCTCAAGGATGCCTCGCTCACCGCTATCTACGGTGCCAAGGGTGGTAACGGTGTAGTCATCGTGACCACCAAGTCGGCTCAGGAAGGCAAGACCCAGGTCAACTTCAACGCCCAGGGCTCTATCAGCCACATCTCCAAGAAGCTCGACCTGATGGGTACATCTGACTTCGTTAACTATCAGTGGGACCTTGCCGCTCCCCGCGGTGGTTCGACAACCGAGGTCAATCTGTTCCGCTACAATTTCGGCAATCCTCAGGATATGGACCTCTACAGCCGTGCACCCTCTCACGACTGGCAGGACGAGGTGATGGGCGGCACCCCCTTCAGCTACTCGACCAACCTCTCGATCGGTGGCGGTACTGACAAGACCCGTTACAATATCTCGATCACCCAGTCGGATGACCGCGGTATCATTATGGGCTCGGGTGTACGTCGTACCAATATCCACACCAAGCTCCAGACAAAGATTCTCCCCAACCTTACTCTCCAGTTCAACCCCAAAGTATCCTATCGTCGCGACGAGGGTGCCGGCGGTGACAACGTGGGCACAGGCGGTATCATCGACGTGCTCCGCTATCGTCCGACCAACGGTCTCCGTGAGCTCGGTATGTACTGGGACGAAGGCGTAGCCGACCCCGATGCCGAAGCTGCCTTTGCCTATACCAACCCTGTGAACGACATCGCCAGCAACACTCGTAAGAAGCACTCTTACACAGTGACCAACCAGGCAGCTCTCGAGTACAAGCCCATCACCGGCCTTACTCTCCGCACCGAGGGTGTCTACAACTTCGCATTCTCTGATGACAACCGTTTCTGGGGCCCTCTGACCTCTACCGGTAAGAAGCACAACAACCTGCCCGTGGCCCAGATAACCAAGCAGCAGAAGAACTCTTACACCTGGACCACAACCGCCAGCTATGACTGGAGCGTCAAGGATATGCACAACTTCTATGCTCTCGTAGGTTTCGAGCTCTACAACACTCAGAGCCAGAAGACTGTACAGCAGAACCGCTACTTCCCCAAGGACATCACCGCCGACCGCGCATGGGACAACATGGGTCTCGGTACTCCCTACCAGTCGACCTCCGAGCTCGGCACTGCTGACCGCACCACCTCCTACTTCGGTCAGATCAACTACAACTACAATCACAAGTATCTCCTCTCGGCCACATTCCGTGCCGACGGTTCTTCGCTCTTCGCCCCCGGCAACCAGTGGGGTTACTTCCCCTCGGTATCGGGTGCATGGGTACTCTCTGAGGAAAACTTCCTCAAGGACCAGACCTGGCTCAACGAACTCAAGTTCCGTGCCGCCATCGGTAAGGCCGGTAACAACCGTATCGATGCCGACCAGTGGCGATTCCTCTACTATAACAACAATACCGAGGGTCCCGCCTTCGGTGAGTCTTCAATGGACGGCGAGCTCTGGATGGATACCGGTTCCAACCTCGTGAACCCCAACCTCAAGTGGGAGACCACTCTGACACGCAACTTCGCGTTTGACATCGCTCTCTTCGACAACCGTCTGCGCATCACTCCCGAGTATTACTGGAACACCACTTCCGACCTTATCTACCGTGCCGACGTGCTCACCACCATGGGTTACTCCAAGCAGTATCAGAACATCGGCCAGGTGACCAACCGCGGTTTCGAGCTCTCGGTCAACGGTGACATTCTCCGTGGCAGAGACTATGTGCTCTCAGCCAGCTTCAACATCGGTGCCAACAAGATGAAGGTCGACAAGCTCACAGGCGACGAGTCATATCTCGAGCTCCGTCACTCACGCGCCAACTCTACCGCCGGCAACAACTATCGTCTCGAGGTAGGCGGCGAGGTAGGTCTCATCTATGGTTACGTATATGACGGTCTCTATAGCTTTGACGAGTTCAACTGGGACAACAGCGGTAAGAAATATACACCCAAGGACGGCACTGTCAACATGAACGGTATCTTTGACTCCAACCGTGCAGGTGACGCCACCCTCCCCGGCAAGCCCAAATTCAAGGACCTCAACGGCGACGGCAAGATCGACAGCAATGACCGCACCGTCATCGGCCGCACAACTCCCAAAATACAGGGTGGTTTCGGTCTCAACGGCCAGTGGAAAGGCTTTGACTTCGTAGCCAACTTCACCTATTTCCTCGACTTTGACGTGTACAACGCCACCGCCTACTATCTGTCGTCGTCAATCGGCAACACCAACGGCAACTATCTCAACGTGTTCTCCAAGTTCAACGACCGCTGGAACTATACAGTAGGCACCGAGCACACTTATGGTTCTCCCTTCCAGGATTACTATGAGTACTATGGTCCTACAACAACCGAAAACCAGGGCCGCGTATATCAGAATGACGGTAAGACCAACTGGAACCCCGCCGATATGCGTAAGGACTATACCGTCAGCAATTTCGTAGAGGACGGCTCGTTCCTGCGTTGCACCGACATCACCCTCGGCTACACTCTGCCCACCAACATCATCAAGCATGCCGGCATGAGCAAGTGTCGCTTCTATGCCTCGGTGACCAACCCCTTCATCATCACCTCTTATTCAGGTTTCGACCCCGAGGTTGATGTGCAGAGCGGTCTCACCCCGAGCTACGACTTCAACCGCTACCCGCGTTCACGCAGCTACGTACTCGGCATAAACCTTTCATTCTAATCAACACTTAGTCTTTTACCATTCACAGTAAAACCAAATGAAATTACGCAATATATTCATAGCGGGACTTTCGGCTGTGGCTCTCGTTAGCTGCAACGACTATCTCGAGGTGGACGCTCCCTCCAAGAATTTGCCTCAGGACGTCTTCTCAGATGCCCGCGCCATGGAGCGTGCCCGTAATGGCGTCTACGCTACGATGTTGTCGTCCAATCTGTTTGGCGACAAGCTCATCAATACATTCGTACGCAACAGCGACGTTGATTTTGTGAGCAATTCGAGCCAGTACACCCAGTCAAACAAATATTGCCGCTTTGACTGCGACCCTGACGGCTCCGATCTGAAGAACACCTGGGCTGACCTCTATCATGGCATCGAGGTGTGCAACCTCTTTATCGAGGGTGCCGAAGGCTCGCCCGCCTATGATCCCGAGGATCCCGACGCTGACATCGTGCAGATGATTGGTGAGGCCAAGGCTATCCGCGCCATCTATTATCACGAGCTCATCTGGCTCTTCGGTGATGTGCCCTTCTCTTTCAACTCGTCACAGACATCGACCACTATGGTCTATCCTGTGACCGACCGCATCGAGATACTCGACAAGTGTATCGAAGACCTCAAGAGTGTTGCTGACGGCATGAAAGACCCCTCGACTATGAGCGAGGGCATCGAGCGTGTGTCACGTCAGGCTGCCTATGGCATCATTGCCCGTCTGGCCATGACTGCCGGCGGATGGTATCTCGCTCCCGACGGTGATACCTACGGCAAGATGACCCGTGCTGCCAACTATCTTGACTACTACAAGACAGCACGCGAGTATGCCAAGAAGGTTATCGACTCCAATGTGCATAATCTCAACAAGGATTACTACAAGGTCTTTGTTGACGAGTGCAACAATATCGTGACCAACAACGACGACCCCATCTTCGAAATCCCCTTCGGCAAGGAGTCGACCGGTAACATCGGTTACATCCACGGCCCCAAGATGGACCAGTATGAAGGCATCACTCCCCACCCCTACGGCAAGGCTTCTTCCGGTGCACGTCTCAACGCGTTCTATCGCTTCATGTTTGACGAGGATGATCAGCGTCGCGACTACATCAACCAGCTCTTCCGCTACACTGCTGACGGTTCTGAGTACTCTGTACGTATGGAGAACTCCTATACCATTCAGAACGGTAAGTGGTCAAAGCTGTGGGTCAACGGCGGTCTTGGCAATGCTACCGAAGGTAATACAGGTATCAACTATCCCTACCTCCGTTATGCCGACGTGCTCCTGATGTTTGCCGAAGCTGACAACGAAATCGAAGGCCAGCCCACAGCCGAAGCCATCAAGGCTGTCAGCGATGTGCGCAAGCGTGCGTTCCGCAACACCAATCCCATCAAGGCCGAAGCCTTTGCATGCGGTGACTATGAGGAGTTCAAGAAGACCATCCTTGACGAGCGCAAGTTTGAGTTTGCCGGCGAGAATATGCGCTGGCGCGACCTCGTGCGTAACAACATGTATAAGGAAGAGCTCTACTGGACATTCTATCGCTACTACTGCATGGCTACAGGCACCGACCTCAGTGTGGTTTCTATGCGAGATTTAGGTAATGATGAGGCATATGACAATATCCCCACCTATATCTATAATGTACGCAATTATGCCAACAAGTATAAGGATGTCCACACCAACGACGAATTTGCATCACTCAACGGTAAGAATATTCTCTCGGAAGAGCAGTTCCCCAACCGTGAAATCAATATCTGCTGGGCTTTGAATCCCTACAAGGTTCTTGATCCCAAGGAGTTCAACAAGGTCAAGGCTGAATATAACGACATCCCCACCAGCGAGTGGCAGACCGAGCTTTTCTTTGAGTGGGTTGACGGTGAAGGCGAGCTTAAGAACGAGATCCGTTACTCTCTGCTCGGTTACATGTTTGTCAATGAGACCGGCGTGCTCAAAATCGTGCGCAACGGTAAGGAAGAATCAGCCCCTGTCGTATCGCTTGATGTAGATGTAAACTCTCTTCCCGAGGTTCGCTACATTCTGCCTTATCCTCGTTCCGAGATTGCCCGTTCGCAGGGTAAATATGTCAACAAGTACGGATACAACAACTAATCCTACGAAAGCATAACCTTATAATAATATCAATTTAACACGATGAAAAAAATTATATATTTTCTTGCCGCTTTGATAGGCTTCGCAGCTACATCGTGCCAGGAGGATGACGTGAATTTCAACAACGTCAGCGACCTGGACCGTCTGCCCATGCCTATGTTCCGCAAGAAGGTCAACACCAACGTTGCCGACGAGTCTGACCAGTATGCATCGAGACTGATGTCAGGCGAGCTCAATGCCATTCAGCTCCATTGGTACGGTGTAGAAGGTGCCAAGGAGTATGAAGTAAGATATGGTATCCTTGTGAGAAATGAGTCCGAGTGGGAAGATGAGAGCAGAGATATTACCAAAATCACTGTTCCCGCCGAGCAGCTCCATCTCGAACTGAAGAATCTCGAGTATGGACAGGACTACTATTTCAGTATCCGTGCCATCCATCCCACCGACCCCTCCAAGAACTCTCGCTGGTATGGAATCGGTGACACCGGACACCCTCACGAATATATGTGTATCTCCACCAAGGCCAGATATCAGGTGCCCGTTGTAGTCATGATTGACTCACGCGACAAGGATTATGAAGCATTTACCGTGAAGATGAATCTTACATGGGATCGTGCCTCTTTCGTTAAGGAGAACAGCGAGCTTGAAGCTCAGACCGTAGAAAAACTCTTTAACATTGTTGACGGCAAGTTTACCCCCACTCATCTCATTGTTCAGCCCAACCCTGTCAATCCCAATGCCGCAGTGGCCGACAAGTGGAAACGTTACAGACTCACTCCCGAGGATATGCAGGAAGATGAGGAAGGCATGATAAGCATACGTGTTGACGGTCTTGAGCCCTCTTCTCTTTACAATGTGGCTGTATTCGACGAAAACAGCCCTGCAGAAGCCGAGGTCGACAAGTACTTCAACTTCTATTCAATGCGTACAAAGGGTGATGCCGGTGCTCCGATTCTCATCCCCCACAAAATCGCTACTTCCATATGGGTTGATCCTGAAAACACCAGCCCCGACATGAAGCTCGAGGAGCTCTATCTCGCAGCCGAGAAAGAATTCCAGGCATGCCGTCTTGACACTGTATTTGCCAATTACATCTCTGACAACACTCTGGCTGAAGGTACTACCTTTATGCTCGAGGGTGGCAAGGCTTACTATCTGCGCCAGGGTCCCAATCTTAACAAGGGCTTTACTCTCTGCACCGACCCCGCCGACATCGCAGCCGGTAAAGGACGTGCCAAAGTTTACATGGGCGGTATTGTGATTAACGGTAATGCAGCTCAGGTATGTAACTGGAACTTTGGTAAGGTAAGAGAGCCCGGAGAGTTTGCCGTGCCCATCCTTGTTGAGAGATGCGTGTTCAGCGACATAGACTTCTCTGTTCCCAAGGCTATCAATTTCGGTGATGTGCAGGCCGGTGTAGGTGCTATTACAGCCAACTACTGGGCCAACAACCTCTCCGGCACACTGCCCTTCGAGTATGAAGGCATTGAGTGCTACAACTGTACTTTCCAGGGTGCACAGCGTGGATTCTTCCGTGCTCAGGGTGCAGCCAAGAAGGTCATCAACAAGATTATATTCGACAACTGTGTGTTCATGAACCTCGGTATGTACAACGGCAACGGTATGGACTACCGCTTCATCCACGGTGAGCAGACCAATGACGGTGACAATATCGCTAAAGACATCCAGATTACCAACAGTACATTCTATGACTGTACGCTCAGCCACATGATTTCACCCATCAAGGATAAGGTGATTGATTTCGCCTCTGACATTACTTGGAGCGTCCGTATCGAGAACAACACTTTCATCAACCTCTCGACCCGTGCCGGCCGTCCGTTTATCAACATGCGTTCATTCCCCGGCGGATCTAAGTTCATCTTCAAGCGCAACCTCATCTGTCTTGCCAAGGATGCCGCCGACAACCGTGATCTCAAACAGGGCGGTATCGACCTCCGTCCCACAATCTCGGGCGACGGTAGCGCATACTTCGATGTACGTGACAACTACTCGACTGGCTGTCTTGACAAGCACATGGTTGACAACGGTATCTTCACCTCGGGTGCACTGTCTGAGATAAAGAACTCGTTCGGCTACTATGCTACACTCGGTATGCTTGACCCCTCCGAGACAGCCGAAGACCTTATCGTTCGCGTAGGCAGCACACCGCTGCGCACCGACGAGCTCTTTGCTGACCCCAATCCCAAGTATCATGCAAGCGAGCCCGCTGATGCAAACTCCAAGATGCACTACATCGACCCCGAGGCTATCTGGACACGTCTCCAGTACAAGAATGATATCAAGGTGACAAATCATGAGATTTACACCAAAAATATCGGTGACCAGCGTTGGAAGGACAGCACTCCCCAGTGGTTCATTCCCGGAGGTGCCCGCTAATCAATCCCGACACTCCCTCATAGCCGTGGAGGCTGACATAGCTTTCTCTCGGCCATGAGTCACCCATATCCCCCTCGCCCGCACAGGGCGAGGGGGATATTTTTTTAGAGGGTATCTGTTGCCTCGTCCACGGCATAGGCCATCGCGGTGAAAATCCCGCTTCACTCGCTTCTGTCGTGTATTTACACATGATGTTTGCACGCTTCGCATATATTGTCTATATTTGCATAAAAACAGGAAACGATGAGATTAATAGAATTAAATATGCAGCATATAATAACCTTGTGCCGGGAGTATAAGGTTAAGGCTCTATATGCGTTCGGCTCTATATTGACCTCTCGTTTTAATGAAGAGAGCGATGTAGACCTGGCCGTTAGTTTTGATAAAGAAAATATTAAACTTGAAGAGTATGCCGACAACTTCTTCTCTCTTCAATACGCGCTTGAGGCAATATTCGGCCGTCAGGTCGACCTTGTATGTTACGATGCCATAACCAATCCTGTGTTTCGCCGTGAGCTGGATGAAACAAAATATAAGTTGTATGGATAATGCCCGTAATATCGAAAAACGGCTTAATGATGTCATCCTGCTCTCGTCAGATAGTAAGTACGCGTAATTATATAATACATGGTTACGACAGTCTTGATAATGAAATCCTGTGGGGCATAGTGATAAACCACTTGCCACGACTTAAGGTCGAGGTGTCGGAGTTGCTTGCAGAGCCGAACGACAAGAATTGAGGGGTCGCTCTGTCCTCCATTCATGTTGTTGACATATCATGTGACTCGTGATTTTTCTCTTGCAAAGCTCGGAGATTTTCAGTAACTTTGCGCTGATGCAACCTTCTCTCTACATAATAGCCGGATGCAACGGGGCCGGGAAATCGACCGCGTCATACTCTCTGCTGCCTGATCTGCTTGACTGTCAGGAGTATGTCAACGCCGACGAGATAGCCAAGGGGCTCTCGCCTTTCAATCCCGCCGAGATGGCCATACTGGCCGGCAAACTTATGTTGCAACGCATCGAATGGTTGCTCAACGCTGCAAAAACCTTTGCCATTGAGACCACTCTCTCGGCCAAGAGCTATGCCATACTCGTTAAAAAAGCACAAAAGCTCGGCTATAAGGTCAACCTCGTGTACATATGGCTCTCGTCGGTCAAGCAGGCCAAAGACCGTGTGGCGCGACGCGTAGCCGAGGGCGGACACAATATCCAGCCCGACGTCATAGAACGTCGCTACTGGGCCGGACTCGAAAACCTCCGCGACATATTCCTCCCCATAGTGGACACCTGGATAATCTTTGACAACTCAGAGGGCAACCAGCACCTTGTGGCCACCGACAAAGCGATTATAGATAACCTGAAATACAGTCAAATAATTCACTCTTCGCAAGAGAACGAAGACAATCCCGACAATAAGTGACACACATACACTGCCTCTCTCTCAATCTTGCGAATAATAACCATCACAAAAAATGACCGCAGAAGAACATCAGACATATGTTGACCGCGTGACTCACGGCATGCGCCTGAGTGTCGAGCGTACCCTCCGCCGCAAGGCTGCGTTGGGCGAATATGTGGTGTATGCCCATCCCGACGGCACACCCTATACCATCCCTGCCACCGAGGCCCTCGACCGTTACCTCTCCCGCCAGCGTCAATATGCGCAATAAACAGGCTTTGGAATTTAAAATTATAAAAGAAGAATGGAAAATCAGGCTCCGCAAGGCCGATTTTCCATTCTTCTTTTTTAGAGGGTGTTTCATAACAAATGTTAAAGCCAAAGTCCATTGTCATGAGTCGTGTTTCGTCATGGAAAGAGGGAGCATAGCTGTAGCTATGTGACCGATTGACAGGGTGGAACACGACCATGACAATGGATGCAAACAAGGTATTTTTATTATTACTTAATATGTATCATAATAAGGATTTATTAAAGCTTTACCACTCATGGGCGTCTTTTCATTTAACTTGTCCCTAATCATCGGTCACATAGCTACAGCTATGCTCCCTCTGATTATGAACAATTTAAATGAAAATACACCCACTTTGGCTTAACATTTGTTATGAAACACCCTCTTATATTGATACGGTGAGCTGAAAGAGGCTCCGAAAAATCATGTCGGGGTCCGGGACATCACGCGCGTCACGAGTGAATCGAGAGCACAAACGATGCGCCGCGGGTCACCGAGGGGTCGAGTGAGAGCGTGCCGCCCATCTTCTCGGCACGGAGCGCGCAGATGGGGAGTCCGAGACGGTCGCCGCCTTCCGCAAGGTCATGGGCCGAGTCAAAGGGCCGGAACAGTCCCTCGCGATCGGCAGCGGGGATGCCGGGACCGTTGTCGGTGACTGCAAACTGGTGGCTGTTGGCCCCGCGTTTGCGATAGGAAAGTGTGATTTTGCCCCCTTCGGGCGTATATTTTGCAGCATTGTCAAGCAGATGGGTGAGAATCTTCTCCACCCCCTCGCGGTCGAGCCGAGCCATGCCGCGTGTGCCGTCGAGATTGAGGGTCACCCCTTTGCGCAGACGCGGTCTGACAGCGTCGGCCAACTGTGAGGCCATCTGCTCGATGTTGACCTCAACAAGTGTCGACGGGTCGACGGCCGGCGCGCTGTCCACCTCCGAGAGCTCGCCCACCTTGCGCATGTAGCCCTTGATGGTCTGCACGGCCGGATTGGACGGGTCGAGACTCTCCAGAGCCGGCTCGAGGGTCGACGACATGTTTTGAAGCATCTCGCTCTTGGCAGCAGTGCGCTCCTCGGCCTCGCGTGCCAGCCGCTTCATGCGGCGGTTTTTGACAAGCACGCGCTGATAAAACACCGCCCCGAGCCCGAGTGCGGCAACCGCGATGACAAAAAGAGTGATAAAAATCACCATCAGACTGGTGCGCGAATTGATGGTGTGTTGCTTCTCAGCCACCGTGGCCTCGGTCTGCGCCATCTCCTGCTTGACCTTGCCAAGCTCCGAGTCGTTGTTGAGAGCCTCGATGGAGTCGCTCCACTGCATGTAACTCTCATAGGTGCGTTCGACGAGCCCCGCATCGTTGGCCGTCACAGCCTGGTCGATGAGCTTCTGATAGGCCGAGTCGGCCGCACGGTAGTCCTTGCCCGACTCATATTGCTTGATCAGGCGCGCTATGCATCGTTGGCCCAGAGCCGTCCGGCCCACCGAATAATAATACTGCGCCTCGGTAAAAAGCATGTCGTTGGTAATGTCGCGCGAGCCGGACTCTTTGGCATATTTGGCCATCTTATTGAGCCAAGCCTCGGCCTGACCGTTGTTTTTGGTCATGCGGTAGAGGTCATATCGGCCCTTGGCCAGATAGAAATAAGGCTGCGGGAGCGAGTCGGCCGTCACGCCGCGCTCGGCCATGACCTTCTCCAGACCGCCCAGCAGTTTGAAGGCACCCTCATAGTTGCGGGCCTCGGCGCAAGCCATCGCCGCCCCCACGGCCGAACGAGCCGCGGGCAGATATTGCCGCGATGCCACCTGCGAGTTATATGCTTTGATGTAACGGTTGAAGTCGGCCTGCGTGTCGGCCATCGCCGCCATCGCGGCGAAGGTCATTGTTATGACCATGCATACCAGTCGTCTCATAATTAAATAGTTTTAATATATACGTGTATAATCATAACACACAATCGACACGTTAGGTTGAGCCTGAGGGCTTAATTGAACTCATTGAGACGTGTTGTGGTTGTAATATTGTGAGAACGTTTCAATGAGTTTATTTATGGTAAGAATCATATCTGTTATTATATTGTGTGTGTTGTCTCTGCCTTGTGTCCGGGGCGGGGAGAGCGATCCGTTTTTTGCGGTGATATATCCCGATTCGGTCGATGTGGCCGGGTCGATGGCCGATGTGGTCGAGGTGGAGCTTGACGATGTGGCCGACACGTGTGCTCTCGATACGGCTGTGGCCGGGGTGTTTCATCCGGCTCTTGTGACTGTGCCCGATGACAGGTCGATATATTGTCATCCTTATTCGATGACTTTCAATAGTCCCGACTGGAAGCGTATGTGGACCAACACGGCTGTGCTGGCGAGTGCCTATGTGGGCACGCTGCTGGTGCTGGAGTGTCTGCCGGCCGACGCTACGTCGTGGAACCGTGCCGAGATTCAGGATGTGCCTCTCTTCAAGCGTTGGTATAATCATGTGATAAGGTCGGGGCCTGAGATTGACCATGACAATCCGATATTCAATTATGTGTTACATCCCTATGCGGGTGCGGCTTATTTTATGGCGGCGCGTTCGTGCGGATTTAATTTCTGGCGGTCGCTGCTCTACAGCGCGTGTGTGTCGACCATAGGGTGGGAGTTTGGCATAGAGGCGTTTATGGAGCGGCCTTCGATACAGGATATTTTTATCACTCCGCTCGTTGGCAGTGTGATTGGCGAGGGTTTTTACAGGGCCAAGCGCAGCATTGTCGAGAATGATTATCATCTGTTAGGGTCGAAGGTGCTTGGCAATGTGGTGGTGTTTCTTATCGATCCGGTCAACGAGGTTGTCGACCTGTTTCGCGGGCGCAACACTCATTGCTCGGGGTGTCTGTCTCTCCCCGGGGCGGATGGCGACATGGCTTATGACAGTCAGCCGACGCGTCGCATAGAGAGCTTTTTGGCTCCGGTAATCTCAGGTGACTACAAGGGCTTTTCGCTGAAAATAACGTTCTGACAGTAGCCTGTGCTGGCCGGGGGGATATTTTATTTGTCGTTTATGTCCCGGCTTATGGCTTCGTTGCGGTCGGTGAGATAGCGGTAGGGGGTGGTGGTGAAGCGGGGCGATGCCACAGAAAGCGAGTCGGCCCGCAGGGGGGTGGAGATGCCGGCTATGTCGAGCATGGAGTGAAACACCGATGCCGAGGTCTGGACCATGCGGGCGGTGTTGTCTGCCAGGTGGGATGCCGTGTCGGGGTGACGCTCGCGGTAGCTTTCGGAAAGCCATACGAGCAGGGGCACATGGAGCTCGTAGACCGACGGGCGTGGCGAGGCGTGGAGAAAGAGTTCGCGCTCGTCGTCAAAGATGTTTTCGCCATGGTCGGAGGTGTAGAGCAACGCGGCCGTGGCGTTGTCGCGCCGCAGCTCGGTGATGAGCGAGTGGAGGAAGTGGTCGGTATAGGCTATGGTGTTGTCGTAGGCGTTGAGCAGGCTTTGGCGGTTGGAGGGGGTTACTTTGTCGGGCAGGTCGGGGGTAAACCGTGCCATTGAGCGCGGGTAACGCTCGTGATAGTTGAAGTGTGAGCCGTAGGAGTGGAGCACTATGAGCTGCGGCCGGCTGCGGTCGGCGAGGAGTTGTTTTACCGGCTCTAGCATGTCGAGGTCGCAGAGATTGGAATCGGCCGGTAGTGTCTCTTTGAGAAACTGCCACGAGTCGGCTTCGCAGCCGAAGATGTCGATAAACGAGTGGTTGGGCCGCTGGTTGGACAGGAATGTGGTGTGGAATCCTGCTTCGCGGAAGGCTGCGATTATCCCTTTCTCGCGATATATGCGGTCATAGTCTCCGGCACAGGCGGCCGAGAGCAGCATGGGCACGCTCTTGTGGGTGGTGTTGGACTGGGTGTAGGCCCGCGGAAACTTTATCAGACCCTCCTCCGCGCTCAGTCGAGGCGTGGTGTCGCGGTTGTAGCCGTAGAGGCCGAAGTTGTCGGCCCGAGCTGTCTCGCCTATCACCAGCACGTATATCTCGGGGAGCGAGTCGGCCGGATGGGTGGCTACGGCTCCGAAGGTGAAGTCGCGGCTTGTCTCGTCATAGGCGGCGGTGCGTATGGAGCGATCGACGGCGAGATACATGTTGTAGCACACGTTAAGGGGATAGAGGTTGTCCTTGGCGCGGTAGTTGTCACCGGCATAACATACGGCCATGCATGCCGCTCCGGCGATGGTCGCTGCAAGACCTCCGCGGCGTATGAGGCGGCGAAGAGAGGGGGATATGACGTAGGCGGCCGAGCGCGCGTGCGTGGCGGCAACATATAGTATGGGCACGAATATCACCGTCACGCCTATCATGGCGGGGAGCATGCTGCCGAGCAGTTCTGTGACCTCGGCCGAATTGGTGGTCACGAGGTTGAGAAACATGTCGACGGCTATGATGGAGTGGCCGTAGAGATAGAGCAGCACGAGTTGGAAAGCAGAGAGAAATATCAGCAGAAAGAGCATCCACACGCTCCGAGCGGGATTGCGCAGCAGCGAGAGCAACATCATATACACTCCTGCGGGGAGGAGTATGTTGCATATGCGGGCCATCAGAGTCATCGGCTCGGTGATGGAGAGCACGATGTTGGGGAGCAGGAGCACTATGAGGGTGGCCGTCAGAAGCCACACCGGTTTGATTTTACTGTAATTTGCATTATTTGCCATATCTTGGTGGGTGTTTAATATAACCCCGGAAGTCAGAATTTATTGTCAGAAGGCCTCGTTTATGCCAAACATGAATGACCACTGGCCGCTTTTGCCGAATCCGACATCAAGACGCACGTTGACATCCTTCTTGAACTCCCATCTGTAGCCTGCGCCAAGGTTGGGGAGCAGACGGCTCATCATCACGTCGCTCAGACGGTCGAACACTGTGGCCACGCCACCCCACACCACGATGCCGCTTCTGCGCCACACGTGCTGGCGCAGTTCCACCTGGGCCGCCATCATGTATTTGTCGCGGTAACGGCCTTCGTAATAGCCGCGCATGAAGTGTGAGCCGCCGGTCTGGGCCATCATGTGCCAGGAGGGATTGCCGAAATCAAATTTGGACCGGAAGTCACACGCGAGTATGCCTCCTGTCCAGGGGGTGCGGTAGGCGTCAAACTGTACTTCCGTCGAGCTGAAAGCGTAGCGGTTGCCTAGAAACTTGGGCCGGAAACACTGTGTGACCGAGGCATAGATGCCGTGGTGGGGGTTGGTGAGCACGTCGCGAGTGTCGTAGGTCAGTTTTATGCCTGCTCCGTAGCTCCATGTGGTTGAGCGCATGCCGTCGAGGAGGTCGCGCCGCTCTATCTCGAAGGCGTGTATATAGTCGAGAGCCACCATAGGGCCGATATAGAGCTTTGAGCCTACGTGAAAGAGCATCGCGCCCTCGGCTTTGATGCCGATGCGTTTCATGCTTGACTTGTTGGCGTCGTTGTTGCCCATCTCGTAGCCTATGCCCCAGTAGTCGCTCGGGTCGGCGAAAAATTCCGTAAGATAGGTCACTCGATAGGTGTCGGCCGGCGATATATGGGTGCCGTCGACGCCTATGGTGGCAAATCCTTTGGTGCTGATTTTGCCGAAAATGCCTATATTGGACGGGGGTATCAGCGAGTCGGCCACGCCGGTGCCGTAGAGTCCCGATGCCACGAGCCCGATGCCTACGCCTATGTCGGAGGTGTAGTAGGGGCCGCCGATGAGGCTGAAGTCCAGGCCTGAGGAGTTTTTGCTTTTGTTGGCGTCGGCAAAATATGCGAGAATACGATTCACCAGTCCCTGACGTGTCGCGTCGGCGGTTATGGTGTCGGCCGGAGTGTCGGCCAATGCGCATGCTCCGTGCATAAGAATAAGTCCGAGAAGCAGGTATGTACGTATAAGTCGCATATTTTAGTATAGAGGGGGATGAGTTTAAAGTTTAGAGTATAAAGTTTCGAGGGCGTTGCGTCGCGCAAGCCTGTTTATAACCTCATAACCTTATAACCTTCCGCGTCAGCGGACTAATATACGAGGCGGACGTTGTCGACCCAGAGGGTGTTGCCGGGGGTTCCAATATAGGCTCCGCCATGGCTTGACGAGAACTGTACCATCAGGTGGGTCGGTGTCTCGCAGGGGTCGGCCCATCCGGTCTCGGTGACTTTTACGTTGACACCTTTGCTATTGGTGGCATAGTCATAGTCGCGCAGCCCCATGAGCGAGGGGTCATAGTCGCTGCGGCCGGAGATGTCGCCGTAGAGTATTTCGTATGTGGCGTTTTCCACCCATCCGGCGGTCGATTTGCCATATTTCACCACCAGTGTGCCGATGCGTTTGGCCGAGATGTTGCCAGAGGCATCCTCGGTGCGTTTTTGCAGCAGTAGCACAGCCACGGCATAGTCGGGGCCGGGGACGGTCGATTTGTGGCTGAAGCCTGTCTGCTTGATGCGGTTGGGTGTGCCGGGTGTCTTTATCTTATAGTCAAAGCGCAGGGCTTGGGGGCGGTTTTTGAACGGAATACCCCAGTTGATGCTTTTGAGCCCCTCTTTGGTGCCGGTGATGGGTTCGCGCACGTCACCGAGAAATATCGAGCCTGCCGCGAGCACGTTGATGTTGACGACGCCAAGCACTTTGAGCGATTCTATGTGGGTGGATAGTCTGGCACAGCGTCCGCCACGGTGGGTGTCGGGGCTCACGGTGTTGTTGGTCTTGACCACTCCGGCCACTTTGGCCATGACATTGGATGTGCCCCAGGGAGAACCTCCGAGGTTGCGATAGGGGGTGTTGCCGTTGATAACGCTGTCGATGGCTATCTCAAAGAGAGTCTTTTTAGCACCTCCGATGACGGCCGATTCGGTGATGTTGCGTTCTGTCCAGTGTTCCATGTCGCCGAAGCATATGGGCACCTCGCGACCTGTGCGGGCGGCGGTGAGTGAGGACAATAGTCCTGACGATAAAATCAGCAGGACGAGTATATAGAGCCTTTTTGAGAATGACATAGTTGAAACGTTTGAGTTTGCAAAGTTAACACTTTTCGCGCGGTCATGGTTTGTCCATATTACGCGCAAATTATCTTTAATTTCTACTTTTGTGGCAGAGTTTTGTGGTTTTAAAAATCCGAATTGAGTTTATAACCACTCTATCTTTTTGAAGTCAATTAACCTTTTCAGAGGATGTTGAATAGTGAGATTATTACAAAATTTTACAAATGGAGGTGTTTTTTCGGTGTAATTCAGCGATGTTGTGTCCTCTCATATTGCCTATGTCTTTCGGGGAAACTTTTGTATCCCCTCCTTTTTCTTCGTAACTTTGCCCCTATGGATTACATTATAGAATTTCTCTCCCCGACGCTCTGCTTCGGACAGGTGACGCTCAGTGGGGCCGAGGGGTTCGGCATACACGCCGGCATCACGGTGGTGGTCGGACCAAACGGTGCGGGCAAGACTACGCTCGGCTATGTGATAGAACGCGGACGCTATGGATTTGGCAACCGTCTGAAGTTTCAGCGTGACGGCATGAAGGTCAGGATGCTGGCCTTTACAGATATACACTCCTTTACCGGAGTCGATGTCTTACGCTATGACCAGCGTCTCGAGTCGAGCGAAAACGAATACGTGCCCGTGGTGGGCGAGATATTCGGCAAAGCCATGGAGAGCGAGATGTGGCACGACATGTGTGGCCGTCTCGGACTGCGCGATGTGGCTGCCAAACGCATCAACTATCTGTCGAGCGGCGAATTGCGCAAGCTGCTTATTATAAACGCATTGCTTGCGGCTCCCGATATTCTTGTGCTCGACAATCCGTTTATCGGTCTCGACGCTCCTTCTCGGGCCGAGCTGCGCGACGCCCTTGCCGCTCTGCGTGACCGAGGGCTTCATATTGTGCTTCTGCTCTCCGACCCTGACGAAGTGCCCGACACGGCCGACGCGGTGCTTGCTATGTGTGGGTGTCGGTTTGTAGGGACAACACGGCCTGATGGCTGTGCGGCAATGGAGCTGCCGGTGCATGTGACGCTTCCCGAGGCTCCCGAGCCTGTGCCTGACCATGCTGTAGCGTTCAGCATACGCAATGGCCGGGCCGGATATGGCGGCCGCGATATTTTTTCGGGGCTCGACTGGGAGGTTAAGCGCGGGGAACGGTGGATGCTTACGGGGCCTAACGGCTCGGGCAAGTCGTTGTTGCTTAGTATGGTGTGTGGTGACAATCCGCAGGCCTATGCAAATGATATAGTTATCTTTGACCATAAGCGCGGCTCGGGCGAGTCGATATGGGACATTAAGAACAATGTGGGCTATGTGTGTCCCGAGATACAGCTTTATTTCCGTAGTCGGCTCACTGTGAGGGGAATAGTTGTCGAGGGGATGCGTCCTGTGCTGGAGCGTTACAGACCGCACACCGAGCGTGAGTGCGCGATTGCCGATGCGTGGCTTGAGTGTCTGGCTATCAGTCATCTGGCTGAGCGTGATTTTTCGACACTCTCGTCGGGCGAGCAGCGTATGGTGTTGCTGGCGCGTGCTTTTTCGCGACAGCCGGCTCTGCTGGTGCTTGATGAGCCGTTTCAGGGGCTTGACCCGACGGCTAAGGAGCGTGTGCGCCGTGTCATCGACGCTATTGTCGAAGTCCGTGCTTCATCGCTGATATTTGTGACCCATTATCCCGAGGAGCTCCCTTCGTGCGTCTCTTATAGCCGGTCTCTCTTAACCATAAGATAACTATAAGATAAACTATAAGAAAACAAGAGACTCCACGAAAATTTTTCGTAACTTTGCAGCCGTCAAACGAAAACAAAACAACTTCAATAAGCGTACATATATTATTATGGCAAAGAAAGCATTGTTAATCATCCTTGACGGATGGGGCATCGGCAACCACACCAAGAGCGATGCCATCTCGTCAACTCCCACTCCCTACTGGGACTATCTCATGAACTCTTATCCCCACAGCGAGCTCCAGGCTTCGGGCGAGAACGTAGGTCTGCCCGACGGCCAGATGGGCAACTCGGAGGTGGGTCACCTCAATATAGGCGCGGGTCGCGTGGTGTATCAGGACCTCGTGAAAATCAACAAGGCGTGTGCCGACAAGTCAATACTCAAGAACCCCGAAATCGTCAGCGCGTTCACTTATGCCCGCGACAACGGCAAGGCCATCCACTTCATGGGCCTCACCAGCGACGGCGGCGTTCACTCGTCGCTCGACCATCTCTATGCCCTCTGTGACATAGCCAAGGAGTATGGCCTGGAGAAAGTCTATATCCACTGCTTCATGGACGGCCGTGACACCGACCCCCGCAGCGGCAAGGGTTTCATCGAGGAGCTTCAGGCCCACTGCGCCAAGAGCGCGGGCGTCGTGGCTTCGATTGTCGGCCGCTACTATGCCATGGACCGCGACAAGCGTTGGGAGCGCGTAAAGGTTGCCTATGACCTGCTCGTAAAGGGCGAGGGCACTCAGGCCACCGATATGGTCAAGGCTGTCGAGGAAAGCTATGCCGAGGGCGTGACCGACGAGTTTATCAAGCCTATCAACAACTCGACCGTCGACGGCACCATCAAGGAGGGCGATGCCGTGATATTCTTCAACTATCGCAACGACCGTGCCAAGGAGCTCACCGTAGCCCTTACACAGCACGATATCCCCGAGGCCGACATGAAGGTTATCCCCGGACTGCAGTATTACTGCATGACTCCCTATGACGCATCGTTTACCGGTGTGCATATCCTCTTCCCCAAGGAGAACGTCAGCAACACTCTTGGCGAATATCTCTCCAACGAGGGCAAGAAGCAGCTCCACATAGCCGAGACCGAGAAGTATGCCCACGTGACATTCTTCTTCAACGGCGGACGCGAGGCTCCCTACGAGGGCGAGGAGCGTATCCTCGTGGCTTCTCCCAAGGTGGCTACCTATGACCTCAAGCCCGAAATGAGTGCCTATGAGGTTAAGGACAAACTCGTGGAGGCTATCAAGGAGGAGAAGTATGATTTTATCGTTGTGAACTATGCCAACGGCGACATGGTGGGCCACACCGGCGTCTATGAGGCTATATGCAAGGCTGTCAAGGCTGTCGACGAGTGTGTCCGCGACACCGTGGAGGCTGCCAAGGCTGCCGGCTATGAGACTATCATCATCGCCGACCACGGCAATGCCGACAATGCCATCAATCCCGACGGCACTCCCAACACCGCTCATTCGCTCAATCCCGTGCCCTGTGTCTATATCTCTGACAATAAGGATGCTCATGTCGAGGACGGCCGTCTGGCCGATGTGGCTCCCACTATCCTCAAGATCATGGGGCTCCCGCAACCCTCCGAGATGACCGGACACGCTCTTATTTGATTTGAGCAGGCTCAAATCAAAGGTTATAAGGTTATGAGGTTATAAGGTTAAGGTTTTCTGAATCTTATTGTCTTATCGGCTTATAGCCTCGTGCGTGGCACAAACTTCTTGTAAGCTATAACTCTGTGTAACCATTTATTTGAGCTTGCTCAAATAAATGGTTACAGTTTTATCTTGAATATAGAGAAGTCCGCCCTCTTATAACCTCATAATCTTTACATCTGAGCTTGCTCAAATGTAAGTAAAAACCCCCGCTTGCCATCTGCGGCATGCGGGGGAATGCTACTATCTATCTATCTATCTATTATTCACTGTTTAATTACCTGAATTTTTCATTCTGCGCTTATGCTATATTGTGGCGAGAGGCTGGTCAGTCAATGAGTGTCAGGTCGGTTCTGCTTTTATGTTATTTGAGCAAAATGTGTTTTTATGCAGTGAAAGTGCTTGATTACAGGGAATATATAGTCATATAAACGTCAAAGCATATAGCCAATCATATTATTTCGTGATATCGGGCTCCGCCTCGCCTGTCCACCTGTGGTCGGTGACATATGAGGGGGTGCTGATATGTTCGGTCCAGTCGATTGCAAACTTGTCCTGCACCCAGTCTCTGAAACCCGACATCTTCTGGGAGTGCGAGTCGCCAAAGGATGTGCGTCCGTCGTAGGCGTCAAATATAGGGCGGCACTCTACGGGCCATTTCCATCCGTTGTGGACGAGTATCATCTGAGGCGTGCGTGTCCATCTCTCGGCATCGTCCGTGTAGTTGCCTATGGGCTTGACCTCGCGGGATATCTCAAAGCCATTATTGTCATACACGGCCAGCGAGAAGCCTCCCATCAGATAGGGGGGGCCGTCCTTGAAATTGTCGGCCGTGATGGTATAGTCGGGAAATCGGTCGAGCGGTATGGTCACAGTGGCCCCCTCATAAGCGTCGCCGTCGTTGCTATGGTTGCAGTTTATGATCTGTGACACATTGTCGACACCAAACCAATTGTTCCATCTGAGATATGTCTTGTCATAGTCGGTGCCTACATTGTGGGTGGTTCCGGCGGGGTCGGTCCACAAGAGCTGTATGGGCAGTGTGCCGCCGGCGGCGAGAGCCTTGACCTTGAGATAGTTCTGTGATTTGTCGTCGGTTGAGAAGTGTGACACGCCAAACCCCGCGTCGTTGAAGTCGAAGTCAAAGCTGCTGCCCAGGTCCTCGCATCCGATAATCCATGATTGCACCTGAGGCTTTTCGCCTATCTCCTCCTGGTCTGAGTCGGCTATGCCAAACTCTTTGATAAACGAACGAGTGAACAATTCTTCGTTCGGCACCTCGATTTCGTCGACGTGGCATGCGACAGATGATATGCCACATAGGGATATGGCAAGGAGATGAGAAAGTCTCATAAACTGGAAGGTAAATTATGTATGTATAATCTCTGAATATATGTCAGGTGTTGTAGTTACCTGTGCTGTGATTTGACGCAAAATAACCAAATAAATGTTAAATATGAAAATTATCCCACTAATTTTGCGTCAAACAGACCAACATTTTCGGTAAATTGGTCTGTTTGGTGTTAATGAAATTTAATGATTTAAAAAAGTTAAGGCGGGGGTACGGGAGTTTTTTAATCGGCAACCTCTTACAGTCCGATCAGTTAAACTCATGTATTCCTGCCTTAACTTTCTTGACTATCTTAACTCTTTAAATCATAGGAGTCAATAGTATGTGATTTCTCTTCGGTCGAGTGAGTATGACACGTGAGGGCGTGCGCCCGTCGTCTGTGTGGTCCATACGCTGAGGCGTTCGGTCCAGTTGCCGCGACGGTCCTCCTTGCGATAGAGGTTAAACACCGCGGTGTGCTCGCCGTCGGCCAGAGGGTCGGTGTACTGACCCACCACGCGGCGGTTGTCATCATAGACGGTCACGGCATAGTCGCCCATGCCTGAGGTGCGCACCACGTTGGGCGAATCGTGCCGGTAGGTGAGCGTGTCTTTCAGAAAACCTCCGTGGAGACGGCGCAGGTTGGGGCGGCGGTCTTCCCAACGGATGATGCGTCCCCACTCGTCGCGCTTGATGCGCTCGTCGCGGCGCGGCACGTAGTGGCCCAACTGGTCAAAATAGACTGTTGTCACGAGCGGTTTTACAGCCGTTGTGTCGATGGCTACCGAGTCGGGGCCCGGGGTGACGTTATAGAATGTCGTCGTGGTGACGCGCTTGACGCGGTGGCGCAGCTCGAAGAGCGAGAGGTCGGATGTCTCGAAGAGCTCATCACCGTCGTCGGCGGTTGTCCAAGCGTCATCACTCCCGGAGCTATGACTGTCGATACAGGATGTGGCGAGGGCGAGGAAGAGCAGTCCCGGAATCATGCGTAATATCGGAGTGTTAATGTTAAATGAGAGCATATGCTAAACTTTAAACTGTTAACTGTTAAACTCTAAAAGACCACGCCCTGCCGTAGGCCGATGTCAGAAGAAGAGTGTCTCGAGGGCATAGACCGCGATACCTGCCACGTAGCCGACAAAGGCTATCCAGGTGAAGCGGCGCAGATACCATCCGAAGCTGATTTTCTCCAGACCCATGACCACGACGCCTGCGGCCGAACCGATGATGAGCATCGAACCGCCCACACCGGCACAGTAGGCCAGCAACTGCCAGAAGAGTCCGTCGACGCCAAAGTCGCCTGAGGGGGCGATGGGATACATCTCCATGCATCCGGCCACGAGGGGCACGTTGTCGACGATGCTCGACACGACGCCGATGATGCCGGTAACGAGATAGTGGTTGCCGTCGGATGCCTCGTTGAGCCATGCGCCAAACGAGGTGAGCACGCCGGTCTCCTGAAGAGTGGCCACGGCAAGAAGTATGCCGAGGAAGAAGAGTATGGTGGCCATGTCGATGCGTGAGAGGAGTGTGGTCACTTTGAGATGGCTTGATTCGCAGAAGAGCGCGTTGCGGTTGCAGCGATATTCGCTCACGAGCCACAGCACACCGAGTGAGAGTAGTATGCCCATGAAGGGTGCGAGGCCGGTGAGCATACGGAAGATGGGCACGAAGATGAGGCCGCCCACGCCCACGCAGAGTATGAGCAGGCGGTCGGGATTATTGGCCGCGCCGGGAGCCTCGTCATGCTTGGGCATCTCCAGCTCGCCCTTGAGATAGAGGCTCACGCAGAGCATCGACACGAAGGCCGACACGAGCGAGGGCAGGAGCAACTGGCTTATGACTCCGCCGGTCGAAATCATGCCCTTGATCCACAGCATGATGGTGGTGACGTCGCCGATGGGCGAGAACGCGCCGCCGGCATTGGCCGCGATGATGATCATGCCTCCGAAGAGCATGCGGTCTTTGCTGTCGGCCACCAGTTTACGCAGCACCATCACCATGACGATGCTCGTGGTGAGGTTGTCGAGGATGGCCGAGAGGAAAAATGTCATGAATGTGATGCGCCACAGCAGAGTTCGCTTGCTCTTGGTGGCGAGGGCGTCCTGCACGAAGTAGAAGCCGCCGTTGGCATCGACAATCTCTACGATTGTCATTGCGCCCATAAGGAAGAAGAGTATCTCGCACGTCTCGCCCAGATGATGGAGCAGGCGTTCAGATGTCTCGCCGTCGGCCGGACCGCCGCCACAGGCATAGAGTGTCCAGCATACCACACACATGAGCAGTGCGGGCACGGCTTTGTTGATTTTTAGCACACTCTCGAGTGCTATGCACAGATAGCCGAGAATGAAGAAAATGACGATTGCTGTTACCATGGTAGTTTTTTATTGTAGATTTAAGTGTTGTATATCCGTGAGGTTGTGTATGGTAATGATCGGTCGGGATGGTTGGTTGGCATGGTGAGGAGAAGCAATGCGGTAAATGAAAAATTTGGTGCAAAGGTCGCAATTATCTCACTAATAACAAAACTTATAGTTTAAAAAGTTAATGGAGTTGAGAATGTTAAGATAAAAGTGATTGGCTCGGCTGCGTGCTGTCAGCCATTTATACATCCCGATACTCCTGTATTGGCTTTTTAGAGGGTTTAATAACAAATGTTAAAGCCAAAGTCCATTGTCCTTAAACTATTGGGTAATAAAATAGGGAGCACGCGGTGTTACGGTGTCCGCGCACTCCCCTAAGGTAAGGATGTTAGATGGATGTTATCTTGTGGTCAGCCGGTAGGCCCGGCTGCTGAACTTTAACTGTTCCTATTAGATGATGCCTTGTCCGATCATAGCGTTGGCTACCTTCATGAAGCCGGCGATGTTGGCTCCCTTCATGTAGTTGACAAAGCCGTCGGGCTCGGTGCCGTGCTCTACACACTGGGTGTGGATGTTGCTCATGATTTCATGCAGACGATCATCCACTTCCTCGGCACTCCACTGGAGATGCTCGGCGTTCTGGCTCATTTCGAGACCTGAGGTGGCCACGCCGCCGGCGTTTACTGCTTTGCCGGGGGCATAGTTCACGCGGGCTTCGATGAATGTGTCGATGGCTTCGGGTGTACAGCCCATGTTGGATACTTCAGCTACAATCTGCACGCCGTTGGCCACGAGAGCCTTGGCGTCGTCGCCGTTGACCTCGTTCTGGGTGGCGCAGGGCAGAGCGATGTCCACCTTCTGCTCCCAGGGCTTGCGGCCTGGATAGAATGTTGCTTCGGGATATTTCTCGGCATAGGGAGCCACGATATCCTCGCCTGTTGCGCGGAGATAGAGCATATAGTCGATCTTATCGCCCGAGATGCCTTCGGGGTCATAGATATATCCGTCGGGACCCGAGATGGTCACAACCTTGCCGCCGAGCTGTGTGGCCTTGAGGGCTGCGCCCCATGCCACGTTGCCGAAGCCCGACACTGCGATGGTCTTGCCTTCGATGGAGTCGTTTTTCTTGGCGAGCATGTTCTGCACGAAGTAGAGTGCGCCAAATCCGGTAGCTTCGGGACGGATACGTGAGCCGCCGAAGTCGAGCCCCTTGCCTGTGAAGGTGCCGGTGCACTCGTTGACGAGTTTCTTATACATGCCATACATGTAGCCTACCTCGCGGCCGCCTACGCCGATGTCGCCGGCGGGAACGTCGCGGTCGGGACCGAGGTTTTTCCAGAGGCAGAGAATGAAGGCCTGGCAGAAGCGCATGATTTCGGCTTCGCTCTTGCCGCGGGGCGAGAAGTCGCTGCCGCCCTTGGCTCCGCCCATGGGCAGGGTGGTGAGGGCGTTCTTGAAAGTCTGCTCAAAGCCGAGGAACTTCAGAATCGAGAGGTTGACAGAGGCGTGGAAACGAATGCCGCCCTTGTAGGGACCGATGGCGTTGTTAAACTGTACGCGATAACCAATATTGTTCTGCACCTCGCCACGGTCGTCGACCCAGGTCACGCGGAATGTGACGATGCGGTCGGGCTCTACCATGCGCTCGATGATTTTTGCTTTTTCAAATTCGGGGTGCTGGTTGTAAACGTCCTCTACGCAGATGAGAACTTCCTTTACGGCCTGCAGGTATTCTTTTTCGCCGGGGTGCTTGGCTTCAAGCCCACTCAGAATATTATTAATATCCATGGCTTAAGATTTTGATGGGTGTTGATAAGGTGTTGATATTGTTGTTCTGGTTCTTGACCGATGCAAATGTAAGAATTGTTTTCGGATAAACGAATCGAAAAAAATATGTTGTGAAACATACGTTTTTAGCGATATTTTCTGCTCTAATACCTAAATGCCGAAAAGAGTGACGGAATGTCTGAAAACGGCTCTGCAAAGACACAAAAAGCAACAAAAGCCCTTGAAAAAAACTCTTATGGTTAAGTTAAAAAAGTTAAGACAGGAGTCCTGGAGTGAGATTTCACACTCCAGGACTCCTGTCTTAGCTTTTTTTATTGATTAAGCCATTTGGGAGCGTGGCTATTCGAGCATGCGGTCGAGCTCTTTCTGCGGGAAGGGGATGGAATCCATCTCCATTTCCATCGTGCTGAGTGAGACATTCAATTCCTCCAGTCCTTTCTGATATGCCTCAAATGTACTCTCGGACATGTTGAGGTCTTTGGCGGTGATATTGCCGACGGTATATCGGCCATTGTCCAGTCTTACGTGTGAAAAGTATCGGTAACTTGCCGCACGGACTATCGCCAGATTGTCGGTATAGGTCTTGTCGATAGGGCGTGACTCCTCCCGATATTCGTTTACGCTTTTTGCGACAGCATTGATATCGATGTCGATATATCGGTTTTCATTAACAATGTCACGGGCCATGTCGGGAGTAGGAGTGGTGTAAAGTTCGATTTTTTCGATAAGTCCCTGTATCTCTTCGGTTGACATTTCGGAGTCAGACTGCTGTTGTTGCAACTGTTCATTCAGAGCTTGGAGTTTTTGGTCGATTTTATCGCTGTTCATGCATGCCGGCAGGAGCATGACCGAGGCAATCAGGATGGAGATGATGAATGGTTTTCGCATAGGGGTGGTTTTTCGAGGGGTGAGTCTGTGATGTGACCGTATGTTGACGTTTCCTGCAAAGATACGAAATATCAGTGTGTTGGAGAGAAATTTGCGCTATGTTGTAGAGCATAAAAGAAACGAGACACATACCGCGTTGCCGCAGCGTGTGTCTCGTGTGTGGGGTTAGTCCTTTTGTCGCTCCCTTAGTGTGGGAGGAGTGGCGGATTATTCTCCGGGATGGATTGAGCCGGTGGGGCACTCAGCCTCGCAAGCACCGCAGTCGATGCAGGTGTCGGGGTTGATTTCGTAGTGCTCAGCACCTTCTGAGATAGACTCGGTGGGGCAAACAGCGGCGCAAGCTCCGCAGGAGATGCAGGTGTCTGTGATTACGTAAGCCATTGTTTAGTAGGATTAAGATGGATAAAAAACTTCGTTATTGTTGAATTGTCCGACAAAGGTAATGCTTTTCCCTCAATCGTCAAAATTTTTATGCGGTACAAAAATACAAAAGTTTGAAAAATTAAGAGTGGCACTGTCTCTTAATGCGGTTAATAAAATCGTGACAGGAGTACAGAGAGGATGAAATCTTACTCCTGTACTCCTGTCGTGATATTTAAGAGCCTTTGTGGTGCCTTCTCAGAGGTTTAGAGGTTGTTTAATAACAAATGTGAAGCCGGAGTGGATGTATTTTTGAGCTAACCTGTTCATAATCTGAAGGAGCCATGCTGTAGCATGGTGACTGAAGATTAGGGACAGGGGAGCCAAAAAGACATCCATGCAGGCGATAGTAACTTATATTAACATTATTATACATTAAAATTGCTTTATTGAAGTTATAAAAAATGCTTGTTTGCATCCATTCTCTTGGATGTATTTCGTGCTGAATTTCAGTCACAATGCTACAGCATTGCTCCTTCAATTCATCCCAAAATCCATCTCAAGAGAATGGACTCCGGCTTTCACATTTGTTTTTAAACAACCTCTTAGGGGATTACCTGCTTGTAGCGGGGCACGAGCACCTTCATGATGAGCCATCCTACGAGATAGGCTACGCCGCAGATGCAGAATACGATGAAGTAGCCTGCGGGCTTGCCCTGGAAGCTCATGAATGACATGTTGCTCTGGGCAGCATAGTCAAAGAGGATGCCTGAGCAGTAGTTGATGAGGAATGATCCGAGACCTCCGGCCATGCCGCCGATGCCGATGATGGTGGCGATGGTCGACTTGGGGAACATGTCACCTACGACCGAGTAGATGTTGGCACTCCATGACTGGTGGGCGGCTCCGGCTATACCGATGATGATGATGGGGAGCCAGGGCGATAGCGAGCTGAGGGGCTGGGCGAGGAGGGCCAGCAGGGGGAACACTGCAAAGATGAGCATGGCGCGCATGCGTGCTGCGTAGGGGTCGATGTTGAGGCCCTTGGCTGCCGCGCGGTCGATGAATATGGTCGGGAGCTTGCCGCCATAGATGGAGAGCATTGTGATGAGATAGAGCACGAAGATCATCAGCATGCCTTCGCCCGACGAGGTGGAGAGCTTGAACACGTCGGTGATGTAGGCGGGTGTCCAGAAGAGGAAGAACCACCACACACCGTCGGTGAGGAATTTGCCGAAGAATACGGCCCATGTCTGGGGATACTTGAAGCACTTGATGAAGGGGATTGTGGCGGTGTCGCTGTCCTCGGTCACGGCTTTCTCGCGGGCGGTCTCGTCGGCGTGGTTGTCCTGCTCGATATAGGCGAGTTCGGCTGCGTTGACGTGGCTGCTTTCAGCGGGTTTGGTGTAGAGGAAAATCCAGAATCCCATCCAGATGAAGCCGAGTGCACCGATGATGATGAAGGCCATCTCCCATCCGTTGCCCCATCCGATGCTCTTGAAGAACATAGCGAGCGGACCGATGGTGAAGGGTGCGATGAGCGCGCCCACGGCCGAGCCGGCGTTGAAGATTGAGGTTGCATAGGCGCGGTCGCGCTTGGGGAAGTATTCGGCTGTCACCTTGATGGCGGCGGGGAAGTTACCGGCCTCGCCGAGAGCGAGGATGGTGCGGGCCGCAAGGAAGAAGTAGACCGATACGGTGGCGATGGTCATGGCCACGTCACCTGTGGCTTTGACCAGACCGGCGGCGTCGTGGATGCCGAGGGTCCATTCGGTGGCTACGCCGCAGACTGCGTGGAGACACGCGCCGGCCGACCATACGCCGATGGCCCAGAGGTAGCCTTTCTTGGTGCCCATCCAGTCGATGAAGCGGCCTGCCAGGAGGTTGGCCACGGCATAGACGATGGAGAAGACGGCTGTGATCAGACCGTAGTTGGTGTCGGTCCAGTGAAATTCAGGAGCGATGAACTCTTTCCAGGTGAGCGAGAGCACCTGACGGTCCATGTAGTTGACGGTTGTGGCAAGGAAGAGCAGGGCACAGATGGTCCAACGGAAGTTGGTCATCTTCTGATTGGCCGCTGCGAGGGGTGAGGTTGCTGATGCCATATGTTAGAATTTGAAATAGTTTTTGGCATTGTTGTAGCAGATGTCTTCGATCATCTGGTTGACGCGCTGCTCTTCATAGCCGGTGTAGGGAATCTCTCCGTTCTCGATGTCGTTGCCTACGAGGTTGCAGAGTGTGCGGCGGAAGTATTCGTGACGAGGGTAGGAGAGGAATGAGCGCGAGTCGGTGAGCATGCCTACGAAGCGGCTGAGCAGACCCAGCAACGACAGGGCGTTCATCTGTTTCTGCATGCCGTCTTTCTGGTCGAGGAACCACCATCCTGAGCCAAACTGTATCTTGCCGGCTACGCTGCCGTCCTGGAAGTTACCGAGCATAGTGGCGATGACTTCGTTGGCACTGGGGTTGAGGTTGTAGAGGATGGTCTTGGTGAGCTTGCCGCGGGTGTTGAGCTTGTCGAGATACTTGGCGCAGGTCTTGGCTGTGGTAAACTCGCCGATGGAGTCGAAGCCGGTGTCGGGGCCAAGGAGCTTGAACATCTTGGTGTTGTTGTTGCGGATGGCTCCGTAGTGGAACTGCTGTGTCCAGCCCGACTCGTAGTCCATCTCGCCGAAGATAATCATCATCGCGCTCTTGAACTTGTTGATTTCCTCGGCTGTGAGCTCTTTGCCTCCATACACTTTGTTAAAGATTTCCTCAATCTCGGCGTCGGTGTAGTCGGCGGCATAGAACTCTTCGATGCCGTGGTCGGAGAGGCGGCAGCCCATTTCCTCGAAGAAGTCGTGACGCTTCTGAAGGGCGTCGATCATGTCGCTGAACTTATTGATGGTCACACCCGACATTTCGGCGAGTTTCTCGACATAGGCGCGGAACTCGGCGGGCACCTCGACGGCCATGGCCTTGTCGGGACGCCAGGTGGGGAGCATCTTGATTTCAAAGCCGCTGTCGCGCACGGCCTTGTGATATTCGAGCGAGTCAACGGGGTCGTCGGTGGTGCAGACGGTCTCGACGTTGTAGCGGCGCATGAGGCCACGTGCGGTCATCGAGGGGTCGTTGAGCAGCTTGTCATTGCAGGCTTCAAAGATTTCGCGTGCGGTCTCGGGGTTGAGCAGCTTGTCGATGCCGAAGGCTGTCTTGAGCTCGAGGTGTGTCCAGTGGTAGAGGGGGTTGCGGAAGGTGTAGGGTACGGTCTCGGCCCACTTCTGGAATTTTTCCCAGTCGGTGGTGTCAGTGCCTGTGCAGAAACGCTCCTCCACACCGTTGGAGCGCATGGCGCGCCACTTGTAGTGGTCTCCGCCAAGCCATATCTCGGTGATTGACTTGAAGCGGTGGTCGTCGGCCACCATCTTGGGGATGAGGTGGCAGTGATAGTCGATGATGGGCATCTTGGCCGCATGCTCGTGATATAGTTTCTGTGCAGTCTCGGTCTGCAGCAGGAAGTTTTCGTCCATGAATGGTTTCATAATAATTGTGGAATTATGAAAAATTAGTAATGTTGGTGTTATTTTTTTAGATTGGGGGGATTGAACACACACTCTCTCTTAGAGTGTCACGCCGTTTTTGAAGATGGCGATTTCGTGTATGCCGGCTTTCTCCGAGTTGACCTGCTCGCCGTTGGCTACGCTGAGCACATAGTCGATAAACTCGCTTACTACCTGCTCCATTGACTGGTCTTCGACAAGGCGTCCGGCGTTGAAGTCAATCCAAGTGGGTTTGCGCTGTGCGAGGCCCGAGTTGGTGGATATTTTCATCGTGGGGACAAAAGTGCCGAAGGGTGTGCCGCGGCCGGTGGTGAAGAGCACCATCTGACAGCCAGCGGCAGCCAGTGCTGTCGAGGCCACGAGGTCGTTGCCGGGGGCCGAGAGCAGGTTGAGGCCGTGCTCGCTGATGCGCTCGCCATACTCCATGACGCCGAATACTGGGCTCTTGCCCGACTTCTGGGTGCAGCCGAGGGCTTTCTCCTCGAGTGTGGAGATGCCGCCGGCCTTGTTGCCGGGCGAGGGATTCTCGCCTACGGGCTCGCCGTGGCTAAGGAAGTATTGCTTGAAGTTGTTGATGAGCGATACGGTCTGTCCGAGCAGGGCGTCAGAGGCGCAACGCTTCATGAGGATGGTCTCCGCGCCAAACATTTCGGGCACTTCGGTGAGTACGGTGGTGCCGCCTTCGACGTCACAGAGCCAGTCGGAAAACTCGCCCAGCAGCGGGTTGGCTGTGATGCCCGAGAAGCCGTCGGAGCCGCCACACTTGAGGCCGATGCGCAGCTTGGAGGCGGGCACTTCGGTGCGCTCGCATTTGCGGGCTTGCTCGTAGAGGGCGGTGAGCATTTTCACGCCGGTCTCCACTTCGTCGCCCTCGACTTCCTGACACACCATGAATTTCACGCGGTCGCGGTCATAGTCGCCGCAGAATTCCTCGAATATCTTGGGCTGGTTGTTCTCACATCCGAGGCCTACCACGAGTATGCCGCCCGCATTGGGGTGGAGCACCATGTCGCGGAGTATCTTCTTGGTGTTTTCATGGTCGTCACCGAGCTGCGAGCAGCCATAGTTGTGGGGAAATCCGAAGATGCCGTCGACACCCTCGGCTCCGGTCTCGGCGTTGACGCGGTCCACTATCTGCTTGACGATGCCGTTTACGCATCCCACTGTGGGGATGACCCAGAGCTCGTTGCGGATGCCTACCTGTCCGTCGGGACGCACATAGCCGCGAAATGTCGCTTCCTTGCCTTTGAGAGCCGAGCCGGGGGCGGGGCAGTCGTGGCTGTTGATGGCTATGTCGGAGTAGTCGAGCTGACCCTCGAGGTTGGTCTTGATGTCGTTATGGTCGAGGAAATGGCCCTTGGCTACGGCGTGGCGCGCGTGACCGATGGGAAATCCGTATTTGATGACGTTTTCGCCCTCGGCGATGTCGCGCAGGGCAAATTTATGACCCGCAGGAATGTCGCTTACGAGCGTGATGTCGCCCGCGCCTTCGACGCTGACCACAGTGCCCTCGGCCAGAGGGTTGATGGCTACGGCCACATTGTCGGCGGGATTGATTTTGAGAAAATCCTTCATGAGTTTTAAGCTGGGCTTAAAAAGATTATAAAGTTATGAGGTTATAAGGTCAGGGATAGCAGAGGTGGGGGAAAATCGGATGTCACAGACTGACACTTCCTAACCTTATAACCCCATAACCTTATAACCTTTTGTCTTCGCTCGCGAAAACAAAATTTAGATGATTTCCTTGACGGTCTCGAGCATGCCCTTGGCCTGGATCTTGTCGAGATACTCGACAACGAGGTCGGTGAGGCCGGGGATGGTGTTGAGGTCGCCGTGTTCGCCCCAGATGAGGTCTTTGGCGGCGAGAACGCCTTCGGCTACCTTGCGGGTGTCGCCTGTGGCCCAGAGCTCGGTGAGGAGATCCATGATCTTCTGGTCGTCCTGGGGCTTGATTTCGGTGCCGTCCTCACGCTTGCCGCCCTTGTAGTAGGTGATGAGGGCTGCGAGGCCGAGCACGAGACCCTTGGGGAGCTCGCCCTTGCGCTCGAGATATACCTTGAGGCCGGGCAGGTCGCGGGTCTGGTATTTGGGGAAGGAGTTGAGCATGATCGAGGTCACCTGGTGGTCGACGTAGGGGTTGTTGAAACGCTCGAGCACGTCGGCACCAAACTTCTGAAGCTCTTCCATGGGGAGGTTGAGGGTCTGCATGAGCTCGTCAAACTGCACCTTGTGGATATACTTGCCGAGCACGGGGTGGTTGCATGCGTCGCGCACGATGTTGACGCCGCTGAGGAATGCTACGGGCGAGAGCACTGTGTGCGGGCCGTTGAGCAGGGTCACCTTACGTTCGTGGTAGGGAGCCTCGGAGTCGGTGATGAGCACCTGGAGGCCGGCCTTCTCGGCGGGGAATTCGGCGCGGAGCTGCTCGAGAGTCATGTTGGACGCGCGCTCGATAACCCAGAGGTGGAAAGCTTCGCCCTGCACTACGATGTTGTCCTTGTAGCCGAGTTTTTCCTGGATTTCGGCAATCTCCTTGCGGGGGAATCCGGGCACGATGCGGTCAACGAGGGTGGCGCATACGTAGCAGTAGGTGTTGAACCATGTCTTGAAGCCCTCATAGTCGGCTGCGAGGTCTTCTTTCCAGAGCTCGATGTACTTGTTGATGATTTCCTTGAGGTGGTGTCCGTTCTCAAATATGAGCTCGCAGGGCATGATGATGAAGCCCTTGTCGGGTGCGCCGTTGAATGTCTTGTAGCGGCGGTAGAGGAGCTGGGTGAGCTTGCCGGGATATGAGGCGGCGGGACGGTCGGAGAGCTTGCAGGTGTCGTCATAGGCGATACCTGCCTCGGTGGTGTTGGAGATTACGAAGCGCATCTCGGGCTGGTCGGCCAGTGCGAAGAAAGCGTCGGTCTGGGTGAAGGGGCTGAGGCCGCGGCTGATGACGTCAACACGGGTGAAAGAATTGACAACCTCGCCGTCGAGACGGCCCTGGAGGTTCACGTGGTAGAGACAGTCCTGACCCTGGAGAAGCTGCATCACGAAGGCATCGGGTGTGCCCTGCACTACGACTACCGATGAGTTGAAGTCGGTCTTGTCGTTCATGTTTTTGATAATCCAGTCGACAAAAGCGCGAAGGAAGTTGCCTTCACCAAACTGAATGATTCTCTCGGGTGCGACTGCCTTGGGGGCTGTCAATTTGTTTAAAGCTTTCATTGTTATAGGTATAGATTGTTTATTATTGTTGTCTTAATGTTGTTGGTCTGCCGGGGTCCACGATGATGAGTGGCTGAAGACTTTGCCGAGGTCGAGGAGCTCGGCCACCTCGGCGGCCGAGGGATTTTTGGCCCAGCCTACACGTGAGGCCTGTTTCGCACCGGGTCCTGTCGAGCCATATTCGCCATAGCGGGCCGTGGTCTCGTTGGCAGGGTCTTTCCAGTTGTGCCATCCGGCGGGGACTATGTGGCTACCCATCTCACAGTTGATAAACACTGTGTGGGCATACGGACGCCAGGGCCGTCCGAGATAGACCTTGGTGGCTTCGGGAGCGGCTGTGAGTGTGCATCGGTCGAACACGTAGCCCACCTTTACATCCTCGGGTGTGGATGCGGCCGTGATGTAGCTGTTGCTCTTGGCGTGGATGGTGCACTCTCTGAAGTAGGCTGTCGCAGGGCCGAAGATGAAGTCGGTGGTGCCTTCGATGTAGCATCCGTCAAAGAGCAGGCGGGTGTCCTTGCCGCCGGTGAAGAGGGTGTCCTGATTGCCGAGCAGACGGCAGTTGATGAAGTGCAGACGGTCACCTTCGGTGTGCAGGGCCACTGCCTGTCCCAGCTTGGGGGCGTTGTTTTCGATGGTGAGGTTGCGGAATGTCACGTCGGAGGCGTCGACCCTGACCGTGTAGGTGCGGAAAGTGCCCATCTTGTCGATGTTGGCGTGGTGGTCAAAGGTGATGACTGTGCCTTGGGTGCTCTTTCCTTCAAAGACGACGTTTTTAAGCCACGAGGGTATCACTACTTTCTCCTTGTACACACCGTCGGCTATATGCACGGTGACCACATATTCCATATAGGCGCGTATCCCTTCGAGGGCTTCGGTTATGGTTTTGTAGTCGCCCGAGCCGTCCTGGGCTACGTAGATGTCGTGTTTCCATTTGTTGTCGGCCGCGCGCATGCCGAGACATCCGAGCAGCATGACGGCTATAAGGGCTGTGAGTTTCAGCTTCATAGTCAGTAAAGGTTGCCTTTCGTATTATTGAAAAAAAGGTGAGGAGAGATGATTGATGATTATTTCTTTGTCACGCGAAACCAGTCGATGTCAAGCCATCCGCTGTCGTTGCTCTGCCAGTCGCGCGAGCAGAAGAGGCCGAATTTCGCACCGATCCAGTGGCCTACGTCCACCTTGACGGGGCGGCCTACCTTGGTGAACTTCTTGCCGTCGAGGCTGTAGAAGAATGTTGCCTCGGCCTTGTAGTCGGGCTTCTGGGTGGGTTTCTTGGTGCCGGTGTAGTCGAGACGCATGCGCAGATACATCTCCTTGTCGCCGTCGGCGAGCTTGATGGCTTCGACCTCGGTCTCCTTGCCGCCCTTGTTGGCTTTGTAGCAGTCGGTCTGCACGAGATAGATGCCGTCCTCACGGCTCTCGAGGGCGAGGGCTCCGAAGTTGTAGCCCATGGCTACGATGCCTGCGCGCTCGCCGGCCATGATTTTGCCGTCTTTCTTGCGGGGGAAGAACTGCACTTTGGCTGTGGCTGTGAAGTCGCGGGCGGGATATTTCTGAAGCAGGAGGTTGGGGAGGTCATAGAGAGTGGTGCCTTCGGGCTGGAGGTTGGAGAAGAGGCGGAGCTTGGAGGCACGGGCGTCGCAGTGATACCAGAGTGCCGAGGGGTTGTCCTTCCACTGCCACTGTTTGCCCAGCTCAATGGAGTCAAACTCGTCGCTCTCCTGGGGTGTCTGCTTGGGATAGGTCTTGCCTACGTTGGGTTTCTTGTAGGTGCGTACGGGCACGCCGCGCTCGTCACCGTCGGGGTCGACGCCGATTACGGGCCAGCCGTTTTCAAGCCATGTCATGGGCTCGAGGTTGACTACGCGTCCGTATGGGCCTTTGTCCTGGAAGTGTATGAACCAGTGCTCTTTACCGTCGGGGGTGTCGATCCATGCGCCCTGGTGGGGGCCGTTCATGTCGGTGTCGCCCTGCTCCATGACGTTGCGCACTTCATAGGGGCCCCAGGGATTTTTGGAGCGGAGCACTTCCTGCCAGCCGGTGGACACGCCTCCGGCGGGTGAGAAGATGTAATACCAGTCGCCGCGCTTGTACATCTTCGCGCCTTCGATGGTCTCGTTCTCGAGGTGTCCGTCATATATCACGCGGTCTTGTCCGATGGTCGACTTGCCGTCGGGTGTCATTTCGATCATGCCGATGATGCTCTTGACACCTGCGCGGCTGCCTGCATATCCGTGGGCCAGATAGGCTTTGCCGTCCTCGTCCCAGAAGGGGCAGGGGTCGATGACGCCTTTGGTGGGATAGACGAGCACGAGGGGTTCCCACGGACCGGCGGGATTTTTGGTCTTGGTCATGAAGATGCCCAGGTCGGGGTCGCCGTAGTAGATGTAAAACTCTCCGTTGTGATAGCGTATGGCCGGAGCCCAGACGGCGTTGCCGTGGTTGGGGGTGGCAAATTTGGCATAGTCGGGCATAACTTCGATGGCGTGGCCGATTATGGTCCAGTTTACGAGGTCTTTGGAGTGGAGCACGGGGAGTCCGGGGATGTCGGAGAAGCTCGATGCAGTCATGTAATAATCATCGCCTACGCGCACTACGTCAGGGTCGGAATAGTCGGCGTCAATGATGGGGTTCATGTATTTGCCGTTGCCCAGATCGGGGCACCATACTTCTGAAACGTATTCGGCTGCTGATGAGCTCGTGAAAGCTGCCATCGCGAGGCTGAGGAGCGCGAGACGGTAATTTTTTTTCATCATATGTAGTTTTTAAGGTATTGTTGAGTGTGTGTCGGGACGATGCTGTCATCCCCGTGTGTGTAAAATTCGTCCCAAATTTACGAAAAAACTAAGACTTTCCGCCCAATTAGACACTTTTTTAACTCAAAATTAAGATTTTTCGTTAATGTGGCTCTTGTCGTTCCGGACAGATAAAGAGTTGAGATAACTCTACAGGCGGCTTTTATCTCGTGCGATCTGATAAAACATCCGTATAGTTATCTTAATTCTTTTAACCCTCTTAGAATATCCTTATTACATAGTTCATATGAAACTTCAAGCAATGCGCATTCCTTATCATGAACGTTGATTAGTCCCTATAAAAATAAGAGGTTGTTATTAAACAACCTCTTATTTTACTCCAAATATGTAATATGTTCAGTAGTCTGATTGTCTTATCGGGCTGCTAATGCCACCACAGTCTTATTACCGTTGTATGCGATTCTTTTTTCTTCGCCATCAGGGAGCCTGATTATAAATTCGCGTTCGGCAGGCATACCATCGTAGGCTCCTGTGCGCTCGTCTATCGTCAGTGTACGGGCAGTGTCATTCCAGTTGAAATTTATCTTGCTTTTTTCTCCGTTAAGATAGGCTAATGAGATGCCGTCATCTTCATACAAGGTAAAAGTCGCGTCAGCACCTGGATATATCTGTATCTCAATCGGGGTGTCATTGCTTTCGGATGTGGATTGGCTTGTACTTGCGTAGGGGAGAATGCTTCCGCCACGCACGAATACCGGAATGAAAGAATTATCAACAGAGGTAGTGGCTGTTTTACCTCCGTCGTAGTGACGTTTAGTCCTGAAGTCATACCATCCGGCGACATTTGCCGGGAGATATGTGTCCCATTCAGTGATATCGGGGGCTGTAACAGGGCTTATGAGCAGCGACTTGCCAAACATGTACTGGTAGTTCTGCTCCAACGCCATTTTGTCATTGGGGAAATCGAAAATCAGCGGGCGCATCAGTGTTGAGCCATCCTCTGAAACCGAAGCGGCATTAGAATAGATATAAGGTAGCAGTCTATAACGTTCATTCAGGCAATCGGATATTATAGCCTGGGTGGCCGTGCCGTAATTCCAAGGCTCAGTGTCGCTCACAAAGCCGTGTACGCGCATCAGGGGGAGATAGACTGATGTCTGTATCCAGCGTAACATACATTGGATATAGTCAGGATTAGTGTATTGGTCTGAGGGGCGGAAGAAACCTCCCGCATCGTAGGTCCACCATGGTGTTCCGGCGGCTTGCAGTCCTAATCCGGATGTGATCTGTCGTCTCAAACTTTCCCAATCGCTGCCTACATCGCCTGACCATAATGCTGTCCCATAGCGTTGAATGCCGGAAAAACCGCTGCGGGTAAGGATGAACGGGCGTTTGCCGGGATTGTCTTTAAGCAGACCTTCGTAAACTGTCTTGTTTACGAACAACGGATATACATTTCGATATATTTCTCCCGGATATTTCCCGTTGCATATCATTCGTCCTTTAAGATCGTCGTTTTCCGGCTCGGTGGCGTCTTGCCACCATGCGTCAATCCCTAAAGGTACTAATCGGGTGCTGAAATTTTTCCAATAGGCTTCAGCCGCTTCTGGGTTAAAGAAATCGACCCACTCTGTCTCGGGTATGAAGTATCCGTCAGTTGCCATCTGTTTGCCGACTTCGGAGTTACGGTCGATTTTCGACCATACGCTAAGCATGAGCTTCATGCCGAGTTTGTGAAGGCTGTCGGTCATCTGCTTCGGATCGGGATAATTGTCGCTGTCGAAACTCATAGAGTTCCACCCGTTCTTTCCCCAATACTGCCAGTCCTGCACAATCATGTCGATCGGAAGCCGCTCAGCCCTGAATCGGGTGGCGGTCTCAAGCAGTTCATTCTGATTGTGGAAGCGTTCACGGCAATGGATATATCCTAAAGCCCACTTGGGAATCAACGGAGCATCCCCGGTAAGTTTCCTGTAAGAGGCTATTATCTCGTCAGGGCTGCCAAAAAATACAATATAATCCACTCCATCTCCTACTGGCGAATGAAACACTGTCTCATCGGTCACTTTCTTGTAATAGAGCGTAGGATTGTCACCGTTGGTTAATTCAGCCGATATCTTATGTTTGCCTTTAGTCAGATGTACTATTTTTGATGCTGTGGGCGGAAGCCAGCGGTTCTGCATCTCTATCACAAGGCTTGTGTCAACAATGAGGTTATGGCGACGTGCCATATTTTGTCCTACATCGAGCATCAACGAATAGTTGCCCGATTCGGGGACTTCTATTTCGGCTGTGAAAATATTCTGCTCTCGTACCTCTTTCTCTCCTCCGTGGGTGGTGGTCACGTCAACCACCTCCTGTTTGCCTTTTCCTTTTTGTTTCAACAGGGCAACCTTGTTGTCGGCGGGGTTAAATTCGGTAAGTCCGTAATTATGCCATAAGATACCATATCCCTTGTCTGAGATTAACATGGGGATACTTGTCTGTGTGTTCACCTGAGTGAGGCGGCGTGAGAGTCCGAACACATTGGTGTATCCGTCCTGGAATTGTCCTAATCCGAATTGATATTCCTCGTCATCCCCCATGTCTGTGTCGACCGGTTTTAAGGTCAGCCGGGCTTCATATGTGGGCTGTCCGTAGATTTCACTTGAGGTGAGGGTATGTGATACGGCTATGGAATGCCCCTGGTTATCGGTTATAGTTACTTTTTTGCCATCATTCGCGGGGATTACAGAGATGTTGTTTGCTATTGAATCTTTATGACCCGATAATAGCAGCTCAGGCATATTGGATTTCCCATTTTCTGTGTATCGAATCCTTACGGCATTTGGTGCTACATTGTTAACTTGCAACACACCATTGAGCTGAACGGTGTTCTTGCAGTTTGATGACAATGCAATACAAGCCGAGATAAACAAAGTGATAAGTTTGGTATTCATGAAAATATATTGTAAAATCTATGATTCGTACTTCCTGATTATATTCATTTTTGAGGGCGTTTAATACAAAAGTTAAGCCAAAATCCATTGTCATGAGTGGCGTTTTGTCCTGTCTGTCGGTCACATAGCATACAGCTATGCACCTCTTTCCATGACGACTCATGACAATGGATTTTGGCTTAACTTTTGTATTAAATGCCCTCTGATTATTCAGGCAGATAAGAATCAGCGACGTTCCATTTCGAGGCATGCGTTGATGTAGGGGCCTACGCCTTTGGCGTCGTTATCGCGGATAGGCTCGGAGATGTAGTATTCAAATGAGCCGTCGCGATATCTTCCCGAACCGCCGAGACCTGCTACGGCACAGCAGTTGGTCAGCGAGATGGTGCCGTCCTTGTCCTTGCGGATGAGGTGCTTGTTCATGCCGTTCCAGCCGGTAAGGGCAGCGTTGAGATAGCTGTCGTCAAGGATGCCCATTCTCACGCCGCGCAGCAGCGAGTAGACATACATGGCTGTGGCTGTGCCCTCGAGATAGTTGCCCTCGCGTCCGGGCTCGTCGAGCACCTGATACCATATGCCGGTTTTGGTATCCTGGGCCTTGATGATGCCGTCGGCAAACGAGCGGAATATCTTCACCAGTTCGGGACGCTTGGGATGGTCCTGAGGCATTTCTTCGAGCACGTCAAGAAGGGCCATGAATGTCCAGCCCATGGCGCGTGCCCATGCGTGGGGTGCCTGGCCGGTCTGCTTGTCGGCCCAACGCTGCTCCTTGCTCTCGTCCCATGCGTGGCGGTAGAGACCGGTGGCGGGGTCGTAGGTGTGCTTGGCCACGACGATAAACTGGTCGGCTATATGATTCCAGGCGTCCTCTTTTTCCTTGCCGGAGAGGAAGCGGTTGGCATACTTGGCACTGAAGGGCTCGGCCATGAAGAGGCCGTCGAGCCACATCTGATGGGGGTAGATCTGCTTGTGCCAGTATCCGCCGTCGGCTGTGCGGGGCTGGCTCTTGAGCTGGTTCCAGAGGGTGTGGGCAGCCTTGAGGTAACGCTCCTCGCCTGTGCGGTCATAGGCCTGGAGGAGAAGGGTGCCGTTTTTCACCTGGTCGAGATTGTAGTGCTCGGTCTTGTAGCCGGTGATGGAACCGTCCTGGTTAACGAGGGTGTCGACATAGCTTATCACATAGGCTGCGATTTTGTCGTCACCATAGCGGTCGGCCACGTTGAGCATGGCGTCGAGCTCGGTGCCTACCGAGTAAGTCCATTTGGCACGCTTGGAGAAGTCGAGCTGCCAGCTCTCGGGATTGCGCTTCATCTCCGAGAGGGTCATTACCTGTGAGAGAGGAGCGTTCTGGTCAACGAGTTTGCCGTTGATATATGTGTTGGCCACGCGCACGTCGCGTGTCAGACCGCTGATGGAGTTTCCGCCGTTTTTCACGCCGTCCCATTTGCAGTTCTTGACCTCGATGTTGCGTATGTTGCAGAGGTCTTCATAGCCTTCGATCATGATGCCCCACTTGCTTTCTTTGCAGGTGATATTCTCGAGATATACGTCCTGCACCACGGGGGGATAGCTGTGGTCGCAAGCCTCTTTGCGCTCGTAGAGGAGATTGATTTTGAGCACGGCCTCGTTGCACTGTCCTACCTCGATGTTGCGGCAGAAGATGTTTTCGATAACACCGCTGCGGCAGGAGTTGGTCTTGATGCGCACCACGCGGTCGAGGTCGGGCGAGTCCATTACGCAGTTTTCGGCGAAGAGGTTGTTGAAGCCGCCCGAAATCTCGCTGCCCACCACGATGCCTCCGTGACCGTTCTTCATGCGGCAGTTGCGCACGATTACGTTCTCGGTGGGACGGGCGGCCACGATGCCGTCGCGGTTACGTCCGCTCTTGATGGCGATGCAGTCGTCGCCTGTGTCGAAGAAGCAGTCCTCGATGAGTACGTTCTTGCAGCTCTCGGGGTCGCAGCCGTCACCGTTGGGGCCTTCGTTCTGGATGTGCACGCCGCGCACAGTGAGGTTCTCGCACATGAAGGGGTGGATTACCCAGAACGGCGAGCGCAGGAGGGTCACATCCTCGATGAGCACGTTTTTACACTCCACGAAGTTGACCAACTGGGGACGCATGCCGTAGCCGGGGCCCATCTGACGCTTCTCGACAGGCACGCCGTTTTCGTTCCATTCCTGGAGCAGAGGACGTCCTATCTTTTGTGTGGCGATGGTGCCGGGGCCGGTGTAGTCATGTCCGCGCTTCGCGCTCATGCCCCACCATGTCGAGTTGTCGGCACCGCCGTCGACAGTGCCTTTGCCGGTGAGGGCGATGTTTTTGGCACCGATCGCATAGACCATGGGCTGATAGTTATAGCAGTCCATGCCTTCCCAGCGGGTGCGCACTACGGGATATTGTGTGGTGTCGGGGGTGAAGAGCAGAGTGGCACCTTCCTCGAGATGAAGGTTCACATTGTCTTTGATGGTGATGGGGCCTGTGAGCCATGTGCCTTTGGGCACGATTACGCGGCCGCCGCCTTCGCGCGAGCACACGTCGATGACCTTGTTGATAAGCTCGGTATAGAGAAATCCTTTGGTCTTGGATTTTTTGCCATAGTCAAAGAGCTTGTAGTCCTTTGCACGGAATGTGGGCTGCTCTATCGACTTTTCAATCTGCGGGTACAGTTCGTTCCACGCCTTGTCGGGGGTGATTGCCGCCGCGCTTCCTGCGAGAAGAAGCCCTACGGCCATCATCAGCAATTTTTTCATGGATTGGTATTTTGTATTACGGTTAAAATTCCAGTTTGGAGTGTGGTTTTTCAATATCTTGACAAAATTACTCAACCATCGGATATAAAAGTAGATACAAATAGTTATTTTATGTTAATTCATCGAAAAGTGCGGCTTTTAGCTATGATAAAGTTTAAGGAGATTAGGTAGTTTAAAAGTTAAGACAGGAGTAGGGTGAGTCGATTGTGAAATCATTGACTCCCCCTACTCCTGTCCTAAATGATTAAGAAAACTTTTGTCTTTTTGTATCTCTCGGGCGGTGATTATGAGAGGTGCAGCCAGTGGCCCATGCGTTCCTGCTTGGTGAGCATGTAGCGTCGGTTGTATTGGTTGGCCGGTATCTCCATCGGCACGTTCTCCACCACTTCGAGGCCGAAGCCTTCGAGGCCTTTGCGCTTTACGGGATTGTTGGTTATGAGGCGCATCTTCTGGATGTTGAGCAGACGGAGTATCTGAGCCCCCACGCCATAGTCGCGTTCGTCGGCTTTGTGTCCGAGATGGAGATTGGCGTCGACGGTGTCGAGTCCCTCTTCCTGGAGCTTGTAGGCTTTGATTTTCTCCATGAGTCCGATGCCGCGGCCTTCCTGGTTGAGATAGAGGATGCATCCGCGTCCTTCTTTCTCGATCATCTCCATGGCTTTGTGGAGCTGCTCGCCGCAGTCGCAGCGCATTGAGCCGAAGATGTCGCCGGTGGCGCATGACGAGTGTACGCGCACTAGGGCCGGCTCGTCAGTCGAGAGGTCGCCTTTGATGAGGGCTATGTGCTCGAGTCCGTTGCTTTTCTGACGGAAGGGTATGAGGCGGAAGTGGCCGAAGGCTGTGGGCATGTCGACCTCGACGCCCTGCTCGACGAGCGACTCGGTGCGCAGGCGATAGGCTATGAGGTCGCGTATCGACACGAGTTTGAGCCCCCACTCGTCGGCCTTGACACGGAGCTGGGGCAGACGGGCCATTGTGCCGTCGGGGTTGAGTATCTCTATGAGCGAGGCCGCTGGACGCAGACCGGCCAGACGTGCCAGGTCGATTGAGGCCTCGGTGTGGCCGGGGCGGCGCAGCACTCCGGCGTCCTGGGCATAGAGAGGATGCACGTGGCCGGGGCGGCCGAAGTCGGAGGGCTTGACCGTCGGGTCGGCGAGAGCGCGGATGGTGGCGGCACGGTCGTGGGCCGAGACGCCGGTGGTGCATCCGGGCAGCAGGTCGACTGTGACGGTGAAAGGGGTGCCGAGCATCGATGTGTTGTCCTCCACCTGATGGCCGAGGCCGAGCTCGGCGCAGCGAGAGAGGGTGAGCGGGGCACACAGCTCGCCGCGAGCGTTGGTTATCATGAAGTTGACATGCTCGGGGGTCACCTTTTCGGCAGCGATTATGAGGTCGCCTTCGTTTTCGCGGTCCTCGTCGTCGACTACGATTACAAAACGGCCTTCGCGGAAGTCGGCGATGGCTTCTTCGATTGTGTCAAGCTTTATCTTTTCCATTTTCAATGAGAGTTATGAGCTGAGCCGCGACTGAGGCTGTGGTCTCCAGTTCGTGGCGCAGACGTTTCTGAGTGTAGCGGCCATAGAGCCATATGGGTATTCCCAGCGGGAAGAGTGCTATCATGAGATTGCTGAGCCAGGGTGTGGCCGAGGGCTCGATGAACCATAGCGAGCGCAGGATTGGTAGGTCCATGAGTTTGATGATTACCATCTTGTCGCGCGAGTTGGCCAGACGGTCCACGAGGTTTTCCTCATAGTCGCGCAGGGCGTGGAGTCCGTGCCGGTCATAGCCTTTACGCCAGTAGGCTACATAGGACTGCCGGGCGGGATTGTTTTTGAGATAGGCTGTCACCATGGAGCGCAGCTCGCCGAGCCGCTCTATGGCCAGTGCGGGATGCACCTCTTCCATGACTATCTCTTTCATTTCGACCGAGCGCACTTCGCTCACGCCGAAGAAGCGACGGAAGAAGTTGAGATAGGCGTCCTTGTTGAAGACGGCCGAGTCGTTGACGGCCTTGTAGGTAAAGAATATGCCCAGTGGCAGCAGCACGGCCGCGCTGAGCCACATGCCCTCCCATACGGGCCATTTGCCGTCGCGGGCCAGCTTGTAGCCCATGTTGTCGATGATGTAATAGAAGATGAAGAGAAACACTGAGATGACCAGCGGTGTGCCGAGACCGCCTTTGCGTATGATGGCACCTAACGGTGCGCCGATGAAGAAGAAGATGATACATGCGAAGGAGAGGGTGAATTTCTTCATCAGCTCGATGGAGTGGCGTCGGATGCTTCTCTGGTCGTCAGCCATGGTGAGGCTGCGGTATTCATACTCCTGCTTTGCCCGCTGTGCTTTGGAGAGAGCCGCTTGGAGATAGTTGAGGGCTACGCCCGAGGAGGAGCCGCGGAAGAGTGAGTCGACGTCGATGGGGCGGTCCATCATCACCTCGGGGGCCGGCTCTTTGCGGAGAGTGCCCGCGGTGTCAGGGACGGTGATGTAGGGCATGACGTTCATGTGGGGTGTCTCGCGCAGTTCACGGGTGTATTCGTGGCCGAGCGAGTCGACACGCAACTGCACCGAGTCGATGGTGGCCTGCAGCTCGGCCATGTTTTTGCCGATATACTGCGAGCGCATTCCCTGCTCGTCCATGCGGTTGAAGTTGGCGTCAAACGGCACCATTATTTCCTTGGTGGTGAATGTCTCGCGTCGGTAGGGGACGTTTTTCATGCCGGTGGCCGCGTCCTTGAGGTTTTCAAACGACTCGCCGCTCCATAGCTCGAGAAAGAGGTGGGTCTTGTCGGCGGTGATGCTCATCTTGCCCGAGTCGGCCAGGATGATTGATGAGTTTTCAAATCCGCGCGATACGTCGTATATCATCATGTCGTAGAGCACGCCCGTGTCGCGGTTTTTGCTCTCGACAAAGAGGTTGTAGCCGGGTATCTGGTCATAAAACACTCCCTCAGGTATCTCGAGTTCGGGCGATTTCTGCCTTACGGAGTAGAGGAGTGTATACATCTTGGTCTGCGCTATGGGCAGGGCGTTGTTCTGAAAGAAAAACGCGCCCGTGGCTATCATGACCATAAGCACTATGAGCGGAGCCATCGTGCGCAGGAGCGAAATGCCCGAGGCTTTCATGGCTGTGAGCTCGAAGTTCTCGCCGAGATTGCCGAATATCATGAGCGAGGCCAGAAGTATGGCCAGCGGCAGAGCCATGGGCACCATGGTGAGGGCGGCGTAGAAGAAGAGCTCGGAAATGACATCGACCCCAAGGCCTTTGCCTACGAGGTCGTCGATATAACGCCACAAAAACTGCATGAGTACTATGAAAAGGCATATGCAGAAAGTCATCACAAACAGAGGCAGGAAGCTCTGAAGGATGAACAGGTCCATGCGCTTGATACGTAGCACTGCTTAGATGTTTTTTTGCGGGGTTGGTAAAAATGATCAGTGTCGTTGCCCGTGAGGGTGGATACAAAAGGACAAAAGTTTCAAAATCGGCAGAAGTTGCGGATTAATTCCCGGATGTTGGAGGCTGAATCGGTGTAATTCAAGGTCTCAACGAAATAAATCTGCGGCTTGTGTTTCTTTTTGAAACTTTTGTCCTTTTTGTATCTATGCTTCAAGACACATAGTGAAGGATGTCAAAATTATTTGATGCCGAGACGGCCCTTTACGGTGTCGGTGATGTCGGTCACGTCGGTGCCGGTGTAGAGGGGCATCATGTTTTCAAACACGAATGTGTAGCTGCCCTCGGCACCTACGGCCTGGATGGCTTTGATGACCTTTTCCTGAATGGGGGCCATGAGCTGCTGCTGCTGACGCTGGATGTCCTGAGCGGCCATTTCGCGGAACTGCTGTATCTTGTTTTCGAGCTCCTGCATCTCCTGCATGCGGCGGTCCTTGATGGTCTGGGGAGTGCTGGCTTCGAGGCCCTGGAACTCCTCAAACTTCTTCTGGAACTCTTCCTGGAGCTTGGTAAACTCGTCCTGATATTTCTTGTTGGCAGCCTCGAGCTGTTCGTTTACAGTCTTGATTTCGGGCATTGACTCCATGAGCTGCTGGGTGTTGATGACAGCAAATTTCTGAGCGAACACGCTCATGGGAAGCGCAATCATGATTGCGAGCAAGAGTTTCTTGATCATTGTCGTATAAGATGGTGTTATGATTATAATTTCATTAAGACGTGCAAAGATAGGTATTTTATTTTGAATAACCTAACTTTTCGAGTACCTCGTTGGATACGTCGATACGGGGTGAGGCAAAGATGATGTCGGCCGAGGATGCGCGGTCAAATATGCACTGATAGCCTCGTTCCTCCGATACTTTTTTGATGGCGTTGTATACGTCCTCCTGTATGGGGCGCATGAGTGTCTGGCGTTTTTTGTAGAGCTCGCCTTCGGGGCCGAAGTATTTCTGACGCAGCTCGGCCGCGCTTTTTTCCTTGGCCACGATGTCGGCCTCGCGCTTCTTTTTCTGGTCGTCGGTCAGAAACACCATTTCGTTCTGGTAGTTTTTATACATGGTCTCGGCCTCTTTGGCCACGGCTTCGACCTCTTTCTGCCAGCGTTGCGACAACTGATTGAGCTGCTCGTTGGCCATCTCATAGTTGGGGATACTCGAGAGGATGTAGTCCATGTCGACTAGCGCGAACTTCTGCGCGCTCGCTCCAAGCACCGAGCCCAGGGCTATGATAAGAGTGAATAGAATTTTTTTCATAAAGAGGAGTTTTTTATTGTTTGCGGGTTATACTTATTTATATAGATATAGACGCGTAAGAGTGAGGAAAGTTTAAAGCTCTGAAACTTAAAATGGAAAATCGGGCTTTGGGAGGCTCGTTTTCCATTTCAAGTTTTTTTAATATGTCGATTAGAATTCCTGACCGAGTATGAAGTGGAAGTGCGAGCCGCCCTTCTCTCCATATACTTTGTCGAAACCGTAGGCCCAGTCGATACCCATCATACCTACCATCGGGAGGAAGATGCGCACACCCACGCCTGCCGAACGCTTGATGTCGAATGGCTGGAATTTCTTGACATCCGACCATGCGTTACCGCCTTCGAGGAAGGTCAGACCATAGATGGTGGTTGTAGGCTGGAGCAGGAAGGGGAAGTGGAGCTCGACGCCAAAGCGGGTGTAGGCGCGGCCGCCGCCCTCGTAGTAGGGGGTGAGCTGTCCGTTGTCATATCCGCGCAGGGCAATGGTCTCCTGGGCATAGGTGTAGGAGCCCGACATGCCGTCGCCACCGACATAGAATGTCTCGAAGGGCGACTTGAGGTAGCGGTTGTAGCTGCCGAGCAGACCGATGTCGGCGCGGGTCATGAGCACGAGTGTGTATTTGCCGTCGGGATTGGTGAGCGGAGTGTAGGTGCGCGAGGTAAAGCGCAGTTTCCAGTATTCGATCCAGCGGTAGAGCTCGCGGTGGGCTTCGTCGGTGTTTTGCTCCGAGAGTTTCTTCCAGTCCTTTTTGCCGAAGAGTGATGCGGGCGGGGTGAGCTGGAGGTTGAGCGAGAAGATGGAGCCTGTACGGGTGTACTGCGGGTTGTCGATTGAGTTGCGGCTGAGGGTGAGTCCGAGCACGAGCGAGTTGGATGTTCCGTTCTGCATGTTGAGCAGGTAGGCCCAGTTCTTTACATGATACCAGTTGTAGCCAAGCTCGGCCTGGAATGTGAACCAGTTGTCGGGCCAGTCGAGACGCTTGCCGAAGCCGATGTTGACACCGAGCATCTGGAGATACTTGTTGGGGTCGTAGGCGTCCTCGATGGCGTTGTTGTAATAGTCATTGTAGCCATATCCGTAGCCGTTATACAGTCCCGAGTAATATGAATTGTAATAATTCATGTAGCGGTTGCTGTAGTATGACGAGTTGACGCCGGTCTGACGGCTGTAGTAGGCCGAGACGGAGAGCGAGTTGGGTCGCTTGCCGCCAAACCACGGGTCGAGAAACGAGATGGAGTAGGCCTGATAGTAGCGGGCATTGGTCTGGGCCGAGATGGTGAACTGCTGGCCCTCGCCCTGCGGGATGAGACCGCGGTAGGAGTTGGGATAGAAGAGGTTTTTGATGGAGAAGTTGGTAAACTTGATGGCTACCTTGCCGATGATACCTGTCTGGCCCCATCCCATCGAGAACTCAAACTGGTCGTTTGACTTGGACTGGAGGTTGAAGAGGATGTCGACGGTGCCATTCTCGTCGTTGGGTTCGGGACGTATGTCCATGTTTTCGGGGTCGAAGTGGCCAGTCTGGGCTATCTCGCGGGCCGAGCGCATGAGGTCGGTCTTGGAGAAGAGCTCGCCGGGCTTGACGTGAAGCTCGCGGCGTATTACCTTTTCATACAGGCGGTCGTTGCCGTTGATCACCACGTTGTTGATGCGGGCCTGGGGGCCTTCGGTGATGCGCATTTCAAGATCGATGGAGTCGCCGTGCACGTTTTTCTCGATGGGCACGAGGTTAAAGAAGAGATAACCGTTGTCCATGTAGTAGTTGGCGATGGCATCATCGTCATCGTTGGTGCGCTTGTTGAGGAGCTTCTGGTTGTATACGTCACCTTTCTGGATGCCGAGCACATTGTCGAGCACGGCTGTGGGATAGACGGTGTTGCCCACCCAGCTCACGTCGTTGATGTAGTATTTCTTACCCTCGTCGAGCGAGATGTACACATCGACGCTCTTGTCGTCATAGGGCACTACCGAGTCGCTGAGTATCGTGGCGTCGCGATAGCCTTTTTCGTTATATTTGGCTATGATGCGCTCGAGGTCGTCCTCATAGTCGCTCTCGACAAACTTTTTCTGGCGGAAGAGGTTGAGGAGCTTGCCTTTCTCGTTGGTCTTCTTCATGGCGCGCTGCACCTGATTGTCGGAGAGCACCTCGTTGCCGTCGATGTATATCTTGTGGACTTTGAGTTTGTCGTTCTTGTTGACGTTGATTTTGACGATGACCTCGTTGGGTGCCGAAAGGTCTTCGGCGAGGTTGATTTTCACCTGAGCGTTGCCAAAACCCTTGTTGGCGTAGTATTTCTTGATTATCTGTTCGGCGCGGTTGACGATGTTTTGTGTTATCTGGTTGCCGCGGTGGAGCTGGAGGGCGTCGTCGAGATCTTTCTGCTCGCCTTTCTTCACACCGATATAATTGATTGAGGCGATGCGTGGCTGCTGGCGTAGGTTGAAACAGAGCCAGGCCTTGTTGCCGGCCACCTTGTCGACGGTGATTTTGACGTTGGAGAAGAGGCCCTGTTTCCAGAGTCGCTTGGCGGCGTCGTTGATGTCGCTTCCGGGTATGGGTATGCGGTCGCCCACCTTGAGGCCGGAGTATCCTATGATGTTTTTCTCCTCATAGTTGTCGGCTCCGACTATGCGGATGCCTGCGATTTCGTAGGTCTTGGGCATGCCGCTGAATATCATCGTCGGATTGATGATAGTGTCGGTGGAGAGCTGGGCTCTGATGGGGAGCGCACTGAAGAGCAGTGCTACAAGCAGCGTGATGATATGTGACGGATTGGTACGCATTGTCAGTGAGTTTCGCTATTGCTGTTTTATTTGTGCTGACGTGAGGCCGTATCGACGCTCGCGTGTCTGGAAGTTGGCTATTGCATTGATGAAGTCCTCGCGCGAGAAGTCGGGCCAGAACGTGTCGGTGACATATATCTCGGAGTAGGCTATCTGCCACAGGAGATAGTTGCTCACGCGGTGGTCGCCGCCGGTGCGTATGAGCAGGTCGGGGTCGGGGATTCCGGCCGTGGTGAGATAATGCTCGAAGTCGGCGTCGGAGGCCATGTCGGCCGGGGTCTTTGCGCCCGAGGCGACGTCGGCGGCAAACCGGCGGCATGCCTCGAGTATCTCCCAGCGCGATGAGTAGCTGAGGGCGAGCGTGAGGGTGAGACCTGTGCCGGCGGCGGTGTCGGCTATGCATCGGTTGAGCCGCTCGAGGGCTTCGGCGGGCAGACGCGAGGTGTCGCCTATCATGTTGAGGCGCACCCCGTTCTTGATGAGGTCGGGGGTCTCGCGCTCTATGGCCATGACTATGAGGTGCATCAGTGCATCGACCTCGGCGCGTGGACGGTTCCAGTTCTCGGTCGAGAAGGTGTAGAGCGTGAGGTATTCGATGCCTAATTCTGACGCTGCTTCGGTGATGCGTCTCACAGTGTTGACGCCCTCCACGTGGCCGCAACTGCGGTCGAGTCCGCGCGACGTGGCCCAGCGGCCGTTGCCGTCCATGATGACGGCGACGTGACGCGGGATGCGGGTAGTATCTATTTCGGCTTTATTGGACATCGTGTATGTTTGGTCAGTCTAACCTGTGGCACTCCACACACCGCTCGCCAAACTCATAGGTGAGCGAAAGCCGGAGGGTCGAGTACCAGTCGGTATTCTTTATGAATGAACTCTTTATTAGGTAGAGGTCGGAGAGGTCGGGGCCGTCGGCATGGTCGCCAAGCACTTTGGTCATAGACCATTCGAGCGCGAGGTTGAGTCGCGGTTTTATCTTGTATTTTACGCCAAGAGCCATCGGGACGGTCATGGCGGTGAAGTTTTTGCCCTCGCACGAGGCCATCGACACTCCGAGACCAAGGGCGAGATAGGGGGTGATGCGGCTGAGCTTTTTGTAGCTTTCGCCTATGCCGTAGGAGAAGAAGTTAAATTCGCCTCTGACCTGAAGGTCGTAGAGCGAGGAGCGGAAGTCGTAGACCGCACCGTCGGGGAGCACATTGTCCATGTCGGCGGTGGAGCCGCTGAGCGAGGCCAGGCCCGCGATGGCGCGCAGGGCGAAGCGTGTGTTGAGCAGATAGCGCATCGAGATGTCGGCCGCCAGCCCCGGATGGGAGAAGAGGCTACTCTCGTTGGCGTCGCCCAGATAGCCCGACATGCCGATGCCCGCTCCAAGGTCAAACTTGTAGGTCTCGGGCTGAGCGGTGGCCTGTGCGGCTCCGTGGAGTGTGCCGGCCAGCATGCACAGGCTCAGTGTCAGGGATGTCAGGACTCTGCGCAACACTATGTATCAATCAATAGAGTGGCTGGAATGTGAAGCGGTTGATGACACCGCGGGTGACGTGGGGCAGCAGAGTCCCGTCGGCTTTCTTGCCTCCGAAGAGGAAGATGTAAGGACATTCCCATGAGGTGACGGGCTTGCTCACGCGCGAGCGGATGTCGTCGACGTTGGCTGCGGGGGTGGCCCAGCAGGGAATGGTGCGCGGGGTGAGGTCGTGCCATGCACCGTTGCCGAAGGTGGAGCGGGCGTGGAGCGTATAGTCTATTACATAGGCCTGGGCCGCGCTGAAATCGGGGTAGTCTTCGGGAAACTGGAGGTAGCTGTCGGCCTCTTTCCATGTGATGCCGAAGTCATAGGATATGTAGACGGTGTTGGAGGCCTCTATGCCTTTGTCGGTTTCGTATTGTCCGCCCATCGCCAGAAGTGCCGACTGCTCGGTGACTTTCCAGGAGTCGGAGCTGAGACGCGGGGTGGAGTAGGGGAAGAGGGCCACTCCTTCGCGCTCGTCGATGCCTGTGGAGCTGATGCGGCCCCAGCGTGAGCCGTCATAGGCCCAGGTCTCGCCCGAGTAGCGACCAGAGCTGTCCTTGCCGCCTACCATGATGGCCAAGTCGGAGGCACTCCACTTGGTCTGGTAGACTATGAGCTGGCTTGTGCCGCTGACCGGACAGTCGGCGGGGACTGCACGCTCGGTGGTTGCGGGCCAGGTGACGTGTTTCCAGCCGTCGCTGTCATGACGCGCGCCGAGCAGTGTGGAGCCGTAACCGCCGTAGAGACAGTGCATGCGGGCTCCGGTCGGGGTCCATGTCAGTCCGTCGGCCGAGCTGTAGAGCGCGCCGTCGGCGGTGGCTATGTAGAGGGCGTTGTCGGTGGCTGAGAATGTGGAGATGTCGGCTCCTGAGGGGAGTGACGACACGGCTGTGTGCCATGCGTCATAGGCCTCGGGGCTGTCGGTGGTGCAGAGATAATGCTTTCCGTCGGTGCCGGCAAGCAGGGTGTGGGGGCTGGAGCCATAGATGACTGTCTTCTGAGCGGAGGCAGCCTTGGGGTAGGATACCTGCTGGAGACGGTCCCAGTAGAGGGTGTCGGCGTCCATGGTGTGGACGCGCACGCTGATGTCATAATCGCGCTTGGTCTGTCCGTTGTAGGAGGTGACTGTCATCTTGACTGGGCCGGCGGCAAAGTTGATGCTGTCACCGGGGTTTTCGGTGATGTTGACAGTGGTGTCGTTGCCTGTGAAGCGCGACTTGAACGAGAGCTCGATGGCACTTGCGGCAGGAGCGGTGACGTTGACTATAAACTTGGTTATGTCGGTACCTTTGGGCAGCGAGTCGGCGTTGTATATCTTGGCATCGATTAGGTCAATGGAGAAGTAGACCGAGTCGAGGGCACGGAGTATGCTGTCGTCCTTGGCCAGAGAGAAGGTCGATATGGCGCAGTTGTTATAGTCGCCTTCGAGGATAGTGGTCTCCGAGGGGTCGTCATTGCAAGCTGCTGTAAAGCAGAGTGCAAGAATGCCGGCGATAAGGTATAACGGAAATCTTTTTGTCATAATGCTGATGGCTTGGAAGCCTTGTGGCTTCGGCAGTTGTTTTCAAGTTGCAAAGTTAACAACATTTTCGTTAACTGAGCCACGTCAAAAGCAAAAAAACAATAAAGATTCTTAGAGTTTAGAGAGTTTAGGGAGTTTAAAGAGTTAAGACAGGAGTACAGGAGTTTTTTTACGGGTCGGGGGCAAATCACAACCTTATGAAAAACTCCTGTACTCCTGTCTTAATTCTTTAAATTTTCAAATAATGGTGACTATAGCCCGTCTGTAGGAGGTGAGAGCCGGTGAGCCGGAATCGGTGACCTGAAGTATTATGTGTATGGTGGAGCCTTTGATTGCCTGAGGTATCGTGAGACTGCACCGCTGAGTCTGAGCATCGGTTATCGACGCGCGTGCAGAGCAGGTGGATGGCCGGTCATATATGTGCCAGTCATATGTGAGTGTGTCGCCGTCGGGATCGCTGCTTCCTGACGCATCAAGGCGTATTGTTTGTCCGGGTCGAGCCTTTATGTGGAACGTCGCGTCGCCTCGGCTGCCGTTGATGACGGGTTTGGGGTGATGGTTGGCTTTGCCGAAGTCTGGTGTCACGGTCCATAGCATTCTTGCGGCGAAGTCGTTGGCGATATGCTCTTTCCACAGTGAGATGGCTTCGTTGCCTTCGGAGGTGGAGCATGTCATGTAATAATCGTCATATGCGGCTTCGGTTTTGCCGCTCTTTTCGATGAAGTCCATGCCACGCGGATTGAGTGTCTTGTCGGGGGAGAATCGTCCGCCCCAGCCTCCATAATCGGGGTGTTCGGGACTGTTGAGCCCGTTGGAGTAGAGATAGAGAAATGCCGGCGAATCGCCTTCGGTGGCCCATATACGGTCGGGGTATGCTGCTCCGAGTGGTCCCTGCGACTGTATGTGGAGACGTGTCCAGGCGTCATCTGGTGCCCAGCCGTAGACATGGCTGTTGCGTATATAGAGTATGTCGGGAAAGTTGCGGGCTATCCATGCTCCGGCGTCATCCTGTCCTAATATGTCGTAGATGCGTATCTTGGATATGAACTTTCTAAACTCGTCACTGCTGCGGGTGGTGTGGACTTTCCATATGGCCTGTGCAATGGTGTTCATTCCGCCCCAGGCCGTAAGCCATACGGGGCGGTTGTCATCGGGGTTGTCGACTGCGTGTATGATGAGTTCGGACCCGGGAGAGAACAATAAATATGAATAAAGATGAATTGTCTTAAATATTCGGAATGATATGGCGTGTTATGTAATTTATTGAATAATAGAGATATATAAGCGAATAAATGTTGATGATTGTGTCTTGGTG